>Ga0272441_10001829_pt1 | contig 44589 bp, 38 predicted proteins | sample SSMProp6N_FD_193582 | JGI IMG/M metagenome (GOLD analysis project Ga0272441, IMG submission 193582) | Marine sediment archaeal communities from Little Sippewissett salt marsh, Falmouth, MA, United States - SSM-Prop-6N | ecosystem: Environmental > Aquatic > Marine > Wetlands > Sediment ... | reverse complement strand
TCCCTCAAGACAGGAGCGACGATCCCGAAAGACATATCACCCTACTCGGGCCCGCTCTTTGATGCCATGAGCCAGATAGATGAAACAGTGGACCATGCCGCGGCCATTGCGAGTGTCCGAACATCGGGTGTGAACCGCATCGCCCTCTTTGCACGCAGCAGAAAAGCGCTGCATCAGAGCGAAAAGGACGTTCTCAAACTTGCCGGACAAAATCCGGACCTCATTGTCCTGGGCGCGCCCAAATTCTTCAAGTTATCGGGAGACCTGACAAAGGCATACATAACGGCCACGCTACAAGGCATTCAAAGGCATGGCTACCGGTTTATCGGCGAGATCCTGTACACCCACGGGGACAAGAAGTCGGGCAAGCGGTATCCCAGCGGTGAACGGTATATCGATCCGTCCAAACCGGGAACGGCAGGTCTCCTCGCGGCCATTGCCTCACTGCATGTTCCGCTCATGACTCACTGGGAGCCCTATGCACCTGAAAGGGATTTTCCACGATTTCACGCCCTCTACGACGCCTGGCCAGACCAGATATTTATTGTGCCCCACATGGGGTTTGCCTCACCCGAACAGGTAGACAAGTTCATGGGACGCCATCCCAATCTGTACATGGTTATTTCCAAAAAGGATCGACGTATGGAAGATTTTGCCGATCCCGGGAAACAGGCATCCATCGGCACCGCCTTTTTAGAGGGATTTCGTTTGCGTTCCCCATGGAAAGACATACTGATAAAGTATCAGGACAGGCTTCTCTTCGGCACGGACCCGCACATGAAAAAGCTATGGGAACGGTACCCCGTCACCATCAAGTCCCAGCGGCTTGTGCTGGGGCAATTACCGATAGATGTGGCAAAAAACATTGCATATAAGAATGCCGAAAGGCTCTATGGTGTCACTGTGAAGTAGTATGGTAGTATTCCCAGCTTTGGTGAGAAAAGGGGGCACAGACCTCAGGCACGTGAACAGAAGAGATTGGAAAAGGGAAGTCCCGGCGCGGTACGTGTTCTTATTTCAATAACGGGAGTGATGGATTATGAAAAGAGTCGTTATACCCTTCGTGGTCGCCGTTGCGATGATCCTGATAGTGCAGTCACAGATCTGTGCCCAGAGTGAAGAGAGCGGCGACATTACCATCGTCGTTCCCGTGGAAAGCCTGCGGGATGTCATAGAGGATCTGGTGCCCTATCAGTTCGATTTCGGAAAGGGGTTTGAAGGGTCATTCAGGGTTGAGGCCATAGAAAATCTCAAGATCGCCAGGGATACCATATCATGTACGTCATATATCGTCGGAGAAGATGTCGAATACTCCATAAAGATCATGGACAGAAAGGCACGCGTCGCCGTGGGGAATGTCAGACTGCGCAACAACTGGGAAGTCCTGGTGCGGTATGATGAAACAAAAAAAGTGCTCATGGTGACCCCTTCTGTCCGTGGTGTGATGGACAAAGACAGCGTCAGCAAGGGAGAGATGCTCCTGCAGGCCGTGCTGGAAGGGATGAGCGGCCTGGCCTATCCCGTGCAGCTCGATACATTGAAACCGATAGAGACGGCCCTGCAGAAGAGAGACCTCTTCATCGATATCAATATAACCGGTGTCAGTGTCGAAAGGGACAAAATCGTCGTCACCATGAGGCCGTCGGCACAGTATGCCGAACCGGACGCCTCACCCAGGCAGTAGGATCATCCCTGCAGTTCTCTCACGGTCCAACCGGCGGCAACCAGTACGACACAGGATAACGCGCCTGGCCGCATTGCAGAAAACACCAGCAAACAGGGAAGACGATACCGGGAAGGAAGGAAATGTCAAATGTTGAGACCTGACCCCGTTTGGTTGCTCCTTCTGTTGTGTATCGGCTGTGTGGCCGGTACGATGGAGGTGAGGCACTTTGGAGACATGAGGCCCAGTGCCGCCGTGAGGGCTGCATTTGAAGGGTATGCCGTTGACGGCACACTGACCTATTATGTCAGCGGTCCCGAGGCGGGGCCGACGGGACTGATGGGCATCAACGGGAGCCACGCGCTCGATTCAGAGCTGTGGCGCCCTGTAGACGATCCCGAGCAGGCGATGAAGGGGCTGGTCTGCGCCATGCAGTCGAAGGCCGCGGAATATGGCCTCAGTCTCTACGGATTCGATATACGTGACGATGGGGGGAACGATATCGGCGACTGGTATTCCATCCTCGGGGGCAGAATGCCGGTGAAGATGGCGGGAGAAGGGCGGGTGATGGTCTATCCGCCGCCGAACGACATCTATGAACGGATCAGATTGAGACCCTTCGGCAGGGAAGACGACTGATGGGAAGAGAGAAAGAATGCAGTCCCTGCACGCTATTTGCTTGACCCGTCGGTGACTTTCCCCTATATAAGCTTCCACACAAGAAAGAACAATATACGGAGGTATGGTATGAAGATAATACTGTTAGGTGCACCCGGTGCCGGAAAGGGAACGATCGCCAAGCTCCTCTCCGATTACGACGGATCGGTCCAGATCTCAACGGGGGACATACTGAGAAAGGCCGTCAAGGAGGGAACGGAACTGGGGAGGAAGGCCAAGGCATTCATGGACAGCGGTGACCTCGTACCCGACGAACTGATCATGGATATCATGGAGGGACGCATGCAGGAGAAGGACTGCGAAAAGGGATTCCTCCTCGACGGATTTCCCCGGACCGTCCCGCAGGCCGAGGCACTGAAGAAACTGCTGGCCAAACTGGGAATCGTGCTCGATTATGCCATCAACCTCGACGTGCCGCGTGAGGTGATCCTCGACAGACTGACGACGAGACGGACCTGTTCAAATCCCGAATGCCAGGCCATATACAACATCAAGAGCGATCCCCCCACTGCCGACGGCAAATGCAAGAAGTGCGGCAGTCCGGTGATCCAGCGCGACGATGAGACGGAAGAGGCCATACTGAACAGGCTGGAGACATATAACGAGAAGACCGCTCCGCTCATGGGATTTTATGAGACGGAAGGGCTCCTGAAGGACATCGAATCCCTCAACAGCAAGGAAACGGTGGAAGAGATAAAGAAGAGCCTGGCGAAATAACAGCGTGACAATGGGGCGCAGTCGTACCCGGATCGGTATCGTGGAATGGGAATGGCGTGAGTGACACTATGCCACGGTGATCAACGGGACTGACACATACGTATTGTACATGATCGATTACGAACAACATCTCAATGCCGAGCAACTGGAAGTGGTCCTGTCCGGTGCAGGTCCCATGCTGGTCATAGCAGGTGCAGGGAGCGGAAAGACGAGGGCGCTCACCTACCGGGTGGCACGACTCATCGAATCGGGGGTGGAGCCGGGGCGTATTCTGCTGGCAACCTTTACCAACAAGGCGGCCCGTTCCATGCTGTCACGCGTGGAATCACTGGTGGATGTGTCACTGGGAACCCTCTGGGGTGGCACCTTCCATCATGTGGGAAACCGCATCTTGCGGCGCCATGCCCCCCTCCTCGGGTATGAACATACCTATACCATCATCGATGACGGTGATTCGACGCAGCTCATCAATGCATCGGTGACCGAACTGGGTATCACCAAGTGTGACCGTTTCCCCCGGGGGAATGTCATCGGTAATATCATAAGCCTCGCCGCCAACACACGGACGCCCATAGAGGACGTGGTGCTGCAGAAATATCCCTATTTCTTCGGCGTCATCACCGATATCCTCAAGGTTGCCTTGCGATACCGTATGCGGAAAAGAGAGCTCAACGTCATGGATTTTGACGATCTCCTCTGTAACTGGGAGGAGCTGCTCACCGAACACCCCGACGTCAGGGAAAGACTGTCGGAGCGTTTCCTCCATATCCTCGTCGATGAATATCAGGACACCAATATCATACAGGCACAGATCCTCGATCTCCTCGCGTGGAATCACCGGAACCTCATGGTGGTCGGCGACGACTCTCAGAGCATCTACTCCTTCAGGGGGGCCGACTTTACCAATATCATCCGGTTTCCCGAAAAGTATCCCGATGCGAAGATCTTCAAGCTCGAGACAAACTATCGCAGTACCCGTGAGATCCTCCACCTCGCCAACATGAGCATCGTCAATAACGAACACCAGTTTCAGAAGGAGCTCCGGGCGGTGCGGGGCGAGGGGATCAGGCCCGTCTTCGTACCGACGAAGGACGTGATGCAGCAGGCGGATTTCGTGGTGCAGCGTATCGATGAACTGATCGATGAGGGAATTGCCCTCCCTGACATCGCCGTACTCTACCGGGCACATTTTCATTCCATGGAACTGCAGATGGAGATGGTGCGCCGGGGGATCCCCTTCGAAATCAGGTCGGGTATACGCTTCTTCGAACAGGCGCACATCAAGGACGTGACCTCCTTCATGAGACTGATCGTCAATCCCCTCGATGAACTGGCCTGGAACCGTATACTGATGCTCTACCACAAGATCGGGGAGGTGACGGCCCGGAAGGTCTGGCACTTCATCTCGCACCAGGAGAACCCGCTGGGCGCGGTGTTTTCCGAGGACTTTATCAACTGCGCCGGCAGGGCTGCCACACCGGGGCTGACAGGGTTGCGAAAGACACTGAAAGGCATCGTCGACCTTCGTGATGGAGCGGCGATCATCGAGGCGGTGCTCGACGGCGGGTACCGGCACTATCTGAAGGAGAAGTATCAGGATACCGCATCACGTGAAGAAGATCTGGGCCAGCTGGCGGCCTTTTCCCTGCAGTTCGACTCACTGGAAGAATTTCTCAGTGATCTCGCACTGATGACAAATATCGCCGAAGAGCGGGAGCATGAACGTGCCGGCAGGGGGGACGACAAGGTCGTCCTCACGACGATCCACCAGGCCAAGGGACTGGAGTGGTCCGTCGTCTTCATGATCGGCTGTTCCGAGGGGAAGATACCGCTGGCGCGTGCCCTCAAGGAGCCCGGCGGTGAAGACGAGGAACGGCGGCTCTTCTATGTCGCAACGACACGGGCAAAGGACCAGCTTTACTTCTGTCATACCGCCGTCGATTTCATGAAGGGGATGAGACGGCGTCTCCTCGATCCGTCACGGTTCATCAAGGAACTGGCGCCGGCCTATGCCGACCCCGGCGAATTCCCCTTCGATCAGTGGATTGTAGATGACTACTGACCTCTCTCGTGATGGGACGCACGGTGACAGCGAAGGCGTCTGGAAACATCGAAGAAAGACCAATGACGGCTTCCCGCAGCATGTTGCGGGGAATGCGCTCGCTGTTCAGTTCACCACCGGTGCGGCCGCCGTTGTCTTAGAGGGTCTTGAGGGAGAGTTCCTTCAGTTGCTCGTCATCGACGGGTGAGGGTGCCCCCGTGAGGAGACAACTGGCCCGGTTGGTCTTGGGAAAGGCGATAATATCCCTGATCGATTCGGCACCTGTCATGATGGCGATGATGCGATCGAAACCGAAGGCGATGCCGCCGTGGGGGGGTGTGCCATACTCCAGTGCCTCCAGGAGAAAACCGAACTTCTCTTTCGACTCCTTTTCACTCAGTCCGAGGACATCAAAGACGAGCGACTGGATCTCTCTCCGGTGGATACGGATACTGCCGCCACCGATCTCCGAGCCGTTGAGGACGAGGTCGTAGGCCCGCGCCCGTACCCTGCCGGGATCGGAGGTGAGTAGGGAGAGGTCTTCAATGGCAGGCGACGTGAAGGGGTGGTGTGTGGACATATAGCGGCCTTCCGTCTCGCTGTAGTCGAACATGGGGAATTCGGTGATCCAGACAAAGGAGAAGGTGTCTCCGGGAATGACGTCCAGCTTTCGTGCCAGGTGGTTTCGGAGATTTCCCAGGGAACTGTTGACGACACCGGGAGTCCCGGCGATGATGAGGAGTGTGTCGCCCGTCGATGCCTCCATCGTGCTGTTGATCGCCTCAATCTCCTCTGTGGTGAGGAACTTGGCGATGGAAGAGGCCCACCCCCCTTCCTTTACCTTGGCCCATATGAGTCCCTTTGCGCCGTAGTCCCCGACAAAATCGGAGAGGCCGTCCAATTCCTTCCGTGAGAGCGTCTGTTTGCTTCCCGCATTGATAGCCTTTATCAGGCCCCCCTGTGCCGCCGTATCGGAGAATACCTTGAATCCCGAATCCTTGACTATGCCGGTGAGGTCTTTCAGTTCCAGTGAGAACCGTGTGTCGGGATTGTCGAGGCCGTAGCGGTCGATGGCTTCGCCGTAGGTCAACCGGGGGAAGGGTGTCTCTATTTCCCTGTCGAGACCCATCTTGAATATGTGGGGCATCAGGCCTTCTATGATGGTGATGATATCTTCTTCAGAGACAAAGGACATCTCCATGTCTATCTGCGTGAACTCGGGCTGCCGGTCGGCACGGAGATCTTCATCGCGGAAACACTTCACGATCTGGAAATACCTGTCGAAGCCGGAGATCATGAGGAGCTGTTTGAAGATCTGGGGAGACTGGGGCAGGGCATAGAATGTGCCCGGATTGATCCTGCTGGGAACGAGATAGTCCCTGGCTCCCTCGGGCGTGCTCTTTGTCAGGACCGGGGTCTCCACCTCTATGAATCCCGCTTCCTGGAGGTATCGTCTCGTCTCCAAGGCAACGGTGCTCCGCAGCATGAGGTTTTGCTGTATATCCTTTCGCCTGAGGTCGAGATAGCGGTAGGTGAGACGGGTGCTTTCGGAGGTATCCGTTTCCGATTCGGGGAGAAAGGGGAGCGGGCTGGACTCATTGAGTATGTCGAGTTCCGTGATGGATACTTCGATCTTCCCCGTTTTCAGTGACGGATTGGCCATATCGGCGGGACGCAGGACAACACGACCGGCAAGGGCAAGGACGAATTCATTTCGTATCCTGTGGGCACGTTCGTGCATGGCGGCATCGATCGTCTCGGGGTTGAAGACGACCTGCACCACACCCGTTCTGTCCCTGAGATTGACAAAGATGAGGTTTCCCAGGTCCCTTCGTCGTTCCACCCACCCCATCAGCACGACGTCGGCGCCGGCATGGGTTTCGTTGAGATCGCCGCAGTAATGGGTCCTCTTTGTGTGCGTTATGAAATCCGAAAACATATTACCTTTCTCCCGTATCGCCTGCCGGTACCTGCCCGATTCTCGCAAGCAGGGCGCTGACGATGCCGTCAGTGGAGCCGATATCCAGCAGTTCCTGTTCCTTGGTGGTCATGTCTCTCAGCGGCGCCGTCCCATCGTCGAGCTCTCTCTCGCCGATAATGAGGGTATGGGGGCAGTTGCATCTGTCCGACCGCTTCATCTGGCTCTTCAGACTCCTGTCGGAAACATCCATCTCCGATCTGATGCCCGCCTTCCTCAGTGCATCGCAGAGACGGAATGCGAATTCCTGTGCCCGTTCTCCCAGTGCCGCGATGAAGAGGTGGGGGGACTGCACGAAATCTTCATAGTTTCCGGGGACGAGTGAAATCAGACGTTCGAGACCGATGGCAAAGCCGATGCCGGGAATCTCGGGCCCGCCCAGGATCTGCGTGAGACCGTCGTACCGTCCTCCCCCGGCGACGGCATTCTGTGCGCCCAGGGACTCGGTGGTGATCTCGAAGGCCGTCTGTGTGTAGTAGTCCAGTCCGCGCACCATCCGCGCGTTGATCGTATAGGCCACGCCAAGGAGTGCCAGGTAGTTCTTGACCTTTTCAAAGTGATCGCTGCAGTCGTCACAGATATATTCCAGGATGGTGGGTATGCCGGCGATCGATTCCTGGCACGATTCCTTCTTGCAGTCGAAGATCCTCAGGGGATTTGTCTCGAGACGCCGCTGACAGTCGGCGCACAGTGTGTCCTTCTTGTCCTGCAGGAGTCTCTTCACATTGTCCCTGAAGGCCGGACGGCACCGGGGACATCCCAGGGAATTGATCTCGAGACGCAGGCCCGTGAGCCCCGTGGCCGAGAGAAAATGCATGAGCATGGCAATGAGTTCACTGTCGATGCGGGGATCCTTCAGACCGATGTACTCCACGTTGATCTGGTGAAACTGCCTGAATCTTCCCTTCTGCGGCCGCTCACGCCTGAACATGGGACCGATGGTGTAGAGTTTCGTCAGGGAGTCAGGCTGGTGCATGCTGTGTTCCAGGTAGGCCCTGATGACCGATGCCGTTGCCTCGGGGCGAAGCGTGAGATATTCGTCACCGCGGTCGAGGAAGGTGTACATCTCCTTTTCCACGATATCAGTCGTTTCGCCGATCCCCCGCTTGAAGAGTTCCGTCTTTTCAAGGAGGGGTATCTTTATCTCATGGATGCCGTAGCCGGCGAATACCTGTCTCGCTATGGCCTCGACATGCTGCCATTTTCCCGTTTCACGGGGCAGGATGTCCTTGAATCCCCGTATCGCTGTCAGTTTGGTCATAATGCGTCTCCTCAGTGAGAGGAAAGACTTCTAACACAGATCGATGGAAAGGGCAAGTGACAGAGGGTGCCCGAAATCGTGAGGACTTTCCACCGGTAAAAATGCGAGTCCATCAAAGAAATTTCTTCGCGTAGAGATGGGAGACGCCGGGCAGGTACAGGATTGCGAAGATTCTCGCGAGTTCAAGGGGGGCCTTCAGGAAGGCCGAGTAGCCGACCTTCGATCCCCCTCTGCCCACCCAGCATGGCAGCGGGTATTCTATGATGCCGTCACTGAGGGATGATCCGGCATGGCGTGCCAGTATGATACAACGTGCCAGTACTTCGACGTCGAATATCCATCGTGCCATAAATCGTCGCGAGAATACCCTTCGTAAGGCCTGCGTATTTCGAAAGAGTTTGGCGCCGCATTGTGTATCGTAGACGGGAATCCTGAGGACTGTGCCGGCAAGGGTGGCAAAGACCCTGCCGAGATAATGTCTCGACCGTTTGCGTACTATGGTACGCCCCAGGAGTCGTACCCGTGCACCGATGACGATCTGTATCGTGTCGTCGGAGAGAAGATCAGTGAACGCGCCGATCGTATCGAGGGGAGTTGACAGGTCTGCATCCCAGAATCCGATGTAATCACAGGTGTCTTCGAAGGCCCTGAGAAAGCCCCTCCGCACCGCCTCCGCCTTGCCTGCATTTCTTTTGAGATCGACATGGAGAAAGCGATCAGGATCAGTCGTCGCGAGTTCCGCAATGACTGCAGGGGTGTCGTCGCTGCTTCCATCGTTGACAAAGATGAAGTGCACCGATCGGTTTTCTGCGGCGAAGTTCACAAAAGCGCTCGGCTTCAGACGTTCCGCCTCATTGTAGCAGGGGATAATGATGGCTGTCCGTGTCATGGGATCCACTGTATTCGTCAGTTCTGTGACCGGGAACGAAGTCCGGACACAGGTGCAGTACCGTTACCTGCAGGGATGTAACGTCAGGATATGGTGCCTTCACGTCTCCCTCTATTTTTACAGTGGCATTATATATCGAATTTTATTAATATTCAACTTCCATGGACTCGTCATGGGTCACAATGCGATGGATTCGTGCCGGTCAGTCTTTCTCGATTGCAGTCTGCAGCGACAGGAAAAGACGTTCTGCCCGATCGTCGACGGTACTGAGATCAGGAGTGATATATGAATACAGGTCCTCTTTCATCGATTCGCCTTCCCAAGCCACTCCTTCTGTCTCTCTGGATCCTCGTCGCCGCCATTGCCTATCGGGCATGCAATCCTCTCAATGCGGACTACGACCTCTGGTGGCACATCGTCATGGGGAGGGATATGCTCGCAGGGGCCGCCATTGAACGATTCGATCTCTACTCGTTTACGGCAGCCATGGAGCCGGTGCTGAACCATGAATGGCTGTCGGAAGTCATCATGGCCCTGATCTATTCAGCATGGGGTGAAACCGGGTTGATCCTGTGGCGCCATGGCATGACCCTGGTGATTATCCTGCTGGCGCTGAATCTGGCCGGCATGAGATCACGTCACGACCTGAGCCGGATCGTCGTTATCCTCTGTTTTGTGCTTGTCCTGAGACCGGGAATCTCCTTCAGGGTGCATCTCTTTACCATGCTGTTCCTGCTCATCCTTGTCACGATGCTCTATGTGTCGAGAAGGGGGGGGAAGCTTCCGGGGGTTTTGCCGGTGGGTATACTCTTTCTCCTCTGGTCCAATCTCCACGGTGCCTTCATCCTGGGTCTGCTGGTCTGGTATATCTATGTCGGTGAAGCCCTTGTATTGAAAGGGTATAAGGCAGGTTTCCCGCGGGTGATATTGCTCCTGGTCATCCCCCTCTTCGTTACGCTCGTAAATCCCTATGGAATAGGCCTCTGGCGGTTTATTGCAAGTGAACTGACCAATCCCTTCAGCAGCCGGTATATTTCTGAATGGCAGCGGTTTTCATTTGAAGCGCGGGAGCTGTCTTTTTTTGGTGTCTGTCTACTGACCTGGTTTTCGTATCTTGTCAGCCAGAGGAAAAAGGATGCCGCCGAAACCTGCGTCCTTGTACTCGCATCCCTCATGGGGTGTATGGCCGTCCGGCATACCCCCCTCTTCGTTATTCTGGCCTTTCCTGCAATGGCCCGTCATGTTGACGGCCTCATCGAGCGCATACTGAAGGCGGGTGGCACGGGAGCGGCACTGTCACAACTGCCGATATATATCGTCTCCATTGTCTTCGGTATATTTGCCGTACTCTTTGTATACACGGGAACTCCCGAACGGTTTGCCATCGCAACAGACAACGATCCCCTGCCGGTACAGTCCGTGGCCTTCATCGAAGGGAATAACCTGCAGGGTAATCTGTGGGTACCCCTGCACTGGGGCGGCTATGTCCTCTACCACCTCTATCCCGATATCAAGGTCTCCATCGACGGGAGATGGGCCATGGTGTATCCCCGCGACGTCATGAAGGACACCATGACATTTGCCTATGAGGGAGGGGGGAAACGGTGGAAGGAAATCCTGGAACAATATGATGCCACCTTTGCCCTCGTTGAGACCGCCAATCCCTCTTTCTGCGAAATGGAACAGGACCGTGACTGGGAATTTATCTTCAGGGAAAAGGAGTGCGGCATTCTTGCCCGGAGTACCTTCATGGAGTCACTGGATAGAGATATGGTAATTCCCGAGAAGCAGGCACCGATGTGGCCGTGACAGCCCATGAAATCACGAATCGGGAACAGTGCATGCGTATCGGACCACTGTCCCGTCGGTAGAAAATGAAAGGGCGCCCATGGTGTCGGTTCTCAGTATCCTGATGCCCATGGTTCTACATAGATCAAGCAATTCCGGACGAGGAAAACCAAAACAGTTGTATCTGCCGCAACTGCAGGCGATAACGCGGGGTCCGACGGCCTCGATGAAGGATGGCGTGACTGGCGTATATGCGCCATGATGGGGGGCAAGAAGCATGGTGCTGTGCAGGTCATTGTTAGTGGCGAGAAGGAATTGTTCTGCCTGTCCCTCTATGTCTCCCGATAACAGAAAATCGATATGTCTGTAACTGATTTTCACGACAACTGAATTATTGTTGGTGTCAAATTCCGGACCTGATGGAGGGGGGTGTATGATTCTGACGACGGCGCCGTCGATTATCCCCTCGGGTGTGTCGGTGTTTACGATTCGATGGGGTATGTCCCGTTCGGCCATAACCCCTGTGAATTCCTTGTAGGCATGGCTGAGAGACTCTTCACCGTTTGACCATACCTCCGCTACGGGGAAGTTTTTCAGTATGAAGACCAGTCCTGCCAGATGATCCTGCTGGGGGTGGGTCAGGACCACCACATCGATGCCTTTTATTCGTTCATGCCACAGATAGGGCGCTACAACATGGCGGCCCACATCAAAGTACCCGCCATAAAATCCCCCGCCGTCGATCAGCATGGTGTGACCGCGGGGAAATCTGACAAGGGTGGAACTGCCCTGGCCGACATCGATGACGGTCATCTTCAGTTTCCCGGGATGTGTTGCCTCCCAGTGGTGGAAGGTGAAGAGTCCGACCAGAGAGATGACAGTCAGGGCGAAGGCTATGGCATAGTGTACCCGGTGGGCATGTATCAATTTCACTGCCAGAAAGAGGGCACCGTAATAGAGGAACATCCCGGCAAGAGACGGTGTGGCGACGGAGAAAGACGAAAAAGGACAGCCTGCGAGGTATTCAAGTATTGCGATGGATACACCGATACAGGGAGAGACAATGGTGATGAGGAGAGAGGCGGCCATGGCGGACAGGGGGAGCAGGACCGCCGCAACGAGGCCGAGGGGGAGAACGACAAAGCCGATGATGGGAATTATCAGGCTGTTGGACAGAATGGTCATCGTCGAAATCCTGTTGAAGTAATAGGCAATGAGCGGGGCCGTACCCAGTGTGGCACTGAGCGTCACACAGATGAAGGTGACGAAACGATGCAGCGCCTTGGTGTCAGTGATAGTTCCCCGGGGAAGAAGGGCCTGCAGGGCCGGTGTGACGATGAGTATGGCGGCGACGGCGACAAAGGAAAGCTGGAACGATACGTCAAAGAGCGATGCCGGGCTCACGGCGAGAATGGCCAGCGCGGCGAAGGCCAGCGTGTTCAGCAAGTCACGTTCCCTGCCGATGATGACGGCAACAAGAAAGGAACAAATCATGATGGTGGCCCTGATCGTCGATATCCGGAGGCCGGCAATGAGGGCGTATCCGATGATCGGCAGTGCCGCACAGACGAGGGACACCGTCGTTATGTTGTATCGCAACAGGAGATATACCGATGTCTTCAGTATGCCCTTGATGACAAGGACGCAGAGAAAGGCGATGATTCCCACGTGAAGGCCCGATATGGCGAGGATATGAGAGATACCCGTCATGTTGAAGGTATCGATTATGTCCCGGGGGATACCCCGCTTTTCTCCCAGGATGAGTGCCTGCAGAATCCTGTTTTCGGGGAAAGAGGCACTGTCCAGTATGAGAGTGCGGATCTTTGTCCTGTACCGTTCAAGCGATGCCCTGAAGACAGTGCCGCAGTTTTGACGTATTGTAATGATATCTGTGGGATTATTGACGGAACCACGAAGGGCTATCCCCCTGAAGGACAGAAATCTCCGATAGTCAAAGCCGCCGGGATTGTTGAAATTGTGCGGTTTTCTCAATCGTGTCCGAGCCCTGATATAATCGCCGTATCGAAATGTGCGGTCTGTCAGCCCCACGGAGAGGAGCACCCTGTCGGTGACCGTGACGTATCTCTTTCCATCGATGATTCTCTCGATATCCACGATCAGATCGGTTTTGTGGGGCCATACCTCGGGTGAAGAACGGACGATCCCTTCGATAGTCAACTGTTTTCCGTCGAGGAAGGGGGTTACGCCTCGTTCCGGCGGCGCGGGGGTCATGGAGAGACCGATATTGAAGATTCCCAGCGCGACGACTGATAATATCAGGAATGAAAGGGCATACCGTCTGTTTCCGCGCAACACCGAAAGGAAAAGACCGGCAAGAAAACCGAGGGATACCGGCAGGGAAATGAGTAGAGGGATATCCATGTGGTATCCGGTGATGATACCGCCGATAAAGAGACCAAGCAATGGAAGCAGCGGGTGTTGCATAAATCTTCCAGGTATGGTTTATTTTGACCGTGGGAGGAGATAGATTCGATGAACGGTAATGAAACGGTACAGGATGAGATGCAGAGCGAGAGACTGCGATGGTTGATGTTTTACAGGGTCGTCATCGTATCGCTGATCCTCGGCATTGCTGCCTTCATACAGATCAGAGGCACGGAATCGATTTCCCCGACAGCCCCGTATTCTATCTATATCGTCATAGCATTAACATACCTGCTCTCTATTGTGTATGTATTTATTTACCGGCGGATCAGTATAATTAAAGTCAATATATATATGCAATGTGTCATTGACATCGTGCTGATTACCGCACTGGTATACATAACGAGCGGTGTCGAGAGCATCTATGCCACGCTGTACCCGCTGGTTATCATATATGCCGCTCTCTTTCTGGATGGCAAGGGGGTCATGCTGATTGCATCCATCTGCAGTATCATGTATGGAGTCCTCATCGATCTGGAGTTCTATGGGATCATACACCCCCTCTACGGCATGCCCCATGTCTATTCATTTACCCCGGGCTATGTATTTTCGCGCATATTCACCCATATAGCGTCATTTTATGTCATTGCCGTATTGTCGAGTTTCGTGGTTCGTCAGGAAAAACGGATGAGACTGCTCCTGTCGGAACGGGAGAATGCCTTTGAACAGCTCGATCTGCTCCACCAGAGCATCATCGAATCCATTGGATCGGGCATCATGACGACCGACCGTGAAGGGACAATCAGGTCATTCAACACTGCGGCTGAAGACATAACGGGCCATCACTTCAGCGAGATAGGGGGTACCGGCATCGACGCCGTCTTCCCCGACATTGCAGGCACTATGAAACAGGGGGACCGGTTCGAACTGCACCATATCCATCGGCACGACGGAAGTGGCAGGATCCTCGGTTTTGCCGCATTTCCACTGATCGATCCGCAAGGCGATAACATAGGGAATATATTCATATTTCAAGACCTGACCACGATCCGGCATATGGAAGGAGAAGTGGAGAAGAGCAAGAAACTGGCATTTATCGGAGGCATGGCGTCGGTGCTTGCCCACGAACTGAGGACACCCCTCGCATCCATCGGCGGGTCCATACAGTTGTTGAACAAGGATCTGAGGTTGAATGAGACGGACCGGAAACTCATGAACATCGTACTGCGGGGAAAGGATCAACTGGAAGAACTGGCCAATAACTTCCTGGTGCTGGCGCGTTCGGGTTCGCTGGAACGATCGCGTATCGAGGTGAGAGAGATATTTGACGACATAATCGAATCCATGCGATTCGGCCAGGAATGGACGGACAAGATCGAAATAAAACAGAGCATTTCAGGGAATAATGATATATATGGCAACAAGACAGAAATCAGGCAGGTCTTCTGGAACGTCATAGTAAATGCGCTGCAGTCGATGCCCGATGGGGGTACACTGACGATCAATACAAAGGGAGTAACGAAGAGGACCGGAAATGAGTATCTCGAGGTCTCCATCGCCGACACGGGATGCGGGATCGCACAGGAAAATCTGGGTTCTGTGCGGGAGCCCTTCTATACGACGAAGGAACGAGGTACCGGTCTGGGACTGGTCATTGCGGATAAGATTGTCGAGGCCTACGAGGGAGAACTGAAGATAGCAAGCACTGTGCAGCGGGGAACACGGTGCACCATTCTCTTGCCGAGGGTGACAGAGGCATAACGGGGTGCAATAGAGGGAGGTCAGGGGTGTCACGAATACTGATTGTCGATGACGACAGGAGCATGAGGGAGTTTCTCGAGATACTGCTCGATCGGGAGGGGTATGTAATCACCTCCGCTTCCAGGGGCACGGTGGCCCTTGATCTGTGTAAGAAGGAGAAATTCGATCTCATCATAACCGATCTCAAGATGCCCGGCATCAGCGGCATCGACCTGCTGAAACGCATCAAGGAGATCTCTCCCGAGACCATGGTCATATTGATTACCGCATACGCCTCGGGACAAAGCGCGATAGAGGCGATGAAGGAAGGGGCCCACGACTATCTCGAAAAGAACTTCGATGTCGAGGACCTCAAATCGACGGTCCGTGATGCCCTCGATAAGAAGGGGGTACAGGAGGATGACGCGCTCTTCATCAAATCGATCCGGGAGTCCTATTCCTTTGGAGGCATGATCGGGAAGAGTCCAGAAATGATGAAAATATACGGACTCATAAAGAAGGTTGCGGCCACCTCTGCTAATGTGCTCATCCTCGGAGAGAGCGGCACGGGAAAGGAACTGGTGGCGAAATCGATCCACCAGAACAGTGACCGGAAGGACATGCCCTTCGTGGTGATCAACTGTGGCGGTATTCCCGAGAGCCTCCTTGAAAGTGAATTGTTCGGATATATGAAGGGGTCATTCAGCGGCGCCTACGCCGACAAGGAGGGACTCTTTGAAGTGGCCCACGGCGGTGTCGTATTTCTCGATGAGATCGGAGATCTGCCTGCCCTCCTGCAGGTGAAGCTGCTGCGGGCAGTCCAGGAAAAGACCTTCAGACGGGTAGGGGGAAGCGAGGATATTACCGTCGATGTGCGGATCATTTCGGCAACCAATCAGGACCTGGAGGAAAAGGTGAAGGAGGATAACTTCAGGGAGGATCTCTATTATCGTCTCAATGTCATACCTGTCACCATACAACCCCTGCGTGAGAGAAAAGAGGATATTCCCCTGCTGGTAGAACATTTCATAGAAAAATATTCCCGAAAATTCGGAAAAGAGATCAGGAAGATATCCGTCTATGCCCTGGAACTCCTCATGGACTATCCCTTTCCCGGCAATGTCCGTGAACTCGAAAACATCATAGAGCGGAGTGTCGCCCTGGAGAGTACCAACATCATTCTCCCCGAACACCTTACCATTCCGGGGATGGATGATGAGGCATCGTTTAAAGAAACGAACGTTGAAATCCCCGACGACGGTATCAGTCTCAATGAGGAGATGGCCAGAATAGAGCGGCTCTTCATTGAAAAGGCACTGGAGAAATCCAGTCATTCTAAGACACGGGCCGCAGAATTGCTCAATCTCAGTTTCGATTCCCTGCGATACCGGATGGAAAAACTGCAGATACACTGAAGATGGTGGGGCGGAAGGGTATGATGAACAGCAGGGCGGAAAGCAGAGGGGTGCGTGGTTCAAAGGTGGTGCAGATCACCACAGAGATGGTGAAAAAGACCGGTTCCCCTTCCCGGTGAGGGGGCGACACCGGTGAAAGGAAGGGATGGGACAGACCTGTCAGAGAGCTATCATGTTGTTATTACAGTAGCATGTCAGTCTGTCTTCGAAGATATACTGTCTATGGCATATAAAATGCATTACATACAGTCATCATGAGGCATGTATTACACAATAACTATAACGGAAAAGGAGAACGACCATGTTGAGTACCTTGAGAAAGAAACGGGGAGAGAAGGGTTTTACGTTGATCGAACTGATGATCGTCATCGCAATTATCGGTATCCTGGCGGCAATCGCCATCCCGCAGTTCACCAAGTACAGACAGCGAGGCTATGACGCTGCGGCCAATGCCGATGCAAAGAACGCCTATACGGCAGCGCAGGCCTACTTCGTTGATCATTCTGGGGCAACCCTCACATTAGACAAGATTAAGACTACCGGTTATACGCAGACCACTGATGTAACGCTGAATGTTGCTACCGGTACAATGTCTGGCCTGTCGCTGACGTCAACCCACACAAACGGTACCAAAACCTACACTGTTAATGCCGATGGGGTAATCAGTCATTAATGGTATGTCTCACAGCGCTGAAAGGGGTAAGGGGTCTTCCTTACCCCTTTTTACATGGTGCCCCAGAGACGCGCTCGAGTATCGCCCATACGGTTATCCCCTGTGAAGGTGTTTTGCCCTGTGATCATGAAACATGCCCGTAGTTCATATTATAGACATTCATGGTGTGGCTGTGCCATCATAGCCCTGCTGGCAGTCATCGCCTATGTGCCGACATTTACCGGCAGTTTTATACTCGATGATCGCGCTCTCATAGAACAGAACCACTACGTGACGGAACTGCAGTCCCTTCGATCCTATCTCTCACAGGAGGATGGAATAACCGATAGGGGTGATGCTGAAAGCTATCACACGGGATATTACCGGCCCTTGATAAATCTGACCTATTGGATAGATTATAAACTATGGGGGATGAAGGCCTCCGGTTTCAGGACTTCGAATCTTATCCTCCACCTCCTCTGCTGTCTCGCATTATACAAACTGCTCTTCCTGCTGGTGGATAATCGGTGGGCCCTATGCGGCATAGTCGCGCTGTTCGCCCTCCATCCGGTAAACACGGAGTCGGTGTCATGGGTCACATCGAGGAACAATATCGTCGTGACCCTTTGTATCCTTTTATCGTTTTATTGGTATATCATTGCCTGGCTCAAAAACAGCAATATGTCCTTTATGTTGGCGGTTTTCTGCTTTGCCTGCGCCCTCCTTTCGAAGGAATTTGCCGTCATGCTGCTCCCCGTATTCTTTCTCTGTCACCGATTGGTGTTCCAGGGAGAACGGTACTATGCCCGGGAAGTGGCACGATACATGCCGTTGGTCATGATCGTGATCGGTTATTTTATCCTCCGGTATGGTGTGACGGATTCTCTCCTGACACCTGCCGACATGAGTGACTTCTGGCAGCGGGTATATTTTGTCCCCTACCTTATAGCCTGGAACCTCAAACTGATCCTGCTACCCTGGAATCTGCATAGCTTTCATGTGAGTTATCCCGGTGAGTACCTCGACTGGCGGGCGTTATTATCGATCGTATTATTCCTTGCCCTGTGTCTGACTTTGTGGTGTCGCCGCAAGGACAGGCTTCTCCTTTTTTCCCTTCTGTCAGCCCTTCTTTTCATGTTTCCCGTACTCAATGTGATACCGACGGCGGCGATTTCACTGGTCGCAATGCGATGGATCTATCTGCCCATGGCCTTTGGTTCCATCGCAGCCGCGCTGTTCCTTCAGTGGGGAATCAATCGCAGGAGGGCCTTCACCGTGGCGGTACTGTGCCTCTTCGTTGCCTATTGTGGAGTCTATACCTTTGTACTGAACCAATATCTCTGGCACGACGAAGACACCTTTTTTACTGCGGAGGTTGAGCAGTTCGGCAATCAGCAACTCTATGCGGGCGACATGGCGGAGAAACTCTATCAACAAGGCAGATATGAGGCGGCAGAACAGTATTTTCTGATTGCCGTCAAGAGTCGACCCTCCAATGCAAGAAATTATATCAATTATGCGGCACTGCTCATCGACGTTGGGAGGTACGCACTGGCGCTGTCATATCTCGAAGAGGCGAAGGAACTTGCAAAGACCGTTGAAGACAGGAAAGAGCTGTTGAATAACATGGGGGTGGCATTGGTACAGAGAGGAAAACCAGATGAAGCAGCTGACTGCCTGAGGCGTGCCCTGGAGATTGATCCTGAGTATGCCGAGGCGTATAACAATTATGGCGTGGCACTGATGCATCAGGGGAGGATTGGAGAGGCGATTCTCAATTTTCAAGAGGCGTTGAAACTCAATGGAGAATATGCCGATGCGGCAAAAAATGTAAAGATTGCCCTGTCCATGCGAGACAAGAAGGAAGGGGAACACGATGTTCAAAAGAGACTGGAACAGTAGAACTGCCACATACCTGTTAATGGTTACGATCACTGGATTTGTGATCACTGAAGTTCTTCTGAGCCTGACCCCGCCCATATCGAGAGATGCACTCATTCATCATCTGGCCATTCCCAAGCTCTGGCTTCTCCATGGAGGTTTCTATGAAATGCCCTGGGCTGAATTCTCCTACTATCCCATGAACATCGATCTCCTCTATCTGGTGTCTCTCAGTTTCCACAATGATATTGCCCCAAAGGTTATCCATTTGCTATTCGGCCTTGGGACGGGAATGCTGCTGTATAGCTATCTCAAAAACAGATTCGGTCATAACTGGGGACTTCTGGGTTTCCTCATCTTTTTCAGCACTCCCGTTGTCGTCAATCTTTCAACGACGGCATACGTCGATCTCGGAATGACGTTTTTTACCACCGCCAGCATCCTTGCATTGGTAAAATGGCGTGATGGGGGTTGCAGCAGCATGACATGGCTCCTCCTGTCGGCCCTCTGCATGGGGCTGGCGGCGGGATCCAAGTATAACGCCATGATAGCCTGGTGTTTTTTAAATCTTATGGTAGTTTTCTATTATTCCAGGGAAAGGGGAAGGGGAGTGCCCGCTCTGGGATTCGGTGCAGTATTTTTTATCGTTGCCTTTCTCCTGGTTTCTCCCTGGTATGTCAAAAATTATATCCTCACGGCGAACCCCATATATCCGCTCTTTGACACCTTTTTTACATCCCTCCACAATGGCGGGGACGGTATCGTTGCTGCCGCGGGAAACAAGATGACCGCCGGTATTTTCCAGAGAAGGGAAATGATGTTTGGAGAGGGGTTCCTGGAAACACTCATGGTCCCACTGAGGATATTTTTTCAGGGAAAGGACGGGTCGGCGCAGTACTTTGACGGAGTCATGAACCCCCTGCTTGTCGTGATGCTTCCCTTTGCCTTCCTGGGAAAAAATAGAGGCCGTGATAACGCCCTGTTCCTTTCATTCTCACTGTTTTATCTTTTGACGGCATGTTTTCTTACCGTCATACGGGTGCGGTACATTCTGCCTATCATTCCAACCCTGGCCATTTTGAGTGTCATGGGGATAAAGAATAGTATCGAGTGGACTGAGATGCAGACTGGCAAGACGCGACAAATCGGTCGAATCGGTATGTGTGTCATTGTGATAATGCTTGTTACCGGTAATTGTCTTTATCTGAAGGATTATTTCCGTAGTATACAGCCTGTAGGATACATCCTGAATCAGGAGACACGGGATGATTTTTTGAGCCGTCACCTGGGTAATTACCCTGCAGTGCGATATGTCAACGAAAACCTGCCCGACGATGCCAGGATTTGTCTCATCTTTTTAGGCAGGCGGGGCTACTATCTGGATCGGGTCTACCGGCACGATCAATCATTCGGCATGAACACCATAAGCTCCATGGTCGAAGCTTCAAAGAATAGGAAGGAATTTCGAACATATCTGCAATCCATGCATTCCACCCATGTTCTGTTACGGATAGATCTGTTGCATAAATATCTGCAGGACAATTATCAGGAGGAGACCATTATCACTTTCCTCAATCGTGTGAGAGAATACTGGAATCCCATCTATGAGTCAAATGGATATGGCCTGTATGAACTGCCTGTAACAGAAGAGTACTGAATAAGAAGGTATGAAGAGTGATACCGTCGTAAAAATTGTTGAAGCGGATTGGAGCAATGGTCTGCAATCGAAAAAATGTCTTTTGCGAGTCCATCACTAGTGGTATGTAATCCGTGCCATCACGGCATCGATGCTTGGTTCCCCCTGGGGAACGGCTGAACAAAGGATAGAAACAATGTACAGGGACAAGAAGGTAATTGTCGTAATGCCGGCCTTCAACGCCGCAGGAACGCTCGAAAAGACATATGAAGAGATCATGGATCAGGGGATCGTGGATCTCATAATTCTCGTTGACGATGCAAGCACTGACGAAACCGTGCCTATTGCGAGGAACCTGCCCAACGTGAAGGTAAAAACTCATCTACGGAATCTCGGGTATGGGGCAAACCAGAAGACATGTTACGATAGTGCGCTCAAGGAAGAGGGTGATATTATCATCATGATCCATCCCGATTATCAATACACACCCCGTCTCATCCCCGCAATGGTATCTATGATCGGTAACGGACTCTATCACTGCGTTCTGGGGTCCAGGATCTTGGGTGGACATGCCCTGAGGGGGGGGATGCCGATCTGGAAATACATATCCAACAGATTTCTCACATTATTCGAAAATTTATTCATAGGCGCAAAACTATCTGAATATCACACGGGTTATCGAGCCTTTTCCCGCGAGCTGCTGGAAAAATTGCCCTTCCATCGTAACTCCGATGACTTTGTCTTCGATAATCAGGTACTCGCTGAAATTGTGTGGATGGATTATATTATTGCTGAAGTAAGTTGTCCCACCAAATACTTTACAGAGGCCTCATCTATCAATTTCTGGAGAAGCATGAAGTATGGCTTTGGTTGTGTGTGGACGGCAGTACTGTTCCGTTTGGCCAGGGCGAGACTTATTACATCGAGGCTATTCGTTGACGAGCGAGACGAGGACATCTGATCGGTTCTTCTATCCGACGGTTCTTTCATAGGGGACAACCACTGTGTTGATGTTTCTCGCTCACCGAGCCGCCGCAGAGAGCAGGGAATGCCATCGCTGTTCAGTTTACGTCATATGCATCGTCAGGAATATCGTATGGTAAAGCCATCAAGGTCATCCGCCGGCGGTTCTTCCTTAATTTCTACCCCGTCGACGGCGGCGAAGGCGGGACCCTTCCTGCACCAGTCGATCATGGCCTCCACGGCCTCCTCTTCACCCTGGAAAACCGCTTCAACGCGACCGTCACGAAGGTTTCGTACCCAGCCGGAGAGCTTGAGCCGGTCTGCCATGGCCTTCGTCTCGGCCCTGTAAAAGACGCCCTGCACCCTGCCCGACACAAAGAGGTGAATCTGTCTATCCATGTTGGTGCACCGTCTCTTCAAAGTGGTCTTGATCAAGGACAGTCACTCCCAGTGCCTGTGCCTTCTGCAGTTTTGATCCGGGAGCTGAACCGGTGACGACATAATCTGTATTGCGTGATACCGACGACGAGACGATACCGCCCCGTGATTCGACGAGTGCCTTCGCCTCGCTCCTCGTGTGTCTGTCCAGTGTCCCGGTAAAGACGAATGTCTTCCCTGCAAGGGGAGTGGAATCTTCGACCCCATCCTCCTCTGGTCTGACGCCTGCACCCATGAGCCGGGCAATGACCTGCAGATTGGTTTCAGTGCCGAAGAATTGCGTCACACTCTCGGCGACGGCGGGACCGATGCCGTCAATCGCTTCGATCTCTCCTGCCGGGGCATGCATGAGATGTTCCAGCGTCGTAAATCTCCTGGAGAGGAGGCGTGCCACATGTTCGCCCACGTGTCGTATACCGAGGGCGAAGATGAATTTAGACAGGGCAGGGGTCTTCGATGCCTCAATGGCGGACAGGAGGTTGGCCGTAGACTTTGCGGCCATCCGCTTGAGACCCGATATGGTTTCCGCTGAAAGAACATAAAGATCGGCAGGATTGCCGATAATGCCGGCATCGCACATCTGGTGCACCAGTTTCTCACCCAGGCCCTCTATATCCATGGCGCCGCGAGAGACGAAATGCCTGATATGTTCACGGACCTGTGCGGGACATTCGATGTTGATGCAGCGATGGGCCGTTTCGCCTTCGAGGCGGACGACGGGAGAGTGACAGGAGATACACCGGTCGGGTATCCGGTAGGGACGGGCGTCAGGCCTTCTCTGCGACGCTATGACCTTGACGACCTGGGGGATGACATCTCCGGCCCGCTGGATGACGACGGTGTCGCCGATCCTGATGTCTTTTTTGTCTATCTCGTCCTGATTGTGGAGTGAGGCATGACTGACCGTGACGCCGCCGATGGCCACTGGCTCCATCTCCGCCACCGGCGTCAGGACACCCGTTCTCCCGACCTGCACGGTAATGTCATGTATGACCGTCGTTGCCTGGAGGGGCGGGAATTTACAGGCAATGGCCCACCGGGGGCTCCTGGAGACCGCGCCCAGGCGATTCTGCAGCGACACGGAATCGACCTTGATCACCGTGCCGTCTATCTCATAGGGAAGTTCACTTCTCCACGATTCCATCTCCTCGTAGTAGGCGATACACCCGTCGATGTCGCCGGCCTGTATGACATGGGGGTTGACTGCAAAGCCCCACTGCCGGAGGGTCTGCAGCGTATCCCACTGGCTGGCGAAGGACATCCCTTCCACTCGTCCCACGGCATAGACAAAGATATCCAGGGGACGGCCTGCGGTAATACGGGAATCGAGCTGGCGGAGAGACCCGGCGGCGGCGTTACGGGGATTGGCGAAGGGGGCCTCTCCCTCTTCGATTCGCCGTCTGTTGAGCCCTCTGAATGCCTCGGTTGCGATGTACACCTCACCCCGAATCTCCATTCTGCCGGGCAGGGGGCCTTTGGAGGGGGCTATCTTCAGTGGAATGGAGGGGATGGTCCGCAGATTTTCCGTTACATCCTCTCCCGTCACGCCGTCACCCCTCGTAGCACCGCCGATAAAGATCCCCTGCTCGTAGATGAGATTGACGGCGATGCCGTCAAGCTTTGGTTCCACCACATAGTCGAGAGATGCATCACTGCCCAGGAACCGTTTCATCCGTTCGTCGAATTCCCTCATATCGTCTCCATTGAAGGCATTGGAGAGACTCAGCATGGGGGAGAGATGACGTGCAGTGTCGAAACTCTCCAGGGGGGGCGCACCCACACGCTGCGTAGGCGATGACGACAGATCGATATCTGATGCCCATGCGGTCTCGAGGCCGACGAGTTCGGTCATCAGGGCGTCATACTCGGCATCGGAAATTTCGGGGTCATCGGATTGATAGTATCTCCTGTTGTGATAATCGATGAGTCCCCGGAGTTCTGCTATCCTGTTGAGTGCCCCTTTCCTGTCCATCACTTTACACGCTTCAGATAGGATACGTCCTTTGAAGGCTTCTTTGCCGGCGTTTCCTGTTTATCCCGGGGAAGCCGAAGGATCTGCTCGTTGAAGATCTCGTTCTTTACACGAACGGAGTTTATGATAAAAAAGATGAGTACCGACTGTTCCCATTCCCGTGAGGCGTCGAATCGCTCCATTCGCTCCTTGTATTTTTTCCACAGCCCGGCAAGTGATGCCTCGTCGAGAGACAGTATCTTGTCGGCGATATTCCAAAGCGATTTTTCAATTGCCATGTATCTCCTCCTGTCACCTGCTGGGATAGTATAGACAGAGAACAGAAATGTCAAATTAAAAGCCGGCAAAATAATCCTTGTCATTTCAAGCCATATAGATATAATCACACAATGAAGATAGGCGTGCTTTCCGATACACATCTCACCGGATACGACGGGAGACTGAAGGAAATCGCTGAAGGTCCCTTCGGTGATTGCGATATGATTCTCCATGCCGGCGATATAGTGGCCGAGGGTGTCCTGGAGGTATTCGGTACGAAAGATGTGTATGCCGTCAGAGGGAATATGGACGTCCTGTCACTGCAAAGACAACTGCCCGAGAAGCTCGTTGTCAGCGCTTCAGGATTGCGGATCGGCATCATGCATGGATGGGGCGGACCCTTCGGCATCGAAAAAAGGATTCTCAACGAATTCAGCGATATTGACTGTCTTGTCTACGGACACACACACCATGCCGTCAACAAGACAGTCGATGGCCTCCTCATATTCAATCCCGGTTCCGCAACGGGGCGGACGATGGGCAGGAAAAACTCCGTGGGAATACTGGAGATAGCGGATCACAAAATCAGGGGAAGGATAATCAAACTGGCATAATATGGACTGCATTATATCTCCCGGAAGGATGGAATATCTCAAAGGCAAGAAACCGGAGGGATGTATCTTCTGCAGGGACTCGATCAGGAATGATGACCTCGTCCTCTATGAAGGGAAGTCATGTTATGTGATCATGAACAAGTACCCCTACGCGTCCGGTCACCTGCTCGTCGTTCCCTTTCGCCATATCAGTGATATCGGCGAAACGAGTACCGAAGAAAAGAACGAATTGATGAGCCTCATGGATTCGTCCATCGATATTCTCAGAAAGGCGATGGATCCCCAGGGGTTCAATGTGGGAATGAATCTGGGTGCGGCGGCTGGTGCGGGCGTGGATAGTCATATCCATCTCCACATCGTTCCCCGATGGATTGGAGATACCAATTATGCCACCGTTGTGGGCGACACACGGTTTATCCCCGAAGACGTCTATGAAACGCGAGATGTTTTGAAACCCTATTTTGAACATATGGAGGAGGTATAGCATGAAGATCGTCTACACAATTATTGTCATGATAATTGTACTCTTTATCATCACGTTCTCGCTGGGTAATGCCGTTCCGGTTCAAATCAGTTATTATGAATTCATGGATTTCACCGTGCCCCTCTACCTCATAATCTTCATATCATTCGGGGTGGGCCTGATATTTGCCGGTCTGGTGGGGATAGGTGAACGATACCGGTTGACACGGAAGATAAAGCATCTCAACAAACGGATCATTGAGCAGGAGATCCGCCAGACGGAGACCGATATGGTGCCCCTCACGCTGGAGGAGACGCAACCGGAAGAATGACGAGATGAAATTCATTGCCGACAGGACACTGGGAAAACTGGTGAAATGGCTTCGGATCATGGGTTTCGATACGTACTGCTACCGGGGTGCCATAGACAGGGGGTTTCTGGAGCGGGGGGGCAAAGAGGGACGGGTTGTCCTCACACGAAGAAGGGACATGGCCGAGAGGGAATTCCGGGGCCGCTTGGTTGTGATCAGGTCCGACAGGGTAGAGTCCCAGATCAGTGAACTGTGTGACCTGCTGTCTCTCAGGCCCGACCGTGATGCCCTCTTTTCGCGGTGTATCAGGTGCAATGAACTCTTGCAGGACATAGAGAAATCAGATGTAGGGGACAGGGTCCCTCCCTACGTCTATCAGATACAGGACTGCTTTCAGGTCTGTCCCCGATGCGACGCAGTGTACTGGGCCGGGACCCACAGGGAGCGCATGCTTTCCTTCATGGAACGGCACAATCTGATGGATCGCCCTTGATCTTTTCTATGGCGTGTCGAAGGGCGGGCATCACAACGGAAAGATTTTCCTGCGCACCCCTCGGACTTCCGGGAAGATTAAGGATCAGTGATTCCCCCCGTATGCCTGCCGTGGCGCGAGAAATCATCGCATGAGGCGTCTTGTTCATGCTCTCACGCCTCATCACTTCCGCCATACCGGGAATCTCTTTCTCGATAACCTTGATGGTGGCGTCAGGTGTGACGTCGCGCGGACTGACACCCGTCCCTCCCGTCGTTACGACGAGATCACAGCCCCCTGCATCGATGCACTCGATGAGGGTGTCTGCTATGACGTCCTCTTCATCAGGGACGATATGGTACTCCGTGACGGAGAAGGAGGCCTCCTCGAGTATGCGAATCACTTCCTTCCCGCTGAGATCCTCGCGCTCGCCGCTGGATCCCCTGTCACTGACCGTTATCACGCCGCAGTGTATCAAGAGATGCCTCAATCATCCTTCTGTGCGTCGGCGATAATCTTTTCCTGAAGGTGAGCGGGGACTTCATCGTAGTGGGATGTCTCATAGGAAAAAGTGGCACGACCGCTCGTAATGGACGTCAGATCGGGAGCGTAATTGAGTATCTCAGAGAGGGGTACCTGCCCCTTGATCACCTGATTCGCACCCCGCTTGTCCATCCCGAGGACCTTGCCCCGCCTGCTGTTCAGGTCTCCTATGACGTCTCCCATGTATTCATCGGGGACCTCTATGTCGATGTCTACGATTGGTTCAAGGAGGGTGGGCTGGCACTGTTGAAATCCTTTTTTGAATCCCATGGAGCCGGCGATTTTAAATGCCATTTCGGATGAATCGACGGTGTGAAAGGAGCCGTCGTAGAGGGAAACCCTGACATCAACGATGGGGTATCCTGCCAGGATACCGTCTTCCATGGCCCCGACAATACCCTTTTCGACAGCGGGAATATACTGCCTCGGTATCGCGCCACCCACGATCTTATCGACAAACTCGAAGCCGCCACCCCTCTGGAGGGGTTCGATATCGAGCCAGGTGTCACCGTACTGACCCCGTCCGCCCGACTGTTTCTTGTAACGGCCCTGGACCTGCGTTTTCCCCTTGATCGTTTCCCGGTAGGGGACCTTGGGCTGTTTGAGATTTATGTCGACACCGAATTTTCTCTTCAGTTTTTCTGTGGTAACATCGATATGGACCTGACCGACACCTGAGAGGATGATCTCTTTCGTCTGTTCGTCACGGTACACGGTCAGTGTTGAATCCTCTTCAACCAGTCTGTTGAGAGATGTGGTGATCTTTTCTTCATCGCCCTTGGATTTTGGTTCCACTGCATAGGATGTAACGGCATTGACGGAGGGGACCCTGTCATAGACGAGGGGTGCCTTTTCGTCACAGAGCGTGTCACCCGTCGTAATGTCTTTCAACTTGGCAACGGCCGCTATGTCACCCGGTATCAATGTCGTGGCCGGTTTTTGAGTCTTTCCTTCGAGAAAGAATATATTGCCGCACTTTTCGCTCGATTCTTTCGCAGGATTATAGAAGGTGAAGTCTGAACTGAGTGTGCCGGAAAAGAGTCTGAAGAGTGTAAGTTTTCCCGCGTATGGATCGGCGATTGTCTTGAAAACAAAGGCGGAAAAGGGATCACTTTCAACAGGATTTCTGCTCTCACTCTCATCAGAATCGGGCAGTGTGCCCGTTACGACACCCCTGTCTACCGGTGAGGGGAGATACTCGACGATCATGTCCATGACGACATTGGCACCCATTACCTTTACCGAGGAGCTGCAGGTAACGGGAAAGAGTTCACAGGCCAGTACCCCCTTGCGAAGACCGCTCTTGATATCTTCTACGCCGAGTTCGCCCTCTTCGAGATACTTGTCCATGAGGGCCTCGTCACACTCCGCGATGTCCTCGACCATGGTTTCTCTGTAGGACTCGGCATCGGCCAGGAGATCACCGGGGATATCCTCCCTGGTAAACTTCTTCTGCGAATCACTGTAGATGAAGGCCTTCATTTCGATGAGATCGATAATCCCCCTGAAGTTATCCTCCGAACCTATGGGGAGAAAACAGACTGTCGCCTTTTTTCCCAGTCTGGTCTGTATGCTCTCGGTAGCAGTTGCAAAATCTGCACGCTCCCTGTCCATCTTGTTGATGACGATAATTCGAGGGATTGACAATTCATCTGCATACCCCCACACCTTCTCTGTCTGAAATTCAACACCACCTACGGCATCTATGAGGACGATGGTCCCATCGGCAATTCTGATACTGTTCTTTGCATCGGTGATAAAGTTGGAGTCGCCGGGTGTGTCGATAATATTGACCCTGTGTTTCTGCCAATCGAAGAAATTGACGGCCGAACTGATCGATATATGCCTCTTCTGCTCTTCAGGCTCAAAATCGAGACTGGCCGAACCGCTGTCGACACTGCCCAATTTATCCGATTTACCACTGATAAAAAGGAGGGCTTCGCAGAGGGAGGTCTTTCCCGTTCCTCCGTGTCCTATGAATGCAACATTCCGTATGGAATCCGAACTGTATGATGCCATTGGTACTCCTTTCATATTAATTTTCTGATAAAGCGGTTATTACTATCCTATAGTAGAAATTCAAGTCAAGATAATTTTGCATGACAAGGCCTTATTGACTATAAATATAAAATGTGATATATACCTCAATTCAAATGAATGATAGAGACAGAGGTGTGGGGAAAGTATGTTTAAAGTGGGAGATCTGGCTGTATATCCGGCACAGGGTGTCGGTATCATTGAGGCCATAGAAACAAAAGAGGTGATGGGCGAGGAACATCATTTCTATGTGATCAAGATTCTGAGCAACAATGCCAAGATCATGGTTCCAAAAAATGGAACCAATTCCGTAGGGTTGCGTGACGTCATCGCGGAAAATGAGATACCCGATATCTATCGTATACTGCAAGACAAAAATATAACGGTAGACAAGCAGACATGGAATAAGCGATACAAGGAATACTGGGAGAAGATCAAGACGGGGTCGGTCTACGAGATAGCACGGGTATTGCGGGATCTGGTGACGTTGAAATATGATAAGGATCTGTCCTTCGGCGAACGGAAGATGATGGATACCGCCATGGGACTGTTGATCAAGGAGATATCGATAGCAAAATGCTGTGAAGAGACTGCAGTTGAAAAAGAGATCAGTACCATATTCGCTGCATAGTCTGTACGGATCACGTGAAGAGTAACAGTTGCTTTCTGCTGTTTCAGGATGGAAGCAATAGAATATATCTTCAGGTTCTTTAACAAAATTATTGATTTGAGCTTCGAGAAAGGGGGAGAAATGTTTCAATTTATTGTAAGGTTTCTGCTAATCGTGGCTTGTTCAACGTCTGGTTATTTTATAGCACAACGGGACCACAATCTCGTGGTTTCATTACTAGGTTTGGCGTCCGGACTTTTAATAGCATTATTTGTAATTCAGATTGAACAGGTCATAAGAAAACTTTCTCTCAGGGTAATCTTCGGTGGGGTCATAGGGACCATTATAGGGCTCTTGATCGCTTTTCTTTTCGCCTATGGCTTGAGACTCATTCCGAGCTGGGAAGAACAGAAGATAGTTCCTTGGGAATATGTCTACATCCTGCTTACATTCGTTTTGGGATATCTGGGATTGGTCCTCGGGTCTAAAAAGAGTGAGGAGTTCCAGTTGTCGGGGATTTCTTTGACGAGAGGTGAGAGGGGGAGTGTAAATTACAGGATCGTCGATACAAGCGTGATCATTGACGGAAGGATAGCCGACGTCTGTGATACCGGTTTCGTCGAAGGGACGCTGACCGTTCCACGATTTGTACTTGACGAGTTGCAACAGATTGCCGATTCTTCGAATTCTATGAAACGCTCTCGAGGACGCCGCGGGCTGGATATACTGAATAGAATGCAGAAGAGTGAAGGTGTTCGAATCGAAATCATCGATACTGATTTCCCAAAGATCAACAGCGTTGACGCCAAGCTCGTTGCACTTGCCAAACGGGTGAACGGGAAAATCATTACCAATGATTACAACCTGAACAAGGTTGCGGAGTTACAGGGCATCAAGATACTGAATGTCAATGAACTGGCAAACGCGTTAAAACCCCTGGTGCTGCCCGGTGAAGTCATGGCAGTGCGGATTATCAAGGATGGCAAGGAACCGGGGCAGGGTGTTGCCTATCTCGATGACGGCACCATGGTCATCGTCGATAATGGCGGCAAATATATCTCAAAGAACGCCCAGGTTGTCGTTACCAGCGTGCTGCAGACAACAGCGGGAAGGATGATATTCTCAAATATGAAGGAAATCATTCCCGATCGAAAGGTGGCGGAACAGGTGGCCAAATAGACAGACTGAAGCCCGGGATTCTGAGAAATTCCGGGCTTTATTGTGTGTGCCATACAACTGCAGAAGGAACAAGTATTCGTGAAGAGTGTTGCAATCATTGCGGCCGGCGGACTGGGGAAGCGAATGAGAGCGGATGTACCGAAACAGTATCTTCTGTTGTCGGGCAGACCCATTCTGACGCATACCGTGGCGAGATTTGAGGCGGCACAGACCATAGGAGAGATTATACTCGTCGTTCCCCCCCGTGAGACGGACTACGTGGCACGAGAGATCGTCGAGAAGTACGGCATATCGAAGGTGACTGATATCGTAGCGGGGGGAAAAGAGAGACAGGATTCGGTGCGAAACGGGATCAGACATATCGGCAGTGATGTGGATATCGTGGCCATTCATGACGGGGCTAGGCCCTTTATAGTGACGGAACTCATCGATGCCGCTGTCAGGAAGGCACGCGACGTAGGAGCGGTAACGCTCGGCGTTCCGGTGAAGGATACCGTCAAACGGGTCAGGGAAGATGGAATCATAGAGGAAACACTGAAACGGGATGAGATATGGCTCACACAGACACCGCAGGTATTTGCCAGGGATATCATCGAAGATGCTTACCGGTGGGCATACGCAGGGGGATACCGGGCAACCGATGACTCCCGTCTCGTGGAAATGACAGGGAGAGCGGTGGGCATGATACAGGGCACCTACGATAATATCAAGATCACCACCAGGGAGGACCTTCTGCTGGCGGAGGCCATCATAGGGGGTCAAGAGCAATGAGGGTGGGGTGTGGATATGACAGTCACCGGCTGGTGGCGGGACGGAAACTGGTTCTGGGAGGGGTTGAAATTCCCTTCACGAAGGGTCTTCAGGGACATTCCGACGCCGATGTCCTGGTCCATGCCATCTGCGATGCCCTGCTGGGTGCGGCAGGTTCGGGGGATCTGGGGCGGCATTTTCCCGATAGCGATCCCGCATTCAAGGATGTATCAAGTCTCATACTCCTGAAACAATCGAACCATATCATCATGCAGAAGGGAATGAAAATCAATAATATCGATGCAACGGTCGTGCTGGAGCAACCGAAGCTGCAGCCCCATGGAGAAGCCATGGCGATGACCCTTGCCGCCACACTGGACATCGAACGGAGCAGGATCAACATCAAGGCAACCACCAATGAAGGGATGGGGTTTACCGGCCGGGGAGAGGGGATAGCGGCCTTTGCCGTGGTGTCACTGACAGAGGCGGAAGGGATGCGGGACAGATGACGGAAAAACCGAGGGTGCGATTCGCCCCGTCACCGACGGGAAGGCTTCATATCGGCAACGCCCGCACGGCACTGTATAACTGGTTGTTTGCCAGGCATTATGGCGGTACCGTAATCCTCAGGATAGAGGATACGGACCGGGAACGTACTGCGGATCATTTCGAACGAGACATACTTGAGGGGCTCCGGTGGCTTGCCATAGACTGGGATGAAGGTCCCGGCAGGGGCGGTGAACACGGGCCCTACCGCCAGTGCGAGAGACTTGCCTTGTACGACTCCTGTCTCAAGGGATTGATCGCGGCCGACAAGGTCTATCCCTGTTACTGTTCCGATGAAGAGCTGGAACGTGAACGACAGGCCCAGATACTGAGGAAGGAACCGCCGCGATATTCGGGCCGGTGCAGAACGTTGTCACGGGAAGCGGCACTGGGGTATGAGCGCGCGGGAGTCAAGCCGGCCTGGCGCTTCAGGGTAGAAGAGGGAGAGGTGCAGTTCCTCGATCTCATCAAGGGATCGATGAAGTTCAGTGCCGATGCCATCGGTGACTTCATTATCGTCAGATCTAGTGGCATCCCCGCCTATAACTTTGCCGCCGTCATCGATGATCACCTCATGGAGGTGAGCCATGTCATCAGGGGCGAAGATCACCTGTCAAATACGGCACTGCAGATACTGCTGTACCGGGCTCTCGGCTTTGATCCACCCCTGTTCGCACATCATTCATTGATTCTGGGTACGGATCGGACGAAATTGAGCAAACGTCACGGCACCGTCTCCGTCAGTGATTTCAGGGATGCCGGCATCCTCTCCGCGGCACTATCAAATTACCTGTCGCTGCTGGGAGGTACTGCTGCCAGAGGAAAGGAGGTCATATCGCGGGAAGACATGATAGGGCACTTTTCACTGGAAAAGACGGGGAGAGGGGGGGCCATCTTTGATCACAAAAAACTGCTGTGGCTCAACGGTAACTACATACGAGGGTATGACACGGAAGGGCTCACTGAACTGTCCATTCCTTTCATAACCCGCGCCGGTTATGACTGCGCCTCGGCAGACAGAGCGTGGCTGTCGCGTGTGGTAGCGGCGGTAAAAGGTAACATCAAAACACTGGCCGACATAGGGGAGTACATAGGCATCTTCTTCGATGACTATTTTGAACTGTCAGACGAAGCCCTTACCGTTATTGAACGAACCGGCGCCGTCGAGGTTATTGAAGGCCTGTCCAGGGCCCTCAAATCGGGACTCACGGACTATGACGCCATTATGGAGACGGTCCGCTCCGAGACGGGGGAGACGGGACGGTCGCTCTTCATGCCCCTCCGCGTTGCCCTTACCGGCATGACCTCCGGTCCCGAATTGGACAGACTGTTTGCCCTCCTGGGAACAAAATCAATGATACAAAGAACAGACAACGTATTGAAGATCCTGACAGACAGGGGTCCGGTTTAGCATGACAGAGAAACCCCCTGATGCCCGGCGCTGTGTGGCGGCCGGGCAGAGGGAAAATCTCCGGAGTTACAGGGGAATGTTGTTGTGCTTCTTGACGGGTCTGGATTCCGATTTATTGCGGAGCGAATCGAGCAGCACGGCGACGCGTTTTCGTGTGTCCCGGGGAAGGATCACTTCATCGATGATGCCCATTTCCGCTGCAAAATATGGATTATTGAAGTGTTTTTCATACGTTGCGGACAATTCTTCATGTTTTGCCTTCGGATCGTCAGCACCAGCTATTTCCCGCCGATAAATGATGCTGCAGGCACCGGCCGCTCCCATGACGGCGATCTCGGCCGTGGGCCAGGCCATGACATAGTCGGCCCCCAGTTGCTTGCTGCACATGCCGATGTAGGCACCGCCATAGTCCTTCCGTGTCACCACGGTGATCTTGGGGACCGTTGCCTCTGAGTAGGAATGGAGCAGCTTGGCACCATGCCTGATGATACCGGACCATTCCTGCGCAGTGCCGGGCATGTATCCGGGGACATCGGCAAAGGTTACCAGTGGAATATTGAAGGCATCACAGAATCTGATAAACCGTGAGGCCTTGTCAGATGCGTTGATGTCGAGGACACCGGCGACAAACCGGGGGTTGTTGGCGATGACACCGACGGTGCGTCCCATGATTCGTATGAAGGCGACGATCATATTTTTTGCCCACCATTCATGCGGTTCAAATAGTTCGCCCTTATCGGCAATAGAGGTGATCACCTTTTTCATGTCATATCCCCGTCTGGGATTGTCGGGGATGATGGTGTCCAGTTCGGGACATTCCCTTGATGCACTGTCAGTCGTTTCAAAAACGGGGAGGGTACTGTGACAACTGTCGGGGAGATAGGACAGGAGTAGCTTGATCTTTTCCAGGCACTCCCTGTCGTCTGTGGTGGTGACATGGCAGACGCCGCTCTTTTCCGCATGGGCGACGGCGCCGCCCAGTTCATCGGGAGAGACCTCTTCACCAATGACGGACCGGACCACGTCGGGGCCGGTGATGAACATGTAGCTCTTTTCCTTCACCATGAAGACCCAGTCGGTCAGGGCGGGCGAGTATACGGCCCCCCCGGCGGTGGGTCCCATGATTGCCGTTATCTGGGGGATGTATCCCGAGGCGATGGTGTTCCGGTAAAAGATGCCGCCGTAGCCTTCGAGAGAAAATACACCCTCCTGTATCCGGGCACCCCCGGAATCATTGAGCGCCACAAAGGGTTTCCCGGCCTTGATGGCCATATCCATGACCTTCCATATCTTGTTGGCGTGCATCTCTCCCAGTGTGCCGCCGGCACTGGTGAAATCCTGGGCAGCGGCAAAAACGGTACGTCCGTTCACCTGCCCGAAACCGGTGATAACGCCGTCTCCCTTGATTTCCTTGCCGTCAAGCCCGAAGAGCGTGGATCGATGCTTCACCAGTAACTGTGTTTCCTGAAAGGTGCCATCGTCAAAGAGTATATCTATCCTCTCTCGAGCAGTCAGCTTTCCCGTGTTGTGCTGTTTGTCAATCGCCTTCGTTCCGCCCATCGTTACCAGGCGATCCCTCAGTCCTTCGAAGGACGCTATTTTGTCAGTAGTAGTGTCCATAAGTACCTCTTTTGTTTTTTTATATCTGGAAGGTAACACGGCTTTGCAACAATTTCAATATGTCATTTCTGCCTTGACTGTTCCGGTGGTGTATTATATAAGTTCAATCAAAAAATGAACATTAATTATATACGCAAACGGAGGGAACATGAAGTACATAGACGAGCTGGATATTCGAGGGAAACGGGTGCTCTGCAGATTTGATTTTAATGTCCCCATGGATGAAAACCTGTCCATCACCGACGATCGCAGGATAAAGGCCGCACTCCCGACGATCAATCACGTCCTGGATGAAAAGGCAAAGGTCATTATCATCTCTCACCTGGGACGACCGAAAGGGAAGGTGGTAGAAAAAATGAGTCTCAGGCCCGTCGCCAGGAGACTGGAACGTCTGCTCGATAAAGAGATAGTCATGGCCAATGACTGCATCGGTGACGACGTCGGCAGTCTCATAGATACCATGAAAACAGGCAGCGTCCTCCTCCTTGAAAACCTGCGGTTCCACCCGGGAGAAACGGCAAATGACGATGAATTTGCCAAGAAGCTGGCGGCCTTTGCCGATGTCTACGTCGATGACGCCTTCGGCAATGCACACAGGACCCACGCGTCGAATGTTGGCATTACGCGATTCGTAAAGGAAAGCTGTGCCGGATTTCTCATGCGGAAGGAACTCAATTACCTGGACAAGGCCATGGAACATCCTGCACGACCGCTGGTGGCCATTGTCGGGGGGTCCAAGGTGTCCGACAAGCTGATCGTTCTCAAGAATCTCATCCACAAGGTAGACAAGATGATCATCGGTGGCGGCATGGCATTCACCTTCATCAAATCACTGGGATATGAGGTGGGAAAATCGCTCGTTGATAATGAACTCCTCGGAGAGGCCCGTCACATGATAGAGATGGCGAAGAAGGCCAATGTAAAACTATATCTCCCCTTTGACTGCATCATAGCAGAGAGAATGGATGACAAGGCAGAGACAAAAAACGTCCCCGTGCAGGAAATCAACCCCAACTGGATCGGACTCGACATAGGGCCTGCCACGATCAGGCTCTTTGAAGAGGTGCTGAACAATGCACGGACCATCATGTGGAATGGTCCCATGGGGGTGTTCGAGATGGATAAATTCAGCAGGGGTACCTTCGCAATGGCACACACCGTGGCAGGCTCACATGCACTGTCCATCGTGGGAGGCGGCGATACCGACGTCGCGATTCACCGTGCAGGAGAAAGTGACAATATCTCATACATCTCCACCGGTGGAGGGGCATTCCTCCAGCTGACACAGGGGAAAGTGCTTCCCGCTATTGAGGCCTTGAGCTGACAGTCCCTTTTACTTCCGGGGGTAGCAGGCGTATACAATCATGCTGGTACCCCCGGGAGGGGAATCCGGAGCGTAAGTGATTTTAGTTCCGGCAGAAAGGGACTGCACCCGTCCAAACAGAAGACCCTATGAGAAACATCAAGATTGTCATCGAATATGAAGGCACACACTATCATGGATGGCAGCGGCAGAAGAGTGAATCAACGGTACAGGAGGTGCTGGAAGACAGGATAGGTGTCATAACCGGTGAAAGGGTGACACTCATTGGGTCGGGGAGGACCGATGCCGGTGTCCATGCCCTCAATCAGGTGGCTAACTTTGCCACAGAGACAGAAATAGCGGCGTCGAACCTCCTGAAGGCGATAAACAGTTTCATACCGAAGGATATAGCGGTAAAATCGGTGGAAGACGCGGATGATACCTTTCATGCCCGCTACGATGTAAAACGGAAGGGATACATCTATAAGATACTCAACCGGCCTGTCAGGTCTCCCCTGTACAGAAACTTTTCGTGGCATATATATGGCAGACTCGATCTGGATGCCATGAAAGAAGCGGCGACCGTGCTGGAGGGACGGCACGATTACACCTCATTCTGCGCAGCCGACGGCGATTCCCGGCATAACATACGGACCGTCATGGCAGCCGGCCTCACTGTCTCCGAACACAGCGTCATAACATTTTCAATAGAGGCCGATGGTTTTCTGCGCTATATGGTACGAAACATCGTGGGAACGCTCATCGATGTGGGCAGGGGGAAGATAGATCCCGCCGAGTTTGCCGGGATCTTGCGGGCCAGGGACAGGACACAGGCAGGGATAACGGCTCCCCCGCAGGGGCTCTTCCTCAAAGAGGTCCATTATTAACTGAATAGTTCCCGTCACGCTTATTGTTACTTCCATTAGCCTTGTCTCACTGCAGGGCGGAGATATCATGAGAAAGGTACATGCCATTCCCAATACCGGATTTGCCCGATCCTATGTCATCGTCGAACGGCGGGGACTGGTCGTCATCGATGTGGGGAGCAGGGGGTGTGCCGAGGATGTCGTGGAGTATATAAACACCACACTGGGCAGGGATATCGATGAGGTCCGCTTTATAGCAGCGACACACTATCATATAGACCATATCGGCGGTATCGGGCACCTGCTGAAACGGTGCCCCCGTGAGACAGGGGTCCTCTTCCATCACCGGGTAAAGGACTACCTGACGGGCAAAGGAAAACTATCCCTGATAAGAAACTGGTGTGTCGGACTGACGCCTGCCACCCTCGTCAGTAGCCGGTACGTACGGAGGCTGTCACATGGTATCGTCGGGAGTATGGCGGGAATCCCCCTTCCGTTCATCAGAACATTCACCCGTATCCCCGTCGATGCATCGAGGATATCTTATTTCGGGACTGCCGGCACGGGCAGATACCGGCTCGGTTTCGAGGCATGGGATGTCATCGAAACTCCGGGACACACGGAAGATTCCGTCTGTTTTTTCAACGAAGAGACGGGTGAACTGATCAGCGGTGACACCATCATCAATATATCAAAAGGGGGGAGGGGAAGCCTCAACCGTTTCTGCTGGAATCGTGAAAGGATCAGGGAATCCTACAACATGCTGTGCCGGGGCATCGAACCCGAGGTCATCTATCCGGGACATGGTGAAGTGATCCGCAACGGGAAGGATCTGCTCATGAGGGTTGCAACTTTTTGACATATGTGCAAGACTGTCCTCGCTCGAAGGGTCAATATAGATATTGAAAATTCGTAAAAAATAAGAGAAAATAGGGGCGTATTTTCACGGGAAGATACAAGAAGCTGCGCCTATGTTTTTTTGATAGAGGAGGAGATTATGAAAAAATGGTCATTGATCATGTCCATCAGTGTGGCTGTGCTCCTTATGGTAGGAGTAACCGGTGTATATGCCCAGCAGGGGTCACAGTTTGTCGAGGCCGTTGGTGTCTCCGGCAATATTAACTGGACATCCGGTGTCATCGAGGCTGTAGGAATCGGTGCACCCCCTGAGAGATTTTATGGCAAACCGCAGGCACGCCCGATGGCAATCCGGGCCGCGCAAATGGATGCCTACCGGAAACTTCTGGAGGTGGCAGGTGGTGTGCGCGTGGATTCAATGACGCTCGTTAAGAACTATGCCGTTGAAAGTGATCTCATACGAAGTCAGGTTTCGGGCATGGTAAAAGGGGCACAGATGGTAAAGACAGATTACCTCTCCGACGGAACGGTAGAGGTGACACTGAGGATGCCGATGCACGGTGCAACCAGTCTGGGCAATACGATTTATCCCAGTCTCTTCGGCAAAAAGGAGACACAGACACCGCCACCCCCCGCACCGGCCCCGGAGCCGGTGAAACCGGAAGAGAAACCGGAAGAGAAATCGGGAACACACACCGGTCTCATCGTGGATGCCCGGGGGATCCAGGCACGTCCCGCCATGTCACCGAAGGTCATCGATGAATCGGGCAAGGAAGTCTATGGCACGATGCACGTCGATCGTGAATATGCCGTTCAGCAGGGAATGAGCGGGTATTCACGGGATGTGAAGACGGCACAGGGCAATCCGCGGGTAACGGATAATCCACTGATGGTAAAGGGTCTGAGAACCGACGGTCCGGGGAAATCAAATATAGTCATAAGCAACGGGGACGCAGATCAGATCAGGGCATCCTACAAAAGCGGTGATTATCTGAAGCAGTGCAGAGTCATGATTGTCCTGGATTGATACCGGCGGAAGACGCACGGGACAGCAATGCCAGCCTTTTGACCGCAGCCACCTCTCAGTGATGGCTGCGGTTTTCCATTGTCAGACCGGAGGACCTCTCTGTGCATAGAAGGATAAAGAAACTGGATGAATCGATTGCGGGCAGAATCGCCGCCGGCGAGGTTGTCGAGAGGCCGTCCTCTATCGTGAAAGAACTCCTTGAAAATGCACTCGACGCGGGAGCCGATCGAATCGAGATAGAGCTCGAGGAGGGGGGGACCCTGTCGATTGGTATTACCGACAATGGGGAGGGTATAGACAGCGGTGATATCGCACTGGCCTTTGAGAGACATGCAACCAGCAAGATAGAAGACTTTGATGATCTCTACCGGATACACTCCTTCGGTTTCAGAGGAGAAGCACTGTCCAGTATTGCATCGATTTCACGAATCGATATGATATCCCGGAGGGAAGAGTCACTCCACGGAACACGGGTTATCGTCGAGGGGGGCAGGATCAGTGAAATCAAGGAGGCGGGCTCTCCCCGCGGCACCAGAATACGCGTGACGGACATATTCTACACGACGCCGGTGCGAAAAAAATTTCTCAAGAAGGCGACAACGGAGCAGGCCCACTGCCTTGAGTATATAACACGACTGGCCCTGTGTACCTATGAGTGCGGCATCACGGTAAGGACAAAAAAGAAGACGATCCTCACCATACCCCCTGCGAGAGATATGAGGGAACGGACATCCTTTGTGCTGGGAAGGACATTTGCCGACAGCGCACGCCCTATCGGTGCCGAGCGGGGTGACTATGCCATAGGGGGGCTGATATCGAGACCCGATGTGTCGAAATCCAATACCAGGGAGATGCTCTATTACATAAACGGGCGGTATGTGAAGGACGGCTTTCTCAATCACGCCGTCATGACGGCCTATCGAGGGATACTGGAACCACGGAGATATCCCTCGGTAGTCATCTATCTCACCATGCCCCCGGGGGATGTGGATGTCAATGTGCATCCCACGAAGATGGAGGTCCGATTCAAACATCCACGGGAACTCTACAGCCTCGTCGTCGATTCCGTCATGGAATCACTGGCCGATACAGGACCCATCGGGGGGAAAGAACCGGTCACACCGAGAACCCGGACCGGTGGAGAGGGGATATACTACGGTCAACGGATCACCGAGGCGATACGGAGATACACACTTTCACAGGGGGGTAAGGGCGCAGGAGAGACGGGTAGACGCCCCCTGTCGGCGGGCGGAACTGGGAGTGGCGCCGGCGATACACGTCCCCTCTTCGAGACAGAGACGGGGATAGATGAACAGATATCATTTACATCGCTCCACTATCTGGGGCAGTTTACCAATACCTACCTGTTTTTTACCGCACCGGAACGGGTGATCGTCATCGATCAGCATGCGGCCCATGAGCGAGTGCTCTATGAACGATTGAGGCAGAGGACGGCCCACGGGCACAGTGAGCGGCAGAAACTGTTACTCCCTGAAATTATCGAACTGCAACCGGCACACTTCGACCTGCTGGCGGCCAATATGGACATACTCGCGGATACGGGACTGGATGTCGAACCCTACGGCGACAATACGATTATTGTAAAGTCCGTTACCCCCCTGCTTGCCCATATCGATCTGAAGGTATTGGTTTCAGACTTGATAGATGAATTCGTGCAGACGGGAAAGCGGGGAGACATCGACCACATCCGGGAGAAGGTCATAGCCGTCATGGCATGCAGGGGGGCAGTGAAGGCTCGTGAAAGGCTGACGGAAGAGGAGGTGGCATCGCTGTGCCGGGACCTGGATTCGGTGCCCTTTGCGGCCACCTGTCCCCATGGAAGGCCCCTCTTTGTCTCCCTTGGTACCGGTGATATGGAGAGAATGTTCAAGAGACGGTAGCACCGATGCGAGTTCGAGTCATTGTCATAGCGGGACCCACCTGCGTCGGGAAAACGAAGCTGGCAATCAGGCTTGCAGAGGAACAGGGCGGAGAAATCGTCAGTGCCGACTCCATGCAGGTCTACCGGTACATGGACATCGGGACGGCAAAGCCAACGGCAGAAGAGCAGCGGCGCGTCACCCATCACCTCATCGACGTGGTAGATCCCGATGAAGATTTTAATGCGGCCATCTACCGCGATATGGCCGCGGGGGTGATAGACCGCCTCGAAGGGGAGGGAAGGCGGATATTCGTCGTTGGCGGTACGGGGCTCTACCTGCAGGCACTGCTCGGGGGGCTCCTGCAGGGGCCGGGGGCCGACAAGGACCTCCGCGCCCGATATCGGGATGTCGCGGAGCGAAACGGCACGGGTTATCTCTATGGGTTGTTGCAGGAGAAAGACGCGGCGGCGGCACGGAAGATCCATCCCCATGATGCGCCGCGTATTATACGCGCACTGGAATATTTCGATACCACGGGAGCGTCGATCAGCCGGGAGCGGGAGCGCCACGGATTTCACGAACATCGATATGACTGTCTGAAGATAGGTCTCATTATCGACCGGAGTGTCCTCTATGAGAAGATAGAAGAAAGGACCGACAGGATGATTGCCGCCGGTCTTGTGGGTGAAGTGGAGGAATTGCTCGCACGGGGCTATGACGAAGAGACGAAGCCCATGCAGACCATGTACTACCGGTACGTCATGGAGTACATCAGGGGGAAAACCGACATGGCGGAGACGGTCAGATTGCTGAAACGGGACACACGACGTTATGCCAAGCGGCAAATGACATGGTTCCAGCGGGATGATGCCATGCTGTGGCATGATCCGGGTGACTTCGAGGCCGTCGCAAAGGCGGTAGCGAATTATTTACTCTGAAAGATTTTGGGAAATGTGATAAGGAATCACTGGTTGCGAGAGATTGCTCGCTTCGGAAAGGGGATGAATAACATGACGGGACACCGGACATATGCAGTTATGGCGGTCATGATCGGTACATTGGTGTTATTTCTGTCTTGTTCGCAGGTGGAAAGGAAACCGCTCAGTTATCTCGATACGCCCGAACACCATACCTATACGGGACTGAAGCTGATGAACCAGGGCAAATATCCCGATGCGGCACGGGAATTTGATCTTGCCCTTCAGTTAAACCCCAAGTATGCAAAGGGCTATGGCGGCAGTGGTCTGGTGTTTGCGTACCGGGGAGATTTTGATACCGCCTTCGATCTCATGAAAAAGGCGGCAAAATATGCGACTGATGACGGGGAGAAGACATTTGTCGCCGTGGGCAAACTCAGGCTCTATACCATGAGGAAGAAAAAGCGTGACTGGCTCAAGCGGGCGGAAGGGCAGTTCAATGCCGCCGTGAAACTCGATCCGAAGTCATCAGCGGCATATTACTTTATGGGTATCGCCTATAAATATGGCCTGGAATATACGAAGGCGGGAAAGGTCTTCGCCAAGGTCCTCGATCTGAATGACGAGTATCTGGAAGAGGCGAACAGGGAGTGGCGTTTCATTCAAAAGATACAGCGGGCAATGCCGGGAACGGTCCAGGGGAAAAAGATTGCACTCATTGAGAGCATGACCAGGGCGGATACGGCGGCGCTCTTCCTGAAAGAACTGAAACTCGAAAAGCTCTTTAGACGGAATAATCCGGAATCAGTGGAGACAGCCGCGCAGAGTGCAATCGATATAGAAGAGCATGTCCTGAGGAGTGATATCGAGAGTATACTCGCACTGGGCATACGAGGGCTCGAGGTCTATCCCGATGAGGCATTCCATCCCGACGATCTGATCACGCGGGCCGCATTTGCCATGATGATAGAGGATATCATCATCAAGATTACCGGCAACGACGATCTGGCACGGAAGTTTATCGGGGCACAGTCACCCTTTTCTGATCTCAAGAGTGATCACCCCAGTTTCAATGCCGCCATGCTGGTGACAACACGGGGCATTATAAAGGTAAAGAATCTGACAACGGGCGAGTTTTCTCCACTGGGGGCCGTATCGGGTGTTGACGCCCTTCTGATAATCAGAGAGCTGCGGAACGAACTCAGATATTTCTAGATAACAATAAAGTGAATACAGGGATGTATAATGGGTAAAGAATTACAGAAAGCGTATGAACCGGGTGAAGTTGAAGCGAGAGCCTATCAATATTGGCTTGATCAGGGATTGTTCAGGGCGGAAGACAGAAGCGAAAAGAAACCCTATACCATTGTAATACCGCCTCCCAATGTGACGGGCATGCTGCATATGGGACATGCGCTGAATAACACCATCCAGGATATTATCATTCGATACAAGAGGATGCATGGATTCAACACCCTCTGGATGCCTGGCACGGACCATGCCGGTATCGCGACACAGAATGTCGTAGAACAGGAGCTTGCCAGGGAGGGGCTCACCAGACACGATATAGGACGAGAAAAGTTCATCGAGCGGATATGGCAGTGGCGGGAGCGTTATGGAGGTATCATACTGAACCAGCTGCAGAAACTGGGCTGCTCCTGTGACTGGTCACGGGAACGGTTTACCATGGACGAGGGCCTGTCCCGTGCCGTGCGGGAAGTATTCGTGAGACTCTACAACGACGGGCTCATTTACCAGGGAGATTATATCGTCAACTGGTGTCCCCGCTGTCACACTGCGATATCCGATCTCGAGGTGGAATACGAAGAAGAAGATGGCGGACTGTGGTACATAGAATATCCCTTCGTCGACGGTGACGGGGGGATCATCGTGGCCACGACGAGGCCCGAAACGATGCTGGGAGATACCGCCGTTGCCGTCAATCCAGATGATGAGAGATACCGTGACGTCGTGGGAAAACATGTCATGCTCCCCCTCGTAAATCGTGAGATTCCTATCATAGCCGATGAGTACGTGTCTCCCGAATTCGGGACGGGTGCCGTCAAGATTACCCCCTCCTGTGATCCCAACGACTTTGCCATGGCCGAACGACAGGGGCTGGATACCGTGATCATCATGGACGGCAGTGCCGTCATCAATGAAAACGGCGGTGTCTACCAGGGACAGGACCGCTATACATGCCGGGAAAACGTCATCACAGATCTCAAGAAGGGTGAATACCTGGTCAGGGAAGAGACCTATGCGCATAACGTGGGGCGCTGTTACCGGTGCAAGACCGATATAGAACCGACGGTATCGAAGCAGTGGTTTGTCAAGATAAAGCCCCTGGCGCAGATGGCCAGTGCGGCCGTTGTCCGGGGCGATACGAAGATCATCCCCAAGCTGTGGGAAGGGACCTATTTCGAATGGATGGAAAACATCCGTGACTGGTGCATTTCGAGGCAGATATGGTGGGGACACCGGATACCCGTATGGTACTGTGACGATTGCAATCACATGATCGTCGCCATCGAGGAGCCGGGGACCTGTACCGCCTGCGGAAGCAGCAACCTGCGACAGGAGGAAGACGTACTGGACACATGGTTCAGTTCGGGACTGTGGCCCTTTTCCACACTTGGCTGGCCCGAAGAGACGGAGGCACTGAAGACGTTCTATCCCACGTCGCTGCTCGTCACGGGATTCGACATCATCTTTTTCTGGGTGGCCAGAATGATGATGATGGGACTCTACGTCATGAAAGAGGTTCCCTTTGAACACGTATATCTTCACGCCCTGGTGAGAGACGAAAAGGGAGAGAAGATGAG
>Ga0272441_10001828_pt1 | contig 44596 bp, 71 predicted proteins | sample SSMProp6N_FD_193582 | JGI IMG/M metagenome (GOLD analysis project Ga0272441, IMG submission 193582) | Marine sediment archaeal communities from Little Sippewissett salt marsh, Falmouth, MA, United States - SSM-Prop-6N | ecosystem: Environmental > Aquatic > Marine > Wetlands > Sediment ... | reverse complement strand
AGGATAAACTTGCCAAATATAATGCAGCGGTAAAAGAGCAGGAAGCGAAGTCAATAGAGGCTAAGACAAAGTTCGAGCAGATGCGGGCGGCGGAGGCCGGGGAACGGACACAGCAGGAGTTAGAGGCTAATATAGGAGCTTCCGGTGGCGTATCGACCTTGGGAAGTCCTTTACTTGCTGCCGCTGTGCAAGCGTCTGAACTTGAGCTAAAGAACCTTTTGATAGGTCAGGAGGGCCAGACGGAAGCTGCGAGGGCGAGAAGCGAGGCCGAAGGCTATCGAATGGAAGGCCGAATGGCCAGGGCAAGGGGTAGAAGTGCCTTTACAGGCTCTCTAATAGGAGCAGGAGGAACTTTACTTTCAGGTCTGTATGAACCTACTTCATCTTCACTAACTCCCAAGACCAGTGGCAAGCTCGGTAAGCAACTGGAAAAGGCGGGATTCTTTAAGAAGAATGGTTTCAAATCCAAATTAACAGAGGCAGTTAAGAAGAAATAAAATGGCTAATTTTCCAATCCAGTACACAGAAGCGACACCGAGCGGCAGGGGGCCTAATGTCCCTTTGAATGTGAACGTAAGTTCCGGCGGTGAAGCGATAGCGAGAGGTCTTGCTAATCTCGGCAGGTCTTTCGAGAAGATGGGACAGGCTAAAGAGATAATGGACTATTCCACTTATCGCAGGCAGTTCCATGAAGTCACTTATAAGGCCCTTAACGCTCATAAGCAATCTAACGACCCTGAAAAGATGAAAGAGATAGAGGAAGACTGGTCACGATATGCCGATTCTTTCGGGAACGATAATAAAGAATTTTCAATGTATAAGAATAATATCCTTCCGAGTTTAGGTCAGGCGTTTGCCAACCAGACAGCGAGTTTTCAGGCACAGACCTTAGACGACGAATTCAATCTTAATTACGAAAAACTTATCGAACAGAACGACTATAAGGGAATCGAGATTCTCGTTGCCAATGCCCATAAGAACGGTGTTAAAAGTGTTGGTAATCCGGCACTCGCCGAGGAACATCTGAGAAACGCCAAGCAGAAAATAGATAGTCGGATAGTATTCAAACAGGCTATAGCCTCGGAAGATGGCGAAAAAGTGATTCGAGATTCTAATTTGCCGACTGATGAAAAACAAAGATTGATGGATGATTATATATTTGAGAAACAGAAATCATTAAATAAATTAAAAGCGGAGCGGGAATACAAGTACAAAGAATTTATGTCGAAAATTTGGAATGGGGAACTGGATAGTATTAACGAAGTTCGGCAGGCGTGGCTTAACGGAGAAATAGACGAAACCCAAAAGAATAATTTGGAAAAAACTATTGGAGACCCAAGTGGCGAAAAGAATGATGATATTGCTCTTGCCCAGATGTATGCAGTTATGCGTTCGGAATTGAATGAGCAGCAGAAATTTGATATTCTTATGAAATTAAAACCCAAGCTCGAAGAAAACGAAGTGGATAATTTCATAAAGAAAATCTATGGAACGGAAGGCGAAAATCTTTCTCGTTCACATCCGATTTATAAGACATATTTAGACCAGATAAATCAATTATATAATGTTGAAGAATACACAGATGGTTCTTATAAAGTTCCACCTGAGAATATGGAGCAGTGGGCATCTGATATAAAATGGATGGAAAATGCTTTTGAACGAAACGGGGATAATATATCAAAGTTCCACACGGAATTTGAAAGACGGATAGGTACAATTAAAGAGCAAAAGGCAAGAGATTGGCTCAAATTAACGTGGACTGACATTCTTGTTCCCAGTAAGGGACTGGCAAAATTGGCAATAAGAACAATTAAGGGAAAGACTTATCCTGAGCCGAATACTCAAGCGGAATATGATGCTTTACCTAAAGGTACTTTATACAAACATCCAGATGGTACTATTAAGAGAAAATAATGTTTGGTGAAAAAGATACAGTAGTGAGTTTTGGTCAGAATGATGAAATTATTAAATCGTCACCAGTTGACGAATATAACAATTTTGACAATAACACAAAGGCAAGAGTTGATAATACAATGTTCTACTCGTCGCTGACTGGAAATGACCCAAATGAACTTTTTGATTATGAACCTCAGATAAATAAAGAAATTTACGGAGAAGGCATATCAGATTTAAGTGCATGGGGCAAGAACGATGTCTTAATTAAAGGCACTACCAGAACATTAACTGAGAAACTCAAAAACTTCACGGCTGTAGATTTTATGGCGAAAATGCCGTTCAGCCCTTGGCATGATTATGCCAAGAAGGGATATGATTATGCAAAGAAAAAACTGAAAAGTGGCAAGTATGCTCAAGGTAAATGGGGAATGACACCTATGGGCGGATATACTATGACTGAACTGCCTTTTACCCAGAAAGAATTAAAGCAGATAGTCAAGGATTATGAAGAAGAAGCTGCAAGGCCGCAATCAATTCCTGCCTCTATATTTGATGGAGTTACTGCTTTGCCTGCTTATATGATAGAGTTTGGCGTTGGTGGTTCTGCCGCAGAATCTTTAGGGCTTGCGACTACGGGCGTCAAGGGCATTGTTGCTGCTTCTGGAGTAAGAACAGCATTACAGCCGTCAAGAGTTGCTTCGTCATTGATTGACCAGAAAATCAAGGGTGAAGAAGGTGCAACTGCCTTGCTTAAAGCCTATGGAGATGTTTATATCGAGAATATTACCGAGGCCGCCGGTGAACACGCATTTCCTTTATTAAAAAAGATGCCTTTTGGTGGCAAGTTGATAACTCAGATGGAGAAATACGCTGCCAAAATAGGTATGCCCAAAAGTGAATTTGTAAGTAGAATTTCTACGAAGGCTGGATGGAATGGCCTTTTAGGCGAATGGGGAGAAGAAAGACTTGCTACATTTTTAAGAGCGATATTTGACGTAGAAGATTTTGGAGCAGGGCCAAATAGCAATATAGCCGACCGAATGGCTGCCGGTCTTATGGCTGATATGAAATTGGAGAACCAGCTTACCGAACTTGGAGTTCTGTCTTTTCCACTTGGGACTAAGATGATACTTGATGCCACGCTTTCTGATGCTCCCATTGAAGTAGAAAAACCAGTTGTTCAGGAAGCCACTCAGAAACCCTCAGTTGCCCCTGTAAAGGCCGAAGCTAAAGAAGGCGTCCAAGCACCCACTAAGCCGACTTTGGCCAAGCCAGCCCCACAGGCACAAGCGGAGGCCGTAGAAGCCGGGCAGGTCGAAATTACCTCTGAAGAAACAAAGATTCTTGAGGCTGAAGCTGCTGAAGTTGTCAGACCGAATCTTTATATTGGTAATGTTACTGAGGGCATGAAGAAAAGAATTGCCGATACTATGGGCTGGAGTGCGGAAGATGTCAGGGGGTTCGAGGAAAAAGGCTGGCCGACCAAGAGAACGGAAGTTCCTTTGACGAGAGACGAAGCTGAGATTGCTCTTGAAGATTTGACCGATGATTTACAAAGTCGCCTTGATAATAACAAAATAAGAACTGAAAACGATTTGGCTTTTGCCAATGCCATGTGGGGTAATATAGCTGAAATGAGAAAGGCATTGGATATGGAAAAAGGTCAGGCTCCGTTCAAGGTAATACGAGCCAAAGGCCAGCCTATGAAAGTCATTAAAAATGCAAAATCTCGTATCTGGGCTGCGGTACAGCCGGGGACTTTACAGGAATCCAAAATGACTGTTGGAGAGGTTCTCAGGGCGGTAGTTAAAGGAAAAGCCAGAGAAGCAAAGATGGCATGGGCAGCGGGACGCAGGGAACTCAGGACACAAATCAGGGCAAAAGCTAAAGCTAAAAAACGAATGGAAAGCGCATTAAAATCCATTAAAAAAGAGATACCGGAATCCGTAGATTATTATTATCGGGAAGCTATTGAAACTTTAAGAGAGGGAATTGATTTAAAAGTAAAGACAGAAAAAGCAAAAGCGTCCATTGAGCGCACAAGAGAATTTCTCGAACGAGCGCCGGAACATGCCGAAAAAATGCCTACGGAGTTAATGAAGCGTCTTTATAAGAAACCTTTGATTGATTACACGATTGAAGAACTTGAGCAAATAGCTTCTGAAATAGATAAACTTGTTGAACAGGGCAAATTAAAACGCAAACTCACACTGAAAAAACAAACTGAGTTTAGAGAATCTGAAATTAACGATATGATTGAAATTGCTGAAAAGGGCGGAACAATCAAAGAAAAAGAAGTTATTGTCAGTTCCAAAACCAGAACGGGCGAAAAGATAAGAAAGCCTTTTATATGGACATGGCGACCATCACGTATTTTAGATTGGCTTGATAACCGCAAACAATTCAAGGGGGAATTTCATCATACATTTTATGATTGGGTGAAGGACAGTAAAGATAAAGCGTGGCGATGGACAGACAGCAGAATTAATCCCGGCAAGGCCAGAATGAAAGAGCTTGGACTTTCTCCTTGGACGCTTGCAAAGAACAGAATAAATATCAGGGGAGAACATCTGACTCTCGATAAAATGATAGGTGTTTATATTTTAAGCAAAAATAATTTATCTCACTTAGCTATGATATATGGCAATAAGTTTACAGGCGAGGAAATAGCAGATATTATAAATAATCTGTCAAGCGAAGAAAAAGCTTGGGGAGATTATATACTTGAGGATTACAAGAGACAATATCCACGATTAAGAGCTTCTACAATAGAACAGGAAAATCGTGACCCCGGCAGTCAGGAGTTTTACGTTCCGATACGTAGAATGGAAGTTGATTATACGGTTTTCGAGAAAGAACTTATTGGCGAAATGCTTCACAGGGCAGGACTAAAAAAGGCTTATGCCGAACATGGATTTACTCTGGAAAGAAAAAATATACCGCCTGAATTTCAAAAGCCTATACGTCTTGAAGCTACAAGTATGTGGCTTGAGCAAGTATCCAAACAGGAACACTATATGAATATCGGGCCTGTTGTTCGAGAGCTTAATAAAATACTTAACAACAAAAGATTTAATGAAGTTATCACAAAACGCGGTGGAGCTGCCTTGCCAAAGTGGTTCAGAAATTATGTTAATGCCGTTGCGAATCCAAATTTCTATAAGACGTTTGATGACATTGAAAGAATATCGAGAACATTCCGGCAAAATTCAGCGATTGCATATCTCGGATTTAATATAGTTACAATGATGAAACAGTTGCCTTCCGTATTTTTATATATGCACGAAGCAGGTGTTCAGAATTTAATGCAATCAGCAATAGAGTTTGTTCAGAATCCGATGGATATGATTAGTAAAGTAAGAGGACTTGACCCCTTTGTTAAACATAGAATGATAGAAAGAGAACTTGCAGAATTACACAACATAAGAACAGGGACAATAGGATTGTTACATCAGCAGGTCGGTATATATGGTATGGAGGGTATATATCTATTTGATATGGTTGCCCGAACTATTGGATGGAACGCAGTTTATAATAAAGCAAAACTTCAAAACATGAGCGAACAGGAAGCGATAAAGGAAGCAAGAAATGCTACTTTAAGAACGCAACCTGCTGCGGCGGCGGAAGATTTACCACAACTTTACAGGACTAATGAATATCTTAACATATTAACAATGTTCACTAATCAGTTAAATCAGATATTCAATATAGCAACTTATGATATGCCTTCTCTCATAAAGAATCAACAATATGCAGATGCAGCATTGGGAGGATTAGGATTAAGTATTGTAGCAGCGACTATATGGATGATTGCTCATCGCAAATTTCCTGAAGAACCGGAAGAAATTATCGAGATATTCGGAGAACAAGCTATTAATTCAATTCCTTTATTTGGTAAATATATACAAGCTACGCGACAAGGATGGGATAGTGACATACCTGTTATTGAGGCAATAAGCAATATTCTTGGATTGCCAATAAAAGTTTTTGAAGATATGGACATTTCAGAATATGAATTTAAACAAATACTTGAAGCTATAGCTGTAGTAACTGGCACACCTTATGTTCAGCCCGAAAGAATTTACAGGGCAGCAAAGGAAAAACAACCATCTGTTATATTGGGCGGAAAAGCAAAAAGTGGGAAAAGGCGCAAAGTAGTTAAGAAAAAAGAGATAAAAGAGAAAAAGGTAAAATAGCCTGAGAAAAAAGGATATTAGAATGATTAGCGTAATCATACCGACAATTAACGACCCGTATCTTAAAAGGACTATAGACAATATTCGCCGTAGTGCTTCCGGGGAAGTGGAATTCATTGTGATAAACGACGGAGGAGAGCCTTTTGAACTGGAAGATGATGTAAAGGTTATTACTAATCCTGTCCAAAAAGGAAGGCGAATTTCCATTAACGATGCGGCAAGAATCGCCGAGGGTGAATATTTATTTATTATTGATTCTCACTGTTCCATGAGTAAGGATTGGGACGTAAAAATGATGGAATCCGTAAAGGAAAAGAACCTTGTCTATTGTGTAATAAGAGATATGAACAAAGAAACGTGGCAGCACGTCCCCGGCGATTATATGCACGTCTATATGAATAAAGACTTCACTGAAAAATGGTGGCCCAAAAAGACTCTGGCTCAGTGTTCGGTGGAAGAAGAATCTATGTGCATTACAGGCTGTTCGTGGATGGTAACTAAAAAAAGGTACTGGCAGTTAGGTGGTTACGATGAAAGTCTCGGAGCTTACGGCTGGGACGGTCCGGAATGGAGTTGCAAGATACAGCTTTCGGACGACCCCGGCAAGGTTATCTTGAGAACAGATGTAATCTGCGGTCATATTTTCGGTACGAATAATAAAGCTGCTTTGTATCCTTGCCGCATGATACCGAAAGGGAAATACATAGATTACATGAAGAATAAATGGGGTGACAGGATAGATGCTCTCGTCGAGTATTTCAAGCCTGTCCCCGGTTGGCATAGCGAGGAAAAGAAAATGCACTTCAGAGACGATACCGGTCGAGAGGTCAAGTTAGAAACTCAGAAAACCAGAGACACCAAAAATGAGAAGGGCGAAGTTGTTAAAAGAGTAGTCGAGTATTACGAGTATATCTATAGGGACGACGGCAACGGCCCTACGGAAGAAGAAATCAAGGAAAAATACAGAGACAAACAGGAGCTTGTAAAGACGGAAACATGGGAACTGAAGGACGGACAATTACAGAAAGTTGCCTGACGGACGAGCAGTGGAACGATTCTCAAAAGAACGAGGCATGGTTCTGGAAAGTCCAGAAAGAGGAAGGAAATCCCGAACAGTACCATCGCAACCACTACTACAGAAATATCTTGGAAGATGACTGTACGATTGCGAGAGATTTCTTCGCTCAGGACTTTACGGGAAAAGCTGTTCTTGACGTAGGCAGCGGGCCTTATGGAATCCTTCATGTTCTCGAAGCGGAGTCCAAACTTGCGATAGACCCGTTAATGGATGTATTTCGTGAACAGGGATATGATGTCGAATCCGATAATGTGGAATGTCTATGCTCGCCCGGTGAGGACTTTGAAGTCTATGAAGCTGAATATATAGTCTGTCTTAACGCTCTCGACCACATGAAAGACCCGCAAGCTGCGATTAAGAATATAGTGAGACATTTGGTTACGGGCGGAGAATTACTTCTTATTATAGACCTGAGACCACAGGACAAACTTGACGCTTATCACAAACTTGCGATTACGGAAGAAGATGTCTTGGCGTGGACTGAGCCGTATTTTGATATTATCGAGGGACAGAATATTGCTCACGGAGACGGAACTGTTAATAAAGTAAGGCAGTTGGTATTAAGATGCAAAAAACGATTTTAATAGGAAATGGCCCATCGGCTTTAAGTAAGAAGCTCGGGAAAGAGATTGACGAGTTCGATACCGTTGTGCGTTTCAATACCTATCGTATTGAAGGATTCGAGGAATACGTCGGGACGAAAACCGACATCTGGGTAACTACCGATATATTTCCCGCATGGCATAAAGACTATAAAGAAGTCATTTTATGTTCGTATAATCGCAGAGAGGATAACAGGACAGTTTTGAAGATGAAAGAATATTATCCTCAAGCTCATAATTTTCCCGAATGGTCGTGGCAGGAAACGATTAAGCTCATGGGTTTTTCCGCTCCTTCGTCAGGCGCTGTCGCTGCGGTATATTTTAAGAATGTTTATATCTATGGTTTTGATTTCTTCGCAGGTGACAGGCATCATTACGGAGATAAGATAGAAGCCTGCCATCATAACGCCAAATATGAGATGGAATACTTTAGAAAACTAATAACCGGCGGAAAGATAATATCGTTCCATAATTATCTTAAAGATTTGAATTACAAAATACTTCACAAAATTTATCCATCTTACGGAGTCGGCGGGAACTGGTATCGTGACATTATAATTAAAATTGCGAAAGAAAATGGAGTAAAAACGATTTTAGATTACGGTTGTGGTAAAGGTTCTTTGGTAAAACTTCTCGAAAAAGACTTTGATGCTTATGGTTACGACCCTTATATTCCCGAATATTCCCAAAATTCGTTTACTGATATTGATATGGTAGTATCGACCGACTTTTTCGAGCATATCGAGAATATCGACGAGGTATGCGAACATATAAAGTCGATGAATCCCAAAGTGCAGTTCCATTCGATAAGTAACCGCAAGGCCTCTCAAATTCTCCCCGACGGCAGGAACGCCCATCTTACGATTCAAAGTCCCGAATGGTGGGAAGAAAGGCTCGGATATATGGGCGAAGTTGAGATTTTGGGGCATAACGAAAACAATAATTTTACAATGTATAAGATAACCTAATGGCCTACGAAGATTTTACAACTTATACTTCCGGTGGCGGTGACGTTGGCGTTTTCACAATTACCGCCAACAAGAATGACGTAGATGCCTGCGATGAACTGGATGAAGCGTGGTTGTATGATGACAAAGGTGCAAATCACTTTAGCGGTAATTTTTCGCATCGAATCGAACTGACGCCGAGAGGCCATTTATCTAACTGGGGGCATTTCTCATGCTACTCATTGGTAAAAACAACCGGAGGTAACGATGTAGCCGCCTGTATAAGTGCTTCCGATGATTTTATACTGTTAAAGCAGCGCTACTCCAGCAGCGAGTATTATATATTCGAGATATACATATACGAGGGCGGCTCTTTAATTGATTCGGACACTTCAATCGGCCTTTCGGAAGATACTAAATATTATGTCACCATAGCGAGAAGTACAAACACAATAACCGTTACTATCAGAACAGGCAGTCATTCCGGTTCTACACATGATACAATTTCGGCGACGGGAAACAGTGCACCGAGCTACAGGCATGTATATGCCGGTCAGAGTCAGGGAGACGGGCAAAATTACCAAAACGAATCTGTCGATATTGAGAATCTTGATTTGCAGGAAGCGGTTACAACTACCACCACTACAACAGTAGCAACCACTACAACAGTAGCAACCACTACGACAATAGCAACCACTACGACAATAGCAACCACTACGACAATAGCAACCACTACGACAATAGCAACCACTACAACAATAGCAACCACTACGACAGTAGCAACCACTACGACAATAGCAACCACTACGACAGTAGCAACCACTACGACTACAACAGTCGCTACTACAACCACGACTACGGTGGCGACGACCACAACAACAACGATAGCAACGACTACAACTACCACCATCGCAACAACGACCACGACCACTGTAGCTACGACTACTACAACGACTATTGCCACGACTACAACTACCACAATAGCGACAACCACGACGACTACCATTGCCACCACGACTACAACGACAGTGGCTACTACGACCACCACGACAGTAGCAACCACCACAACAACGGTTGCGACTACAACTACGACTACTACGGTTGCAACGACGACCACGACAACAACTACGTCCACCACTACCACTACCACCACTACCACTACAACTCTGGCATGGGCGTTTTTAGAAGATAGAGTAGAAGCTCTTGAAGCTGAAGTTATAAGATTGAATAAAAAAATAATAAACCGGGTTTTTGCAGGATAGGGAAAGGGAAAATGGAAAAAACAATATTTAATGGCAGTTTATGGAAATATCTAATCTGGATTTCAGCAGTTCTTATAGCTGTAGGAGTTTACAAAACTGTTATTGAAAGTAATTGTGACAGAATTACAAAAGTGGAAATACGTGCGGAGAAAAACGAACGAGATATTATCGGCATGCAAAAAGACATCTCTTATATTAAGGAAGGCATAGACCGAATCGAAAAGAAATTATAATGAAACCGTCCGAGCATATAATTCGCTTGAATAAGATTATGCAACTATTGACGGAAGAACTTCACTATATAAATAATGACGGCCATTTATCAGGCTATAACAAGTCATGGGAGCTTCTTAATGATATCGAACTTGACATGCACGAACTAAGAACTTACATTCTGGAATCGACATCATAATCTCCCTCTCACCGAGGGATTTCCTCCTCCGATGCCAAGTCTCAATCCGGGGCTTGGCATTTTTTTATTGACAATCTTTTCAATATTGATATATTTATATTTGTTGGTATAGTCATTATGCCCCAGAGAAGCACCATTTCTTATACCAACACGCTTCTTTGGGGCCTTATTGAAAGGGATTGGATATGAGTATAGTTAAAAGACCTTCAAATCTACCTGCCAAGCCAGAAGAATTGAATAAGTGGTTATTATTTAATAAAGAAAAACTACATTCCCGTATATCAGCATTAAAAGCAGCTAAGCGTATTAATGAAAGTATGGCAGGTTATCAAGCTGCACTTGAAAACACACAAGATACTGCCGAATATCTTTTGTATGCCGAGGCACGCCTGGGAGAAATGCTGGAAAAGCAAGACCGGAGTTCCCGCAGAAGAACCCCGGACGGAAAAGTCCACGGTCAAGAAACTTTGCCCGAAGGTATCGACAAGAAGCAGAGCCACTACGCACAGGAGCTACACCGCAACGAGAAGGTTATTGCTCAGGTTATTTCCAAAGCCAGAGAGAAAGGAGAAGTGCCAGTCCGACAACAAGTATTAAAAGCGATACAAAAAGCAAAACCTAAGCCTGAAACACCTGAATTACCTAAGGGCAAGTTTAATGTTATTTATGCCGACCCGCCTTGGAAATACGGAGATGACCTTATTGAAGGTTATGGAGCAGTTAAACACCATTATCCTTCTATGTCTATAAATGAGTTGTGTAACCTTCCTGTATCTCAGTTAACATATGTTAATTCTGTTCTTTTTTTGTGGGTTACAAGTCCTTTACTGGCAGAGTGTTGGGATGTTATTAAGGCTTGGGGATTTGAATATAAAACATCTTTTGTATGGGATAAAATTCAGCATAATTATGGACATTACAATTCTGTTCGGCATGAATTTTTATTGGTATGCACAAGAGGTTCTTTCTTACCTCAAGATAAGACATTACACGATAGTGTTGTATCAATAGAACGTAGTTCTAAGCATAGTGAAAAACCAGAGTACTTTAGAAAGTTAATAGAAAAGATGTACCCAAATAGCAAGAAATTGGAATTATTTGGAAGGGAAAAAGTCGATGGATGGATTATTTATGGAAACGACCCCGCAGTACGGTGATAATAATGAAGGATGGCAAAAAGGTAAAGAATACGAAGAATGGGTAAAGTTCAAATATCCACAAGTATATAATGGTGGGCTGCGCAAAAGGGAATTGAATTTTTTTGTAACAGAAAAAGACCAATTTACTGGGGAAACACAAGAAGGAATAGAAATAAAATTTGATGACAAGATATATACTTACTGCTTTTCGGGACGGATATACATAGAAACAGACGAAAAAAAATTCAAGGAAAACTCTGTTTATGTCAGAAGTGGAATATATCGTCAAGACAATACAAAATTATATCTTATCGGAGATTATACGATATGGTTCATATTTTCAAAAAAGTATCTTGTTTGGTTGGATAATCTTGACCCGCCGTTTTTGTATAGGGTAAAAACTGATACAAGCATTGGTTTTTGCATACCATTGGAAAATTCTAAAAAGATATGTCTGGATTATAAAGAATTTTAATAAATTAATATCTATAAGTTTTACTAATACATTTATTAGTGAGGTATAACTGTTTATTTCTCAAGGAATTAGAAAATAGTTCAAAAAATTATCTTGAAAAATTTAAGTTTTGTGGTAGTATTGTCGATGAAAAGTAAATAGAAAGGAATCAATAATGCTGAGAACAACGAAATCACAAACTTTAATCAATTCACGGCTTGCTCTCTCTCAAGTTGTTCTCAGCAAGGATACACCCACAGGGGCAAGTCGTGTTTTTTTAAGGTGATATTATGCGAATAAAAGAATTTATTAATGGTGTTAAAAAAATTGGTTACGGCCCAGCTCTATTTTTTGGAGAAATAGGTTTAGATTGCGGAGAGACCGAAATTGAAAATATGCCTTTAACTATAGTCATAAACCCTTATGGTTATTTGGGTGGGATGAGAATCATAGGTAAAGGTACTTGGAATACCTTAATAAATAACATAGATAATTTAATACACTGCACACCTTTGATTCTTAGATTAGAATCAAATCCACCTACAAATACAGAAGGATGGTATATTTTTGGAGATAATAGCAACAAAGAAAAAGTATTGAGTTCAAAAAAATGGGTTTTAATTGAAAGCTAACTCCTGATACAAGGTGAGATTATGAAAGAGAAAAAAGTTGTAGATAGATTAGATTTGCCTACGCGATTGCCATTAAGTTTGACAATATCATTATATTTGTTAGCTGATAAATTAACATTAAACGGTTTTGGACTTGGAATTTTGGTGACATTTCTGGCGATTATATGGTTAGTGGCTATTATCAAATTATGGAGTGATAAACCTACAAAGCTAAAAGAGTTGAATGATAGTTCTAACCCCTGATTTTTAGGTGAGATTATGGTCGTTTTCAAGGCCAAAGAACTGGCTAAGAAGTAGCTCTCTTGAAAACTTAATACAGCCTCCAACGAAGGCGGGACATCAACAGCCCTAACCTCCAATAGCAGACGCATAGTTTTCTCCAATCCCGCCTTCATTGAAACAAAAGCTCCGGCGGCGTTGTAGCCACCGTTACAAATCGGAGAAGGTTTGCAGTTACCGCAGGGCTACTCGAAGGGAATCCCCCGAACTGCCCGGAGCTTTATAAAATATGCCAGCAGCGGCTTATTATGCTGTGGTCGAGGGATAAGCATTTTAGATAACAGCATACGTGCTTATCCTGCCTGCTGGCATTTTAAGGCGAGCCTGTCGGCGTGGTGCGAACACGCGGGAACGTTGCAAACTACTGGGTTTCCTGATAGCGCGACCAGTAGAGCAGGCTATCAAATCAGGTTGAAATCCTGCACAGGCTCGGCCTTTTGAAAACTAAAGGAGTGCGAAGGATTCGCTTGCCGGTAGCACATATTAGAATGATTGAACCGGGCACAGCAAATCATCACTCTTCCTCCGCAGAATCGGGGTTACGGATAACCCTGTAGCCCCATTCTGTTTGACAAGTGAATATGCGGGGTTGACGAGCGGAGTCGTTACCGCACCCTTGCGGTCGTAGCTATAGGCTACACTAAATCCGTTAAGGTTTCAGGGATTACAACCCTGCCCCGCATATATTTGACAAGTGAATAAGTGGCGGAGCGTTGGCTATGGAACAGGGCCGAAAAGATTTATTTCTTGTATGCGAAAGAGACTACAATGAATTTTGATTTAGAAAACTTCTGGGAATTTACCTTTTTTTCAACGGACTGCCGCCACTTTTATAGGAGAATGAAATGAAAGTTCAATTCGCCGAATACAATGGTTGTTTTAATATTAATTTAGAACCTGAAAATAAAGAAGAAACAATCCAATTAGTTAGGTTGGGTATCAACAAAACAAAAGAATTGCGAGGGATTTATGTTGATGCTTATAATAATAAAACACTTGAGGCATCTATTGTTATCGGAAAGAAGAAAAATCCCATAACACAAGTAGGGAGAATAAAATGAACGATTATGTCTGTACTGAATGTGGCTTGGGGGCAGATGAATATGATTACCGGGGCTACCCGCGCCTGCGGCAATGCTCAATGGGTGGGAACTGCAACTTTGTGACAATCGAGGAATACGAAGGCTACCGATTTAATAACGACCAAGACGATTATAAAGAAGATATGAGGTTATTCAAAGGTGAATGATATGAAAGATATAATTTACTCGAAACCAGTAAGAAGTTGGTCGGATTGTCTTGAAAAGTGGCGATGGTATATGCAATATGCCTGCCTCACCCAAGATGGTACGAGAATAGATACCAATATGATAACCGGTGATACGGAGCAGGAAGTTCTTGAAAAAGCCGAAGAAATAGAAAGAAAATACAATGGTAAAGACATTCCAACAACTAATCAATGAATCCCTTGTAAGGGACGAACACGAAGGCTCCGGTAAGTACGTACCATCGTCTTTTGGTAGATGTTACCGCGCTCAGTACTGGCGGCGCAAGAAAGAACCAAAGTCTAATCCTCCCGACGAACGGACATTGCGAGTATTCAAGGCCGGTCAATTATTTGAGGATTTCGTTGTCGGACTTTTGCCGGAAAAAGGATATAAGTTACAGGTTGAGGTCGAAACGCCTGATGTTCTGGGCTACGCCGACATCGTTTCGGAGAACGAGGTCTGTGATGTTAAAAGTGTACATTCCAAAAGTTTCTGGTGGATGACAAAATCCAAAGATATTAAAAAGGACAAGTATCACAACTGGTTGCAGGTGATGTTCTACGTATGGCAGTTGGATAAGAAATTCGGGCGATTGTGCTTTATATCGAAAGACGACCTGTGTATTCAGGAATATGTCGAGCCTTTTGAGGGGTATTGGGCGGAACAGCTTGACGAAGAACTTTCCAGTCTTCGGATAATATGGGCGAGCCAGAAACTCCCGCCCGCCTGCCCACGTTGCAATCCGAACAAAAAGGGTGAATATTGGGACTGTACCTATTGTGATTATCTTGACAAATGTATAGAAACTGAAATAAAAGCAGGAAGAAACCATCCAATGTCAACAGGTGAATAATGTACAAAAACAACGGATGCGAAGAATGTAGTGAAGATAAGTTATGTCCCCGATGTTATCTGGGGATGGTGGAGTTCGAGTACGAATCTGCCAAGAGGAAGATAGCGATAATTCAGGAAGAAATCGGCAATTATTACGAAGCGATAACTTTCTGGGATTTAGTATGCAGTGAAGCAATGAACAAAGTCGAATATTTCAGGAATAAGCTAAAGGAGCAAAATGAACTTACAAACAATAAAACAGAACAAGAATCAGAAAGACGGTAATGGTTATGGCATAAAGCTGGATATGTACGGCGTCATTACCAAGATTAAAGAATCGAAGATGACATCGACCGGAAAGCCTTTAACAAAGTGTGAAGTGACCGACCAGAACAACGAAACTCATACAGTTACATTCTTCGGTGATACACAGCCAGCGGTGAATATGATAGGCCAGAGATTTGTTATGAGCGTATCCTGTGAAGATTACCGATTACCGGACGGTCGAATAGTAGAGACTTATCAGGCTTTTCTAAAGAGCGGTAATGTTAGCCAGAACGTACCACAGACACCTGCCCCTGCGCCACAGCAGCCCCCACAGGCTATAAACTCCCCGCAACCTGTAAAATCCCCCGAAATACGGATAGAGGCCGCCAGAATCGCTGCTACAGCCTTGGGAGGAACGGGAGTGGATGAAGCCCCGGAAGTTGCAACGAAGATAATTGACGTTGCGAGTCTGTTATTACCTTGGCTGGAGAATGGTCAACTCCCTATGTTTGCCGCTCCGAAACCAGAGACCTTCGAGCAGCAGTACGATATACCCCCAGAGGCATAAATGAAAGAATATCACGGCATAATCAGGGATGGGAACTTCGAGCTGTCGCTTACGCAATTACAGCAAAGAGAGAGCTATCTAAAGAGTTTGAAAGACGATACGAGAATTACCGAAATATTCAAAGTCCAGAGAAAAGAAAAGACTTGGGAACAGGTTAAGACTCATTTCGGATTTGCTTTGCAGCAGATAGTCGAAGAAATGGATTCGAGAGGATGGGATTCAAGCATAATCTATAATCTGCCGAAACCTACGGGTGTGCCGATAACGAGAGATATGTTACATCAGTTTTTTTATGTCCTGTACCCTGTTTATAACGATACCGGAGAATTGATAACAATGTCCCATGAGGATTGGTCAAGAAAGAACTCTTGCGAGCTATTCGATTCGATAAGAAATTTCACAGCTTCTCAATGGGATATTTACATAAGAGACCCTGACCCTAACTGGAAAGAATCGACATGAAAAAGAAGGAATCTCAAAAAGCCCAGAGTGAATTGGAACTAAAATATGGAATAGCGTCTATTTCCTTAGATATAACAAGAACATTATTATTTCATGCTCAAGCGAATGACCAATCAAGATTTTTGGGATTTATAAGGCCATCAAGCAAATTAACAAAAAGTCTAAAACGGGATTTGGATAAATATTGGAAAGAATACCATAAAACAGAAAGACAATTACATGAAAAAGAAAGAATCACAGAAAGCCCAGATACTTAGACGTTTACAGCTTGGCCGAACTATTACTACATGGACGGCGATACACTACTTCAAGTGTACGAGACTTGGTTCGGTAATATGGACACTCAAACACAAAGATGGTTATTTAGGTAAAATCAAAGACAAAATGTTCAAGACCAAAAGCGGCAAATGGGTAAAGAAATACTGGATGGAAAAATGAAATCAGAATATTTCAAAAAAATAAAATATATCAGATGGTATCATAAATTGTGGTTATGGTTATTTCCGTTAAAAACTTTTTGGGATATAGGGGATAAAAATGGAGATAAAAGTATAAAAATAAAATTTCGTATTGTAAATGGTAAATATTATATTGATAAGTTTGAAGAAGTAGAAAATGACTGAGAAGATGGGTTTCGAGAAGAACAGAACGGTACATTATGAATGGCACAATGTCCCTACGATGTTCATGGGCATAGAGTTCAAGAGTAAGCTCGAAGCAAGATGGGCGAGGTATCTTGAAGCCATAAAGAATCTCGGCGTGATAGAATCGTGGGAATATGAGCCGAAACGATTTAATTGCGGCTTGATTTACAACAAGAAAAGATTCTATACGCCTGATTTCCGGGTAATTGAAAAAGAAGGGCTTCACAAATACGTTGTTTGGCACGAGGTAAAATCATCCGCTTCGGGCAAGGATTTCCAGAAAGCGGTATCTCGATTGCGATGGTTCAAAAAAGCATATCCTGAAGAACTGATTGTACTTATCTTGCCGAATGCTCCAAAACGAGAGAACGTTCACATGATGCACGCAAAGAAATATGTTGAAAGAATCGCTTATTGCAGGGCACTTTTCAAAAGGCATGGGATAAAATGAACTACACACACGACTTTGAAGAATTCTGGAAGCGTTTTCCCCGGCGCTGGCAGAGAGATTTAGGGATTTATGTCAAGAGGAAGAAAGCCCCTGCGTTTCTCAAATGGCAGAAACTACCCAAAGATATAAGGGCTAAATGTCTTGCAAGAGTACACTTGATAGCCAAGATGGAAGGTTCGGCTGTAAGAGATTGTGTAACGTGGCTGAATCAGGAAGGGTGGGACGATTTCGACCAGCAGGAGCTTAAAAAAATGCCGATGGGACTGCCTAAAATAGCGATAGAAAACTTGCTAAAAACCGTCCCAGATGGTAAAATAAACGTTAACAATGAGCGCAACAGACAGATGAGGTTACTGAAATGAGCGAATTTGAGAAAAGATTTGAGCCAATAGGACCAACAGGCATAAAAGATATAGATAAAATTATAAGAATTTGCCATACTCAGAATAAAATAGGCTGGCTTGAGGCTTTGAAGTGGGTATTTAATAGTAATTTATGTGGTGGATATTCTGCTAAAAGAATAGAACAAGAAATCGAAGAACTTGAAAAGGAACGGAATAAAAATGGCAGAGTTCCGAATAACAACTAATTATCCGGCCAAACAAGTATTTATTGAAAACAACGAGGATGAAACAGAATTTATTGATTGGATGATGGCTGCAGAATACCTTTTATTCAAAACTGCACAAATAAGTTCGGCGGGTTTTGAGAAAGCTATGGAGTTACTATGTGAAGGTGCAATGACCTATAAAGATATAAAGGAGAACCAAAATGGATAACTTAATCGACAAAGTAATTGCGGCAGTACCTCGTAAGATGGTAATAGGAATCTTTGTAATCTGGATGATTGCCGACTATTCCAAGGCCAAAGAAGTAAATCCTCTCTGGGCGTTAGGTTCAATGACGATAATCGGTATTGCGGCTATCGGGACTCACTTCTGGCTTGAGTACAAACATCCGACTAACGGTGCGAAATGAAAGAATTACATGGGCAGCCTATTAAGGGAAGTAAGTATTTTAGGGCTTATTGTGCTCGTTGTCTGGAACCTATGAGAGTATTACATCCATTTGATAATGAAGGGAGGCCTATAACATTTTATTGTACCGAATGTGGAGAAAGAAAACATATTGGTTGTTCGAGTCCTCCATCACCATTAGATAATGCAGATGAATATTCAAGTTCATGGAAAATAGCAAGTGGAATAGATAAATAACTTTTTTGAAAGGAAACAAAAATGAAGAAATGGATTATTGCACTAATTATTCTGGCCTTTTGCAGTGGGGTGAAGGCAGACCCGAACGACGGTCTTGCACTTACTTTTATGAGCCAGCAGAACGAATCTGCTTTCAATGCCCGAATATCTTATGTTACGGGAATGTTCGAGCCGTTTATGGGTTCGGAAATCAGGCTGGATAGTGACCCGGAAGTTTTTGACGTTGGCTGTCTTATTCACAGTAAAGATGTTGTCGAGCCGAACGCAGTTGCCTTGATAAGTCCTTTATTAACCAAGATATTCAATTCCGATATGGTACTAAAGGGCTATACGGGCTTTCATTCGACAATCAACATTAATAACAAAGGCTCTTATTTCGGCTCGATTATCGGTATATCATTGAAAGACAAGCCAAGCTCGAAATTCGAAATCGTGGGCGAAGTACACATGAACGACATCGGCGGCAAAAGCGAACTTGACAACTATAACATTACCGAAACAGCTTTCTTCGTAGGCATTAAATGGCGGTTCTAATTAATCTAAGAACGTGGCGGGCGGTTCGCAAAAATGATTAACTTTCTCATTATAGGACGCTGTTTCTCAAATTCTCCGTTGTAATCGGGCCGCCCGACTTTATTATGAAACTACCGATAAATAAAATTCTGTGTGGTGATTGGATTAAGGTCTTAAAGACCCTGCCGGACAATATCTTTCATTGCTGTATTACCAGCCCGCCCTACTGGGGCCAGCGGAACTACGGTGTCGATGGCCAGTTGGGACTTGAAAAGACGCCGGAAGAGCATATTGAAAAACTCGTCGAGGGCTTTCGGGAGATTCGGCGGGTACTTAGGCCGGACGGTGTTCTCTGGCTGAATTACGGGGATAAGTATGCTGGTAGTGGTTGTGGCGGAGATTATGGAAATAGTCCCAAGCAAAAAACAAACCCTGGCTCATTTGGAGCAACACCAACAAGTAAATATAAAGATTTAGAACAAGGCAATCTTCTAATGCTCCCTGCCCGGGTAGCTCTGGCTTTGCAGGCGGACGGCTGGATATTACGCTCTGATGTTATCTGGGCGAAGGCTCTGTCATTTTGCGATGAGTATTCCGGCTCGACAATGCCGGAGAGCGTCAACGGCTGGCGATGGGAACGGCACAGGGTGAAAGTTGGACACGCAGGAAATTACGGAAAAGACCATAGTAGGACAGGAAAACAAAAACATCGGACAAATACAGGACTTGCAAAAAACGCCGAGTACAAAGACTGTCCCGGCTGCGAGAAGTGCGAAAAGAACGGCGGATTAGTCCTGCGAAAAGGTTCGTGGCGATGCACGAAAGGCCATGAGTACATATTCCAGCTTGTTAAATCCGGGAATTACTTCTGCGATATGGAGGCGGTGAGAGAAGATAGTATGACGCAGAATTTGCCGGGAACAAATTACACAAACACAAAAACTACTCATGGAGCAGGCGGTGGAAATACGGGTTTCGCTAATGCGTTTGAGAAAATGAAAAATGGAGAACTTTCCGGCCGCAACTTACGCGATGTCTGGGTAATCAATCCGCAGGCATATCCTGATGCCCATTACGCCACGTTCCCTGAGTCTTTAGTTGAGCCTTGCATAAAGGTATCGACCTCACAGAAGGGCGTATGCCCCAAGTGCGGGGCGCAGTGGTCAAGGATAGTGAAAAAGACAGAAGTGCCTTTTAAGGATTCAAGAACATCTGGCAAACATACAAAAGTAGGTAATGGCAAAATAAGAGGCGGTGATTTACAAATATGGCTTAATGAACATCCTAATCAAACTCTCGGCTGGAAGGCTACGTGTGACTGTGGGATTGAAGAAACTGAGCCTGCGTTGGTCCTCGACCCGTTCATGGGTTCGGGAACGGTTGGGATGGTATCAGCGAAGCTCGGACGCAATTATATGGGTATTGAGATTAATCCCGACTACATCGAGAATCAGGCGAAATATAGAATCGCCGAAGGTGAGACGGGAATACCGAAACAGGAATTAATAGCAGGCCAGAAGGCTTTGTTTGAATGAGGAAGCCATGAAAACACTAATCCTTAAAATCATAATGTGGATAATCAGTAAGATTTTCAAAGAACCTTCTGAAAAGGAAAAAAGAGACCGTGAAATCAGGAAACTTGAAAGTAAAATACAAAAGTTATATCGTAAGAGGCGCATTGCTCATAAGTATCACGACAACGATAGTTTTAATCGCATTAATGCAGAGTTGCGAGACCTTGAAACCCAAAGAGATAAGCTACGTGCCGGAAAGTGAGCGGGTTTTCTTTGTATATCAGGACGATAGAGTTACAGACCCGAACGGGGAATTGAGATTTACCATACCTTACGATGGCATGGTTGTAAGCGCGCCGGAATATTTCAGGATGGCTGAAAAATGACTAAATTCCATTGTGATTGCGGATTTGTAGTTGATAAGAATGAAGTCGAATATTGCCCAGAGTGCGGAAACTATCGTTGCAAGTGGTGTTTCATTTCACAAAGTCTTGTTTGTCATACCTGCCGGGTCAAGCAGTATCAGTTAGACAGCATTAATGAGATTACGGAACTGTTGAATAATGATAATGAGTCCGGCGATAATCCCACAAAACGGGATAACAATTTTGACGTAGAGTTCGACTAATTTCCAGGCGTCTCTTTCCTGTTCGTTGTAATATATACCTGATTTGTATTCTTCCATCATGATTGGCCTTTTAATTATTTTCTTTTCTTGGAAATACAATAACTTTTTTAGTATAATATTTTAATTGTGAATAAGATAATTGTCCATCCCAACCATTTTTATCTATTTGTTTTCCAAAGATTTTCTTTCCTCCAACTGCTTCCATAATATCACTATTTTGTGGGCCTATCCTAATAGACAAATATCCCCAACGATAACGTACATAAATAGGTTCATTGTTTACAGTTAATCCTTCCCATTGTGCGGGACAAGCTCCACACGTATTTGTTATTTCTTTAACTTTTACCATAATTCACCTCTTTTCGTTATCATTCCAGTCCCGTACGTTCGTTCTAAGCCACGAACTCGGGTCGGTTGGTATCAGACTACCTATTTTTCAAAATATAGGCCTCCATGCCCGGTTAATCCTTATTTCCTTGCCGAAGCCGTATTGTCTTCGACAACACCCGATATATAACGCATATCATGCGCGATACCGTTGACAGTTCCGCACCCGTTACAAAACAAGGCAATTATTGTGAGAATCGCCATTGCCACAATCAGGCACACCCAAAAGTTACTGTTTACATCAATTTTCTTTTCCATCGCTTTTTCCTTTCTATTAAACAGTAATGTTTATCCCTCCTTTCGGCACAATCAGGCCGTGAGTTTAGTTAAATTATATGTTTCAAGACATTTTTTACACATTTCCTTTTCATGGCCAAATACAGAAATTGGTATATATGCTTTGCCGTTTGTCCAACCAATAGAATATTTTCCACAAGCAGAAACATCTCGACCGTTTTCTGTTTTATTAAAATAGTGTGCTTTTTTGGCTTTGCGTGGATAAGCCCAGCCGTATTGCAAATTATCTAATAACCTCATAATCCTTACCTCCAAAAAGCCCCCCGGATTACGCACAGGGGGCAGGGTGAAAAATGACTAAATATGATAGTTTATGCACCAATTAAAAAAATCTGAAACAAGAGTTTCAATCCATAGTCTTAATTCATACGGATATTGATACTTATCACCAATAAATTCGTCCAACTCTTGCATTTCTTTGTTGCCGAAGTTTTCCCATATACCTTTTTGGCGTGCCATTGATATAAGACGGCGTTTAAGTTTTGTTTTTTTCCGAGAAATTTGATTACGTGTTTTCATTTTTCTACCCTTTCATAAAAAGTTAATAAAACCTACAAGGCACAGGCTACGTATAGCCCGGCCCTGAGGGTTTTACTCTTCCATTTTCCATAAACATTTCCCAGATTCATCACGGAAAACTTTTTTGGTCTTGCCATATTGCTTGTGAATATCGGCTATCCAGTCTTTATAGTCGCCGGTAGCCTCACCCATCGAGCGCGTTGCTACTTCTTCAAGAATACATTTGCGTTTTGGGTCGATAATAACCCATCCTTTTTCCATATCGTGACAACGGCCCCACGGTGAATCAGAGTAAAAAGCTAAAATCATTCCGCTGGTAAGTTCGGCACGAAAGAAATAGCTACGCAAACTCATTTTGTTCTTATGGCAGGCCGTACCATTCTCTATATCTATTTTGACTTGTTTGTCGCCCGATTTATATTTATATCCCATATTCATTTTATCGCCTTTCAAATAAAAGTTAATAAAGCCTACAAGGCACAGGCTACGTATAGCCCGGCCGTGAGGGTTTTAGTTAGTGACATTCGTAATAACCGCAAGTATTGCCGTTAATATCACGGATAACCCGATTAAGGCCATCGTCAGGCAAGCTCTCTGGCAATTCAAAGTAATGAGCCAGATTCACCAATATTCGGCCTACTTCAAGCGATTCGTTTTCGCCGTCAAAGGCGGCATTGTCTGTTGTAATTTGGATTGTTAATGTTTTCATTTTTTCACCTCACAAATAAAAGTTATTATTGCAATCAAGCCAGCCCAGCTATCGGATACGGCTATCAGAGGTGACCAGACTGGCTTGAATTTACCGTATCCGGGAATAGATTAGTCTATATTATTTACTTTGATAGGGTTTTTGTAAAGTTCCACAACAGCATTTTCAGCTTGTTGTTTGGTCGGATAAACATCAGTAACAAAATGCTCGACAGCGTGTTCATCGTAGCAAACACAATAATATCCGCCGTCATCTGGGGAATAAACTATATCGTAAAACATGCCGTATCCTTTCAAATAAAAGTTATTATTGCAATCAAGCCAGCCCGGCCCTGATGATTCTTATCTCATATTAACATATTTTATTGTCTTTGATTCACTTGCCATAAATTCCGCAGCCTTGTTTGCTTCATCAAAAGTCTTAAATACTCTACAATCCGTAGGATGAAAAGCTAACGGAATCGGGCGTCCAGCGTCAACCATTCTGTAAACTGTATATCCTTTTTTGTCCTTTGTTTGTTGTGCCACGTAAGCAATCATTTTTTCACCTCATTAATAAAACCAGCCGGACGGATGTTATGATTATCGTAGGGGATAGTCGCCGCCCGGCCGATTGTTTGTTGAATTGAGTTGTGAAGTTCGATAATCATAACAAACATATTATCGGTTATATTTTTCTTTTTGTCAAGTTTATTTTCTAAATGACACTCACTATTTTATAAGTCATTGTGAATAAAGGAATTATAAGTGCATTTAATTGCTAATACTAATATAAGTAAAAATAATAGAAACTTTTTTGGAATTTTCTGGACAAACCAAAAACAGACTGGTATAATCCGGGAAATGAACGGATTCAATTATAATAAATGTAACAGGGCGCTTGTTCTTCTTTAAACCGATAAGAAGACGGCGCCCTGCTTTTTAGAAAGCAGCTTATTATGATAAGAACGAGAGCAACTTTTTACCGGTTTAAAGACTCTGGAACGGATAATGCTGATAGACAGGTTTTATCCGGTGCGCTGTTTAATGAAATAGTGGATAAGCTAAACACGGCAGCCTTAGCGAAATATCCATTTGTCTATGCGCGAGAAAACACACGGATACCTCAGTCTCGTCAGAAGTTTGTATAGTTCTTATCAAAACGGTGATTATAGGCGTTTATTCGCTCCTAAACGCGACTTTGTGGATAACTTGTGGAAAACAGCGCGAAAGTGACTGTAAAAAACCGCGTTTCCAGCCGTTTCCTTGTCTTTCAGAAGTGCTTTATGAAAACACTAACGATAGAAGACATAGAACTTGGTAAAAGCTCAAGAGGAGCTTGGAGCAATGCTCAATTAAGAGCATTAGGGGTTGAACAGGGATTTAATTTAAATAAAGGCTGGAAGGTCCGATTAATCGGCAAACAAGTAACAGACAGGCAATACGAGAAGTTTTTAGGCTTACGTGATGCTCATTTGAAACCTCAGAAGGATGAAGACGGTTATTTTCTTGGAACAGACAAATACTGTTGTGAGACTTGTTTTCACGGCTTGGATAATAATTGTGAAAGTTTTAAGGCTGGAATGTTATGCGGATACTGGTACAATCCGAACAGCGAAATACAAGGCATAAAATATCGTAAGTCTTTGAAAGAACAGAGTTTACCACTATTTGAGCAGGCCACAGCATGACTAAAGACCATATTCCTGATATTGGGAAAAAGGCATGAGTAAAAGAACTAAAATAATAAATATAAATGATGGAGAGGGCATAAGTTTCAAGAATGGGCAGACATTTTATCTCACGTGTTGTGATTGTAATTTGACGCACAAAATAGAAGCAGAAGTTACTAAGACAAAGGCAACAATATTTATAACTCGTGATAATCGTAGAACAGCACAAAAACGCAGGCGGCAGCATGAGTAAAGGAACACCAAAAAAAGACGGTTCAGGCCGGGGAATAAGAGCCAACAGAGGTCGTGGCGGCTGTAAGACTACCAGGAGTAAAGGTCGTGGAAGATGATTAAAGACTTTATAAGACCTATAGAAGCTCACAAAACAAAGCACAGCATCTGGCGCTGTAAATGTGGTTATGAGTACAGAGAAGAAACACTACGAGCTGTAAGAATGCGCTGTAATTGTGGTCGATGGATGCAATGGTCACCAATTCCAGAGAAACAGGGGCAATGAAGAAACAAACAAGAAAACTAACAGATAAACAACAAGCTTTCGTTGAATACTACTGCGGTGAAGCTAACTGGAACGCTACTAAAGCCGCTATAATGGCCGGGTATGCTAAAAGCTGCGCAAATGTAATAGGGCCAAACAATATAGTTAAGAGTAGTATAAAGAAAGCTATTGATAAAAGAAAAGCAGCTATCAGTAAGAAAACCGATATCAATGCAGTATATTTATTAAATGAGTCGATGGAATTATTGAAGAAAGCCAAAGAGAAGGACAATTTGAATGCTGCTGCTCGGTATGTGGAGATAATGTGCAAAATAGTAGGGGCATTCACTGATAACAAGCCTAATCCTGCGGCTCAGGAAGAGCGAGCTAAGAGGGACGAAAAGGAGTCTAAAGCGATGCAGGAGTTAGTCCAGATATGGCTTAATTCTAAGTATAACGCCGTAAAGCAAGTAGAAAGCAAGGAAGTACCGGAGGAAGGGAGATTGTCGATTGTGGGCGATTCTGGGGCTTCTGAGGCTATAGCTGAGGGGAACAATGGAGAATAACACCAAAACTGAGGATTCAGGCGAAACAAGCGTTTATTTTAGGCAAGAGACCCCCTTGACCCCCCAGGGGCCGGGGTTCGATGTATGTATAGACCCCCTTTCCTACACGGGGTATTTTTGGGTTTTTGGATAGAAAAATGGCGATTTGCACAAATTGTGGCAAGGAATTCGAGGCTAAGAGGTCAACAGCCAAGTATTGTAGTGCCAAATGCCGGAAGTTAGCGTTCCTTAGCGTTCCAGAAGAGAACGGTAAAAGCCTTAGCGTTCTGGAAGAACAGCCGATTAATGTCACACTTAAGAACGGTAAGCTTGACGCTAATATTCCGGAGTTCGAGAGTGATTTGCCGGACTACGTTCCGTTCCCGGTTGTTAATAGGTACGAACGCCCGGACGAACACGAGTACAGGGCAGTAATAGGCAGGCTGATTAATCATACATTGGACGAACTCAAGGCTTTGGGTGTTTGGGTACCATGTTGGCGGTTACATGCTGAGGTTGATTAATGGAAAAGTTAGAATTTAATGATTTAGTATCAGATGGAATTTTGCCTCAAATCCATGCTTATAAGGAAGAGGATGATTCAATAATAGTTGAGTGGATATTTACTGATGGTATCAGGTTTGGCCTGAACATTGAAAAGGACAAGAAAGAATCTGGGTGGCACGTTGTCAGTAAGCGAATCACAGCATCTGGAAATTTGTTTGAAGATAGGTAATCGATGGAAATCTTGACTAAAGAGCCTGATTTGATTGACGCCACATGATAGATAATACTTTAATGATAGGTCTTAAGGGTGCACCTGACTTGAAGGATGCCATACAGGAGTCGCCTGCGGCGTGGGTTGAGAGTCGGGATATAAAGTTAGCAAACGGCGACATATATTCGTTCAGGGACCGTCCTTATCTCATAAGGCCTATGGGCAGTCAGGCGAGGTTAAAGTGTGTAATCAAGGCCACTCAGTTGGGGTTTAGCGAGACTTTTATACAGGAGAGTTTATGGGGATGTATAGTAGGTAAGTATCGTCAGGGGGTTGCTTACATATTTCCGAACGATACGGAGATGAAGACATTTGTTCAGAGCAGGTTTAATCCTTTGATACGGGACAATCCCGAAGTGATAGGCAAGTTCATAAAGAACACGGACACGACATATTTAAAGCAAGTAGGAGGTAAGAACTTATTTTTCGACGGTGGCCGGATGAATCAGATGGTGGAAGGTCAGCAGAAGGAGAGTGCTGCCTTGAGGGGCAAGAGTTTCGATAAGTGCGTATTGGACGAGTTCGACCTTATGGAAGAGGAGATATTAGAGAAGGTCGAGGGCCGAATGGCTGCTTCGCTCATAAAGGCCATGACCGTCATAAGCAATCCGACGGTGGAGAATCACCGCATAGACCGTTTGTACCGGGGCAGTAATCAGTTTCGATGGTTCAGGAAGTGTACTTGTGGCGAATGGACTTGTCCGGACGAGGAGTTTCCCGATTTGATTAGCAGGGCCGGATGTCATTGCCGCAAGTGTGGAAAGGTCTTGGGTTACGCCGGTGAGTGGGTGGCCGCCAATACGGAGTTAAGGGACTTTTTCGGCCCGGACGCTCAGGACTGGGAAGGTTACCAGATAAGTCAGTTGAACTCGAAGACAAACTCACCTTGGGTGATTTTGAACGAATTTAAGACCACGACCAATATCGAGGACTTCTGGAAGCTGAGGATGGGTCGTGCCTTTACCCCCAAGGAGAATCGTCTCACCAAGACGGAGGTCTTTGACTGTTGCGGTAATTACGCCATGAGTGAGACCTGCAAGGACAGGACTTGTATGGGCGTTGATGTGGGAAAGGACAGTTACCACTACATCGTGGGGATAAGGACGGGCAAGGAAAAGTTCGAGATTCTTAAAGTCGGTTGTGAGAGTTCGTTCGAGAACCTCGGCGCCGTTGCTATAAGGATGGGCGTAAGGAACTGCGTGGTCGATATACGTCCTTACGAGGCCGAGGCCCGGAGGTTTCAGAAGGAAATGACTTTCCGGGTATGGCTGTGCCAGTACGGGACGAATCCCATTCAGGATGTCGTCTGGGACGATGAGTTAAAAGTCGTTAAATGTTTCCGGACGGGCATTTTCGATATAACTCACCGTTTGGTAGTTGACAAGAGGGTAAGACTTCCCTATCGTAATCAGGTAATAAGAGACTTTGCAGAGCAGTATTGCGAGCCTTACAAGGTAAAGAAAGAAGATTTAAGGAGTAATTCGATAATTTACATATACGAGAAGGGCAACGGTAACGACCATTACCGGAACGCCATGAACTATTTTTATCTCTCTGCTATGGGTTCGAGGGTCATACGTCCCGAAGGTTACGGCCCGAAGCAGGCGAGCCAGTGCATACATGAAACTGTGAGGTTATAATGGGACGGCCTAAAATTAAGACACCTAAAGTACAGCCGACGTTAATGAAAGTCACCGAGGACTACAATCCCGAAGAAATTAAGACTTCGGAGATGAAGAAAATTCGCAGGAGAAAAGGTTACGAAAGCACTCTATTGGCGGGTGCTTTAGTCCCGAAGATATAATGGAAGACGAAAGAGCGCAAAAGATAATTCAGATGGCCGCCGAGGAAGAGACTAAGGCCGCTAATTTCAAGAGTCTCTATCAGGAAGTCGCAGACTTAATGTACCCCTGCGAGAACCAGATAACCGGTCAGACCACTCCCGGTTCCGACAAGAGCCGTGACATTAGAGACCCTACTGGTATCTTTGCTCTCGACGATATGGTAGCCGGTCTGATAGGGACGTGGATACCCGCCGGTCAGAGTTTTTTCGGTGTGAAAGCAAAAGACCGCCGAAGGAACACCGACAGGGCAATGAGATACATGGCACTTACCACTGAGATAGCCCACGAAGAAATGTTCGAGAGCAATTTCATGCTCCAGTTGCACGATACTGTTAAGGCTCTTGCCGGTTTCGGGACGGGGAATATGTATAGTGAATGGGACAATAAATCTCTCGGCCTGAATTACAAGGACTGGCACATATCGACCTATACCATAAAACAGAACTCTCGCGGCATGGTGGATACGATGATTCTCACTTACAATCTTACCGCTCGTCAGGCTGCGGAGGAATTCACCAATCCCGGTGAGAAAGTTCTTCAAAACGCCAACGATATTAAAAACGAGAGCAAGAGGCATACATTCATTCACGTAGTCCGTCCGAGAAACGAAAGATGTTATCATCTTACCGACAGTCTTAATATGCCTTTCGAGAGTCTTTATATCAATAAAGACGAAAAGATAGTCGTAGAGGAAAGCGGGTTCGACGAGTTTCCATTTGCCGTTCCGAGATGGGAGAAGTCGTCCATAGAGAAATACGGCAGAGGCAGGGGTACTGTAATGCTGAGTGCTGTCAAGGAGCTTCAGCAGATGCACAAGGACTTTGTGGAATGCGGCAACCGCTGGAACAATCCGTCCCGCTGGCAGGTAGACGACGACATCGAAGGCACTCTCAATAATTCTCCCGGTGCTTTGAACCATTTTATGAAAGCGGGCGCAGCCGGGGCTTTGGATTCTCAGTTGAACGGCAATTTTCCCATAACAGAAAAGGTGATAGGATTTCAGCAGGAGCTTGTGAACAGGGGTTTTTATAAGGACATTTTCGTTCAGCTTGCCGACTTGAAAGGCGACCGAAGAACGACGGTTGAGATTGAGGCCCGACTGAAGGAGGGCTTGAGACGGTTGGTATCTCCTGTGGCGAGAATGGAAAGCGAGCTTTTTACTCCTTTGATTACGAGAAGTATTCTCCTTTTAATAAGGAACGGTCGAATCCCCCCTCCACCCCCTGAGTTGTCCGGGGCGGAGTTCGGTATCGAGTATATGGGCGAGCTTGCCCTTGCGATGAGGAACTATCAGGCGAGGGCCTTTACGCAGTTTACTTCTCTCGTTGCGGATATGGCCCCTGTTTTCCCGGAGGCCACAGACGTTCTCAATCTTGACAGGGCTTTGCCGAATATCGGTCTTACTATGGGCGTAAGAGTTGACGACTTGAATACTCCCGAAGAGATAGCCGAAAAGAGGGCGAAACGTGCTCAGGACGAACTCGAACAGAAACTTGCAATGGCCGCTCAGGTCGGTTCCGAGGCTTATAAGAACACATCGAAGGCACCGGAGTCCGGTAGTCCGGCGGAAATGGTGGGTGTATGAGTTTAATATTAACATTATTTTTGATGGGTAATCCCGTTATAACGGGCTGTCGAACCAATGTCACTATGGGCAAGCTGTTCGAGCATTGGAACAGTCAGAAGATAAGTCGTGAGGACAACAACTGGAGATGGTGGCTAAAGAGATACGAAAAAGGATGGGAGGACAAGCCACCTTGGTATTTGAAGGAGAGATTTGAGGAATACTTAAAATGAGACTCGAATCCAAAGATAAATATTATCCATGTCCTGAATGTGGCGAAAACTGGTGTCATGGCTGGGAATCAGTTAATGAACTTAAGGAATTTTTGCGTAAACGTAGTATATGGCGTTGTGTAAAATGTAAAAATATATTCAGAGATGGTATTTTACAATGATAAAGACGAAAATAAATCATGTTCAAACTCAGGTTGTCGAGTCTGTTATCTGTGATTGTTGTCACAAAGAATATACCGATGTTATGGACATTCAGGAATTTTTACATATTGACGAAGTTGGTGGTTACTATTCGATGATAGGCGATGATGTTCATTATCAATGCGATTTATGTAGTGAATGCACCAAAAATTTGCTCGGAAAATACATTAGAAAGTGCGATTAAATGAAGAAATTGATACTTGGATTATTTATAGCATTTTTAATGGTCAATCCTGCCCCGGTGGTTCCACCTGACGGTGTGACGTTCGACCCTAACGATATGCCTTATCCTGTGATGGGTGTTTACGAGGTTTATATAGATACTCCTACAACAGGTTATATAGATATTTACGAGCCTGAAGGCGAGTCGATTACGGTAACTTCGGACGGTGGATTGATATTATCTGAGTATTCTCATGATGCAAACGATTACGTCTATAAGTGGACATATGTAAATTCGGTGGCTGGAATTTACGGTGTGAATGTTAAGGTTTTAGACCCTTCGGGTAACGAGGACAATCGAACGATAGTCTTCGGGGTAATTAAGAAGAATCAGCCGCCTGTTATTACGGGATGCAGGCGTGGAATCGAGGTGGATTAATGGAAAATTGTCCAGAATGTGATGGTTCATTAATAGAATTAGAATGTAAAAATTTTGTAGTTTATGAAACTGACAAATGTCCTTTGTCTTTGTCTGAAAAATGCTTATTGGACGGATTAGATTGTCCATCAGGTTGTATATTTCCTGATAGATGTCCTCTTGTTAAACATGATGCTATTTATATAGAAAAGGGTTGATTAATGCCTGTCGAAGAAGAAAGAAAACTAAAAGCTCAGGCCAGAAGAAAGGGACTTAAAGGTGACAGGTTCAGGGCTTATGTTTACGGGACTTTAAGAAAAATGGGCTGGAAACCCAAGAGAGAAAGATGACCGAAGTCGAGCAAATGTCGGTAAGGTACAAAGACGTTTTCGGTTCCGAGAACGGCAAGAAAGTTCTTGAGGACTTGGACGTAAGAGGTCTTTACCGAAGGGAGATATACGTCGAAGAATCTTCGAGGAAAACCGACTATAATTTGGGGGCCAACTGGATAATAAGGTACATACATTCCATGATAGACAAGAATCTCATGGACGAACAGAAAGAAGAAGTTATTAACGAAGGAGTTAAATTATGAAAGACGGGACAACTGCCGTGACTGAAAAGAAAACACCAGCCCCGATGTATAAGGAAATACCACCAGAGGAAAGAGGTGAACATATTGCGAAAGGCCACGTAGAGGTAATACAGCTTATTGTTTACGAAGTGGTGGGAATGAAGGAGAACGAATACGGTGAGAAAATTCCCGACAAGGAAGGCCGGGGAAGTTTTTTCTGTCAAGACCCGGAAGATGTGAATGTATTTATGAAGTTGAATCCGAAACTTGAGACGGAGCAGTTTACCGTCCAGCTTTTGAAATCGACGGCGATGAAGTACATTAACAATCCTGAGAACATGAAAAGATTCGGGAGGACACAATGAGCGAAGAAATAATTACAGAGACACCTCCGGCAGCGCCTCCCGCACCGACCGAAAGTTTTATCGGTGACGACCTAATCCTGAAGGAAGGATGGCAGGATGCCTTACTGCCCGAAGATTTAAGGTCACAGCCTATTTATAATCAGGTCAAAGACGTTAAAGGTGCATTGAGTATTATAGGCAATCAGGCCAAACTCGTGGGCAAAAAGGGAGTGATTCTACCCACCGAACTATCGAAGCCGGAAGAATGGGATGAATTTTACAAGACTCTCGGACGGCCTGAGACCGTCGATGACTATTCCCTTCCCGTTCCCGAAGAACTTAAAGACTATTACGACGATGATATGATAAAGTCGGCAAAAGACATCTTTCACAAGATAGGACTGACTCAGAAACAGGCTAATGCCCTATGGGAGTTCGAGAAGAACCGCAACGCCTTTATAGACAAGGCGTTAAAGGATAACGCAGAGCGGGAAAAGCTCGAAGCCGAGACCGCTTTAAGGAACAAGTGGGGCAACGCTTACGATGAGAATATGCACATTGTCAGCAGGGTTATCACCGAGAACATACCCGGTGATAAAATAGAGGAATTTCTCGGTAAATACGGTAACAATCCTATGATTGCCGAAATTCTGGCAACCGTAGGGAAGAAATTTACAGAACATAGAATAATAACGGACATTGAAACTCCAAGTGCTTCTACTAATAAGAGAATTGACGAGCTTATGGGCAAGGGACTCCCGACGGCACAGCAAAAGGCCATGCCTTATTGGGACAGGACTCATGTTGACCATAAGAAGACGGTGGAACTCGTTCAGGCTCTTATGAGAGAAGAAGCCAATAGAAAAACAGGGACAACCAAGTAGGCCCCGAAAAATTATTCTGGACAATCGTCACACGACGACCCGAAAGATGGTGGTAGCCCACCCGCCAACCGGCGTTTCGGCAGGATAAGGCCCGGTTTCGGATAACCTTTCCGATTAAAACTTAATTTTTTTGGAAAGGTAACGAATATGAGCCTTCAAATTCCTGTCTCATTCGTTGACCAGTTCAAGGCCAATATCCTCATGCTCAGCCAGCAGAAGCAGTCGAAGCTACGTGGATGTTGCCGCCCCGAATCGGTAACGGGTGATACAATGTTTGTGGAACGGCTCGGCCCGAAAGATGCGCAGCCGAGAGGTGCAAGGCACGGTGAGACCCCTGTCTCCGACGCCCAGCACTCAAGACGCAAACTCTCGATGGTCGATTACATCGTTCCAGCCGACTTGATAGACAAGCCGGACAAATTAAAACTTCTGATAGACCCGCAATCGTCATACACACAGAATCAGGTCTTTTCGCTCAACCGTCAGATAGACGATGTAGTTATCGCCGCTCTGTATGGGGCTGCTTATGGCGGTCACGCGGGCGGAACTACAATCAACTCCTATGACGTAGGTGAGTGCCGTCTTGTGAACTCGGACGGTACGATTGAAGCTGCCGGAAGTGACTTTGATGATGATACTGAAACACCTTTGACGATTGCGAAACTCCTGACGTGCAAGCAGCTTCTCGACGACGCCGAGATTGACGAGGACAGGCAGAGATATTTTCTCTGTAACCCTTTCAATCTCAATCAGTTGATGAACACTACCGAAGTCAAGAGTTCCGACTACAACACGGTAAAGGCTTTGGCTCAGGGCAACGTCGATACTTACATGGGCTTTAAGTTCATTAAGAGTACCCGACTGCCTGCGGACGATACCGATACCGGAGCGACGAGATGTTTCGCTTTCGCTCAGGACGCTATCGTTCTGGCTGTGGCCGAGGAACCATCTGTGAGTGTCAGTGTCAGAAACGATTTATGTGACTCCATTCAAGTATTCTCGACACTTAGTATTGGAGCGACCAGAGTCGAAGGGCCTGCTGTAGTTCAGATTCTTCTGGATACGGTATAACCGCAGGGTAATTTTCAGGTTTGTTAAGACTTGTAATCTGACAACCTAAGGAGTTACAAATGAGTACAAATAATTTTACATTACCAAATGGGCCTCTGAAATGGATTAGCAGTCCTTTAGATAAGACGGGAGACTATAATCTCGGTATCTATACGGATGATACTACTCAGAGATTTGTTTATGGCACTCGTTTCATTACATGGGACGGGCGTGTTTATAAATATTGCAATGCCGTAGCTCAGGTATATAGTTACTGGGGAGCACATGCTTACGAAAACGCGGCTGTTTCATGGACAGCACTTCCATCGGCTAACAATGCCGGTGAACTAAAGCAGGTTATTACATTAGGAAGTCGTACAACGAATGACCTTGCCGGTGGTTATCTTATGATAGAAGATAACAGTGCGACAACAACGACCTATCTTTTCGGTATTGTTGGAAATAATGACACAGCAACAGTGACTACTGTTTATATTGACAGTCCATTGCCTGTTACGACGACTACTTCTGACCACTGTGAAGTCTTTGAAAATCCTTACAGAGAAACGAAGGCTCACGGAACGGGTATTTGTCCTGTCATTTGCGTTCCAGCAAATTCGGCGGCTGCGGGACATAAGTATTGGGGCCAGACATACGGCCCTGCTTATATCAGTCCTACCAATTCAACCATTGATGACCCTGCTGCCGGGGAAATGATGACTTATTTTTCCTACGAAGGGACGACTGGTGGTTTGGTTGAGTATGCAATTACTTCAAAGGTCGAAGCGCAGCCAGCGGGTTTTATACTGAACTGTGATACTGCCTCTGGTGGTGGTATTGCCGGGCCGTTGATTATGTTGCAAATCAGTATTTAATTTTAACGAAGGTGTGGGGACTTATGTCCCCTACCTTCCTTTTTGAAAGGAAATAGTTATGAAACGTGACCCAGTCACATTGAAAAGGGTTTCACCTGAAGAATATAAAAAAATGAAACAGCCTAAAGAGAAAAAGAAATGAAAGGAAATATAGTATCTGTAAATCCTCAATGCAGAAAATGTAAATCATTTATGGTTTTTCCCGAAGAAAACAAAGGGAAGATGATTATGCGATGCTCTAGTTGCAAAAAAGAAGTAAGGCCGAAGTGGACTTTTAGGAGATTACTGTTTTGGAAATCTTAAAAAGAGCAAAAGGCAATAGTGGTGAAATAGCTTCATGGGGCAGACCCCCGGAAGGTTTACAGGACGAACTTAACAGACGAACGTCCAAGGCGGGATATACCACTCGCTATGGAGAGCCTATTTACCGAACGAAGATTATGAATAACGGGTTCGGTGAAAGCAAATTGAATGTATGGTCCCGCGACGAGCAGGGCAATTTGATAGGAGATTAATTATGGCAGATTCGACACAGAATCAATTCTTGTGGGGATTTTTGCATTATGCAAGAAGCAATCCCTATAGTCATCTAAACAGTGTACATTGGGACGAGATAGACGCGATGATGAAGTTATGGGCTACTGTGAATTTGGATGAGAGCAACGATACCGCAACTACAACCGACCCGCTTAGTTACGGAACTGAGCAGGATGTTCCCGGTCCCGCTACCGACGGTTCGCAGTTAGTTGACGAATCGGGAATATCGGGAACAACTCCATCGGTTAATTTGTATGCAGGTGCATATTATCCACAGAGACATTTTGCCGGAGGTTAATCATGGCAATAACGACACCAACTTTAGTTAATGAGCTTCCGACAGCGAGGTCTGGGCCTTTTAGTTTCAATAACGACGAGGACGATGCCACTCCCGCCGTCGAGTGTGTTGCTACTCCGGGGGCTGGAAAAGCGTTGTATCTGACTCATGTAACTATTGCCGGTAGAACTTCCGATGTTGCGGTCACGTTACAGGACGAGGACGGTACGGTTCTTTTCGGGCCTATTCAATGTCAGGCCGACGGCGGAAGTATTCTCGTTAAGGACTGGAAATATCCCCTTAAATTGACGGACAACAAAGCCTTGGATGTTCTTGCCACTAACGGCGTGGCATTTACGGTATATGGCGAATACTTTATAGGTCAGACAGCATGATTGTTATAGGTGTTCCGGTAAATAAAGATTTCACAATAGATGTCCGAACGGCGGCTTATTGTTCGGCGGAGGCTATGCGTCCGGGCGTTAAATGGGGCTATATAGCTTCGAGGGAAGCGGGCGTTGGAAGGAGCAGTTTCGCTTATCTGGCGCTCAAAGACCCGGAAGTTACTCATTTGTATTTCATGGACTCAGACGTAGTTCCGCCCGACGGCACTTTGCAGAAACTTTACGATTATGATTTACCTATCGTTGCCGGTATTTATCCGATGCTTACAGACGAGCTTGTATGGTCATTCAAAGCTGGTGGTGAATGGGTTTCTGCGAAAGAGCCATTGCCCGACGGATTGATTAAAGCTACTGCGATAGGCGGCTCTACTTTACTTGTTAAGCGTGAAGTCTTTGAGAAGATGGAACGGCCATGGTTCAAGATTACATACAAGCCCATTGATGAAAATGGGAGATGTTACGATTTTGGTGAAGATGAGTATTTCAGCAGAGAAGCGATAAAGGCCGGTTATGACATAATGGTTGACCCTAAAATAATATGTGACCATTACAACTACAAGAATCTAAGGAGATAACTATGGCTATTTCAACTCCAATATTGGCGGGCAATAGAAAGTACCCGATTGAGAAAGACCATAACAGGTGGGCGATTAATTTCCCATCCGACGATTTTGCCGGTGGTGGACTGAACGAGGAATTAAAAGCCGCACCGACAAGGAGCAATAGCGCGCACTATCTTACTCATGTGACTATGGGCGTATCCGCCAATGCGACCGCCGGTTATGTAATGGATACGAAGGTTTCTCTTGCCGATGGTGCCGGAGTTACTGTTTTCGGGCCTATCCAGTTCCAGTCTCAGGGCCAGACTGTTATAAGCAGGGATTTGAATCCGCCGATAAAACTTACGGATGGCAAGGCTTTGGATTGTTCTGCTACCAGTGGCGGTGCAGGTGCGTATCAGGGTGCTTGTTTTGTTTATGTCGAAGGTTTTACCGGCGATAGTCCTTTAGGATAAGGAGAAATTATGGCACTTGATGCAATAGCTACACCAACATTAGTAGAAGAAATACCTTTTCAGGGTAAGACCCTGTTTTGTATTACCGGCTACGATACCGACGCTTCAACGGCGATAGAAATAAAGGCTGCTCCGGGCGCTGGTAAAGCAATTTACATTACTTCTATTATTCTCGGAAGTGACGATGCCGACGCCCACCCTCATTTGCAGGACGAAGATGATAATGTCTTAATCGGTCCTCTAATGAGTGCCGTCGAAGGCCCTGTTCTTCATCACGATTTTAAGCATCCTCTTAAACTCGTCAGTAATAAGGCGTTGGAACTGAAGGCTGCTGCCGGTGGAAATGTATTCGTTCACGTTGAAGGCGCTATAGCTGTCGGATAAGGAGTTACCATGAATAAGTTTGATTTGAAACCGGGACGCAGGGAGGAAGACTGGATAATAAACCTTCCCGTTACTGACGCTTCGTCCGGCATTGTGATTAAAGATGCCGTACCCGACTATAGATACGGTATCTCTCAAATAACGATTACCACGACCAAAGATAAAAAGTGGATAAAGTTCAAGAATGGCAATGACGATTTCATCGGACCACTGGAGCTTGGCAAGTACAATCCCATTACTCTGGATTTTAAGACTACGGTTTATTGCGATACAGGTAATTCCTTGTCAATTCAAACCGAAGATGAATTTGAATTGTACGTTCTGATTCATGGCAAGACCTGTTTTCCGATACCATCGACGCCTCTTAATCCATTTCCCGCTAACAATGCTACGGGAGTGAGTACGTCTGCGGAATTGTCGTGGGAAAGCGAGTTCCAATCCATGAATTACAATGTCTATTTCGGGACAGATATGAATATGGAACTCGTATCGACGCAGGTGGAAAACAGTTACATACCGTCTCTTGAAAGTTCCACTAAATACTATTGGCGAATCGACGAGTTTCTGGATGGTAATAAGGCAAAAGGTGAACTCTGGACGTTTACTACGGGAGAATAACCATGACTCTATCAGCAGATGAAGTGACCTTGTGCAATCAGGTACTCGACCAAATCGGAGCGGCTGTTTTTACTTATGCCACACAGACGACGAACGAGGCTTTGTCCTGCAATCGTCATTATGCCCAGACGAGAGATGTTCTTTTAGAAGACCTTGAGCCTGTATTCGCAAGGAGGCGTGTTGAGCTTACGATTTACGGAATCGGGGAACTGGTCTATTGGGAAGGTTCTCCGGTGACTTACGAGAGTGCTTCGGTCTATTTCGGAGTGATTCACTACGACGACGATTTCGAGTGGGACTATATTTATGACCTGCCGAGCGACTTTCTTGCTCTGAGAAGTGAAGACCCGATTTACGAGCTTGACGGTCAGGTTTACGAACCTTCTGACAGGTACGATGTGGCCGGTGACTTACTTTATACCAATCTTGACGAAGTTCACCTGAGATATATCAAGGCCGTTACCGACCCGGACGATTTTGATTCTCTCTTTAAGGAGATTCTCTTACTGTCGCTCGGTATTAAACTTCTTAATTCTCTCGCCGGTACTAAAAACGATGCCTTGCAGGAAAGAATGGAAAACAGACTTGAGTACCTCATAAGAAAGGCAAAATCAAGATACAAGAAACAGCCCGATACTACCGGGTATTCCACGTGGAATAATGCAAGATTCTCAAGCGGTAAGGTTTAGATTATGAATATCATAATGAAAGGTTTATAAATGGCGGATTTGAAAGAATGTTCATTAAGTTTATTGAGTGAAACTACGCTCGATGTCACCAGTACGGGACAGACAACTCTTTATACAGTGCCAACGGGCAAGAGATGTGTTCTGCATTGTGCGGTAGTGGTATGTGGTAGTGCGGCTTCGACAACGGCTACGCTGACGTTTGGACAGGTTGGAACATTGACCGACTTTTTAGATACTCAGACAATGACCAATCTCGCGGCCCAGTACGATGCGGTGACGTGTATGCCGATACCGAACGCAACTCCCGTAAAGACAAAGAGTTACGCGGCCTCTACGGTGATACAGGTGGATGTTACAACGGCGGATGTCGATGGAATGACTGATGGAACCGTGTACCTTTTCGGATATATATATTAGTGGCTAATGAAATTAAATTCGGTTACACATCCGGCTTGTCCCTGTGTTTTACCGTATTTGATAAGAATGGCAATTTCAGGACTATCGAGCATATACCGCTATACGAACTCAAAGACACGGGGTACTACACGGGGACTTCTCCGGTTGACCTGACGACAGGTGACATTATTCTCGCTTACGAGCTTGAGCTTGTTACCTACGAAGATGAAGGTACGACCATATCGACCTATGAGAGAGTTTACTATGAGGGTGATTTGGTCTTTTACGAAGGTTACGAGGTATTCTGGTACGACAGTGCATCGGTGGATATAGTGACGTGGACGGGCGACCCGGTAGGTTCGGGCGAATATGTCTCTCAGAGCGATATTATCGCTTATTTGATTTCGATTTCGACCGGACAGACAACGACGACTTCAGACGTTGATACATCTTTTCTTGCGGTAAGAGATGCGCTGGCGAGAGCTTTGGAGAATAAAAATATAGGGTATTATGAGCTAAGGCCATGAGAATTCCGATAAAACATTTTACGGGCGGTGAGATTGGCCCACAGATGGGCGACAGGACAAGACACGCCTGCCGTCATTTGGAGAATTTCATACCTCAGATTTATGGTAATGTCGAAAGACGGCCGGGCACGAAGTTAATGTACGTCTCGACCTTACCTTACGACCATCAGGCGATTTTTGTCGGTGAATATCCGACTTTAAGGGCAACTACTAATCAGGCAGACCCCGGCCTTACTCATACGACGGCGATTTCCAATTTTGCAGAGCTTCAGGCGATGGAAAACGACCTTGCGGGTAATTATTATTTAACGGGAGATATTGACGCTTCGGGCGAAACTTTCGATAAGATTGGAACTAATGTAAACGGAGGCAGGTTTACAGGAACTTTCGATGGCTGTGGTTATACAATTTCAGACCTGAAAATAGATACGACCAGAAGTTACGTCGGTCTTTTCGGATGTGTTGCCGCACCTGCCAAGATTGCCAATGTTACTCTGGAAGATTGTAATGTAACGGGTGATGATGTAACAGGCTCTTTGATTGGAATGATTAGGGTTTCGGAAACAGGCTCTGTTTTAGTCCAGAATTGTCATGCTTCCGGTTATGTTAATCGCGATGACGGTGGTGGAAGCTATAATTACGGTGGTTTAATAGGGCAAGCTTACTGTGGAACCGCCGACCGGACAATCGAGATTTACGATTGTAGCTCATCTTGTACAGTAACGCAGACATCGACTGACCCGGGCAATCAGAATGTAGGTGGTTTTGTTGGTGCGATTACCTCAAACTGCACAATTTCTAATTGTTATGCTACAGGCGATGTAAACACGAATTACTGCGGAAATGAGGCTGCTGGTTTCGTCGGTGCGATAGCGGTGGCGACGGAAGGTCAATCAGGTTCGATAACTTACTGTTATGCTACGGGAAATGTTTATGGCGAAAACAACGCTGGTGGTTTTTGCGGCAGGCGTAACGAGGGAACGACAATATCGAAATGTTATGCAACGGGCAATGTTATAGGTGAGACTTCTTCCGCAGATAACGGCACAGGTGGTTTTATCGGTGAAAATTCAGGTGGGGAAATAAATAACTGTTATGCATGGGGAGATGCGACCGATAACGGTGACGGCGGTGATGATTGTGCCGGTGGTTTTATCGGTCTCGAATCTTCGGGCGGCGGCTCTATAGTTACAAATTGCTATTCGATAGGGACGGCAACGGCTACAACTTTGGTAGGTGGATTCGTAGGCCATAACGCACCTAATATAACTGCCTGTTTTTGGGATAACGAGGCTTCGGGTAATGCCACATCTGATGCTGGTGTCGGCCATATGACTTTATGGATGAAAACCAAACCAAATTACACGGGTGCGGGATGGGACTTCGATACAATTTGGTATATGCCTTGGGAAGAAGTATGAATATACCCATAATAAAATATATATCCGGCGAAGTTTCAATGAAGATAGACGCCCGAACGGACATCGAGGCTTACGAAGCGGGCTGTCGGCACTTGGAGAACTTCATTTCGAGGATATACGGAGTAATAGAGAGACGACCGGGAACTAAAATGATATATCAATCGGAAAGGCCTCCGGTGGACGATGGCTAACGTAAGAATTATTCCATTTATATATAGTAAAACAGTCGCTTATGATGTCGAGCTTGGTGACAATTACATGAGGTTCTTCTATAACGGTGCTGTCCTGACGGACGACAGTGACGATGAAGTCTGGATAGAGACGCCTTACGAGGGAACGGATATATTCGAGCTTCAATATCATCAGGTCGGCGATGTGATGTGGATAGTCCACGAGGATTACGCTCCGAGAAAACTCACAAGACCTACGGCGACTTCTTTCAGATTGCAGCAGGTAGACTTTAAGAACGGCCCTTTTATGACCCGGAACGACCTTATTAACCCGGACAATCCTTCCTCGATTACTATGACGGCAAGCGTTACCGGCGGCGCTACGACCGAAGGTGCTACGGCTGAATACAGTCTTTCGGGCGACGACCCGAACCGGATTACATTTAGTTGGTTTATGGGAATTGCAGCAAACGGAATAAATGGTTCTCAGAACGACTATTGCGGGGGTGGAAGTAATTACAAAGGATATTCTTATATAACCTATACGGTGACATACGAGACGGCGATTTCGGCTTTGACCGATATTTATATAGATTATGTCTGTATGTCTGGTATTCAGGGGGCTGACCTTACCGAAAATGGAGTAACTAAAAGAGGCTTAAGGGTCTATGAAAACGGGGCATGGACGGAAGTTATCGACCCTGATGTTATAGACGCCGATTTTCCCGCAACGACTTATACCGTTCCTACGTTGAATCTTACAGGTCTTGACGAGCAGGCTCATATTACGGGAACGTGGACGAATGTTACCAAGATAGAAGTTTATTTATGGGCACGTTCTCAGCCTTCAATTACTGCAAATGCCGTTGCAATTATGAATATAAACGCCGGAGCGGAGGATTATGTCGAAGGTACTCTTACCGCTTCCGATGACTATTTTGAAGATGGCATGGAAGGTACTTTATTTAAGTTAATTCATAAAAGAGATACGAATTACGTAGAGGTAGGTACGATAGGTCACAGTGCCCCAATTTATATCAAGGGCAGTTTCAGATTCAATACTCACGGGGCATGGACGGGAACGGTAGAGCTTCAGAGAAACGACAACGGAGCGGGATGGGACACTTACAGAACCTATAAGTCCAAGAACGACAGGCAGATAGATATAGCATTTTACGAAGGCGGCGATAATGTCCAGTACAGAATCTACGCCACAGGAATAATAGGGTCGTTCAGTTCCGAAATAACTCTCGACGATGTTTACAGGGAAGGAATTGTAAGAATAAGTACGGTCGAAAGTGCGACCGAATGCACAATAGAAGTCATAGCCGAACTTGAGAATACGGATGCTACCCTGAGATGGGCGGAGGGGGCATGGAGTACGCTCAGGGGATTTCCTTCGACGGTGACATTCTTCGAGGACAGGTGTATTTATGGAGGTATGCAAACTATCTTGCCTGCGGAAGCTAAATTACTTACCGAATGGCTGTCTGCGGTGGGTGATTATGAGAACTTCGATGAAGGAGTTAAGGACGCCGAATCTTTCGCCGTTACCATACCATCGACAAACGACCTGATGTGGACTGAATCCCTTGAGTCTCTTTTGGTTGGGACTGCTTCGGACGAATGGCGGATAGGCTCGAACAGAATGGAACAACCTATTACTCCAACAAACTACTCGGTAAGACAACAGACTACCTACGGAGCCAAGAGGATTCAGGCTATCAGGGTAGGGGACAAAATTCTTTTCGTGGACTCGGTTGGAAGAAAGGTAAGAGAGCTGGTCTATAACGGTGATAAATACATTGCTTTGGACCTTACCGAACTGGCGGAGCATATAACTTTGACGGGTATAACCGATTGGGCTTACCAGAAGAATCCCGACAGTATTTTATGGTGCGTTCTCACCGACGGTTCTTTAATCGCAATGACTTACGAGAGAGAGCAGAAAGTGATAGCATGGCACAAACATCCGATAGACGGCGATGTATGGAGCGTTTGTGTCACGCCTTCGACTGCGGAAGATGTCGTTACTTTAGTGGTTTTCAGGGAAATTATCGGTGATACTGTTACATATATAGCAACCGTTGACGAAACTGACGCAGACGAAGAAACTGTAACATACGAGGGCGAAACGGTTTATCTGACGGAGTACAGTGTGTTTGTCGAGCAGATGGCCCCGCGAAATTATGGCACAGATTTGGAAGATGCTTATTTTGTTGATTGTGGTATTACTTTTACATCTGAGACTGCGACGACGACGGTAACGGGACTTACACATCTTATCGGAGAGACGGTGAGTATTCTCGCCGATGGCGTTGTTCAGGCCGATAAGGTTGTTGACGCCGACGGAGAGGTTACTCTCGATACCGCCGCATTGGTAGTCCAGATAGGGCTTTCATTCAGGAGCAGGCTCGAACCCTTGAAGCCTGTTCTCGAAGCCAGAATGGGCAGTTCAGCCGCTTCTATTATAGAGGCCAAGGAGATGGGAATAAGCGTTCTCAATACCGATGGTATAGAATCAGGGACATCGGATAGTAATTTGCAGGAAGTGAACTTCGACGATGAAAGGTGGAAGAATCTTGCCGATGACGATACTACTTTAATAAGTGGTCTTTTCACCGGAACTGTGGCTGTGAGTACGGGCGGTGGGTTTTCACTGGAGGCGCCTTTGATAATATCGACCGATGCTCCTTTACCGGCGACTATAAGGGCTTTAATACCAAGAGTTAATGTGACAGGACGATGATAGTAAACGCTGAACAGAAAGATTTGGACTATGCAAGGGAAAACGCCTTGTACGATAACGTCAAGGAATACCCGCAGTTCGAGATTACGGGCTGGACGAAGACCCTTATGATAGATAATGAGATTATCGCAGTGGGCGGCGTTGTGGTCTTTTGGCCGGGAGTTGGCGAGGCATGGCTGCAACTGACTAAGAACGCAGAAAAGCATAAAATTGCCCTTATAAGATGTTTAAGAATAATGATGGCTCTTGCTTTTAAGGAACTGGAACTTCATAGAATGGAATCTACGGCGACCTTCGACGAGGCAAGGAAACTTAACGAATATCTGGGTTTCAAATGCGAAACGCCCGAAGGGATGGAAAAATATACACAAAACGGCAAAACGGCTTATTTATATAGTATCGTGAGGTAATTATGGGACTTGGAGCTTTAGCAATGGCAGGCGGTCAGTTGTATGGTGGTTATTCCGCTTACGAAGAAGGCAAAGACGAGGCTAAACTTGCCAAATATAATGCAGCGGTAAAAGAGCAGGAAGCGAAGTCAATAGAGGCTAAGACAAAGTTCGAGCAGATGCGGGCGGCGGAGGCCGGGGAACGGACACAGCAGGAGTTAGAGGCTAA
>Ga0272441_10001827_pt1 | contig 44607 bp, 26 predicted proteins | sample SSMProp6N_FD_193582 | JGI IMG/M metagenome (GOLD analysis project Ga0272441, IMG submission 193582) | Marine sediment archaeal communities from Little Sippewissett salt marsh, Falmouth, MA, United States - SSM-Prop-6N | ecosystem: Environmental > Aquatic > Marine > Wetlands > Sediment ... | reverse complement strand
CTGCCCGCCGACCGCCTGGGGCAGGACCCGTGCGGCCGGTGGTCGCACGGCGGCCGATACGTCGCCTACGTCAACATCCCCCACAAGGGGAGTTGGAAGGTGCACAGCCCGCTCTGCATCGTCCGGGTTGCCGACGGGGCGACCGTGACGATCAGCCCGCCGGGATGGGTGGGACACCACTGGGACTACGACTGGCTGCCCCCCGCCGATGAGTGATCCAACCACACCGATATGCGGACGGCGGGGGTTCTCCCTCGGCGCGGCGACGGCGTTTGCCCTGTCGGCGGCGGCGTTTCTGCTCTGCGCCTCGTGCGGCGAGGAGTCGCCGCCGGGCGCGGCGGACGGGGCTGCACGGACCCTCACGACGGCGGGCGGCGTCGAGATGGTCCGGCTGCCCGGCGGCTGGTTCGTCATGGGAAGTGACACCGCCGACCAGGTGGACGAAACGCCCCATCGCGTCTACGTCAGCCCGTTCTGCATCGACCGCTGCGAAGTCACGCAGGAGGAATACGAGCGGCGGATGGGAAAGAACCCCTCCCGCTGGAAGGCGAAGCGCCATCCCGCCGAGCAGATCCGCTGGGCCGACGCCGTCGCCTACTGCAACGCCCGCTCCCGCAGTGAGGGCCTCCGTTCCTGCTACGATCTACGGACGTGGGCATGCGACTTCGACGCCGACGGCTACCGCCTGCCCACCGAGGCCGAGTGGGAGTACGCCTGCCGGGCCGGCACGACCACGCCGTACTGCTTCGGCCGTACGCCGGCCAAACTGGACCGCTACGCGTGGTGCAAAGTCAACTGCACGACCCGGCCCCGCGCCGTGGGGCTGAAGCAGCCCAACCCCTGGGGACTGTACGATATGTATGGCAACGTCTGGGAATGGTGCAACGATCGCTACGGCGAGGCGTACTATGCGTCCAGCCCGGAGAAGGACCCGCGGGGTCCGGCGAAGGGGCAGCGCCGCGTGCTCAGGGGCGGATGCTGGAACTCGCGCCCCGCCGTCTGCCGCTCGTCGTACCGGTTGGACGAGAATCCCGGCTACACCGACGTCTGCTTCGGGGCGGACACCCACGGGTTCGTGGGGTTCCGGTGCGTTTGCGCTCCACCGATCGCGGAAGAGTAACGCGCGGCGGCCGGCCGCCCCCGATTCCGATACCCGGCACACACGGAGGGCAGGGCAATGGCGCGGGAGCCGTCGACCTTGAGGCGATGGCCGGTTGACGTCCGAGGCGCGGCGGTCTGCCTCGGCGTCCTGGCGGCGGCGGCGGCGGTCACCCGGGCCGACGGCCCGCCCGCCGACGACCGGACGACCGGCTTCGTCTACGGCCCCATCTACCTTGAGCACCAGACGGGCGCGGGCCATCCCGAACGGCCCGAGCGGCTGCGGGCCATCGTCGACCGCCTCGAGGCGCGCGGCCTGCTTGGCCGGCTGCGGCCCATCGCGCCCCGCCCGGCCGAGGAGCGGTGGCTGACGACCGTCCACGCCTCCGAGTACGTCCGCCGCGTACGCGACCGGTGCCGGGCGGGCGCCGGACACGTCGACACGACCGACGCGCCGGTCTCGCCCAAGTCGTACGACGCGGCCGTGGCGGCCGTCGGCGGCGTCCTGGCGGCCGTCGATGCCGTGGCCGAGGGAACCGTCCGCAACGCCTTCTGCGCCGTGCGTCCGCCGGGGCACCACGCCCGCCGCAACAGGGCGATGGGTTTCTGCCTTTTCAACAACGTCGCCATCGCCGCCCGCTACGCCCAGAAGAAGCACGGCCTGGCGAAGGTGCTCATCGTCGACTGGGACGTCCACCACGGCAACGGGACGCAGGAGATGTTCTACGCCGGCCCGACGGTCTTCTATTTCGGCATCCACCAGTCGCCGTTCTATCCCGGCACGGGCCGGGCCGACGAGCGCGGCGAGGGCGAGGGACGGGGCACGACGCTCAACGTGCCCCTGGCCGCCGGCGCCGGCGACCGCGCGTACCGGCAGGCGCTGGAGCGGCACCTCGTGCCGGCGGCGGAGGCGTTCCGGCCGGACGTCGTCCTCATCTCCGCGGGCTTCGACGCCCACGAGAACGACCTTCTCGGCCGGATGAAGGTGACCGCCGGCGGCTTCGCCGACCTCACGCGCATCGTCAAGGCCATTGCCGCGCGGCACTGCGGGGGGCGGCTCATCTCGGTGCTCGAAGGCGGGTATCATCTTGAGGGCCTGGCCGACTCGGCCGAGGCGCACCTCCGGGTCCTGATGGAGTAAAGGGCGGTCATGCTCTTCCACACCTGGGTCTTCGCCCTGTTCTTCGCCGTCGTCTACCCGGTGTACCTGCTGCTGAAGCGCACGCGGTGGCGGCTGCCGTGGCTGCTCCTCGCCTCGTACGTCTTCTACGGCTGGTGGAACCCGCTGTACCTGATCCTGATCCTGTGGTCGACGGGCGTCGACTACCTGGCGGTCATCGGGATGTCGCGTTCGCAGCGGCGGAAACCGTGGCTGGCCCTCAGCGTCGTCAACAACCTCGGGATGCTTGGGTTCTTCAAGTACGGCGGGTTCGTGGCCGGAACGCTGAACGCGCTGCTCGTGCGGGTGGGGGCGGGGGCGGTCATTCCGGAGCCGGGTATCCTCCTGCCGGTCGGCATCTCGTTCTACGTGTTCCAGTCGATGAGTTACACCATCGACTACTATCGCGGACAGGTGCAGAAGGAACCGAGTTTCCTCCGCTACGCCACCTTCGTGTCGCTGTTCCCGCAGCTGGTGGCGGGGCCGATCGAGCGGGCCCGGAACCTCCTGCCGCAACTCCACGCCGCGCCGCGCATCGGCACCGACGACGTGGCCGACGGCCTTTCGCTCTTCGTCGTCGGCCTCTTCAAGAAACTGGCCCTGGCGGATTACCTCGCCCTGTACGTCGACAAGGTGTACGGGGCGCCGGCGGAGTTCGAGGCGCCGGCCCTGGCGCTGGCGACGGTCGCGTTCGGCTGGCAGATCTATTTCGACTTCAGCGGGTACACCGACATGGCCCGCGGCGTGGGACGGATGCTTGGCATCCGTCTCATGCTCAACTTCCGCCACCCGTACCTGGCCACGGGGCTGGGCGATTTCTGGAGCCGGTGGCACATCAGCCTCTCGACGTGGTTCCGCGATTACGTCTACATCCCCCTGGGCGGGAACCGGCGGGGCGAGGTTCGCACCTACGTCAATATGTGCCTGACGATGCTCGTCTCGGGCCTCTGGCACGGGGCGAGTTGGACGTTCGTGGCGTGGGGCGGCGTGCACGCCCTCGGCCGGGTCCTGACGCGGCGGCTGGAGGCCTCGCCGTTCTACCGCGACCGCGTGCCCACGCTCGTCAAGCGCGTCTGGGTGTTCGTCTTTGTGACGTTTGCGTGGATCTTCTTCCGCGCCCACACGTTCGACGACGCCCTGCTCATCGTCGGCCGGCTCGCCCGTTTCGGCTGGACGGACCCGCGGTTCCCCCTGGCGGCGGCGGGGCTGGTCCTCGCCGTGTGGCTGTACCAGCGCGTGTACGAGTCCGGCCTGCGGCGAATGCTGCGCCTGGGGCCGGTGCGTGTGGGCCTGGTGGTGCTGATGATCGTGTGGGTGGCGGTCTTCTCCGCCTCCACCGAGCAGCCGTTCATCTACTTCCAGTTCTGAGAGGACTCTGCCGTGACCGAGCCGAAGCCCGTTCCGTTCGCGTCGAACGAGATTCGCCTGTCGCCGGTCCAGTGGCTGGTGGCGGCGGCGGTGGCAGCGGCCGTGTGCGTCGCGGCGCCGCACGTCTGGACCGAGGTTGAGCCGTTCGACCCCGGCCCCGACTACCGCCTGCCGTACTCCCTGGGCAGCGACTACTGGCTCTACAGCCGTTGGTGCGGCCGGGCGGCCGAGCGCGGCCGGATACCCGTCGTCGGCGACTCCGTCGTCTGGGGGCACTACGTGGACACGGACCAGACGCTCGCGCACCATCTGAGCGCCCGCGCCGGAGGCGAGGGGTTCGCCAACCTCGGCGTGGACGGCATTCACCCGGCGGCGCTCGCCGGGCTCCTCGACTATTACGCCGGCGCGATTCGCGGGCGGCGCGTCCTGCTCCACTGCAACCTCCTCTGGATGAGTTCCGACCGGCACGACCTGCGGACCCGCAAGGAGTTTGCCTTCAATCACCCCCGCCTCGTGCCGCAATTCTATCCGGACATCCCGTGTTACCGGCAGTCCACGTCGGGCCGGGTGGCCATCGTCATCGAGCGGCACCTGGCGCTGGCGGGTTGGTTGAACCATGTGGAGGCGGCTTACTTCGGCAACCGGAGCCTGCCGGCGTGGACCGTGGACCATCCGTACGCGGAGCCGCTGGGGGCCGTCACGCTCGACCTGCCCTCGCCGGACGAGCCGCCTTCGCCGCGGCCCGATGCCCGGCCGTGGACCGAGAAGCGGATGCCCCGGTTCGACGCGCCGTGGGTGGCGCTGGACGACTCGCTCCAGTGGCGGTCGTTCCGGCGGGCCGTCGCGGTGCTGCGCGAGCGGGGCAACCGCGTGTTCGTCCTCGTCGGCCCGTTCAACGAACACATGCTGACCGAGGAAAGCCGGGCCGTGTACGAGGAGCGGAAGCGCGAGGTCGGCCGGTGGCTCGCCGGGCAGGCCGTCCCGCACCGGCTCGCCGCGCCCCTGCCGACCGACGACTACGCCGACGCGAGCCATCCCCTCGGCCGCGGTTACGCGCGGCTGGCCGACCGGCTCTGTGCGAGCGAGACGTTCCGCCGATTCCTCGCGTCGGCGGCAGAGACGGAGGCGCTCGAATGATGCGACGGACCTGGCTGAGCCTTCTCGCTCTGGCGGCCTGCGCCTGCGGTTCCGCCGCGGACGCGGCACCATCCGGCGGGCGGATCGTCTTCTCCAGCGACCGCTCGGGTCCGTGGCGCATCTGGACCGTCGGCGCCGATGGCTCCGGACTGAAGCCACTCTCCAAGGCCGACGCCGAGGACGTGCACGACGTGGACCCCGTCTTCAGCCCGGACGGCTGGCGCATCCTCTTCACCTCGACCCGCGGCGGCAAGACGGGCGTCTGGCGGATGGACGCCGACGGCTCGGGTGCTGTCCGCCTCACGGGCGGCGATCAGGCCGAGTGGTCGCCCGACGGCAAGAGAATCGTCTTCCGGCGGGGCGGGCGCCTCGTCATCCGAGACCTTGCGGGAGGCCAGGAGAAGACCCTGACGCCGGAAGGCTTCGACCAGTGCTCGGGCCCGGCGTGGAGCCCGGACGGCAAGACGATCGCGTTCGCCTGCCTCCGCGGAGGGGCCAACGCTCTCTTCACCGTGCCCGCTGCCGGCGGCACGCCCGCAAAGGTCTACGACGAGAAGGGCGCCTGCGAGCCGCACTGGGCCCCCGACGGCAGCCGCCTCGTCTACGAAACGGAGACGCATATCTGCACGATCCGGCCGGACGGCACGAAGAACCGCCTCGTGACGTACTTCGGCGGCGTGCAGCGGTACGGCCGGTTCAGCCCGGACGGCCGGTCCATCGTTTTCTGCCAGGCCCCGTCACCCGAGGGACCGTGGGAACTCTACGTCATTCCCGCCGCCGGCGGCTCGCCGCGCCGGCTGACCGAGGACGGCTCCGACATGTACCCCGACTGGAAATGACCGCCGCCATGCATGACCATGCCGATGCCGACAGGTGCGACTCGTGGTGGGGCCGCATCGGGAAGACGGCTATACCGGTCCGCCTCGTGATGGCGGTGGCGATGGCGTGGACCGCGCCGCTGGTATGCGGTGCGGGCGAAGCCGCGGACCCGTCCACGTATGTCTTCGACGCCTCCGCCGCGTCAAAGGGACCGCTCCCGATCCGGCTGCCGGCCGAGCCGCGCGGATGGACTCCCGTGCCGGAGGACGACCGTGCCCGCGCGTTCGCCGGCCGGGCCGTGCTGCTGAACCACGCGGTCCGCCTGGTCGTGGCGCGCGACGCGCCGGGAGCCGGTCTCTACGCCCGGACCGAGGACGGTTTCCGGAGGCGGGCCGTCCTCGTGCCGCGGCCGTCCGCGACGGATGGGGTCCCGGCGTGCACCGGGGTGCGGCTGCGCGAGAACACCCGCGGCGCCGTTGCCGTCGAAGCCGCCTTCCGATACCCCGACGGGACGACGGCGTCGGCGGTCTTCCGCCTGACGGCCGGGGCCCGCGCCGTGGAAGTCCGCGGGGCCGAAAGCGCCGCGCGGGTGGGCGTGCGGGCCGGCGCCTCGCACGTCATCGTGCCGGACTTCTTCGCCGGCGACATCCTCCTGGCCGCCGATGCGGCCCGTGGCGCCTCGTTCGGCGCGGGCGACCGCCACCGCTTGGCCGTGCCGGCCGAGAACTGCCTCCTGGCCCATGCTGGCGACGCCCTGCTGATGGGCGTGTGGCGATCCGCCGCGCAGCACGCCGACCTGGTCCTCGCCTCCGCAACCGACGGCGAGCCGGGCATCGCGGGGTTCGAGGTCGAGTGCGCGCCGGAACAACGCGTCTGGGTGGCGCCGCTGGAGGCCGCGGGAATCTGCGAGCGGCTGCGCCCCGCCGCCGGCAAGACCCCGGCCGAAACGGTCGCCGCGTGGACGCCGCCGTTCCCCGCAAAGTGGCGGGCCGGCCGTCTCGACGCCGAGGCCGCGGGCGATTCCTGGGACCTGGCCGCCGCGGCGCCGCCCGCCTGGGCGACGCGGGCCGGCGCCGGCGACCTCCTCGTCTACCCGATTGACCGCAGCCGCGACACGCCCCTGACGTTGTTGTGCCCCGTCGACGTCCTCCGCGACGTTTTGGGCATGGGGCCGTGCCGGTACATCCTGGACGCCGAGGGATTGGGCGGCGAGGGCGGCTCGACGCCGGACGAGGTGACGCCGTGGGTCGAGCGGCAGTTCAGCCGCGGCCGCGACGGGCGCCGGGCGGAGCAGATTCGGCAGCGCCTCGGCGCGATGGCCGACCACCTGGCGCAGACCGCGGACCGCATCCGGCGGTACGGGGCATGGGCGGACCGGGTGGCGGCGCTCGCCCCGACCGGGGCCGAGACGGGCGGCTCGCCCGTGCGGTCGATGCGGCGAATCCTTGACGACCTCCGGCGGGACCTCGCCGACGCCGAGGACGCCCGGAAGGCGCCCGCCCTCGCCGCGCCGCTCGTCCGGCAGATCGAGGCCCTCATCGGCCGCCGCGGAGCGGCCGGCGAGGTCGAGCGTCTCGGCGGCAGGCTCCGCAATCTGGGGACGAGACAGGACCGGACGCTCGCCCGATGCCGCATGGCCGCCCGGCGATTGGAGGCGTGGGCCCGCATGGCGGCCGCGGCGCCCGACCTGGCTGATTTGGCCGCCGCGGTGAGATCGCAGGCCGAGTCGATGCTCCGCGCAAAGGAGATTGCTCCGTGAACCGCCTGACCGCACTTCTCGTGGCGGGCTGCTGCTTCGCCGTCGCGGCTCCGGCCGCCGCTGCGGAGAACCTCTTCGCGAACCCCGATTTCGAGTTGGGGCGCGACGCTTGGCACATCTGCAAGACGAACGGCACGACGTGTACGTTCAGCGTGGACAACGCGGACGCCGCCGCCGGTCGTCACAGCGCCCTTTTGGCGGTCGAGCGCGTCGAGGACTGGGGCATGCAGTTCGGCCAGTCCATGACGGCGGGGTTGAAGGGCCGGACGTACACGTTCGCCGTCCTCGCCAGGGCCGTTGAGGGGCGGGTCCCCGTCGACCTCCAGATCGAACGCGGCGGCAAGCCGTACGACCGGGCGGCCAAGGGCCGCACGGTCACGCTCACGGACCGGTGGCAGGAACTGCACGTCACGTTCACGGCGGAGAAGGACTTCCCGGAGGGGTGGTTCGCGTACGTCAGTTGCACGCAGCCGGGCGCCCGCCTCCGCGTCGACATGTTCCGCCTGTACGAGGGCAAGTACGTTCCCTACAAGGAGGTCGCCCGCCGGGCCCAGGCGCCGGTGGCGGTCCGCCTGTTCGACACGGCTGCGCCGTCGCCGGCCCCGCTGCCCGCCGGGGCGCTCGAGGCGCGGCCGGGGTGGGTCGAGGTGCCCGAGGACGACGTCACGCATCCGTTCAAGGGCGACGCCGTCCTCCTGAACAACCGCATCGCCCTGGTCCTTCGCCGCCGCGGAAACGGGGCGGAAGTGTATACGCTGGCCCCGGACGGCCCGGCGCTGCGGGCCCGCCTGGTGGCCGCCGGCGAGGCACCGGCCGGGCGGCTCTCTTCCCTGAAAACCGTCGAGAACACCCCCGCCGGCGGGGTGCTCGAGGCCACGTACGAGGCGTCCGGCGGCCGGAGGCTCGGCGTCGCGTACGCCCTCAGGATGGGCCAGGTGTTCGTCGAGACGACCGCCCGCGCCGGCACCGGGCGCCTGCGGGTGGAGGCCCTGTGCCGGTTCATGGTCCTGCCGGACTTCTTCGCGGACGACATCGTCCTGGACGCCCGGGAGTTGCCGGTCGCGAAGGCCGAATTGCCTGCCGACCACGTGGTCCTCCGCCTGCTGCCCGACCGCCGGGCCATCGTCATGACGGTGGTCAAGACGGCCGCCGAGGACGTGGGCGTCGACCTCGCGGGGCAAGGGGCCGAGCGGCGATTCGACGCCTCCGCCATCCCCTACGGTGAGGACGGCAAATTGTGGGTGGCGGTCCTGGCCGCCCCGGACATCTGGCACGCCCATGCCGTCGCCGCGCAGGACGCCGGCAAGACCGTCCGCCTGGACTGGACGCGGCCGTTTCCCGCACAGTACCGTGTCGACTACCGGCGCGAGACCGGCCTGACGGACAGTTGGGAGATGGTCGTCGAGGAGCCGGGCGGCAAGTTCAGGAAGCAGGGGTGGTACGGTGGCGGGACGACCCTGCCGCCGAACCGAAGCCGCTGGACCACCGTCCTCGGCCGTTTCGCGTACCCGTGCTGGATGGACCGCAGCGGCCGGGGCCATCTCCAGCCGCTCAAGTCCAAGGCGGTCCGGTTCGAGGGGCCGGCCGTCGTCTATCCGATCAACCGGTCGAAGGCGACGCCGCTCGAGGCGTTCACGGTGGTGGACATCGTCCGAAACGCCCTCGGCGTCGGGCCGTGCGAGTTCATCCTCGACGTCGAGGGCCAGCGGGCCGAGAACCGGGGCCGGGCCACCTGTTCCACCCGCGACACGCTGAACCCCATCTTCGCGAAGGGGCAGCAGAAGGCGCAGCGGGCCAAGATCGAGCGGACCCTGGACGAGGTCATGGTCTTCGTCCGTTACATTCGCGGGCGGATCGAACTCTACCGCACTTTCGCCCACGACCTGCTCGACGACCTGGCCGAGCGGAAGCGGGCGCACCCGGAACTGGCCGAGCCGCTGGCCGATCTCGAACGCATCGCCCGCACGATGGACGAGCGGTTCGCCGCCCGCAAGGACGCCATCAAGACGCCCGCGTACGCCCAGAAACTGTGCGACGACTTCCGCCGGACCATGTACGATTACGAGGGCGATGACGCCGCCGCCAGGTGCAAGGCGTTCACGAAGGCCCTGGTCGAGATCGGCGGCAACCAGGACGAACTGGCGGGCGAGTGCCGGTGGGCCATGAAGATGGTCCGGCAGCAGGCGGGCCTCATGGCCGTCCGGGATCCCCGCCTGGCCCCGGTCGCCGCCGACATTCGCGAGCGCACCCAGGAGGTGATGCGCCGTCCCGCCGGACACGAAGGCGCGAGGCACTGAGACCATGACGATTCGACATTCCGTCCGATGGTTCCTGTTGGCCATGGCCGCCGCAATCCTGGCGGCCGGATGCAGCGACGATGCCCCGCCGGCCCCGGGGTCGCCGGACGCCGGCGCCGTCGTCACGACGAAGACGGGCATCAAAATGGTCCGCATCCCGGCGGCGACGTTCGTCATGGGGGACGACGGCGGGGAGGGCGACGAGCAGCCCGCCCATGAGGTCCGTCTCGACGCCTTCCTCATGGATACCTGCGAGGTGACGCAGCAATCGTACCAGGCCCTCATGGGGCGGAACCCGTCCAAGGCCAGGGACGCCGGCGCCGCCCGGCCCGTCGAGCAGGTCGACTGGCTGGCCGCTGTCACCTACTGCAACATGCGGTCCGTCCGCGAGGGGCTGACGCCCTGCTACAACCTCGAGACGTTGGCGTGCAACTTCGAGGCGGACGGCTACCGCCTGCCGACCGAGGCCGAATGGGAATACGCCTGCCGCGCCGGCAGCGCGACCGCCTACGCCTTCGGCCCGAGCGCGGCCGGGCTCGCGGAGTACGCCTGGTTCCGCGACAACGCCGGCAAGACCACCCATCCCGTCGGCCGAAAGCGGCCGAATGGATGGGGTCTTTACGACATGCACGGCAACGTGGCCGAGTGGTGCCACGACGTTTACGAGGAGAGCGCGTACGCGGAGCACGGGAGCCGCAACCCGCGCGGCCCGGCGGAGGGCGACGAGCGCGTCCTTCGCGGCGGCAGTTGGCGGACGAGCGCGGAGGCGTGCCGGTCCTCGGCCCGCGCGAGCGAAACGCCGCGGTTCGCCGACGCCTGCTTCGGGTCCGACGCCTACGGCTTCCGGTGCGTCCGGCGGGCCCCGCCCCTTCCGGATGGGGGATGACCGCGGCGGCCGTCAGGCATCGGCCGATGCGGCGCGGCCGACCTTTCGTAAATAGGAAAGGAAGGTGGATCGTGAAACGCCGGCATATGATGCTTGCGGCAGGGCTGCTGGTGCTGGTCGCAACCGGGGCATCGCGAGGCCAGGCGTACGGCAAGCCCGACCGCGGTCAGCCCGGCGACGAAATGATCCAGGCCTGCCTGGCGCGAGAGACCGAGGCGATCCACGGCGGGTTCCTGGAAGGCGTCGACTCCCACGAGGCGTGGCAGAAAGCCCGGCCGCAGTATCTCCAGGAGTATTACCATATGCTCGGCCTGGACCCGATGCCGGCCCGAACGCCCCTCCACGACACCGTCACGGGCACGCTCCAGGGTGACGGGTTCGTCGTCGACATGCTCCACTACCAGAGCCGGCCGCGCCTGTACGTGACGGCCAACCTGTATCGTCCGGCCGATGCGAAGAAAGGCGAGCGGCTGCCGGCCGTCCTGTACGTGTGCGGTCATTCGGGGCGCGGGCGGAACGGGAACAAGACGGCCTACCAGTCGCACGGCATCTGGCTGGCCCGGCACGGGTACGTCTGCCTGGTGCTCGATACGCTCCAGTTGGGCGAGATTGCGGCCATCCACCACGGCACGTACCGCGAGGGGCGGTGGTGGTGGCATTCGCGCGGCTACACGCCCGCCGGCGTCGAGTGCCTGAACGGGATGCGCGGCATCGATTACCTCATCAGCCGGCCCGACGTCGACCCCGACCGCATCGCCGTCACGGGCATCAGCGGCGGGGGCGCCGCCACGTTCTGGATTGCGGCGGCGGACGAGCGGGTCGCGGCGGCGGCGCCCGTCAGCGGTATGGCCGACCTGCCTTCCTACGTGACCAACCGCGTCATCAACGGGCACTGCGATTGCATGTTTCTCTATAACACGTTCCAGTGGCCGTGGACGCGCATCGCCGCGCTCGTCGCGCCCCGGCCGCTGCGTTTCGTCAACAGCGACGCGGACCGCATCTTCCCGATGGATGCCAACGAACGGGTCATCAACCGCCTCGAACGCGTTTACAGCCTGTACGGGGCGAGCGACCGCGTCGACGCCGTCGTCAGCATCGGCGGCCACGCGTATCGTGAGGACCTCCGCAAGGCGGTGTACCGGTTCGTCAACACACGCTTGAAGGGCGACCCGCGCGAGGTCGCCGACAGCGAGGTCGACCTCGTCACCGGGTCGGGCAAGGACCGGACGTACCCGATCGCGCTGGAGCGGCTGCGGGTGTTCCCGGAGGATTCGGACCTTCCGGAGGACGAGCTCAACACGACGATCGACCGGCACTTCGTGCCGATGGCCGAGGTCGAACCGCCCCAGGCCGGCGGCTTCGACGCTTGGAAGGATGGTCTGCTGGCGGAACTCCGCCGCGTCACGTTCCGGTCGTTTCCGGAGCGGGTCCCGTCCGCCGAGCCGTGCGGCGACATCGAAGGCGGCGGCGTGCGCATCGAGACCGCGCCGGGGATTCGCGTGCCCCTGCGCCGCGTGGCCGGGCCGAAGGAGGCCGGCAAGGCGAAGCGCCTCCTGCTCGCCGTGGAGGGGCCCGGCGAGCCCGCCGCCGAGGCGCTGGCGCGACGCCTCGCCCGGCCGGACGATGCGGTCTACGTCCTTGAGCCGCGCGGCATCGGGGCCACGCGGTGGACGCGGAAGAATCCGCCCAACTACGTGGAGCGGAGCCACGTCCTACTCGGCCGGACGGTCGATACCGGCCGCATCCACGACGTCATCGCCGCCGCCCGGTACCTGCACGCCCGGGGGGAGGGAAAGGCCGGCGTCCATGTGGCCGGCGCGGGCGGTGCGGGCGTGCTGGCGGCCTACGCGGCGTTATGGGAGCCGGAGATCGCCGGCGCGATCCTCCACCGGCCGCCCGTGACGCACATGGACGATGCCGCCCCCGTCCTGCTGAACGTCCTGCGCGTCTGCGACGTGCCGGAGGTGTTGGGCATGCTCGCGCCGCGTCCGCTCGCGGTTCATGGCCCCGGCGGCGAGGCGATGGCGAAAGTCGCCGCGGCCTACGCCGCCGCCGGCGCCGCCGAGACGTTTCGGTGCGAGCCGGATAGGAAGGAGTAGCGCCGCGTCGGCGCGGCGGTTCGCCGGCGCCCGACCGGCACCGGCGGGCCTTGCGGTGGTTCAACGTTTCAGCCTGCCGCGGCGGCCGCGCGGCAGTCGTCCAGCCGACCCGAGACAGGAGCGGACGCGATGACGTTTCGAATGAAGGCGGTGGCGGGACTCGCGACGCTGGCTATGGCCGTGAGGGGCCTGGCGGGGTGTGCGGCCGCCGAGGAGAAGTCGCCCGCCCCCGCGTTCTCCTGGCAGAAGCCCCACGCCAAGGTCCTGCCCACCGGTGACCTCCGGTGGGATCCCCAGCCGTTCGTCTTCGAGGCCGGCGACGCCGTCCTTTACATCGATTTCGCGTCCGGCGACGACGCGAACGTCGGCACCTCCAAGGACAAGGCGTGGAAACGCCATCCGTGGGACCCCGCTTTCGCCGGACCGGCCGGCAGCGGCGCCGGCGTCGACACGTACGTCTTCAAGGGCGGTGTGGTGTATCGCGGGTCGCTCCAGGTTCCGGCCGGCACGAAGGGCACGGCCGCCCGTCCCATCCGCCTGACGCGCGACCCCGCCTGGGGCGATGGCGAGGCCGTCCTCTGCGGCTCCGAGCAGGTGAAGGGATGGAAGCAGGGGGCTGACCATTCGGACATCCCGGACGCCGCCAAGGTGTGGTGGGTGGACCTGGACTTCGCCCCGCGGTGCGTGTGGATGGTGCAGCCGGACGGCGAGGTCGTCCGCATCACGCTCGCCCGCACGCCGAACTGGGAGATCACCAACCCGGACGACATCAGAAATGAGTGGTGGACGTGGAAGAATCCAAAGAAACCGTTTGATAACTACATCGAAGTTGCCGGCGGCCGGCGGCACCTCGCGTTCGACAAAGAGCACGTCAACGAGAGCCACCCGGACGCGTACTACAAGGACGCCATCCTCTGGACCACCAAGGGATGGGTCATGGGCAGCCCGTTCCCGACGCGGGTGCTCATGGTGGACCGCGAGCAGGGGGCCCTGGCGTTCCGCGGGCAGTGGGGCGGCATCTCCTACAAGATCATCCGCGGGTGCCGGTACTACCTGGAGGACAAGCCGCACTATCTTGACGCGCCCGGCGAGTTCTGGTTCCACAGAAAGGGCGACGGCGGCCGCCTGTACCTCCGCCTGCCCGGCGACGCCGACCCCAGCGCCGCCCACGTCGAGGTGGCCCGGCGCATCCGCGTCATCGAGAGCGCCGGCATGAGCCACGTGCGTATCGCCGGCCTCACGTTCCGGTTCACGAACGTCTTCTGGGACCTGACGGCTATCCCGGCGTGGCTGAAGGAGGCGAACAAGGACGTGGACGCCGGCTGCGTCCGCGTGCTCGGCTCCGGCCGCGACATTTGCGTCGCGAATTGCCGTTTCGAGCACGTCCACCGCGGCGTGCGGATGAAGGCGGTCGGCAAGCAGGACGCCCTCGACGGCATCGTCGTCCGCGACAACGTTTTCCGCCACACCGATTACGGGGCGGTCGAGATCGCCGACGGGGCGAACTACGGCGACGTGCATCCGCCCATCGGCCGGCTGTACGACGTCCGCGTCATGCGGAACCGGTTCGAGTACGTCGGCCTCCGCCCCAGCCGCTTCGGCCAGGGGCAGTGCCTGACCCTCAGTTACCCCGAGACGGCCGAGGTGGCGGGCAACGTCCTCGACCGCGTCTACGCCGCCGGCGTCAACGTGTTCGGCGGCAAGGCGAGCGGGGCCCGCACGTACCGGCCCCTCTGCCGGCTGCTCATCCATCACAACAAGGTGACCGACTCGCTGCTGAACGTGGACGACTTCGGCGGCATCGAGACGTGGCAGGGCGGGCCGGCATACGTTTTCAACAACATCTCCGGCAACCCGGGCGGGTACCGAAACTGGGACCACGTCCTGAACCCGGACAACGACAACCGTTTCGGCCACGCCTACTACCTGGACGGGGCCTTCAAGAACTACCATTTCAACAACATCGCCTGGGGCAAGTCGAAGGGCCCGGCGGGACCGCTTGCGAACACGTCGGCCTTCCAGGAGATCCACAGTTACCAGAACACGTTCTTCAATAACACGATCTATAATGTTGTGAAGGGGTCGCGGCGGCAGGCGCCGCACGCCGGGCGCAACAAGTTCCTCGGCAACGTCTGGCAGGGCGTCGGGGCATGGGTGTTCCGTCACGCCCGGCCGGCGAAGTCGAAACCCGCGGGCAACGAGGCCCACGCCGGCCCGCAGAAGGAGCAGTTCGCCCTCGAGACGAACGCCTACGCAGGCAACGTGTTCTACGACGTGTCGGACACGTTCGCGGTCTTCGAGCCGTCCGGGCGCTGGCACGAGGATCTCGCGGCGTTCCGCGAGGCGCTCGAGGCCTGCGGCGCCCTTGCATCGGACGTGGGCGTCGTGGCCGAGGCGCCGCCCCTGCCGGGCGCCGCCGGCCACGACTTCCGTCTTGCCGACGGCTCGGCGGCCGTCGACCGCGGTGTCCGGGTCTTCGTCCCGTGGGGGCTGAAGGCGGTGGTCGGCGAGTGGCACTTTACGCGGTGCCAAAAGGACCCCACACGCATCCTCGACGAGCACTGGATCATGACCCCGCACCACGTGAAGCGCGATACGTATTACAAGCGGCCGATGTATCCGCTCAAGGCCGTCGGCATCGGCGCGGCCGATTACCTCCGCGGCCCCCTGGAGGACTGGACCGACGGGGCCCTCCGCCTGAACGGCAAGGGCCAGTACGCCGTCCTCGCGGCGGCCGACCTCGCCAGGCCCTTCGCCTACGAGACGACGGAAAAGCAGTCCGGCGGATGGGTCGAGGCCACGGTGCCGACGCTCGCGGCCGTCGGCCAGCGGTTCGAGGTCCCGCTCAAGGTGAACGAGGCCCCCGCGGGCCAGAAGATTGCCGCCCATCTCCACTGGATGAAAAAGGACCGCTTCGGCGGCTTCAACGCGTGGGGAGGCGAGGCCAAGCCCGCCGAGCCCGGCAAGACCGTGACCTTTGCCTTCACGCCCACCGAGAAGCCCGGCCTGGACCGTTTCACGCTGACCGTCTTCCTCACGCCGACGGGCGAGTGGGAGGACCACACCCGCGTGGCCCACGTTGAGATCGCCCGGGCCGACTCGGCCGACGCGGCCGCCTCGGCGAAGACGAAGGCCGTCAGCCTCGGCGGGGGCGAGCAGGCCGTCCGCAAGGCCGTCGGGCCGGAGGACCTGCCCAGCCCCGCCGTCGACGACTCCAATTTTCTCATCGAAGTTTACTTCAAGACCGAGCCCGGCCACACGGGCGGCGGCCTCGTCTCCAGGAGCGACGGCAAGACGGGCTACGAACTCTTCCTGGACGGCGGGGGGCGCGTCACGTTCCGCGTCGGCGGCTCGGGCGGCGTCTCGGCCGGCACGCGGGCCAAAGTGAACGACGGCAAATGGCACCACGTCGTCGCCGAGTGCGACCACAAGGCCGGCGCGCTGCGCGTCTACCTGGACGGCAAACAGGCGGTGGACCTTCGCGGCGAGCCCATCGAGGGCTCCCTCGCCAACCGGGCGGACCTCCTGGTCGGCCGGCGGTCGGACGGCACGTGCCTGGCGGGCACGCTGGAGTTCGTCCGCATCGCGCTCGGCACGCTCGCCGACGCCAGGACGACCATCGATGAACTCTACGCCTGGGAGTTCGACGGGCCGTGCCTCCGCGACTTCTGCGGCCGTGCGCCCGCCGGCGACCGGCGCGACGCGGGGGCTCTGGAATCGACCGGTGACCGCTGAGCCTCTCCAGGAGGAGACGATGACCATGATGCCACTCATCGACATAACCGTTTGGGGTATCGCCTGCTTCCTGGCGAGCGGCGCGTGCGCGGCCGCGGCCGGGGCCGCCGACGGCGGGCGCGTTTTTCGGGCCGGGGCGTTCGCCATCGACGTGACGCCCAGGAACCTGCCCGTCATCGTCAACGGCGGGATGGCCGAGCGGACGGCCGAGAAGGTCGTCGACCCGCTGCACGCCCGATGCCTGGTGCTGGACGACGGCCGAACGCAGGTGGCGATCGCGGTCGTGGACAATTGCCTCATCCCGCGGGCGCTGCTGGACGAGGCCAAGGCCGCCGCCCGCGAGCGGACGGGCATCCCGACGGAACGGATGCTCATCTCGGCCACGCACTGCCACTCGGCCCCGTCGGTGTGCCCGGCCCTCGGGAGCGGGGTGGAGGAGGCGTACGCCGCGTACCTGGCGTCCCGCATCGCGGAGGGCATCGCCGAGGCGCAGAAGCGCCTGCGGCCCGCCCGCGTCGGCTGGGGCGTGGACCGCGACCCCAAGAACGTCTTCTGCCGCCGGTACCTCATGAAGCCCGGCACCGCCCGCACGAGCCCGTTCACCGGGCACACTGACGACCAATGCCAGATGAACCCGGGGTACGAGAACCCGAACGCCGCGAAGCGTGCGGGCCCAGTCGACGACGCCGTCTCGGTCCTCTCGATCCAGACGCGCGCGGGCCGGCCGCTCGCGCTCCTGGCGAACTATTCGACGCATTACGCCGGGGCGCCGGCGCTGTCGGCGGACTACTTCGGCGTCTTCGCGCGAAAGATCGCCGAAAAGATTGATGCCCCGGACGGGTTCGTGGGTATCATGTCGAACGGGACGAGCGGCGACGCGAACTGCTGCGACTTCAACCACCCGCGGCGCGACTTTGACCGCTTTACGGTGGGCGAGGACACCGCCGAGGCCGCCTTCCGTGCCTATCAACGCATCGAGTATCATGACTGGGTGCCGCTCGCCATGGAGGAGCGGGTCCTGACGCTGGACGTCCGCATGCCTTCGCCGGACGAGGTCGAGGAGGCGAAGGCGTACATCGAGGCCCACTGCAAGGGACGCAAGCCGAAGGCTCTCCCCGAGGTGTACGCCTGGGAGACGGTGCACCTCAGCCGCATGCCGTCCACGCGGCGTCTGCGGGTGCAGGCCCTACGCATCGGCGCCCTGGGCATCGCGGCCATCCCGTGCGAGGTGTACGGGTCGACGGGCCTGCGGCTGAAGGAGGCGAGCCCGCTCGCGCCCACGTTCACCATTAGCCTGGCGAACGGGTGCAGCGGCTACCTTCCGCCGCCGGAGCAGCACCAACGGGGCGGGTATACGACGTGGCGGGCCCGCAGTTCGTGCCTCGAAACGGAAGCGGAACCGAAGATCGCGGCGTGCGTGCTGGAGTTGCTCGGCCGGGTGGCCGAGGCCTCCGACTGAGCCGGCGCAGCGCGCGACTGGAAAAACGAAAGGCGATCATGCGACATGCAGGGCCTGTGTTTTCCGTCCTGGTGGTCCCCGCGGTGATCCTGTGTGCGGCCGCGACGGGCTTCGGCGAGGCGATGGACCGTCTGTGGCAGATCGGCGCCGAGGACGATTCCGCCTCCGAGTTCCGGTTCGCGCCGGACGGGTACCCATCGTACCGGGAGGACGGCCTCTTCGTCGTGGGCCGGTCGGACCCGGGCCGGGACTGGCCGTACTGCCATCCCGGCCCGTCGGACGGCTGGGCGGGCGGCCAGGCCCACACGTTCTACATCTACTTCGGCCTGAAGAAGCGGCCGGCATCGGCGTGCCGGCTGCTGGTGGACCTCGTGGATACGCACGGCGAGCGGCCTCCCACGCTCACGGTCACAGTCAACGGCACGTCGCAGGCGCACCGCTGCCCGCCGGGCGGGGGCGACGCGTCCATCACGGGCAACCCGAAGGCCGGCAAGGAGCACCGCTTTGCCGTCCGCATCCCCGCCCAGCGGCTGAAGGCCGGCCTGAACGAGGTCCGCATCACGAACGGGGATTTGAGTTGGGTGGTGTACGACGCGGTCGCGATGGACGCCCCCTCGGGTACGGCCCTGGCACCCGCCGAAGGGGCCCTACTGGAATCGGTGGAGGTCGATCCGTGGCTGTCGCGCGCCGGCGGCCGGCTGTTGCAGGAGGTCCGCGTGCGGCTGACGGCGCTCGGCGAGGCGAAGGGCCTCGAGGTCCGGGCGGACGGGGCCGCCGCGGCGCCGGTCCCGCCGGAGGACGGCCTGCACACGGTCACCCTCCGCCTGTCGCCCGTCCAGGCGCCGCGCGACGTGACGGTCCGGCTGGCGCGAGGCCTCGAGACGCTGGATGCCCGGACGGTGCGGCAATCGCCCGGCCGCGAGCGCTAGATCGTCGATTACGTCGACTGCCTCATCGGCACCAGTACTTCCCGGTGGATGCTGTATCCCGGGCCGTCGATGCCGTTCGGCATGGTCAAACTCAGCCCGGACAACCAGGGCCACGACCCCGCCCGGACGCTGTGGAAGGCGGGATACGAGTACACCATCGAGAACGTCATGGGATTCAGCCACATCCATGCGTGGACGATGGGCGGCCTGCTGACGATGCCGACCGTCGGCCCGCTGGTCACGGACCCCGGACCGGAGCGCGACCCGGACGCCGGCTACCGCTCGCGCATCCGGCACGAGACCGAGACGGCCGTGCCCGGTTACTACGCCGTGACGCTCGAGGACACCGGCATCCGGGCGGAACTGACCGCCACCACGCGGGCGGGGCTGCAGCGGTACACCTTCCCCGAGAGCCGAGAGGCGCGCATCCTCCTGGACCTGCTGACGCCGACCGAGTACGGCAAGGAGGTTCTGGACGCGAAGATTCGCCTCGTGAGCGACAGCGAGATCGAAGGCTACGCCAAGATGAAGAGCGGCAAGTACGCGGCCGGCTACCAGGAGTACGTCCTCCACTTCGTCGCCCGCACCAGCAAGCCGTTCGACTCGATGGACGGCTGGGTCGGGGAAGACGTGACGCGGAACGTGCAAACCGTTGCCGGCAAGGGCGACGTGGGGGCCGCGCTGAACTTCCGCACGGCCGACGGTGAGGCCGTCCTCCTGGCGACGGGCATCTCGCTCGTCAGCACGGAGCAGGCCCGGTTGAACCTGGAGACGGAGATGAAACCGTTCGGGTGGGACTTCGACGCCTGCCGCGCCGCCGCCCGGAAGGTCTGGCAGGACCTGCTCTCGCGCATCGAGGTCGAGGGCGGCTCCGAGACCGACAAGGTCAAGTTTTACACGAACCTGTACCGGGCCTACTGCGCCCGGACCATCTGGAGCGACGTCAACGGCAAGTACATGGATATGTATGAAAAGGTGCAGCAACTGCCGGACCCCGAGTCGCCCGTCTACGGGTGCGACGCGTTTTGGAACACGTTCTGGAACCTGAACCAGTTGTGGAACCTCGTGACGCCGGACGTTTCGGACAAGTGGGTCCGGTCGCTCCTGGAGATCTATGACAAGGGCGGGTGGCTGGCGAAGGGGCCGACCGGCATCGAGTACTCGAGCATCATGGTGGCCTCGCACGAGATCCCGTTCATCGTGGCCGCCTACCAGCACGGCATCCGCGGCTACGACGTGCCGAAGGCGCTGCGGGCGATGGTCCACTGCCAGACCACGCCCGGCCGGCGGCACCCCGGCGGCGGGCACGTCGGCAACGGCCAACTCACGCCGTACCTGGAGCACAAGTACATCCCGCTCGGCAAGGGCGCCGCCTCCAACACCCTGGAGTACGCCTACGACGACTGGTGCGTGGCGCAGATGGCGTCCGCCCTCGCCCGAGGCAACGAGTACGAGACCTTCATCAAGCGGGCCGAGTATTGGCGGAACCTGTTCGACGCCGAAACCGGCTTCATGCGGCCGCGGCATCCGGACGGCCGGTGGATGGAGGACTTCGACCCGTACAGCGGCAAGGGCGGATGGGTCGAGGGCAACCCCTGGCAGTTTACCTGGTTCGTCCCGCAGAACGTGCGCGGCTTGGTCGAGGCCATGGGCCGCGAGCGGTTCGTCTCGCGCCTCGACGAGGGCATGGCCAAGAGCGCCGAGACCGACTTCAACGCCACCGGGGACCGCATGGCCGCGTTCCCGATCAACCACGGCAATCAGCCGAGCATGCAGGTCGCGTACCTGTTCAACTATGCCGGCGCCCCATGGCTGACGCAGAAATGGGCCCGGGCCATCGTGGATCAGTACTACGGCGACGACCCGGTCGACGGTTGGCCCGGCGACGAGGACCAGGGCCAGGGCGGCGCTTGGTTCGTCATGAGCGCCATGGGACTGTTCCAGACGGACGGCGGGTGCCGGGTCCGGCCCATCTACGAGATCGGCTCGCCCCTGTTCGACCGCGTGACCGTCCACCTGGACCCGCGATATTATCCGGGGAAGACGTTCACCATCGAGGCCCACAACAACGGGCCGAAGAACGTGTACGTCCAGTCGGCCCGTCTGGATGGCAAGCCGCTCAATCGGCCGTGGTTCTACCAGTCGGACCTTGCCGACGGCGGGACGCTCGTCCTGGAAATGGGCCCGGAGCCGAACAAGGCGTGGGGCGCGGGCCCCGACGCCGCACCCCCGCCGACCGTGCCGTGACGGCCGGACCACGGCAACCGGGCAGGGGTGTGCTGCCGGCATAGGGAAGGGCTGCACCATGACACACGGGCACGTCGGGCGTCTCGGGCTGCTGGCGGCCGCCGCGATCCTGTCGGCCTGCGGCTGGTGCGCAGGCGGCGAGACAAAACCTCTCTGGCACATCGGCCGGGACGATCACGACACGCGCGAGTTCGCACTCGCCCCGGACGGCTACAGGCAGTACGCCGACGACCCCGTCTTTGTCGTCGGCGCCTCCGAGGCGAAACGCGACTGGCCGTACGTCCACCCCGGCCCCACCGACGCGTGGGCCGGCGGCCGGCCCCACACGTTCATTGTCGCCTTCGGCCTGGCCGAGGCCCCCCGCGACGGCGCGTGCCGACTCGTCCTCGACCTCGTCGACACGCAAAGCCGGTTCCCGCCGCGGCTTGAGGTCAAGGTCAACGGGCACGGGTCCACCCAGGACCTGCCGCGGGGCGCCGGCGACGCGTCCGTCTTCGGCGAGCCCGACAAAGGTAAGCCGCACCGGCTGGAAATCGCGATACCCGCGTCGCACCTTCGGGCCGGCATGAACGAAATCGCCCTCACCACGCTCTCGGGCAGTTGGCTTCTGTACGACGCGGTCCGCCTCGAAGGGCCGGCCGACTTGCGCCTGGCCGAGCCGTCCGGCACCATCGTCCGGTCGGTCCGCAGCCGGCCGATCCTGGTCGAGCGCGACGGCCGGCTGTGCCAATCCGTGACCCTCTCGATTGTGCACCTGGGGCCGGAGCAGGAGGCGCAGGTCCGGGTCGGCGACGCGGAACCCATGGCGGTCACGCTCGGCGGCGGTCAGACCGCGCTCGACGTACCCGTGCCGCGCGTCGATGCCGAGACGTCCGTCCCCGTGACGGTCCGCTCGGATGGGCGGGTGCTGGCCTCCGAGGAGGTCGTGCTCCGGCCCGTCCGCCAGTGGGTCGTGTACTTGTTGCCCCATTCGCACGTCGACATCGGCTACACGAAGGTCCAGACGGAGGTCGAGCGGGACCACTGGCGGTTTATCGAGCAGGCGGTCGAGGCGTCGCGGCAGACGGCCGACTATCCGCCGGGCGCCCGTTTCAAGTGGAACGTCGAAGTCCTCTGGGCCGTGGACAGTTACCTCCGCCAGGCCGACCCCGCGCATCGCGAGGCGTTCATCCAGGCCGTCAAGGCCGGCGCTATGGATCTCGATGCACTCTACGGCAACGAGTTGACGGCCCTGTGCCGGCCCGAGGAACTGGTCCGGCTGACGGACTTCGCCCTGCGCCTGCGCCGCGAGTATGGGTTAGAGATCCCCTCGGCCATGATCACCGATGTGCCGGGCTACACGTGGGGCATCGTGCCGGTGCTGGCGAAGAGCGGTGTCCGGTACTTCTCGATCGGCCCCAACGGCGGCCATCGCATCGGGTTCACCCTGTCGGAGTGGGGCAACCGGCCGTTCTGGTGGGTTTCGCCCTCCGGCAAGGAGCGGGTCCTCGTCTGGATCCCGCGCACCGGGTACTACCGGTCCTTCGGCGGGGAAGGTGCCCTGATGCCGTACTTGGCGGACCTGGAGGCCTCGGGCTACCCGTACGACCTGGTCCAGATGCGGTACTGCCTGGGCGACAACGCCGGCCCGGGCGTCGACCTTGCCGACACCGTCAAGGCGTGGAACGAGCGGTACGCCTACCCGCGCCTCGTCATCGCCACGACGCGCGAGATGTTCGAGGACTTCGAGCGGCGCTACGGCGACCGGGTGCCGGAGGTCCGCGGCGACTTCACCCCGTACTGGGAAGACGGCGCCGGCTCCTCGGCTCGGGAAACCGCGCTGAACCGGGGGGCGGCCGAGCGGCTCGTCCAGGCCGAGACCCTGTGGACCATGTTTCATTCCGCTACGTATCCCGATGCCGCGTTCTACGATGCGTGGCGGGACGTCCTCCTCTACGACGAGCACACCTGGGGCGCCCACAACAGCGTCAGCGAGCCCGACAGCGCCTTCGCCCGCGCCCAGTGGACAATCAAGCAGGCGTTTGCGACGCAGGCCGATGCCCGCTCCCGACGCCTCCTGGCCGATAGCCTCGCCCAACGCCCCGGTGCCGGCGAGGCCGAGGGGAAGGTCGTGGCCGTCGACGTGCTCAACACGGCTGCCTGGCCGCGCACCGACCTCGTCATCCTGCCGGCCGACTGGCCGCTCGCGGGCGACCGCGTGACCGACGCCGCTGGCCGGGGCGTCCCGTCGCAGCGTCTCGCGGACGGTCGGCTGGCGCTTCTGGCGGCCGACGTGCCCCCGACGGGGGGCAAGCGATTCTGCCTGACGGAGGGTGCCTCGCATGCCGCCCACCGCCCCGTCGCCATCGACGGAAACCGCCTGACGGACGGCCGGCTGGCGGTCCGCCTCGACCCGCAGACCGGGGCCGTCGCCGCCCTGGAGGCTGAGGGCCTGCCCCGCAACCTCGTGGACCCGTCGGCCGGCTTCGGCGCGAACGCCTACCTGTACGTGGACGGCCGCGACCCCAAGGACCCGAAACCGAACGGGCCGGTGACGGTCCGCGCGGTGGAGCGCGGCCCGCTGGTCGGCTCGCTCGTGGCCGAGGGCGACGCCCCGGGGTGCCGGGCCTTGGCCCGCGAGTACCGTGTGGTTGCCGGCCTCGGCCGTGTCGATATCATCAACACGGTAGACAAGGAGAAGGTCCGAAGCCCCGAGTCCGTGCATTTCGGTTTTCCGCTGAACGTGCCGGAGGGGGTCGTCCGGATGGATGTTCCGTTCGCGGTGGTCCGTCCGGAGGCCGACCAGTTGCCCGGCGCGTGCAAGAACTACTTCACGGTCCAGCGATGGGTGGACGTCTCGAATGCCGGGGCGGGCGTGACGCTGGCGACCCCCGATGCGCCGCTGATCGAGGTGGGCCGCATCACGGTCGACGCCCGGCACATCGGGTGGATCCGGGAACTGGAGCCGTCCGCCACCCTCTTCTCCTACGTCATGAACAACTACTGGGAAACGAACTACAAGGCCGACCAGGAGGGCCCGACCGTATTCCGGTACAGCCTCCGTCCGCACGGGGACTACGACGCGGGTGCAGTCGCCCGGTTCGGCGTCGAACGGAGCCAGCCGCTTGTGCCCGTCGTGGCCGATCCGGACCGGCCTCCGCCGGCCTCGGTGCTCGGCGTGGAGGCAGGGCCGGTCGTCGTCACCGCCTTCAAGCCGAGCCACGATGGCCGGGCGTGGATCGTCCGCCTCTTCAACACCTCCGGCAATCCCGCCGAGGCGCGACTGCGGTGGGGCGAAGTCGCGCCGGCCACCGTCCGGCGGAGCGGCCTGGACGAGGCCCCCGGCGAGCCGGTCGACGGCCCCGTTCGCATGGCGCCGCGGGAGTTCGTGACCCTCCGCGCGTCGCTTCCCAAGACCACAGGGAGACACGAATGACCTCACGCCAACGCGTGCAGGCTGCCCTGGACCACCGCGAGGCCGACGCCGTGCCGATTGACCTCGGCGGGCATCGGTCGTCGGGGATCGCGGCGATGGCGTACCCGCGGCTGCGGGCGGCGCTCGGACTGGAGCCGAGGCCGGTCCGCGTCTACGACATCATCCAGCAACTCGCCGTCATCGACGCGGACGTGCTCGACCGCTTCGGCGTCGACACGGTGGAACTGGGACGGGGCTTTGCCCGGGACCCGGCCGACTGGGCCGAGTGGGTCCTGCCGGACGGCACGCCGTGCCTCGTGCCGGCGTGGAGCGTGCCGGAGCGGGAAGAAGGCCGTTGGGTTTTGCGCTCCGAGAGCGGCAAAGTAATATGCGCCATGCCCGACGGGGCCATCTACTTCGAGCAGACGTACTTCCCGTACTTCGAGGACGACACGGCTCCCCTCGCCGACGCCGTGGCCGAGGGAATGTGGTCGGCCATTGCCTCGCCGCCGGGTCCCCGTGTCGACGATGCGGCTCTGGCCGAGGGCGCACGGGCCCTCAGGGCCGAGACCGACCGGGCCGTCATCGGCCTGTTCGGCGGGAACCTGGTGGAGGCCGGCCAGTGGCTGTACCGGATGGACCGGTTCCTGCTGCTGCTGGCGGCCGAGCCGCAGCGAATCCACCGGTTCCTCGACGCCCTCGTCGCCTACCACCTGGCGAACCTGGAGCGGTACCTGGCGGCGGTGGGCGAGTTTGTCGACGTCATCCTCTTCGGCGACGACATGGGCACGCAGACGGCGCCGCAGATGTCGACCGCCATGTATCGTGAGTTCTTCAAGCCTCGGCACGAGGCGATGTGGCGGCGGGCGAAGGAACTCGCCGACGTCAAGGTCATGCTGCACTGCTGCGGTGAAGTGCGGGCGCTGCTGCCGGACCTCATCGACGCCGGGCTCGACGCGATCAACCCCGTCCAGATCTCCTGCCCCGGCATGAAGGCCGACGAACTGAAAGCCGAGTTCGGGCGCGATCTCGTCTTCTGGGGCGGCGGGTGCGACACGCAGACCGTCCTGCCGACCGCCACGCCGGAGGCCGTGGCCGACCACGTCCGCGGGCAGGTGGCCGCCCTGAGCCCCGGCGGCGGGTTCGTCTTCCAGCAGGTGCACAACATCCTGGCGAACGTGCCGGCCGAGAACATCGTCGCCATGCTCGACGCCGTCCGCGCTGCGCCCTGACGAGGCTCATAGGGGTGCTGCGCGGTGGGTCTCCGTACCCACCGCGCTGGTCATGGCGCTGGCGCGGCGGGTGCGGACGACCCGCCGCGCTCCCCGGGCCCGTTCCCACCGCCTGCGTGGCGAAGGAGTCAGCGTGTCCTTCATCGATTACGCCGTCATCGCCGCCTACTTTGCCGCGGTCATTGGTCTCGGGTTCTGGTACCGCAAACGGGCGTCGGAGAACCTGGAAGCGTATTTCCTGGGCGGCAAGCGGCTGCACTGGCTCGCGCTGGCGATGTCCGGCTCGGTCTCCACGTTCGACATCACCGGCACGATGTGGATCGTCTCCCTCCTGTTCGTGGCCGGCATGCGGTCGATGTGGAACCACTGGATGTGGGGCTGGATGATGGGCGCCTTCTTCCTCGCCTACATGGGGAAGTGGGTCCAGCGGTCCGGCGTGATGACCGGCGCCCAGTGGATGGCCACCCGTTTTGGCGAGGATACCGGCGGCCGGACGGCCCGCCTGGCCTACGCCTTCATGGCGGTCATCACCCAGGCCACGTTTATCGGGTACGCGTTCCAGGGCATCGGCAAGTTCGCGGCGGTGTACGTCGACCTCTCGCCGGCCGTGTGCGCCCTGATCGTCATCGGCACGACCACGCTGTACGTGCTGCTCGGCGGATTGTACAGCGTTGTCGTGACGGACGTGGTTCAGACGGTGATCCTGACGATTGCGGGCGTGGCGATCGCGGCAGTGGCGTTTGTTTACCTCTCGCCCGAGACGCTGGAGCAGGCGCTGCCGGAGGGCTGGGCCTCCTTCGCCCCGCGGTGGCGGATGCCGGAGATGACGGAGGTCCCCGGCTACGAATACTACGAGTGGTTCGGGGCCCTGGTCATTGTATGGGTGCTGAAGGGGCTGATGTTGAACGCGGGCGGTCCGGCCCAGATGTACGACTTCCAGCGGTTCCTGGCGGCCCGGAGCCCGCGCGACGCCGCCAAACTCGGGGCCGCCTGGTCCGCGTTCCTCGTTGTCCGCTGGGCGATGTGCGCCGGCATCGTGTTGCTGGCCCTGGCGGGTGTCATGAACGTGACCGACCCGGAACAGGTCATGCCGATGGTTCTCCAGAAGTACTTGCCGGTGGGCGTGCGGGGGCTCGTCGTGGCCGGGCTGCTGGCGGCGTTCATGTCCACCTTCAGCAGCACCGTCAACAGCGGGGCCTCCTACATTGTCCGGGACTTCTGGCAGGCCCTCGTCGTGCCGCACGCGAGCCAGCGGCACCTGGTGCGGGCGGGGTACGTCGCCACGCTCGCCATCGTGGGAGTGGGGATTCTGATCGGGACCCAGGCCACCTCCATCAAGGAGATCTGGGACTGGCTGATGATGGCCCTCGGGGCCGGCGTCGTCGTGCCGAACGTCCTCCGCTGGTACTGGTGGCGGATGAACGGCTGGGGCTACGCCGCCGGGACGGTGGGCGGCATCGCCTTGGCGACCGTGCCGCTGGTGGTGCCCGGCTGGCCGCTGTACGTCTCGTTTCCGATCATCTGCGCGGGATCGCTCGCCGGGAGCGTGGCGGTGACGCTTCTGACGCGCCCGGTGGCGGAGGGGATTCTGGTCGCATTCTACCGGTCGGTGCGGCCGTTCGGGGCCTGGGGCCCCGTCCGGCGGAAAGCGAACCTGTCGACCGAGGCGCAGCGGGACCCGGCCGAGAGCCCACGCCGCGCTATCCTGAATGTCATCGTTGCTATGGTGGCCGTCACGGGCCTGTACCTGGGACCGATGTACCTGGTCGGCCACTGGTACGCGCGGGCGGCGCTGTGGCTGGGTGCGGCCGCCGCGGCCATCGGCGTCCTGGCGGTCACGTGGTACCGTTGCCTTCCTGCCTCGGATAAGGGGGCGACCGGGTAGAGGGCCGGAGGGCCGGGTGCGAGGTTCCCATCCCAGGCGCGGACGGCGAACCCGTCCAGATTACCAGCCGGAGCGAGACCGCCACCGTGCGAACCGTTCCATCGTCGACAAAGGCCGTTGAGCGGACGATACCGTTTGCGAGGCGAGGCGCGTATCACCACTGCTCGGCCACGCGGCTCTCGTCATCGACCGCCGTATCGTAGTAGTAATGGCTGCACGGGATGAAGATCTTCTTTTCGACGGCCTCGCCCTCGAGATGCCTGACAAAGGCCTCGACCGTTCCCTTGGCCATCTTGCGTGGGAATTGCTGGGGCGAGTCGTGGAGTTTCTTTTCGAAGACCGCCTGCTTCCCGGCCGGGGAGGCGTCGAAGGCGACGATGGTGATCCGGTCCGCCTTGCCGGCCTTCTGGACGGCGGCGTAGGCGCCGAGCCCGGACGGATCGTTGATGGCGAAGATGCCGACGATGTCGGGATGGGCCTGAAGGATGTCGGTGGCCACGGTGTACCCGTCGTTGCGGTTGCCCCGGCCGGAGAGTTCGGTGACGATGTCGAGTTTGCTGTTCTTCTCCTTCAGGTAGTCCTTGAACCCGTCCACGCGGAGGATGCAGGAGGTGACCTCGGGATAGGAGATGATGGCGATCTTCCCCTGGTCGCCGGTGGCCTTCATCATGCTCTCGCCGGCGAGGCGTCCGCCCTGGAAGTTGTCGCTGCCGATGTGCGAGACGACCAGGTCCCGGGCGTCCGGGTCCGTCACCTGGACGTCGAACGTGAAGACGGGAATGCCCGCCTCGTGCGCTTTCTTGACGCCCTCACCGGCGGACTTCGAGTCGACCGGATTCAGGAAGATGGCGTCGACGCCCTGGGCGACGAAATCCGAGAGTTGGCTGTTCTGCTTCGCGGGATCGTTGTTGCCGTCGAGGCTGATGATTTCGTAACCGACCTTGGCGGCTTCCTTGGCCATGACGTTGGAGATGAGTTTGAAGAACGGGTTCGTCAGGTCCATGCAGGTGACGCCGATCTTGCCCTTGACCTCCGGTGCTGCCGTTTCGGCGCCGCCGCTGTCGGACGGCTGCTCCGAACAGGACGGCAGGAGCAGCAAGAAGACGATGGCCCCCGTGGCGGCCAACGAGACGACCTTAGCCTTGCTCATGTTGTGTCCTTTCCTGACTGCTCCCGGTCCTGGCGGGGAGAAATGCTCCGATTCCCTTACCGCCGCGGACTTTGTCCAGGAGAACGGCGCCGAGGATGACGCCTCCCAGCACGACCTGCTGCGTGTAACTCTCCATGCCGAGCAGATTCATCCCGTTCTGAATGACCGAGATGATGAAGGCTCCGATGAGCGTGCCGAGGATGCGCCCCGACCCGCCGGCCAGGCTCGTTCCGCCGACCACCACGGCCGCAATCACGTACAACTCGAACATGACACCCATGTTGGGGGTGCCGGTCTTGAGTTGGGATGCCTGAATCGAGCCCCCGAGCCCGGCGGCCAGGGCGCTGACGACGTACACAAAGACGATCACGGCCTTGACCGGAACGCCCGACAGCCTCGCCGCCTGGGTGTTCCCGCCAACGGCGTAAATGTAACGTCCCAGCGGCGTATAGGACATGAAGACGTGGGCCGCCACGTAGAGCACGCCGAGCAGCAGGACCGTGTTCGGAATCCCCAACGAGCGTCCCTGGCCCAGCCAGGCGAGCGCGTCCGGCACCTGGTAGATGGAAAATCCGCCGGTAATCAGGAAGGCCATCCCGCGTGCCATCAGCATGATGCCAAGCGTCGCGATGAAAGGCGGGACCTTGAACTGGGCCACGACCACGCCGCCCAGCGCCCCCACGGCGCCGCAGGCCAGGGTCCCCGCAAGGAACCCGACGGGGACGGCCCAGACGGGCGCCTCCAGGCCCCCGAGGTGCTTCATGACGAGCGTCCCGATGACGGCCGAGAGCGCAATGAGGCTGCCCACGGAGAGGTCGATGCCGGCCGTGATGATCACCATGGTCATCCCGATGGCGATGACGGCGATGACCACAATGCGATCCACAATGGCCAGCAGGTTGGATCCCGTCAGAAACCCCGGCCAATAATAGGGCTCGGGGGCCATCCGTTTGTATCCGGCGAAGGCCGGGTGCGTTTCCGAAATGCGGTCGAGGACCCGCCACTTGAGCACGTCTCCCGCCGTCGCAACGGCCGCGAGTTGACGGCCCTGGGCCTGGAGGTCGTCCAGGGCCAGGCGCATGTCGCGCGGCGACCCGACCACGGTCCGCACGTTCGCGTAGCCGGCTTCCCGCAGTTCGCGGCCGAGGCGTTCGGCCAGCAGGGCGGAGTCCGTGTTCTCGGCACCGACGACCAGGATCACGTCCGTCCGGCTGCACTCGGCGTGGACCTGCTCCAGCAGGGCCTCCGCCGCCTCGGTGCCGCTCGGCATGTGCTCTTTGATCGTCAGGACGCTGAAGAGCGCACAGAGCCCGATGAGGACGAGGACCATCCCGTAATCGGCAAAGAGTCTTGTCACGTCGAAGCCCTGTCACTCTCGTTCGCCGAAGCCGGTTCCGCGATGGCCATGGCAAGGATGTCTTCCTGCCGGGCGCCTGCGACGTCGGTGATCTCGCCCTTGATGCGGCCCTCGTGCATCACGATGATCCGGTCGCTCATGCCCAGCACTTCGGGCAATTCGCTGCTGACCATGATAATGGCCTTTCCCTGGTCTGTCAGGCGATTCATCAGTTGGTAGATCTCGTACTTCGCGCCCACGTCGATGCCGCGGGTGGGTTCGTCGATGAGGATGATGTCGGCCTGGCGAGCCAGCCACTTCGCCAGCACGACCTTCTGCTGGTTGCCGCCGGACACGTTCTCCGCGGGCTGTTCCTGCCCGGACACCTTGATGCGGAGCGCCTCAATGTATTCGGCGAACAGCGACCGCTCCGCGCGCCCGTCCAGGAACGGGCCCCTGCGGAAACGCTCCAGGTTGGGCAGGCCGAAGTTCTCGCGGACCGAATGCTTCAGCACCAGACCGTGTCTCTTGCGGTCCTCTGAGAGCAGGCAGATGCCGTGGCGCATGGCGTCGCGCGGGCTTCGGATGGCGACTTCCCGGCCGTCGATGAAAATGTGTCCGCGGTCGGCCTTGTCCGCGCCGAACAGGAGGCGCATCGTCTCGGTCCGCCCCGCTCCGACGAGTCCGGCAAAGCCGAGAATTTCACCCGCCCGGACGCTGAAACTCACGTCCCGGACAGCCTCGCCCCGGCAAAGCCCTTCCACGCGCAGGCGTTCGGCGCCGAGGTGTGCCGTGCGCGCGGGGAACTCCGCCTCGAGCGACCGGCCGACCATCATCTCGATGAGCGTCTCGCGGCTCACGGTCTCGACAGGGTGCGTGCCCACGTGGGCGCCGTCGCGAAGCACCATGACCCGATCCGCGACGCCGAAGATCTCCTCGATCCGGTGGCTGATGTAGATGACGCCGATGCCCCGGGACTTCAGGTCCCGGATGATGGCGAACAGGCTCGCGACTTCCTGCGAGGTGAGCGCCGCCGTCGGCTCGTCCATCACAATGATCCGGGCGCTGACGGACAGGGCCTTGGCGATTTCCACCGTTTGCTGCTGGGCCACGGTCAGGTCGCGGCACCGGGCGCCCGGGTCGATGTCGATCCCGATTTTCTCGAACAGGGCCAGCGCCTCCCGCTGCTCCTCCGCCGCCCGGATGAACCCGTGCCGCACACGTTCCCGTCCCAGGAAGATGTTCTCCCGTACCGTGAGGTCCGGGACGAGATTGAACTCCTGGTAGATGATGGCGATGCCGGCCGCCTGCGCCGCCGTGGGCGAGACGATGGGGCGCGACTCGCCGTCGAGCCGAATCTCGCCGGCGTCGGGCCGGTAGGCTCCGCCGAGGATCTTGATAAGGGTGCTCTTGCCCGCCCCGTTCTCGCCCACCAGCGCCAGCACCTCGCCGGCGTGCAGGTCGAGCGACACGTTTTTCAGCGCGTGGACGCCGGGGAACGACTTGTCGATCCCATGCATCTCGAGCAGGGGAGGCCGGTCTGCGGGGCGCTCCTGCATCGTCTTGTCCTCTTGAATGCCTCGCCGGCCGTCGCCTGGCCACACCGGTGACCCGTCACCAGGCCATGCGCCTTCTGGTAAAGCAGCGCCGTGGCAGAAGATGTGCCGCCGGCCTCGCGCGCCGCAGCTCGGGGGCGTTTGGCGAGCGCCACGTCGTCCTCTGGTTCGGCCGTGCCGCGGAACCGCTTCAGGTCACCGCCGTCGAGCCGCTCGAATGCCTCGGTGGGCTGCGCCGTCGCCGTTTGCCTCCGCTGCGGCGGCCTTCGGCGCGGCGCTGGGGGGCTCGTAGATGCTCTTCATCTGCCAGGCGTCGAGTGACGTGAGCGTGGCGTCCCGGCCTTGGGCCCGCAGCGACACGCCGGTGCTGTCGCCCTTGCCGGGGTACACGCGCACGGCCGCGCACTGTTTGCCGTTTGCGAACACCTCCACGACACTGCGGTCGAGGAAGACGCGCAGCCTGAGCGGTTCCTTGCGGCCGAGGCGCACCGGGGCGTTCTCGGGCGGTCGCGACCGCGCGTCCGGCAAGGAAGACGAGCGGGATGAGTCGACCGAGAGGACGCTCGCGCCGCGGTACCCCCGCCCATGGTAGAAGCGGATGCGGGTCACCTCGTCACCGTCCGGCGAGCGGAGGACGTTCAGTTCGACCATCGGGGCGCCGCGCGGGTCAATCTCGGCGGCGAGTTCCATGGCGTTGCCGGCAACGCCCTCGAGGAGGACCTCCTCGCCCGCCGGTAGATTCATCGGCCCAACGTGCTTGTGGTCGTGCCGGAGGGATTCGACGTTGCCGGCCGGCTCGATGGCCAGTTCCTCCTTGCCGCGGAGCGTCAGCCGCCGGGGCAGGGTCATGATCTGGTTCCACCCGCGGGTGGGCTTGCCGGGGTTCATGTTGAAGATGGCGATGAGGCCGCCCTTGCCGTCCGGGCACGCCGACGGGGCATGGACGCCGCAGGGTCCCACCGACCCGTGGTTGAAGTCGCCGCCGGCCGTCACGACAAACTTGTTGCGGTCCGTGTCGTAGTTGCCCAGCAGGTACTTGCCCCCGCTCATGTGGCTGAAGTGCAAGAGGATGTGCCGGTCGCCGAGGGGCCAGAAGTACGGGCAGGCCCCGTCGTCGCCCACGAGGCCGTAGGCGTCGTCTTCGAGAAACGGGTGCAGGTACTCCCAGTGGGCGAGGTCCTTGGAGCGATGGAGGAACTCGGCCCGCACCCGCTTGCCGCCGGGACCGTCGGGCCGCGTACCGGCCGTCAGGGCGTAGTAGGTGTCCCCGTGCTTCCAGAGGCACGGGTCGAAGATTCGGTACGGCACCGGGGGCTCGCCCGGTTTCGGAAACGGGATGACGGCCTGGCCGGACACCTTTTTCCAGTTCAGCAGGAGCGGGTCGCTGGAGACGGCCACCATCGTGCCGGCGCGGACCCCGTGGTACATGGCGATGACGCGGTTCTCTTCGGCCAGCGCCGAGCCGGAGAAGCACTTCTGTTCCGGATGGGGGTAGATGGCATACGGTAGATCGCGCCAATGGATCAGGTCGTCGCTGACGACGTGGCCCCAGTGCTGCCGCGGGTCCTCCGGCGGGTAGCCCTGGTAGAAGAGGTGCCACCGGCCCTGCCAGAAGCACAGGCCGTTCGGATCGTTCATGCGGTTCTCCGGGGCCACGTAGTGGTAGATCGGATGGTGCGGGTCCTGGAGATTCTTCGCCCGCGACTCGGCAAACCGGGCGAGCAGCGGGTTTGTCCGGAGTTGCGCCTCCTGCTCGGCCAGCGTGTCCGCAAAGGTGTATCTCGGGACCTTGGAGGTGTAGTTCGGCTGCTCGCCCGCCGAAGGCGATGCCGTTGCCAGACTGAGCAAGGCGACGCAAGAGACGACCGTGGGTCGCAGGTTCATGAGTTCCTTCCCTCCGGGATTTGCCGTAGGGCCTTCTGGCCACCAACGCCGCGGGTCTTCAGATAGTTCTATCACGGTCGCGGAGAGGTACAAGCCCTTTCCAGCTTCCTTCCGCCGATTCGGCTCAGGCGTGACGGCGACGGGGACGTCTGATGCCCCCACGCCTTTGCCTTTTCGGGGTCGCTTTTTCGCGGCAACAGATGGGTCCGCACCGATGCCTGGGTGACCGGAGCCGAAACGCGTTCCCCAACGCGCCCTTCCGCGACGAGTTGCTTTGTCCTCCCGGCTTTCACGGCAACGCCGACGAACCCCTGTGGCAACGGGGTTTTGGGGATGGCTTCTTCCGCCGGGGCGAACGCCTGTGGCTTGGGGGATTTCGCCCGGTCGTGATTCATGGTAGTATGAGACCCGTTGTGCGGGATTGCACTGTTTGTCAGTAATGCACTTAGGCTGAGAATGTGTTTGCGGGAGGATGGCGATGGCCGCCATGCGATGCCCGCACGTTCGAGGAGACTCCGATGCGTAGAATCCTGTTGAACCAGCCGTTGCCGGTTCGCTTTGCGCTGGCCGTCGCGGTGCTCGCCCTGCTGACGCCCTTCGCGCAGGCATCTGGAGTTCGCTGGAATCCCAAGCAGCGGACATTGGAACTGCTCGAACCGGGGAAGAAACCCTGGCTGTCCGGCGGAGCCGCACGTGTCGTCCCCGTCGACGGTGCGGCCATCAGCACCAGCGATCCGCGATTCAAAGTGACGGTAAGCGAGCACCGCGGCCGCGTGGTGATTGCCGGCGTCGATCAACAGAAGGTTCTCGATTGGGAGATCATGCTCCGCGAGCCTGACGACGCGTCGGCCCGAATCGACTGGACGATCATCAATCGTGGCGCCAAGCCACTGAAACTGAAACGCCTGGACGTACTCACGGGCCGATTGACCGGCAAGGTCGATTCAGCGAACAACCGCGTATTGACGAACGGACACAATTCCTGGCGCGGCGAAGACGTGGGGCGCCTGGTCGCCGGGAAGCCGGTGACGAGTTACTTCACGCTGGCGTGCCAGAGCCCGCCCCTGGCGGCGGGGTTCCTGGCCGGCCGGCACAATCTCGATCAGTTTACGCTGGAGCGGACGGAAGGCGGCGTCCAAGTGACCGCCTACGGCGAATGCGGCGGGTGCGTCCTGAAGGCCGGGGCCACGCGACGCGCCGATCCCCTGTTCCTCTCCGGCGACGCCAACCCGCTTCACCAGATGGAGCGGTTCGCCGATTTGGCGGCCGAGGAGAACGGCGTGCAACTCTGGCCGGAGAACTTCGCCACCTGGTGCAGTTGGTACGCCGGCTGGATCCGTCAGGAGCCACTGTACGAATACAAAAACGGCCTGGAGAAAGGGGTGGAAGCCAACATCCCGCTCGTCAAGAAGTACCTTGGGACGCGCGGCACGCCGTCGATGCGCGTCGTCGACGACAGCAACGAGATGGCGTACGGCGATTGGGACAACCGAACGTTGGCCGTGCCGGGAGGCTTCGAGCGCCTGGCAGCCATGATGAACCAACGAGGGATACGCGCGGGTATCTGGTATCCCTCGTTCTGGGTCTCCAGCAAGTCGCGGCTCTTCCGCGAACACAAGGATTACCTCTGCAAGGAGGACGACGGGAAGGTGCACGTCGGCGAGATGTACGGCAACGGGATCGCGGTATTGGACGCCTCGCATCCCGCTGCGGCGGAATCCATGGGACGAACGGCCCGCGCGTGGCGCGATCGAGGGTTCCGCTACGTCATGACCGACTTCTTGATTTGGGGCGCGCGCAAGCAGACGCAGCACGATCCGACGATGACGCCCGTCGAGGCGTATGGCCGCGGCCTCGAGGCCATGCGGCGCGGGTTCGGCAAGGATACCTACTGGCTGCACTGCGGCGCCCTGTTGGGGCCGGCCATGGGCATGTGCGACGGCATGCGAATCAGCGGCGATTCCCACGGCGGGGCGTTCTACTCGTATTCCTCGACGGGCACGCGGTGGTTCTACAACTGGCGGACGTGGATCAACGACCCCGACGCGATCGTCTGCATCCGGCGCGGCGAGCGGAAGACGGTCGACTGGAACCGCACGTGGATGTCCTGGATGGCCCTGGCAGGCACCGTCTTAACCTATGGGGATACGCTGGACGATCTGCCGGAGGAGTACGTCGAACTCTACCGGCGCGTGCTCCCGCCCCTGGCCGTGGCCGGACGACCGCTCGACTTGTGGGAGAATCAGCCGTACATGATCTGGGGGATGGCTCCCGGTGAGGCGGACGGCCCCTACTCGCTGTTCGGCGTGTTCGAGTTTCAGGGCCGACACCCGAATCAAAAGATGGCGGTCAATCTGGACGAGGTCGCGGCACGCAGCCGCTCCTGGCGCGACAAGCCATCCGAGGCCCCGGCGGCCTGGCTGCTGTGGGATTTCTGGAAGCAGAAACTGCACACGGTGGACGGGGCGAAACTGACCGTCGACGTGCCCGAGAAGTCGTGCTCGGTATTTGCCTTGCGGCCGAGGATCGGTCGCCCACAGTTGCTCGGCACGAGCGGGCATTTCAGCCAGGGCGTCCTGGAAACCGCCGACATCCGCTGGAACGATCGCCACCGTCGGCTCACCGGCAAGGCGCGCGGCAACGGGGGCGATCCCACGACGCTGTTCGTCTACGTGCCCGAGGGCATGCAATGCACCTTCACCTCGGTGGATTACGAGCCGGTCGAATCCAAGTCGGACGACCCGCGCGTCTTGGCGGTCCCGGTGCCCGCGACGGGCACGGAGAGGGTTCACTTCGAACTTCGCTTCACCGGCAAGGTGGCCAAGCCCGAAGGCAGGGAGTTCGTGCCGGGGCCGGTTGCCCGGATTCTCTCGGAACCCCAATGACGCCGGCGAATCGGCGATTCACATGATGACCCCGCGTGAGAACTTGATGTCGCTGTACAAACGGCAGGGGTATGAGACCGCGCCGGTGCACTTCACCCTGTGCGATTTCCTGGAGAACGTATATGCTCAGCGCTATCCGGACCGGGGGCCCTGCTGCGAGGTCTTCGAGTTCCCGATGCGCATGATCGTGGATCCGGGGTTCCCATGGATCGCGGAGACTCCCGGCTTCGTGCCCCAGCGCGAGTGGGAGTGGGACCGGTACTACGACCCGCCGATCGCTCCGGACGCGCGGGTCGATATCTGGGGAACGGCGCACGAGCCCGGTGGCGAGCATTGCTACCACATGACCCACATGCGGCACCCGCTGGAACGGCTCGACAGCCTGGAACAACTTCAGGCCTATCCATGGCCGGCGTTCGATCGGGCCGACTGGTCCTACCTGGACGCGGAAGTGCGTTCGATCCACGAGCAGGGCTGCGCCGCCCAGGTCTGGATGGAATGCACGATCTGGGAAACCGCCTGGTATCTGCGACGCATGGACATCCTGATGACCGAAATGGCGCTGGGGGATGAGAAGGCCGCCTTCCTGCTCGACAGGATCACGGACCTGGCGTGCTTTCGCGCCCGTCGATTCGCCGAGGCGGGCGCGGATATCCTGGCCCTCGGCGACGACGTCGGCATGCAGCAGACGATCATGATGTCGCAGTCCATGTACCGCGATTGGCTCAAGCCGCGACTGGCGAAGGTCATCGCGGCTGCCCGGGCCGCCAACCCCGACATCGTCGTTCAATACCACTCCTGCGGCTACGTGACGCCGCTGATCGGCGACTTCCTCGACGCGGGGATCGACGTGCTCAATCCCGTGCAACCGGAGTGCATGGCGTTCGAGGAGATTCACGAGGCGTTCGGCGACCGCCTGTCGTTCAACGGCACGATCGGCACGCAGTCGCTCATGCCGTTCGGCACGCCGGACGAGATTCGCCGCGCCGTCTTCGACCACCTGGCGATTGCCGGCGACGGGGGGGGCTTGCTCTGCTGTCCCACCCACATGCTCGAACCGGAAGTGCCGTGGCAGAACGTCGAGGCGTACGTCCAGGCCTGTCGAGACTTCAAGTAGGCGACCGATGCCGAAGACGTGGCGCCGCGGGAGCCGCCTCGATGCGGCTGAGAGGGCGTGCGTGGTGAAAACGGGGTCACCCAACGGCCTTGACGCCATCCGGGAATCTGGTAGGCTAACCATCGTGAGACGAACGGGCTCACCCTCCGCGTTCTCCCTGTCAACGAAAGCGTGTAAGATGAAAATCCGCATCCCGCCGGTCCTTGCAATCCTTTCCCTCACGCTCGCCACGTTGCTGACCGCGCCCGGCACCCTCGTCGGCGCGCCGAAGAAGATGGCGGTGCCCGACTTCACCAAGGGCGACGCCGTCCCCGACGGGGCGGACCACGATTGGAACCTGGGGGCCACCGGGGCACGCGGGTGGATGTACAGCGACAGGCTGGTGACCACCGACGCGCGGCAGATTTACGTCACGAAGGTGCACGCGAGTTCCCCGGCCGACGGCGTCCTCGCGGTCGGCGATGTGATCCTGGGCGTCGGAGGCAAGCGGTTCTCCTACGACCCGCGCACGGAGTTCGGCAAGGCGCTGACCGCGGCGGAATCGGAGGCGGGCGGTGGAAACCTGTCCCTGATCCGCTGGCGGGGCGGCAAGACGGAGACGGTCGTCGTGAAACTCCCCGTCCTCGGCGCCTACAGCGATACCGCGCCCTACGACTGCCCGAAGTCGAAACGCATTCTCGAGCGGGGCTGCCGGGCCCTGGCGAAACGGGTCGCGGCCCCGTCTTACCGTGAGAACCCGATTGTGCGTTCGCTCAACGCCGTGGCCCTGCTCGCCAGCGGCGACCCCGAGTACCTCCCGCTGGTGAAGAAGGAGGCCCAATGGGCGGCCGGGTTCTCGGCCGGTGGCTTCCAGACCTGGTATTACGGCTACGTCGTGATGCTGCTGTCGGAGTACGTGATGCGGACCGGCGACCGTTCGGTTATGCCGGGGCTGCGGCGCCTGGCGCTCGAAGCGGCCAACGGGCAGAGCGACGTCGGTTCCTGGGGCCACCGCTTCGCAAGGCCGGACGGCCGACTCGGCGGTTACGGCATGATGAACGCCCCGGGCCTGCCGCTGACCACCGCGATGATCCTCGCGCGGGAGGCGGGGGTGAAAGATCGCAAGGTGGACGTGGCCATCGAGAGAAGCGTGCGGTTGCTCCGCTTCTACGTTGGCAAGGGCAGTGTTCCCTATGGCGACCACCGCCCGTGGATCCAGACGCACGAAGACAACGGCAAGAACGGGATGGCCGCGACCCTGTTCAACCTGCTGGGTGATGCGGAGGCCGCGGAGTACTTCTCGCGGATGAGCCTCGCCGCGCACGGCGCGGAGCGCGACTGCGGGCACACCGGGAACTTCTTCAACATCCTGTGGTCGCTGCCCGCCGTGGCGCTGTCCGGGCCCCACGCCACCGGGCCGTGGATGCGGGAGTTCGGCGCGTGGTATTTCGATCTGGCGCGCCGCTGGGACGGTACCTTCGCCCACCTGGGACCGCCTCAACCGCGGGGCGACAAGTACAAGGGCTGGGATTGCACCGGGGCCTATCTGCTGGCCTACGCCATGCCGCGGAAGAAGATCCGTCTCACCGGCAGGCGCCCGTCCGCTGTCCTCCCACTCGACGCCGACGCCGCCCACGCCCTGATTCTCGACGGCCGTGGCTGGAGCAACAAGGATCGCCACAGCTTCTACGACGCGCTGAGCACCGACGAACTGGTGGACCGGCTGAGCAGTTGGTCGCCGGTCGTCCGCGAGCGGGCCGGGATGGCGCTCGAGCGCCGTGGGGCTGACGTGATGACCCGCCTGATCGACCTGCTCGAGGCCCCGGACCTCCATACGCGGTACGGCGCGTGCCAGGCCCTGAAGATGCAGCGCGGCGTCGGCGCGGCGGCGGTGCCCGCACTGCGCAAGACATTCCGCTCCGGCGACCTGTGGCTGCGAATCCTGGCTGCCGAGGCGCTGGCAGGGATCGGGGAACCCGCCAAGGTGACCGTCCCCGACATGCTGACCCGGCTTGCCCGGAGCGATCCGAAGAACGACCCGCGCAACATGGAGCAACGCTATCTTTGCTTCGCCCTGTTTGACAGGCGTCGTGGCCTGCTTGGCAAGTCGCTCGAAGGCGTCGACCGCGAGTTGCTCCGCAAGGCGGTGCAGGCTGGGCTGAAGAACGAAGACGGCCGCGCTCGCGGCACCATCGGTTCGGTGTACCGGAGTCTTTCCGCCCGGGAAATCAAACCGTTGCTGCCTGCCATCTACCAGGCAGTGGTCGAACCGGCCCCCAGCGGCGTTATGTTCGCCAGCGGAATCCGCATGGAAGGACTCCGCCTGATGGCCAGGCACGGGGTCAAAGAGGGCATCCGCGCGTGCGTGAAATACACGATGACCCAGAACCCATGGTCAAGCCAGAAACGAACCCCGGACCTGATGAAGATCCTGGTCAGTTACGGGGCCCACGCGAAGGCGGTCGTTCCGCAACTGAAACGGATCGCCGCCGATTTCGAAGACGGCGAGGAGGACTTCCCTCGCAAATTGAGTCGCGAGAAGGCCGCCGCCGTCCGCGAGGCCATCCGGGCCATTCAGGCCTCGCATGAGTATCCTGAGTTGATCGGCATCGAGTAGTTCCGGCCACCGCAGGCCGTTGTCCTCTGGTGCGTTGTCGCTCAAGCGACCCGTGTGGCAATCTCATCGAAAGGGGATCGGATGTTGCACCAACGCTCGTTACTGTATCTTCTGTTGGGCTTGCTCTGTTGTGGATCCGTCTATGCCCAAGACAGCCGTAAGCAGTTGCCTCGCGAGGATGTCGTGGAGGTGCCGGCTATCGGCAAGGGCCTGTGCGTCAGCAACGTCTTCCAGACGAACATGGTCCTCCAGCGGGGCAAGCCCGTGGCCGTGTGGGGTTGGGCCGCGCCGGGAGAGAAGGTCACCGTCTCCTTCGCCGGGCAGCAGGCCACGGCGACGGCCGGGGCGGACCGTGCGTGGCAGGTCACGCTCGAGCCCATGCCCGCGGACGCCACCCCGCAGCGCATGACGGTCCAAGGCAAGGCCGCCACGCTGACGCTGGAGAACATCCTGGTCGGCGACGTCTGGCTGCTCGGCGGGCAGAGCAACATGGAGTTCCCCATCACGAACATCGTCGACGGCGAGTTGGAGCGTGTCTCGGCCAATCTCCCGCAGGTCCGCCTGCTGACCATGCCGCAGGGCGCCGGCTTCGACTCCGTCCGCAGTTTCCACCGCCTGCACGAGTGGAGCAGCTGGTCCAGTCGCCACTTTCGCAAGGGCGACTGGGAGGTCTGCACGCCGGAGACCATCCGCGAGTTCTCGGCTATCGGCACCGTCTTCGGCCGGCGGATCCACATGGCCAGCGGCGTGCCGATCGGGCTGATCGACACATCCATCGGCGGGACGACCGTCGAGACGTGGACGCCCGCGGACGTGGTCGCGAAGATCGACGCCCAGGAGACCCGCGACATGCTCCAGGAGTGGGCCGAGAAGATCGCCGCCTGGGACGCCGAGAAAGACCTCGAGAACCGAATCGCCCGCTGGGAGCAGCGCAAGAAGAAGGTCGAGGCCGAGGGCAAGACGCTCCCGCCGCACGAGACGCGCCCCACGGATCTTCGCCCCGGCCCGGTGGCCGACAGGAACCGACCCGGCTACTGCTACGCCGGCGTGATCCGCCCGCTGCGCGGTCTGGCCGTCACAGGGGCCGTGTTCCACCATGGCTTCAACAATTGCTTCCGCGGCTCGGCCGGGGCGCGGATGTACTACCAGGTGTTCGGCAAGATGATTGCCGCGTGGCGGCAGAACTTCGGCGACGAGCGGATGCCGTTCTGCATTATCTCGCTCTGCACGGCCGGGGAGCCGCAGACGCAGGAGAACTTCCTGCTGCGGATGTATGACGTCGGCCCGTACATCCGCGAGGCGCAGTATCGGACCTTCCGCGACCTCCAGGACGCCGGCGACCCGAACGTCGGTTTCGTCAGCAGCTTCGACCAGCGCAAGAGCTGGTACCACCCGCAGATCAAGGTCCCTGTCGGCGAACGGGTGGCCAAGTGGGCCCTGGTGACGCAGTACGAACTGCTCACCGGCCGGGGCTCCGAGGAGCGCTGGCTGCCGCCGGCGATCGAGAAGGTCGAGGCCGTCGACGGCACGATCCGGCTGACGCTGAGCACGAACGTCGCCACGGCCGACGACGCCGACGGGGAGATGCTGGGCTTCGCCATCGCCGGGGAGGACCGCCGCTTCCACCCCGCCACGATCTCGTACTACACCGACGGCAAGCGGGACAACCGCAACCGCCTGCAGTACAAGAAGCACATCCTGGTCCTCCGTAGCCCAATGGTGCCCACGCCGGTGCACTATCGCTACGCCTGGGCGCGGAACCCGATGGCGAACATCACCAACGGCCGGGGCATCCCCTTGGCCACGCAGCGCAGCGACGAGTGGATCCTTGAGGAGACGCCCGTAAAGTTCCCCACCCAGCCGGGGATGACCGTCGAGGAGTTCCGCCGCTGGCGGCCGCTGCGCGGCAAGCAGATGAAGGAACTGGAGTTGGACGACACGCTCCGCCGGATCAAGGAGGCCGAGGCCACGCTGTCCGAACTGAAGGAGTCCTACGAGAAATCCCGCGCCGACTGGGAAAAGCAAAAGGCCGCCGACGCCGAGAAAATCAGGGAGAAGCGCGAGGCCGCCGAGGCCGACCGCGCGGCGGACTAGGCCGAAGCCCACCCGGACCCGGGGGCGCCGGGCCAGTTGCCGCCCGAGACGGTGATTCACCAGATCAACGCGTACTGCCGCGAACGGGGGCTGAAGACCCTTTAACGTCGTTTACCCATCACGCGCGCCCGGAATCGAGAGGTTGCATGCGATGAGAAGAGGCGTCCTGCTTGTGGTCGTCGCCGCCCTGGTGGCGGGTTGCGGTCCATCGGGCCCGCCGACCACGGAGACGACCAGCGCCGGGTTCGCCACCCTTGCCGAGAAGGTGGGGTTCCTCGAGGACTACGTCCGCTTCCGCCGCAACTACGAACAGTTGGACTTCGCCATCGAGTATCACAACAACTCCGGCGGCATGGTCCCGGGGCCAAGCGAGTGGGACGTTCGCATCGTGGCCGTGGTGCCGCCGCCCGAGTTGGACGCGTGGACGTCCGCTCTCAGCCCGGCTGCGTCCCCGGATACGGCGTTGCTTGCGGGCGTGCCGACGCCGATCGACCATTCCGGCGTCACCCAGTGGTTCCGGAATGGGGGCGTGCTTGTAGGCGTGGACGAGGGCAACGCGGTCGTCGTCTACCGCAATCTGGCCATGTAACAGGCCGGTCCGGCGACGGAGCCGGTCAAGGTTGTCCAGGAAATCTCGGTAGAATGGCGCCGGCCTGTGAGGCGACATCGGACCGGTGGGAGGTCGTCGGGGCTTGCAGTTGAGACTATCGAAACTGGGACAGCGGTTCACGGCGAAGTCGGGCATCCTCGAGCTGATGGAGGACCTCGGCCACGCCATGAGCGGCGGCGGGGACATCTGTATGCTGGGCGGCGGCAACCCCGCCCCGGTCCCCGCGGTGCAGCAAGCACTGCGCCGGCGGATGGCGGAGATCCTGGCCGATGGCGGCCAGTTCGATCGGATGATCGGCAACTACGATCCGCCGCAAGGGAACACCGCGTTTATCGACGCGATCGTCCAACTGCTGCGCGATGAGTTGGGCTGGGCGGTCGCTCCGGAAAACGTTGCGGTCACCAACGGCAGCCAGAGCGCGTTCTTCTTCCTGTTCAACATGCTGGCCGGGGAGTTCGCCGGAGGCGAGCATCGGCGCATCTTGCTGCCTGTGGTGCCCGAGTACATCGGCTACGCCGACGTCGGGCTGGCCGACGATCTGTTCATCGCGAGTCGACCAGACATCGAGATGCTCGGGAAGAACACCTTCAAGTACCGCATCGACTTCGAGAATCTCACGGTCGGCGACGACATCGGTGCCATCTGTGTCTCGCGCCCGACCAACCCCAGCGGCAACGTGCTGACCGACGACGAGGTCCGTCGGCTGGCCGGCCTGGCCGCCGCCCGCGGTATCCCGCTGATATGCGACAACGCGTACGGCACGCCGTTCCCACGGATCCTCTTCGCCGACATCGAGCCGATCTGGAACGAGGGCATCATCTTCTCGATGAGCCTGTCGAAGTTCGGTCTGCCCGGCACGCGGACCGGCGTGCTGATCGCGGCGCCGGAGATCGTCGAGGCTCTGGCCTGCTGCAACGCGGTCGTCTCGCTGGCCAGCGGCGGGGTTGGCGCGACCATGCTGCGAGAGTGGTTGGTTTCCGGCGAGGCGTTGCGAATCAGCCGTGACGTGATCCAGCCGTTCTACCGCCAGCGGGCTGAGCGGGCGGTGGAATGGGTCCACGAACACATGCGCGGCAGGATCGACTACCGCGTGCATACGTGCGAAGGGGCGATGTTCCTCTGGCTGTGGTTCCCGCAACTGCCGATCACGACCTACGAACTCTACGAGCGTCTCAAGGCTCGCGGCGTGCTGGTGGTGCCGGGAAAGTACTTCTTCCCCGGCTTGGCCGAGCCGTGGGACCACAGCGACCAATGCATCCGGATCAATTACGCCCACGACCCCCGGGCCGTGGAAAAGGGCATCCAAATCATCGTCGAGGAAGTCCAGCGGGCCGGGTGACGCATCTGCCACACGCTGCAACCGCCCCCGTCTGGACCGGTGGGGGGGCAAGCCGGCTCATAACCCGAAGGTCGCAGGTTCGAGTCCCGTTACCGCGGGCACGCTTTTCACCACAGGCCCTGGAACGTGGTGGGTGATCTCAACCTCCAGATGTTTCGGGGCCCGTGTGATTCCGTTCCGACCCTCGGTTTGGCCTCAGCGTTGTTGACGCCGCGGAGCAGCAGGGCTGATGGGCGGCCTTCTTGACAAGGGGTTCGATGGCGGGTACGTTGCAGGATGGAGGCCGGGTCCCCATGGCGGAGATCGACGCGGTGCCTGAGGCGCGCGCCTGACCGGGTTTGGGCGCGCCTGGGGCGCAGGTCGGCCCGCCCGCAATTGCCCCGACAGGGTAACCCGGGTCGTTTCCGACGCTTACATACAAGCGGGCCCTTAGCTCAGTGGTAGAGCAGGGGACTCATAATCCCTGGGTCGCAGGTTCGAATCCTGCAGGGCCCACCAACCTAAGTCGCGATAAGTCAAAGGCTTACGGCAATTCTG
>Ga0272441_10001826_pt1 | contig 44642 bp, 28 predicted proteins | sample SSMProp6N_FD_193582 | JGI IMG/M metagenome (GOLD analysis project Ga0272441, IMG submission 193582) | Marine sediment archaeal communities from Little Sippewissett salt marsh, Falmouth, MA, United States - SSM-Prop-6N | ecosystem: Environmental > Aquatic > Marine > Wetlands > Sediment ... | reverse complement strand
TAACCGAGCCTTGGAAACGTGTCAATTTTCAAAGAGCATTTTTAAAGTTTTCACAGGGGTTTAACCCTGTTTTTGTGTACAAAAAAGTCAGAAGAACCAGTTTTTTTTACATCTTTATTTGCGAAAGGAAAAACCATGAGAATCATTTTGCTGGGCCCGCCCGGGGCCGGAAAGGGAACCGTATCCAACCTTTTGAAAAATCACGATAATTCGGTGCATATCTCCACCGGCGATATCCTCAGAAATGCCGTCAAGGACGGGACGCCGCTTGGGCTTGAGGCCAAGGGTTATATGGACCGGGGAGACCTGGTGCCGGATTCGCTGATCATGGGCATGATGGAAGAGCGGCTCAAGGAAGACGACTGCCGGAAGGGGTTTATCTTCGACGGTTTTCCGAGAACCATTCCCCAGGCCGATGCTTTGGACGAGCTTTTGAGCAAGCTCGACATGAAACTCGATTTCGTCGTCAACCTGGAGATCAGCAAAGAGGTGGTGCTGGACCGGCTGACCACCCGGCGGACCTGTTCCAATCCCGACTGCGCGGCGATTTACAATGTCAAAAGCAATCCCCCGAAAGTGGAGGGCATCTGTGATAAATGTGGCAGCCCGGCCATTCAGAGAAGCGACGAGACGGAAGAAGCCATTCTCAACCGGCTGGAGACCTACAATAAATCTACGGCGCCCCTGATCGACTACTACCGGGACAAGGGCATGCTCAAAAGCGTTGAAGCGCTGACCAGTGATGCGGTGGTTAAGGAAGTGACTTCCTCTCTTTAGTGGATCGAAAGGTTAGGGGTCATGGGTTATAGGTTAGAAAGCAAAGATCCATATCATGACTTATGTTTATGGATAACAAATGAACGTCCAACATCGAACTTTGAACATCCAATTTTAAATAAATGCTTTCATCTGTCACTCAATTCAACATTCGACGTTGGATGTTCGATGTTCAATGTTAGGAATTACCTATCACTTTTTCCCGATAACCTCTCCGGTTATTTGTACAACCCGATATAAACAAGCCCGGCAGATTTTTTTGCCGGGCCTTTTCCGTTATAACGCAAATTTTCTGCTTCCTGAATCCGGGAGTTTCTCCATGGAAACACAGGCGCCCCCATCCTTAAAAGAGCTGCTGGAAAAGGCCAAACAGCTTCCCGCCGCACCCGGCGTATACCTGATGAAGGACAAAAACGGCAACGTCCTGTATGTCGGCAAGGCCAAAGCCCTGCACAAAAGGGTTTCCTCCTATTTTCGGAAACAGCATGCCGCGGAAAAAAAGACCGCGGTTATGGTGTCGAAAGTATGCGCTATCGACACCCTGGTCACGGCCACGGAGAAGGAGGCGCTGATCCTGGAAAACAACCTGATCAAGGCGTACCGGCCCCGGTACAATGTGATTTTCCGGGATGATAAGGAATATCCCTATCTCCGTCTGTCTGTGACCGAACCCTTTCCCAATCTGACCATTGCCCGAAAGCCGAAAAAGGACGGCAACCTTTATTTCGGACCCTTTGCCTCGGCCCAGGCGGTGCGCGAAACTCTGAAGGTGATCAAGAAACTGTTTCCGCTGCGCAAGTGTTCCGCAAAAAAAATGCGCAACCGGCGGCCGTGTGTCTATTACCAGCTGGGGCAGTGCCTGGCGCCCTGTGCAAAACCGGTCAGCCGTGAAAATTACCGCCAGGTGGTAAAGGACGTGCAGCTTTTTCTCCAGGGCCGAAAGACCGAAATACTTCCTCAGCTGAAAAAAAGAATGGATGCGGCTTCAGAAAATCTCGATTTTGAACTGGCGGCCCGGTTGCGGGACCAAATTGCCGGGATCGAAAAAACCCTTGAAAAACAGGTCATTGTTCAAAGTGACCTTGCGGACCGCGACGTGTTTTCCAGTTTTGCCGAAGCCGGCCGGGTCGGACTGACCCTTCTGTTTGTCCGGGCCGGACGGATGTCCGGCAGCCGCCATTTCCGGCTGAAGAATTCCCTTTTGTCCGAGGCGGAGATCCTGTTTTCCTTTGTTTCCCAGTATTATCAGGCGGAAGCCTTTGTGCCGGATGAAATCCTTTTGCCTGTGGATGTCGCGGGAAAAGCCCTTCTCCGGGATTTTCTGCGGGATAAAAAAGGCGCGGCGGTCAGAATTACGGTGCCGAAGCAGGGTGCCAAAAAGAAGCTCCTGGATATGGCGTATAATAATGCCAGGATCATGTTTGAAAAAAACAGGACAACAGCGGAAAACACGGAAAGCCATTTGCAGGAAATAGCGCAGAAACTCCACCTGAGCCGGTTTCCCGCCCGGATCGAGTGCTTTGATATCTCAAATATTATGGGCACCGACGCCGTGGGATCCATGGCCGTCTTTGAAAACGGCGAACCGCTGAAACGGGAATACCGGCGTTTTCGGATCAGGTCTGTCCACGGGCCCGATGACTATGCCATGATGAACGAAGTCCTGCGCCGCCATTTGAACCGGGTCAGGAAAGGCGCGCCTGTGCCGGACCTGATCCTGGTGGACGGCGGCAAGGGGCAGCTGGGGATTCTGCGCAAGGTGCTTGCGGAACAGTCCTTTGCGGAGATTCCTGCCGCGGCCCTGGCCAAAGGCCGACCGGACCGGGAAAGGGGACGCAGGACGGATGAAAAGGTTTTTATTCCCGGAAGAAAAAATCCGGTGGTTTTTCCAAAAGGGTCGCGGGCCCTGTTGATCCTGCAGCATATTCGGGATGAGGCGCACCGGTTTGCCGTTACCTATCACAAGACCCTCAAGAAAAAACGGGATTTTACTTTCGGTTTCGAGGCGCTGTCGGGGGTGGGACCGAAAACCGCCGCCGCCGTGACCCGTCATTTCGGCAGTCTGAAGAATGCCCGAAAGGCGTCGCTGGCCGAACTTGAACAGGTCCCGGGTCTGAGCCGGAAAAAGGCGGCGGATATCTTCTCCTTTTTTCGCTCCTGATGTTTCTTTATAAAAAATCAATAAATATTTTCCGATAAATCGTTCAGGCGGTTATCTTCCCCGGTAGGATTTTCCGGTGGCAAAGCGGTAAAAGGATTTTGCCTGGACCAGGATGTTTTGGCTGTAGTCTTCAACGGCCTTGACGATTTCTTCCTTGATGTAGGGTGAGCTGACCTTTTCGATCTGGGCGGTTCGCATGGAGACAAAAGACAGGTAGGCCAGCATTTTTGATACAATAACCTCCTTGATCTGTTCGAGTTCTTCGGCCTGAATGTTCTGAATGATCTCGTCGAGGGCATCAGTCCTTTCTCCGTCCCGGGCCGGTTCAACGGACGCTTCGAGGTCGAGTTCCCCGGTCTTTTTGCAGATAATGACCCGTTGCATGCTTTTCAGTTTTCGCAGGTAGGCGGAAATGTTTTCAACCCGTTCCTTGATGGAAAGAAGACAGCTCTGGTCCCGGCAATCCACCGCCATGAAGCAGGTCATGTCCCGTTTAATGCCGGTGATCGGCTTGTAGATGTTGCGGATAATGTTTCGGGAAAAGGCCATGATGGCTTCATAGACCTTTTCCTGAATGACCCGTTCCGGAATGCGGGCCGGGCTGTCGCTCTTTTTCTTTCTGGCGGATTTCCGAAACTTGAACAGCATCTTAAAAAGGGCGGCCAGTTCTCCCAGGGTCTGCGGTTCGTCGGCCGGAATTTGGGGTGTTTCCGCATGCAGAATTTTGAAGATGTTGGCTCGGGGGAAAATGATCAAAAGTCTCAAATCCTTATCGATGCGCTTGCTGTTCAAAAGAAAACAGGCCAGCTGTACATATTCGTTGAACAGCAGTTTCAGGTAAGTGAGTTCATCGGCGCTGAAATTCTCTTTGGAAACGTTTCCGCCGGTGCTCAGTTTTTCCATGAAAGCACGTTGATCGATGGAAATGTTCATTGCCTTGTGCCGGATAAAGTTAAGCGGATGAGACGGTGCGTCGATCTTTAAAATGCCCGAGCGGATGTAGTCGGCCCCTTCCGCCTTGCCGATGATGTTGCACCGAAGAGTGTGGGTGCCGAGCAGCGAGACGTAGCTGGCCTGGGCCGATCCCAGCGGCAGGCTGATAAAGCTTGCTTCGCGGCCTTTTTTGATGGTGATAATGTGAAAGGTGACGCCATGTTCCTCCTGGCCCATGGCTTCCGTTTCCCGAATGTCGCTGATCAGAGCTTGAGCGGTCTCTTCCGGTTTGGACTGGCTGGCGCCCATGAGAATATCGTCCAGAATAGGGCGGACCTTTTTCACGGGATAAAATTCCCGGCCCAGGCCGAAGTTGACGCCGAAACCGAGCTCCAGGGTCTGCAGCCGCTGAAAAATGAATTTCCGTTCACCGATCTCCTTGAGCCGGTGGACAAAAACATCCAGGACATTTCCGATAATATCCCTGTAATTGTCGATCAGTTCGCCGGTTTCCTGATCCGCCGCCATGGTCAGAATCAGGCCTCTCATCATTTCATTGACGGTGGCCTCCGGAGAGCCCTTGATCATCTGATCTTTTCCGGAAAAGGTTACCTTGACCCGGTTTCCGAAAAAATCGATCGCAACATTTTCAGCGAAATTCCCCGGGAAATAGACATTTTCATTGCACCAGAGATCGGTGATTTCCCGGACAATAGCCCTTTCTATTTGAAAAAGCTTTCTTTTTGGGATGGCGGAGGTTTTGATCTCTGACAGCAGCATGGAAAAATCCCGGTAAATTGCTTCAACCTATCACTATAAAATAAATTCAACACGAATACAATAAAAAGGAACAGGCGAAAAATAATGGCAACTGAAAAGGAGAAAGGACCGCAAACCGTTTTGGCGGGCGGCTGCCGTGGATTTCGGCACTCGAAAGGAGGTGTTTCCGCGCTTAACGCTTATAAAACCGCCTGGTAATTGTTTTCACACCGGCGAAGTATTTTTTTCAGATGTTCCCTTGTTTCCGGAATCGGAATGGTGTCCACCTTTTGTCCATCCCATTCTCCGTTTCTGATCAGCCTTCGGATCCGGGTGTCGCCGCCGTTATACGCGGCCAGGGCGCACAGGGCGGACGCTTTTTTATCAAATCCTTTCTGGCGGTAATAGACAAATTCGTGTCGCAGGTAGCCCAGGCTCTTTCTGAAATTGTTGCGAATGTCCCGGGACACCTCGTGGAACCGGGGATCGAGCTGGGCCAGCTTTCTGCAGTTGTCGCTGGACCGGGCGTTGCTGTCGAACCAGCTTTCCTCCCAGATCAGGGAGGCATACAGCCGGGGATCGATGGCGTAGGCTTCCGACATTTCAACAATGGTGTCCACATACTGACGGCCCGCCTTGATGGTTCGCCGACGGATGTAATCGATTTTCTGTTTCCGGTTCATTCGGTGAAACGCCAGCCGGTCTTTTTCGTCGGCGGTTTTTCCCGGTATTTTCAGGGTGCTGCCGTAGCGGATCATTTCCGGGTTGCGAATATGGTTGGCGGCGGCAATGGCCTGAAGAGGAACGCGGTACTTTTTCGCTATTTTCCACAGGGAATCCCCCCGGGTTACGAAATGGATCAGGTCGGCCCCCGCCATTTCCGGTTTTTTCAGGGTCAACGAATCTCCGCCGGTTGCGGATTTTTCCGTGAGGGCTGTTTTGGCCGGTTCCCCGGTTTTTTCCAGCAGCAGTTTCTGACCCGGGTGGAGGACATACCAGTTTCTGGTTTGGTCGTAACGGATGTTGTTCAGCCGGGCGACGGCATCGGGGTCCAGGCCGGCCGTTTCGGCGATTTTTTTCAGGCTGTCGCCGGGTTGGACAAGGTAGGGATAAAATCCGGAGGAGTGCATGGCCTTTTCCTGCACCGGATCCAGGGCCCTTAAAACAGGCTCCGGGTTGCTTTTTAAACGGGAAGACCCCTTTTTTACCCAAACCGGGCCGGCGGTTTCCTTTTTCAGCGGTAGCGCCTGAACGCAGCTTTTCTGCGGGGTGCATCCCGCCATGACCAGACCGGTGAGGGACAGGGCGGCAACGGTTTTTCCGGCATAATGTTTACGGGCCGCGCCGGGCCGGCAGGGGTGATCCGGAACCGTGCTGTCGGCAATGGTGTGCAACAGATAATCTTTGGAAAAATCAAGAAACAGGGCCCGGTCGTGCTGCTCGTTTTCGATTTTCCGGGCCATAAGCGCCAGGGCTTTTTTCTCCGGTTTTTTGAGGCGGTCCTTTCCGGCGGCAATCAGGTCCGCCATCAGTTCCAGCCGGCCGGACCGGCAGCACACGGAATGGCGCAGATGCATGCGGTCCAGGCGCTGCTGGATCTCTGCGATTTCTTCAGGATCGGAAAGATGGTCCAGCCGGGTGATCACTCTGAGCAGCCGGCTGTTTGACCGGGAGGGGCTTTTACGGATCGGCATGCCCCCGGTGTTTTTTTTGTTCACAATCCCCCCTCTCCGGATTTCTGTTACAGGTTTAAGGTGCTGATATTTCAGCTGTTTTTGTCTGTTTGCGACAACAGACCCGTTCCCCTTGTATCTTCAGGTGTGTGAATATACTACATATGGTATATATCTTTCGGAAAAAATTAAATTTCCTTAACATTTTTTTTAAAAGTGAAAAAAAACGCGGTGCAGCGATGCCGATTCGGAAAGCCGGGTTGGCCGACAGCCGGCTAGATAAGGTTGAGAATCTGCTTGAAAAGGTAGAACCCGGTGGCGGCAACGGCCGCGCTGATGGATAAAAGCACCAGGTGCATCTTTAATTCTTTGAGGAGCTGTTTTTTTAAAGACATGAGGTGCTGCGGACTCCCGAACAGGTTGCGGTGTGATGATTTACGCATCTTACCATAAAAAATTATTTCATCAATGTCTATTTGCCTTTTTTGTGAGCGGGCAGCCGGGTTTTGGAAAGGTGCCGCAGTCCGCGCTGTTCAGGACCCGGACGATGGCCCGGGCAAAACATTCCAGCATGAAATGACGGCCGGTGTAATACCGGCTTTGCCAGGGATACAGTACGGTCCCCCTGCGGTGCGCCCGGCCCGGTACCGGAACCAGCGCCAGCGGTGACGGAAAGGACAGCCACGATGACAATTTGGTGCCGAATTCGGTTTCACGCACGATGCCGGCCGGCGGGCAGGAAACAATCACTTCATAGTCGCAGCTGAAGCCCAGGGGCAGCGGCAGCACGATGCCGAACAGGCCCCAGGTCAGGGCCGCGAGAAAAGAGGAACGGGCAGCGGTGTTGCGGTAGGACCGGGTCACCATGGCAATATGCAGCGGCAATGAAGCATTGTCATTGTCGAAAATGTGTGGATACAAAAGACAGGCCTTTTCCTGCAGGTCCCGGGTCAGGGTGCTCATATGACCGGACCCCTTGACTTTTTCGTGCCAGTAATCGCTGGCGGTATAGCCGGTGATGAAAAACTCGTCGGGAGACAGCGGGTCCACGCTCGCAATCCGGAATTTTGTTTTCGGACAGCTGCCGGGAACATCTGAAAAATCCAGGGTGGTGTTGAATTTTTTGGATGCGCATCCGCCGGCCGCCAGCAGGATAAAAATCATCAGTAATGGTTTCAGTTTCACGGCGTCCTTCCTGTCAGAACATGATGGTAAAGGAGATAACGGTAATGGCGCCCTGGCTGCGGTCCCGGGCGCCGAACTCGATCAAATGACGCAGCTGTCCCTTGAATTTCATAAACGGCAAATAAATACTGATTTCCGGTCCGGCCGCGAAAACCCGGTCATGCACATAGGAAGACCAGGTTACATCCTGGCCGGTGTCGTCGGTGATCTGGTAATGGGCGTAGCCCGCAATTCCCACCTCCCAGAGCCGACCGAAGGCTTTTCCCACGGACCATTCAAAATTAAAGTCCTGGCCCGGCCGGACCCGTTCCCGGCGCTTTTTGCTGTGGAGTTCGTAGCGGACCATGGCCGACAGGGACCACTCCTTTTTTTCGTCGAGGAAAAAGGTTTCCCCGTAGCTGACCATGAAGGTCCACATGTCCTTGCCGATGGAGGCCGGCTCTTCCCGGTCATACTTTCCGGTAGGGGCATACAGGGCCAGGCTGAACAGGGTATCCCGGGTTTTTCTGCGCCACGACAGGCCGAAAAACTCGAAACAGATATCGCCGTAACTCCAGCGACTGTCGCTGACGCCGCTGTCCTTGACCCGGAAGTCCACGTAGGCAAAGGGAATCAGCAGGGTCAGATAAAAGTTTGCGCCAAAGAGCTTTTTGTTGGAGATCCAGATGGGACGGTGCACCATGATATAGTCCTGGATGTCCGGCCGCAGATGAATCTGGTCACCGTGGTTGTCCTTGATGGTATGGGTGTTATAAAAGACGTTATAGATCTTGTAGTAGAATCCGGGCGGTGGTCCCGAGCCCAGGCGCAGGCCTTCCACGCCGCAGACAAAGTGGCCGGTTTCGTTGGCAGAAACGGTTCCGGCTGAAAAACAGCAGATACTCCACAATATCAAAAAAAACGAAAGTCTTTTCATGGTATTACCCTTTCACCGGCTTTGAAGAGAAGCCTGTGAACTATTGCCGGGCGCAGATCGACACCGGGTTTCGGCCTGTCCGAATGCGCTCGGCTCGGTTTTTAATACTAAACAGCGGAAAATCCGTGATTTCTGCTGTCTACCATAAAAACAAGTTCTAAAAGATTATCATGGGGCCGTCCCTAATATCATCCCCGCAACATCCCCCTTAGAACTTTGTGCTGCTTCTTTTGATATTATTTATTGCTTAAAGACTTGTTTTTTGGCAGGAATTTCTGTTTGGGCGTGACTCGCTTTCCGGCAGATAAATATTTATGACTCCAGTCAATTTTTCAACATTTAATTATAAAGACTCAGCGACCGAAGGTCAACCGGAAAAATATTTGGGGGGGGGTGTTTTAGGAGGCTTTAAAGTCGGGATTTGAGGGGAAAGGGAAGAAAAATGTTAAATTAAAGATTTTTCTTCTCTTCCAATCTTAACAGTTCTTTCTGCAAAAAAAACAAATAACCACTTGATTTTACTAAACTTATTAAAATTCTCTTTCTGCAAATTTCAGGTTTCTTTCTGCAAATTATTTTCATAAGTGCTTAAAAACTTTTACCCGATATAACCAATAACGACCAGAAAAATTACTGGCGAAGAGTTTTGCGTATGGCAGCACTTTGCCATGACATTGGCCATTTGCCTTTTTCCCATGCCGCCGAAAAAGATCTATTGCCGGAAGGCTGGAACCACGAAAGGTTGACAAGAGAACTTATTGCCAGTGATGAAATGCAAATGATCTGGAACAGCATTACGCCGCCATTACGATCTGACGATATTGTTAAGCTGGCTGTTGGAAACAAGCAGGCCCCGGACCTGAAATTTTCCGACTGGGAAACGATTCTGGCAGAAATAATATCCGGTGATGCTTTCGGCGTCGACAGGATTGACTATTTATTGAGAGATTCCTTGCATACCGGGGTTGCATATGGTCGATTCGATTATTATAGATTAATTGACACATTAAGAATTTTACCGCCTGCGCCCAGTGGAGAAAGCGAGGATCGGTCCACAGAGCCGGCGCTGGGTATTGAGCATGGTGGTCTTCAATCGGCAGAAGCGTTACTTTTAGCACGATATTTTATGTTTTCTCAGGTATATTACCATCATGTCAGGAAAATTTATGATATTCATTTGAGAGATTTCCTGCTGAAGGCACTTCCCGATGGGAAATATCCCGTCACCATTAAAGAACACCTGGAAATGACGGATAGCAAAATAATTTCAATGCTGCATGAAGCCTGTCAAAAAACTGATAATCCAGGCCATCATCATGCCGATAGAATTATCAACAGAAAACATTTCAAATGCTTTTACCAGAGAACACCCAACGATCTCAAAATCAATCCCGCTGCCGGCAGGTTAATCAGTGAAGCTGCGGAAAAAGAGTTTGGAGAAGATAAAATCAGGTATGATCGATATATTCAGGAAAGTGGTATTATGGACTTTCCTGTTCTGCTTAAAGATGGAAGTGTTGTTTCCAGCCTTTCATTATCTCAGGTGCTCGAGAAATTACCTGTCGTTGCGGTAGAATATATTTTTAATGACCCTGATCTTGATACTGAAAACACAGTTGAAAAATGGCTCCAAAAAAATAAAAAGGATATCATTTCTCAACCAGAGGGAGAAGACACATGAATTATTCACAACAAAGAGCTGTTATTATAAAATTAATAAAATCTCTTGCTGAAAATGACAGCTGGTGCGGGGAAACACATATACAGAAAGCCTCTTATTGTCTGAAAGAAGTCACCAAAACACCAATAGAATTTGAATTTATCTTGTATAAGCATGGTCCCTTTTCTTTTGATTTGCGTGACGAATTAACCGCGATGCGTGCAGATGGTCTTTTAGATATTGAAGTCAATCCATATCCTTTTGGCCCAAGCTTAAAGGTTACCGAAACAGGAATTGATGTCATCCGCCGTTTTCCAAAGACTGTTGGTGAATATGAGGAAAAAATAAATTTTATTTCAGGCTTTTTAGGGAATAAAGGGGTTGCAGAACTGGAAAGGCTGGCAACGGCACTGTATGTATCAATTCCTGAAGAAGCCGGTGACAGAGCTGTTCAAATAAACAGCCTTAAACCGCACATTTCGCTAGACCTGGCACGTAAAGCGGTAACGGAAATTGATAGAATGATCCAAAGCTATAATGGGTTACCCTGATACTTGTTCCGTTGGTTTTGTTTCAGGTGAGACCGTTGTCCTGTGTAAATGGTGAGTTGTTGGCCAAGAAGGATTTTGTAAATAAAAAGGGGATTATCCTGGGAGGATAGCCCCTTTTCGTTACTATCAGCGAAGACTGTTTTAGGCCCTGTTTTCCGTTCAAGGCGGGTTATATATTTTTTGTGGCCTCTCCGAACTGCAGTTCCGCGAGCCGGGCATAGACCGGATTACGCCGGACCAGCTCCGGGTGGCTGCCCACATCGATGATTCGGCCCGTGTCCATGACCACGATCCGGTCCGCCCTGAGTACTGTGGCCAGGCGATGGGCAATGACAATCGTGGTCCGGTCTTTCTCCAGGTAGGCCAGGGCTTCCTGGACCAGCCGTTCGCTTTCCGCATCCAGGGAACTGGTGGCCTCGTCGAACAGCAGGATCGGCGGGTCTTTGAGGATGGCCCGGGCAATGGCGATGCGCTGTTTCTGGCCGCCGGAAAGCCGCGCCCCTCTTTCTCCCAGAAAGGTATCATAGCTTTCCGGCAGCCGGCGGATGAATTCATCCGCTGCCGCCGCCCCGGCCGCGGCTGCGATTTCGGTGTCCGTGGCGCCGGGTCGGCCGAAGCGAATGTTTTCCCGGGCGCTCGTTCCGAAAATCACCGTCTCCTGAGGAACAATACCGATTCGGGCGCGGACGTCAGCCGGCCGCGCCCGGGTGATGTCGACACCGTCGATAAGGATGCTTCCCGCCTGAGGGTCGTAAAACCGCAGCAGCAGCTGGAAGGCGGTACTCTTGCCGGCGCCGGACGGGCCGACAAAGGCGATTTTCTCCCCCGGCAGAATCTCCAGGGTGAAATTTTCCAGGGCCCGAATATCGGGACGCGACGGATAGGAAAAGGAAACGTTTTGAAAGCAGATGCTGCCTTTCCGGGTATCCGGCAGGGCGACCGGGTTTACCGGATTTTTGATCGAGGGTTCGGTTTGCAAAAGCTCTGCCAGCCGCTCCATGGCACCGGCCGCCCGCTGCAGCTCCCCCCAGACCTCGCTCAGGGAGGCCGCCGACATGGCCACGAACATGGCGTAGAAAACGAACTGTCCCAGTTCGCCCCCGGTCATCTCGCCGCCGATCACTGCGCGGGCGCCGATCCAGAGCACAAAGATCAGGGCGCCGAAAAGGCAGGTGGTGGCCACCGTGGACAGCAGGGCCCGCGCCCCGATGCGGCGCACCGCAGCTTCAAAGGTCTCCCGGACCATTTTACGGAAACGTTTGGTTTCCAGCTCTTCAGCGGTAAACGACTGAACCGTTTGCACGGCGTTCAGGGTTTCCCCGGCCAGACCACTGGTATCGGCCATGCGCGCCTGGGTGTCCCGGGACAGGCGCCGCACCCAGCGGCTGATCGCCAGAACGGGCACCAGGACTGCGGGGACCAGGAGGACGATGTATCCCACGAGTTTGACATTGGTCATGGCCAGCAGGACCAGGGCGCCGATGAACTGGATGGCGGAGCGCAGGATGATGGACAGGCCGACACTGGAGATGGACTGGATCAGGGTGGTGTCGGCGGTCAGCCGTGAGAGCACCTCACCGGTTTTGGTCACTTCAAAAAAAGCCGGATCCAGGCGAATCACGTGCCGGTAGACTGCATTGCGGATATCCGCGACCACCCGCTCTCCCAGCCAGTTGATGAAATAGGTCCGGGCGGCACCGAAAAGTCCGAGCAGCAGGGCAACCGCAAGGAAGAAATAGAAATAGCGGTTGATGGAGGACATGTTTTCGGCGTTGAAGCCGAAATCGATCACGTAGCGCACCGCGATCGGCAGGGTTAAAAAGGCGCCTGAGGCCATCAGCAGCGAAAAAAGGGCTAAAAATAATGTTCCCAGATACGGCCGAATGAAAGGGACGATGGCCCGCAGGGGCTGGATTGAGCTGCTCTTGGGACGGTTGATGTTGGAAGTGTGCGGCGGCATTGACAGGGATTACCGTAAGTTGCTGTTTTTGCGGAAAACCATTATGGGAAAACCCGGTATGGATGTCAAGCTTATTGTAGGGTCGGGTTAAACTGTTGAACCGGGAGGTTTTTCAAAACAAAAAAGGAGTTGCTTTTTAACGGGCAACTCCTTAACCTTCCTTTCATACCGACGGAGAGACTCCCCGCGACGCGTCTCGGGATAAACTCTCATCTCAAGGGTATAACCCCGGAGGTGTGAATCCTTCGACAGTTGTTTTCACTCGGCGTCACGCCTGCTCCCTGTAAGTCAATTTAGTTTGTTATTACAAATGCTTACAAGTTGTGTTATATTTATTGCAAATCACTTGAACAACCTGTATATCACGCGGTTTGGGTGTACAAAAGATGGTTTAAGGGGATATTATGGCCGATCAACCTTGTACCTTTAAACAGAAGAGGAAAATAGCGGCGCACTCTTTTAGGGCAAAAGATACATGCCATATCACCCTGGGTCAGTACCGGCCCATGCGACCTGCCTTTGCCTTGATCCTCCTGCTCTTTTTTACCACCGGCTGCTTTGAGTTCAAATATACAAAGATGGTCCCCATGAGGGACGGTGTCAAACTGGCCACAGATGTCTACCTGCCTGCAGGCAAGGGGCCATGGCCGGTAATCCTTTACCGAACCCCTTACGGCAAAGATGAATTCTATGAACAGGGCATGGGATTTGCCAGGATCGGCATTGCCGCAGTGGGTCAGGACATGCGCGGCCGTTTTTTTTCACAAGGCAAAGACGGTGTGTTCACCACTGATGGAGACGGCGACCTGAAAGACGGTTTTGACACCATGGAGTGGATTTCACAACAAGTCTGGTGCAATGGGAAAATCGGCACAACGGGGGGATCGGCACGCGGGATTGTCCAGTACATGCAGAACACGACAGGTCACCCGAACCTGGCTGTCATGAATCCGGCGGTGGCCACACCCAATCTCTATACAGATGCCATGTTCAGTGGAGGCGTGTTTCGGGACAATTTGGTCTGTGGATGGCTGGGGGGCCAGCAGAGCCTCGATTTCCTGGATAATGTCTATGCCCACCCCTATGAAGACGCATTCTGGGATTCCGTGCAGACCGCGGATCAATACGGCAATGTCCAGGCCCCCGGTCTTCATCAGGGCGGATGGTACGACATTTTTTTGCAGGGCACCCTGGACGGGTTTACCGGGTACCAGCACAGCGGCGGGACAGGTGCTGCAGGAAACCAGAAGGTCATTATCGGCCCCTGGACCCACGGCGGATTCGGAAGCCTGACCCAGGGGGAGCTCACTTATCCTGCCAATGCAATAACACCGCCATATGCATCCGGCGAGGCCTTCAACACCCTTTTCAATCACTACCTGGAATTCGGCTCTCCTGATGTGACGGACCTGCCGGATGATGTGCCCAATGTGCAGTACTATGTCATGGGCGATGTGGATGACCCGGCTGGACCCGGCAATGTCTGGCGACAGGCGGATGACTGGCCGCCTGCAGCAGCGCCTGTCCGCATGCACCTGCACCCGGACGGGTCCCTGTCTGAAGTCTGTCCGCCGGAAGACGGCGGCATGACACCTTACACCTATGATCCTGCCGATCCTTCACCTACCCTCTGCGGCAGCAACCTGAACATGGCGGCCGGCTCCTGTGATCAGCAATACGGCGTCGAGGACCGGGCAGACGTGATCCTGTTTTCAACCCCGGTTCTGGCACAGCCGATGGAGATTACCGGAAGGGTGAGCGCCCATATTTTTGCCGATATTGACCAGCCGGATACGGATATCATGGTGCGCATGACCGATGTGTATCCGGACGGGCGGTCCATGCTCATTGCCGACAGTGCGGCACGGATGGCTGCCCGCAACACCACGACCGGTATCACCCCCCTGAGCCAGAACGAGGTGGTGGAAACGGTTGTCGATCTATGGAGCACCAGCATTATTATCAACACCGGTCACAGGCTTCGCATATCCATCACATCATCCAATTCACCGCGTTTTGCAGTCAACCGGAATACCGGTCTGGATTTTCCAGACGCTGCCTGGATCGTCCAGTTGCAGGGAGCAGACGGTATTACCGGCACGCCGGTCACCGTGAACATTCATCACAGCCTGGACTATCCATCCTACCTGGAAATTCCCGATCCAACCCGGACCCCTGAAGATTACATCCAATGCAATTAACCTTCAACCCGGGTATGTAAAAGCGGATATTCAGCCCAAAACAAATAGGAGGTTTCAGCCCATAATTGCTGAAACCCCCTGTCTTATTGGTACCGACGGAGAGACTCGAACTCTCAAGGGAATTCACCCGGGGGATTTTGAATCCCCTGCGTCTACCAATTCCGCCACGTCGGCATAAAATTGCTGATTGATTAAAATAGATGAATTTAGCGGAATTGTCAAGAATTGAGGTAGATACCGGGCCTACTGAAAGGTCTCCGCATAAAACGCTTCGACTGTTTCCATGTCGCAGTCCCGGGTGATGCAGGGGACATCATCATTTATGCCGGAACGTGACGACGCATTGTCAGCAGAGGTACCGCTGAAACTGATATGCATGTGATGGTGGTGAAAGCGGTAAAAGCCCCAGCCCTCGTCGATGATTTCATAGGCGAACTTGTGCTCTACCTGACAGGCCTCTTCCGTGATCCAGCCCCAGGCGCAGAGCTGTTCAAAGGCCTGCTCGATCATACCGCCGGCCCTGCCGTCGGCCCCCACCACCCGCAGGTCGGGGTGCTCGTAAAGGGAACCCAGAAACAGCGCGGTGCGCCATTCATCCAGAATATCGGGAAAGTCTATGCAGTGGTTATCCCAGTCGTCACAGATCACGCGGGCGCGGTTATCGCCGGTATTTTTCTGGTAGTAGGCCACATCGATATCAAAACCGTTGGTGTGGGTGCCAGCCGGATGGCCGGGCGAACCGATTGAGGTGCCGGGGATGGCGCCGTCCGCTTCGCTCATATCGATCAGCCCCAGGGGACCACCGTTGCCGTACCCCCAGTTCTCCGCCAGGCAGGCCACCCGGGCGCTGGCGTATTGAATCAGGTAAACGGTGTCCCGCCGCAGCCAGCTCCGGTACTGGTTGTCTTCGGTTTCGCCGTTTTCCGGAAAGTCGGCGTAACCGTCGCCGCAGGTGGGATCGAATTGAATCAGCTCGGCACAGTCTTCCGTTTCGGAGTCGCACCACAGCGGCGGCAGGTCGCATTCGGACGTTGCGTTTTCAGGTGCTTCTCCCGGCCCGGATGCGGCCGTTACTTCGGGAGAGCAGTACCCGTTTGTCCAGCAGACCTGGCCGTCCGGGCAGGAGCCCTCAGTGCAGGGCTGCGGATCGCAGGATAACAGGAAAAGGGAGAAGATGACGCCTGTGACCACTGCTTTTACAAAAAAATAATGCCGTGCTGTCATAAAATTCTCCTCCCAGGAATATCGCAGCGGGTCAAACGAAACGAAAAGTGCGTTGTCCCCGCCCTCTTTTTTCGCGTGCCTGCAGGCACTTTTCCGGGTTAAAAAAGCTGCTGAAAAATTATGATGACCGGCTGCTTTTCCCGGTATTTTTATTTTTTTTCAGGGCATCGATTTCAGCCAGCAGCGTTCGGTGACAGTCCGGGCACAGGCCGTGGGTCAGCCGGGGCAGGTCATTTTTCTCGAAAAGTTTATAGCGGGTGATCCCCTCCTCGATTTCCACCCAGGTATTCCGGGGGGCCGCTACCTTTTTGCACATGCTGCAGATCCTGACGAACTGTTCTGACCGTGCAACCTCTTTTCTCAGCAGACTGACCGGCGCACGGTCTTCGATTTTTTCGATCCGGCTTCTGATCTCGATCTGTCCATCCGGCCGGGGCCGAAGGGTCAGCTTTAAAAATCTGCGCGCTTCGGGAGAATCGCACCGGAACGATATCGGCCGGCTGGATTTTCCTTCCCGGACTTCCCGAAACAGCGCCTTGTACAGGTAGGCGGTTTCACGGTCCTGAATAAAGTCCCAGATAACGTGACCCACAATGCTTTCGGAACGGCAGTTCTTTTCGCAGGCATTTTCAGCAGCAAAGCCGTCCCAGTTGTCGCTGACGCTGACGATAACATCGTCGGCATCAATCCGGTAGATAAAGGTTTCCATGGCTATATTCCTGTTACTACCCGGTTTTTTCCGGGATGTCAAATCGGCAACCCCGCGAAAAAACACAGCGCCGGCACATTACCGAGCTGTTTTTTGTGTCCGGGGGTTTTTTTACAATTTTCGGGGCGGTTTTTCAGGGTTCCCGTTTTATTCCCGAATTTTGGCTGAGGATATTTCCCCAAAAAAAATGAGGTGATCACCTCATTTACTTTGGGAAATGCAAAAGGATATAAAAATAACTGACGAGCAAAGAGGGATGAAACACCGGCAAATAGCAGGCAAAAGCGGTTAAAGACAAAAAAACAATCATATTTGCAGGAGGGGCAATGGACGAGCACAAAAATCTTCAGGTCTGGAAAAAGAGCATGGATCTTGCCGTCAAGGCGTACACCGTTACCAAAAGTTTTCCCAAAGCGGAAGCATCCGGGCTGACCGGTCGGATCTGGAAGGCCGCGGTTGCCATTCCCTGCCATATCGTGGAGGGATCGGAAAGAAGGTCGGACCGGGAATTCATTGATTGTCTTTATGCGGGACTGGGGGCTGCCGTGGAACTGGAGACCCTGTTTTTGATCAGCGCCCGGCTGAAATACCTGGAAAAGGAGGACGGGCTGTTTGACGAGCTGGTGGTGATCCGGAAAATGCTGATCAGCCTGATCAAATCGATCCAGAAAAAGAACAGATGAAAGTTGATGGCTCACCGGTTTTTGCCGTCCCTGAAATGCAACAGGCAGGCTGCGGAGACAACCACAGCCTGCCTGTCTATATGAAAGCCCGCCATGGGACATAAGAGATGCAAAGAAAACCTCTTGTGTGCCATGCAGGACTTGTCTTTTATATAGCACCTGTTCGAATTTGTTCAAGGGGGAGAGAAAAAAATATGAAAAAATTATTTCACAGAAAAATCGCTGCGGTTGCCCTTTGTTTTCTGCTGGTCCCCGGGTTTTCGTTCCCGGTTTTCGGGTATGATGCCGAGATAACGGACGGGCTGGCCTGGCTGACGGCGCAGCAGGATCCGGCCAACGGCACCTGGGGAAAAGACCCGGTGCGGGAAACCGGGCTGGTGGTAGAGGTGCTTGCCGCGCTTGAAGAAACCATTCCTTCTGATGCTCTGGACTTTTTAAGAGAGCAGGATCCGGATACGGTTGACCATTTAGCCAGAAAAATCATGGCCCTGGCCGCTGCCGGGCAGGATGTGGGCGGGGATATTCAAATTCTTTTAAACCGGCAGAACCCGGACGGCAGTTTCGGTTTTACCCAGGGGTATCCCGGTGCGGTCATGGACAGCCTGCTGGCAGCAAAAGCTTTGGCAAAGACAGGAAACACCACCGGAGATGCAATTGGAAAACTCATATATTATCTCACGGATGACCAGGACAACGATACCGGAAGTTTCGGCTATGGGGATGAGGATAATGGGAGTCTGTATCCGACCTGTCTTGCGGTAACCGCACTTGATCTTTTTAAGTCCTCTTATGATCTTTCATCCTGTCTTGAAAAAGCCGGGGACTGTATCTCCGGTTTCAGTATGGAGGATAACACCGTTGTTGAAACTGCTCTGGCTGTGCAGGCCCTCACAGCTATAACAGGAAAAACCGCTTATGTTTTGGCTGCTGAGCAGTATCTGAAGGATGTCCAGGAAGAGAACGGCAGCTGGAACAATGATACGTTTGTTACCGCCCATGTCTTGCGGGCACTGGGCCGGGTATCAACGATTAAACTGCCGAACCTTGTAATTAGCGATGAAAATATATCCGTTTCCCCAGTTTGTCCGGTAAATGAAGAAAACGTAACCATAAGCTGTATCATTGAAAACAATGGTGCAAAGACCGGGGAAAACAGCACGGGGAAAGTAAAAGTCGCTTTTTACAAAGGAGAAAAACTGGAAACGAACAAAATCGGTGACGTAGAAATTGAGGCGTTGTCCGCGGGAGAAAGTATTGTTGCCTCCATTGCCTGCCGGATTCAGGAAGCCGGAAGAGATAAAATAATCATTGTGGCAGATCCGGATGATGAGATTGGGGAAATCGATGAAACCGACAATACCGGTTCATACCAATTAACGACCGGGATACAACCTGATTTGTTCATCTCTGATGAAGGCCTTGTTTTTGGCAATCTCACGCCTTTCTCCGGAGAAAGCTTTCATTTGGAAGCAACTCTTCACAATTTGGGAGAAACCGGTTCAGGTCTTTTTAAAGTTTCGGTTTATAAAGGAGATCCCTTAAATGGCGGGGTTTTTCTGGGAGACACGCTTGTCAGCGGGATTTCCGGCAGCGGCCGGGGAACCGTCGGTTTTGATCTTGCCCTTTCGGCGGGGACCCATGATATTTACTTGAAAATTGATTCTGACAAGGACGGAAATATTGATAATAATCTTGCGCATGGACTGATCACGGTCCGGCCGACGAGTTTCAGCGGTATGGACCTTTCCGTTTCACAAAACAACATTGTCTATACACCGTTATTTCCCAAGGAAAATCAAACTGTAACCATTCATACAAAAATCCGGAATACGGGTGACCGGGACGCAGCATCGGTTCCAGTAAAGGTGTATGACGACGGGCCGCCGGGAAGAACGGTAATCATTGATGATACGATTGATATTATTTTCAGCGGACAGGAGATCCTTCTTTCATACAGCGGTCAGTTTGTTGCTGGAGACCACACCATCACGACAGAAATCGATCCGGACGAAACCCAGAATGAAATCACACGAATCAATAATACAGCACATACCCTTTTGACCGTTATAGAAAAGGAAAAAACAGTAGATATTGAAGCTTTGCCGATTTTAATAGAGCCTGAGAACCCTGATTACGGAGAAACCGTTACCATAAACTGCGGGGTCATAAACAGCGGAGATATAACGCTTAAAAACATCAGGTTCAGGCTTTATGACGGAGATCCTGATTTGGCTGCGCCTTTGCTTGTTCCGGAAATTATCATTCCGGGACTTGGCCCGGGAAGCCGTGCAAACATTAATATCGGCAAAAATACAATCCTTTGGGGCGGCCGCCATGATATCTGGGCCGGTGTTGATCCGGACAATACCATTGATGACGCGGATGAAACCAACAACAAAGCCATGAACACGGTTATCGTACCCGCGGCGGCCGGTGTTGACCTTGATGTCAGCGGTGCAGCTCTTTTCACAGACCCGCTTGCACTTGTCAGCGGCGAGGCAGCGGTCATAAAATGTGAAATAACCAATGCCGGGACGGCAGATGCGGTGTCAATCCCGGTTTCTTTTTATGTTGACGGATATGCTTATGGCAAGGAAACCGTCAGCAGCATTGCGGCAGGGCAAACCGCGACGGTGGATGTTGACCTTGATACGACAGTTTTCGGCGGCTTTCATACGGTCCTGGTGATCGTTGATCAGGAGGATGAAATCGATGAAACAAATGAGTTTAACAATGCAGTATCAGGGAAAATTACCATCAGCGCATCGGACCTTGAGATCGAACCGGCTGATATCACTTTTTCAAATAACAACCCCTTGCCCGGAGAGACCGTTACCATCCAGGCGGAAATAGAAAACAGCGGAAAGCAGGATGCCGGTTCTTTCAAAGTTGTATTTTACAGGGGTACGCCGGAAACCGGTACGGTCATCGGCGAAGACAATATGACCGGTTTATTAAAAGACAACAGCACCCTTGCCGAAACTGATTTTACAGTGCCGCAATCTTCAAATCCGCTTCGGATAACAGCTGTTGTGGATGCGGACAATGAAACCGCGGAAACCGATGAAGAAAACAACATGGCCTATCGTTACCTAAATACAAACAGTGAATGGACGGACCTTTCCATTGACCGGTATGACGTATCGGTCGGTCCGGACTATCCTTCAGCATATGAACCCGTAACCCTTTTGGTTCGGGTGAGAAATAAAGGAACAACAGCAATCAGCGGGGCTTCGGTTTCTGTTTACGCAAAACCGGACGGAAACGGAGATCTTCTTGTTCCGGTTATTTCGCTGGACACTTTGCCTGCCGGGACCACGCAAACCGTTCGTGCGCAGTTTTATCTTGAACCGGGCGCCCATGAAATATCCATTACGGCTGAAAGCGGTGAAGCAGAAGCGGATACCGGCAATAACCGGATCAACCGTTCCATCTCTATTCGTGAAAACATTTTTTATTATAATGATTGCGGTAATACCGATGTAGACAATGATACACAGCGGATTCAAGGAACAGACCTTGTGCTTTTAAATGTCGATCCGGGAAACACCACCAAAGATACAACCGTAAGCACAAATGAGACTTCGGTACAATACTTTTATAATAGACTGGATCCGGACAAGAACTATGAAATCGTCGTATCCTATTTACAGGAGTATGGCGATGATAAAATACAGTCCCTTTCCGCGGACAATCTGACCATTCATGGGCCCATGGTCCTTCCCGAGGGAAAAGCAGAAATATATGTGTTTGACCTCCCGGAAGAAGCTTACGTGGACGGGGAGATTACCCTGTCGTTTGACAATGAATCGCAGCAGGCCGTTGTTGTGTCTCAAATCTATATTGCGGAAAAGTATGAAAGGTATCCGGAAAGTGTCCTGAGGGGTGTGAACTGGGTGGCAAATTATCAGAACAATGCAACCGGCGCATGGCCCAGCTATGATGTGACAAAAGATACAGCCAAACTGCTTCGGGCGCTGGTATCACTTGACCGGCCGGAAGATGAAGACTGGCGGGATCTTCTTTATAACCGCCTGCTGGAACTTCAGGGAACAGACGGTTCCTGGGGGCTTCCGGACGAGACAGGTCTTGCAATTATTGCCCTTCTTGAAGCAGGCATGAGTCCGGATTCTCCGGAAATCATCAGCGCAAAAATGAAGCTTGAGAAATATATTGATACTTCGCTTGAAAATCTGAACCGTGACAGTAAATACAGTGCCATATACCTGTCCACAGCAATGGTGGCGTTTATTAAAGCGGGCGGGGATCCCGCTTCAGCGAGTATTCAGAATGCGGCCCGGTGGCTGGTAGATAATCAAAAAGAAACAGGGTATGCCCCAGCTTATTATGGCTTCTGGGGCGCAAATTCAGGAGATGGTCAGTTCACAGGACCTTTTCCGGTAATTGCCCTTTCCCTGGCTGAACCCTTTGCTGATTCTGGAACTGCTGTTGAAATCAATAGTGCTATAGATATTGCAGTAAATTTCTGGAAAACAAAAATTGATGAGAACTCGCCGCTTTTTTTGTATTCCCGGTTGGAGGTGTTGGATGCAGTAGCAGAATTAAATGAGACATTGATTTCTAATACAGTGGATGAACTGCTTGCGGATCAGGCAAGTGCAGCGGATGGTGCATGGGCATCGCTTATGAGATTATCTACTCCTTTAAGTGAGGCCGGTCTTACCGCAGACATTGTGAGAATGTTTAATGACATTAAGGACAAGTATTCTGCCCTGAACAGTAGTGATCTTGAAATTTCTATTAACGACACAATTGAGTTTCTGGAAGAACGGACTACCCGTGCCGGAGATGTGACCTCCCTTTATGACCGGACACAAGAAACCGCATTTGCGGTATGGCTGCTGAACCTTTATGACCATGAAAATGAGAATTTAAAAGAAAAAATTAAAAAAACAGTAAGAAGACTGATTGCGTGTCAATGTGGAGGAATGGGTGAATGGCAGTTGGACCTTATTCATCCGGATACACCGGGCAAAGATTGCGCAACAAACAATACTATTTATAAAAACAGGCCTAATGCACTGGTATCGCTTGCGCTTTATGATATTCCGTATCAGCCGTCAGGATGGTTTCAAGCATATGAACGGAGTATCCAGAGCCTTATCTATGGAAAAAATTATTATGAAGGCTGGCCTGCGCAAAGGTCAAGCGGCACTCCATCAGACACACTGTCTTCGGCTTTTGCCGTAAACAGTCTTGTCAAAGGCAAAGAGGCGTCCATTCAGTATTTTGATGAAGCCAAGTTCACTGAAGGGCTTGACTGGCTTCTTGAACAGGAGGACAATGGCTGTTTTTTAAATGCGTATAATACCGGATTTGTCGTAAATGCCCTGTTAAACCTTGATAACAGCACGAGGGATACTTACGGAACTGATGACATCTTGTTCCGTTCACAGGAATACCTGATTCAGTCCCAAAAACAAAACGGCAGCTGGGGGAATATCCATTCGACGGCTCTTGCGCTGGCGGGTCTTAGCAGACTGGGGATCAGCGGGGACGCGGTGAACCGAGGCGTTAATTATCTGATGGCCGTTCAGAACAAAGATGGCGGCTGGAACCGGGTGGCCGGTAGTCCCCAGAGTGAAACCTGGGCCACAACCGTGGCGACCTGGGCGCTTCATGGGTCTGATTACCATCAGGATTTTGAGGTGGATCTTCAGTTCAACAAACCCTGGTATCTGCCCGGAGATGAAGTGAGGATGACCGTCCGCGTTAAAAACGCGGACATCAACGATCTTGATATCGGCGGAACATTTTCGCAATATGGCGGAGATACAGACAATCTCACATTTGTTGGTAATGAAGCATCCTTCATGTTGAGTGCTGATCGTGAACCCGGAACGGACACTGTTATTATAACGGTCAAAGACGCGGATAATCGTACCGGTATGGCCGGCGGATCGATCCGCGTTCTGGGCGGATACAGCGGTGTTCCGGATTTGCAGATAACTATGGAGAACATTGAGGTATCAAACCCGGCCCCGGAACCGGGTGAGCAGGTGACCGTCAGTGCATCAATTGAAAATACCACCATTTATGATGCCCGCGATATCACCATTGCCTGTTACACCATGCACCCGGATGCCGGTGGTGTTTTGATCAATGCGCCGAAAATCATTGAAAGGGTAAACGGCTTTGGCGACGCGGGGGTTGAATTTTTATGGACCGTGAAATCCGGCAGCCACGAAATATATATTGTCATTGATCCGGAAGAAACGGTTGCAGAGGTCAGCGAAGAAAACAACGCCGCTTTTTTACCGCTAACTATCGGCAGCAAACCGATCCTGTCTGATTTGATGGTATCGGAATCCTGTATTCATTTTTCTCCGTCGGAACCGATCCAGGGAGAAGCCGTTACCATAGAAGCAGTAGTCTTTAATACTGGAGAAGCGGATGCGCAGGATGTGATTATAGCTTTTTATAACGGAACGGATCAGATCGGGGACAACCGGACTGTCCCGGGTATTCCGGCAGGAGACAAGGCAACTGTTCAGAGGGTCTGGAATACCATGGGGTTTGGCGGCCTGAATTATATTCATGTAAAAGCGGAAATGGGAGCCGACGAAAGAACCAAGCGCAACAATGAAGCAATCAAAACCATTGTTGTGGGTGAGCCGGAACTTCCGGATTTTTTAATCGATTCGTCAGAGATTACCTTTAACCCGGTCCAGCCGGATGAAGGCGACAGGGTAAGGATAAGTGCCTTAATTGAAAATTTCGGCAAAGCCTTTGGTGGAATAAAGATTGCTTTTTATAGCGGAGATCCGGACCGGGGTGGTGTATTTATTGGAGAATCTGTGATTTATGAAATAGTGGGGTTCGGGGAGAGCGCAAGCGTCGGCGCAGAACTGGACAGTGCGGGATTATCCGGAATACAGGAAGTATATGTAGTGATCGATCCGGACGACAGGGTTTCAGAACAAAACGAGGAAAACAATATCGGATCGGCGAGGATAAGCGTTGCTTCAAGTGGCCTTGACATACGGGTTTTTACCGATGCTACGCAACATGCGGCCAATGAAACGGTATCCATTGGTGCCGATATAACAAACCTGATTTCTGAAAACCGTACCCTGGTGCTGGATGTCCTGCTCCTTGATCAGACGGGGAATATTGCGGCAAGTATCGCAACCGGCCGAAATATTGTTCTGCCGCCGTCCGGCCGGGTAACAGAAAGTACCTTATGGAATACCGGGAACATAAAAGCGGGTGAATATGAGATGGTTGCCTTTCTGTCGGAGGGTGGAAGCAAAAGAACGCAGCACAGGCAGGCGCTTGCCATTCTGGCGGATACGGCCTTGTCTGTGGAGGTCTCCACCGATAAAAGGGTCTATTCCTCCCATGATCAGGTAAGGATACAGGCAAAAGTTAAAAGTCTTGCGGGAAACCATGCTTTTAGTGATCTTGAAGCGGAAATCAGGATAAAAGATCCTTCAAATAATTTGTTGTTTACCACACAGCAGACAATAGGAGACCTGTTTCCGTTTGAAAGCAGAGAAATGGTCACTTACTGGAATACGCAGAATTATCCGCCTGATATTTATCCGGTGAACTTGACGCTAAGAGATGAAAATGAAATTCGGGAAAATGACAACGCGTCTTTGACCATTCTTCCGAGCTATGCCGGTGGAGAGGGGCTGGCGGGTAAACTGACAGCCGGTTCTTCCAAGGTGCACAGCGGAGACGACATCAGTTTTGGATATGAAGTTAAAAATACGGGTAATGCCTATATCGCGAACCTGGCTCTTGGTCTTGAGATCTTGAATGCGGCAAGCGGTGAAACAAACCGGATCGATGTATTCGACGGCAGCCTTGATATTAACGAGGCCTGCAACGGCACCGCGGTCTTTTCGACGGCAGAAATGGATCCGGGCAGTGCCGTGGCCGTGCTGGTGGCAGCGGTCGACGACGTATCGCAGACACTCGGATGTGTTCCATTTGCAGTTACCAACCGGTGTCCCGTTGCCGATGCGGGTGAAGATCAACTGGTATATCCGGGGGAAGCGGCCACGTTAACCGCGAGCTTAAGTTCTGATCCGGACAATGACAGTTTGACCTGCAACTGGCGCATAATAGCCGTTCCATCCGGAAGCAGGGCTGTTCTAAGTGACAATAATACGGAAACGGTTATTATTTCACCCGATGTTCACGGGAATTATGAAATTGCCCTGACCGTCAGTGACGGCAGCTGTATGAGCGAACCGGACCGCCTTGTCGTGACCACGGAGAACCGGGCGCCGGTTGCCGATGCCGGGGACAACCGGACAGCCATGATCGGTGATGTGGTTCAGTTGGACGGCGGATTGAGTTATGATCCGGATAACGATACGATTGAAGCCTGGTTCTGGACCCTGTTTCCGCCGTCCGGGAGTGATGCAATCCTCTCGAATCCCAGCCGGGTGGATCCGGTATTTATTCCGGATATGCATGGCAGGTATAAAGCACAGCTTATTGTGATTGCCGATGGCCTGGTGAGTGAGCCGGATACGACCGTCATTACCACCCGGAACCGGGCACCGATTGCCGAAGCCGGGGACAACCGGACAGCCATGATCGGAGATGGGGTTCAGCTGGACGGCAGCCTCAGTTATGATCCGGACAACGATACGCTTCAATATCAATGGATATTTGCGCAAAAACCGGAGGGCAGTGCCTGTGAAATTGATAATGCCACTTCTGTAGGACCGTCATTTGGGCCTGACCGAACCGGTGATTATGTTGTCCGGTTAACCGTTACAGATAATTATGGGCTGGAAGATGAAGCTCTGGTAACAGTCCACGCGGTGAGCGGTTCCCATCCGGATCTGTCGGATCTTCTCGGGTTGGCCATGCTGCTGGAATGGGAAGCTGTCGAGTATCTGGTCAGCGGTGCTTCCGTTGAATTTGCCGAAGCCAAGATTGCGGAAGCCGTTATCGTACTGAATGAAATCAACGACATCATCTGCGCGGGTGATTCGTTGAACCCCTGGCGGAAGTTTGAACTGTTGCTTGCCGCGGGATATCTGCAGTCGGCGATATACTGTGATGAACGTGCGCTTAACCGGATCAGGGTCGACAATTTCTGGAACAGAATGTGGGCTGTTTATTATATTAAAAAAGCCATTGTGTTCAAGCACGCGGCTCTGCTGATCATAAGAGGCAGCTGTGATATATGTGAGGATTAATTGCTAATTGTGTGTTTCTGTGTTGAAACAGGTCTGGCAGGCTGCCTGTACAGGGCTTGATATTGGCATGTGCTCATGTTGCCAGGCAAATAAAAAGAGAGGGGATTTTGAATGAAAAATGACATTGTGTCTATGGAAATTATTGAAAACAGAATTTTTATGATACGAGGGAAAAAGGTGATGCTCGATCGGGATCTGGCAAAACTGTATGGCGTTGAAACAAGAGTATTGAATCAAGCTGTAACGAGAAATTTGGAACGATTTCCTGTTGATTTCATGTTTTCTTTATCACGGAAGGAAATTGTAAACATATCACAAGTTGTGACATGTTCAAAAATCAAACACGCAAAAAATGTAAATGCGTTTACTGAACAAGGTATTGCTATGTTGTCCAGCGTGTTGAAAAGTAAACAGGCGATTGAAGTAAATATTCAGATCATACGTACATTTGTGAAGCTGCGGGAAATGCTGGCAACCCACAAAGACCTCGCTCGAAAACTTTTAGCACTTGAGCGAAGATATGACAAACAGTTCCGAGCGGTTTTTGATGCGATCCGGTTATTGATGACCGAAGAGGAAAAGCAAAAAAGGAAAATTGGATTTAAGGCCGGGGGAAAGAAAACAGAACGTTAATCAAGATTTGCTCCTGTTCTCTATTGACTTATTTTCAACCTCGCTTTATATATTTATATAATGTGTTGGTTTCAATAATATTTTACTTGAAAAATATCAGTCACAACGGCTAAGATTAGCACAGATTCGAAATAACCGGGACGCTGAGAACAACCCGGTTTCCCCTTTTTATCCCGGAACAAAAAACACATGCCTGAAACAGACAGAACCAAAGACCCTCTTCATCAAGAAACAGCTGTTCCGCAGTGTGAAAAACCCCAGTTGCAGACTGGAAAATTCGCCAAGAAAAAGTACCAGGCGGTTTTTGAGCAGTCGTCAGACGCACTGATTCTCATCGATATAAAAACCGGTCGCAAGGTGGAGTATAACGACCGGGCCTGTGGAAACCTGGGGTATACCCGGGAAGAATTCCGGGACATCAGGCTGGAAGAAATTACAACCAGTTATGCCTTGGCGAAGACCAAAGAACAGGCAGACAGTCTTTTCAGCGGGCCGGTCAGCTACGAGACAGAAGCCAGGTGCAAAAACGGCGAGACATTAAATGTTCTGGTCCGGGCCCAACTCATCACGGTTGATGCCGGAGAAACCTGTCTTTTGGTCCAGTGGACGGACATCACCAGGCAGAAACAGGCGGAAAAACTGCTCAATGAAAAACAGCAAAAACTTGAAGACACCGTCACGACACTGAAAACCCTGGTCAAGACGTTTGAACAGGAAAAAAAAGAAATTGAAGAAAGCGTCCTTTCAAAATTCAAAGACCTGGTTGAACCCTACTTCAAGAAGCTTGCCGAGATGTGTACGGACCCGGAACAGAAAATATATCTCGATATTATTTTGACAAATTTGAAAGAGTTCGGCACCTACCGATCCGAAAATATCTCTGCAAAATATCCCAACCTCACGTCCACGGAAGCCCAGATCGCCAACCTGATCAAGCACGGCAAAGGCTCGAAAGAGATATCGAACATAATGCATGTGTCCATCAGCACCGTCGATTTTCACAGGAAAAATATTCGGCAAAAACTGGGGCTGCACAAAAAAAACGATCGACTGAAAGACTATCTTTTATCTGTGAAAGATTAACCGGCAAAGAAAAAGCAGGCACAGGCGCTTGCCGTTAATCCGGGCAAGCCTCCTTTTCCCGGCTGATGCCGAGCACGATTTCATGAACCATTGCGGAGATCACCGCCACATCATCATCGATCTGGTCGGTCAGCAGGCGGTACCAGCAAAACCCGAACAGCATATCGATAACGATCTCAAAGGCCACACCCGGACGTAATTCGCCGCGCTCCGCGGCGCGCTGAAGAATGAAAAAAAGTTTTTTCCGCCGTTCAAACAGGAACTTCGATCGCCAGTGGCCGGCCGCCGAAGGAGCGGCCTGCGCTTCGGCGATCATCGATTTGTAGGCCTGGCCGCTGGGGGTTTCGCGCCACAATTTCCATATGGCGCGAATAATAGAAATGAGTTCCTTTTCCACATTTCCGAAATCAGGAATAACAATCATTCTTTCGACATCGGTTGCGTATATGTCGAGGAGCAGATGCATTTTGCAGGACCACCACCGGTAAATGGTACTTTTGGACGCGCCGGCCCGGCGGGCGACGGCCTCGATGGTAAAATTCGTATAGCCTCTTTCCTGCAAAAGTGTGGCCGCGGCATCAAGAATTGCCTTGCTGGTCGAGAGGTTTCGCTTGCAGCCGGTGGACCGGTTGGAAGCATGGCCGGTGATGGTGTGCCCTTCATTTTTATTCTGCATCTTCTTGCCCCTTTGCCTCCACGTTATGGTCCCTCACCCCCTGCTCGTGAACCTGCTGAAAACCGGAATCTTCCCGCCACCCGCCGCCAAGGGTTCTGCACAGGGCAATAACGGCATTCAGCCGGCCCTGGCGTGCAGCAGACAGGTCAAGTTCGGCCTGAAGCAACTGTCGCTGAATATCGAGCACATCAATAATACTGATATATCCATGGGTATGCTGCTTTTGCGAGAGCACAAAGCTGCGGCGCAGGGCCTGCGCCCGCTGCAGGGAAGCCTCAAGCGCCTGCGCGGTTTTTGCACAGCTGACCAGCGCATCCCGGGTTTCCCTGAACGCATTTTGCACTGTCTGCTCATATTGCGCAAGCATCTGCTTCTGGCGGGCCGTTGCCGCTTTTACCCGGGCAAAGCGTCTGCCGCTTTCAAACACCGGCTGGGTCAGGGTTGCTGCGATATTCCACACCCGTGCGCTATCGGTAAAAAGATTCTGAAGGTCGGGACTGACAAAACCGAACTGCCCGGTAAGATTGATAGACGGAAAAAGCGCTGCGCGGGCGGCGCCGATGCGGGCGTTCGCCGCCATAAGCATGCCTTCGTCACGGCGGATATCGGGCCGGCGGGCAAGCAGATCTGAGGGAATATTTTCCGGGATGCGCGGAAACAGGGTCAGGGTTTCAAGTTTTTTCCCCGGTTCGGAGAACCCCTGGACAATATCATGCGGGCTGCGTCCGAGCAGCACAGCCAGCGCGGTCCCTGACGCCGACAGTTCGTTTTCCCGCCGGGCCACCAGCACGGCCGTCGCGAGCCGGTCCGCTTCCATTCTTTGCAGGTCAAGCTCCTGGGTATACCCGGCCCGGAAGCGTTTCCGGTAAACAGCGCAGCTTTCTTCATAGGTGGCCAGCCGGTTGCGGGCAATGCGTGTCTGAGCCTCGAGGGTCCGCAGATAAAAATAGAGTGACGCCACATCCGCGGTGAGGGACAGCTGTACCGCATCCCGGCCGGACCGGGTTGCCACCAGCGCCGCCCGGGCCGCTTCATCCAGGCGACGGTATTTTCCCCACAGGTCGAGTTCAAACGATGCGAGCCCGAAAGCAGCGAAAGCATCAAGGGTGCGGCTGTGTTCAGGGACGGCTGCTTCTTTCGAGGATCGGCCCCGGGCCGCCTCACCGCCGATGCCGATGGTCGGCCACCGGTCGGCCAAAGCCATTCGGGCCAGGGCCCGGGACTCTTCAACCCTGGCCATGGCCATCTGAAGGTTGCGATTATATGCGAGCGCTTCGCGCTCGATCCGGTTCAGCGTCGGGTCATCAAAAAGTTTCCACCAGTCAGAGGCCGTAAACGGAGCAATGGCGGCAATCTCCTTGTGGGTGGCTGCGGGAAGCGGCATCTCCGGTCGAAGATAATCGGGGCCGATAACGCATCCGGCCGGCAGCATGACAAGCAGTACGTAAAAAATTCGCTGACTTAAAAACATATCCGTTACGGTCTTTCTTCCTGCGGGTTCTCCGTGCCGCCCCGCGCTAAAACGGCCTTTTTCAGCCGGCCGAGCTTTTCGCTGAAACGCATAATCCCCACAAAAAAGAGGGGCACGAAATAGGTGGCGATAAAGGTCGAAGCGAGCATGCCGCCGACAACGCCCGTGCCGATGGAGTGGCGGCTGGCGGACCCTGCTCCCGAGCTCAGGGCCAGGGGCAGGCATCCGAGCACAAAGGCCATGGAGGTCATGACGATCGGCCTGAAGCGCAGGCGCGCCGCTTCGATGGCCGCCCCGGTCAACGACATGCCGCTTTCCTGCTTATGCAGGGCGAACTCCACGATCAGAATGGCATTCTTGGCGGAAAGGCCGACGAGGGTCACCAGTGCGATCTGGAAGAAAACATCATTGGGCAAACCCCGCATCCAGATAAAGGAAATGGCCCCGAACATGGAAAAAGGAACGCTGATGAGGACCACAAACGGCAGGCTCCAGCGTTCATACTGGGCGGCCAGAACGAGAAATACCACAATAATTCCCAGAATGAAAATGAGCAGTGATTTGCTGCCGGCCAGTTTTTCCTGATAGGAGGTACCCACCCAGCCCAGTGTATAATCGTCGGGCAGTATCTCCCGACCGAGTTCTTCAAGGGCCTGCAGGGCCTGACCCGAGCTGAAGCCCGCAGCAGGCGCGCCCACAATTTTGCCCGCGGGAAACACATTGAACCGTTCCACCAGATCGGTACCGACGATGGGGTCGAGCCGCACCAGCGACGACAGCGGAATCATCTGTGCTGCCGACGATCGCACAAAAACCTCGCGCAGGTTGTCCGGCAGGCTCCGGAACGGCGCCTCCGACTGCATCATGACCTTGAAGGTGCGGCCGGACTTGTTGAAATCGTTGATATAGTAGGCGCCGAAGGTCGACTGCATGGTGGTAAAAAGCATGTCCTTTGAAACGCCCAGGGCATAGGCTTTTTCCAGGTCCGGTTCCACCATGTACTGCGGTGTTTCGACCCGGAAGGTGGTGTCGATCCGGTCGATTTCCGGACGCGCAAGCGCCGCCGCCATAAAGCGGGATATCACCGCTGCCAGTTCACTGCTGCCTCCCTCGCCGCGATTCTGGATAAAGCCCTCAAAACCGCCGATCAAACTCATGCCCTCGATCGGCGGGGGGCTGAAAAGAATAAAGCGGGCGTCCGCGATCTGCTGCTCGCTTTGCCGCATGAGCTCGGCAGCCACCGCCTGCGGGGACTGGTCGCGGCCGGGGCGCTCGTCCCAGTGCAGCAGGTTTAAAAAAATCGAGGCTGAATTGTTTTTCAGGGCGCCCGAGATCAGGTCAATGCCGGCATAGGTTTCAGCACTTTTTATCAGCGGATGGGCCAGCGCGATTTTCTCGAAGGCATCTACGGCCCGTTCCGCCCGCTTGAGAGATGCGCCTTCGTCAAGTGTGGCAAAACCGAAAAGATGGCACTGGTCTTCATCGGGAACCAGGCTGCCCGGCACCCGCACAAACAAATACAGGGTCAAGCCGATGATCAGAAAAAAGACCACGAGTGCCGCGGGGGCGTGACGGATAACCCGGGTGACGCCGCCGACATACCGGCTGGTGTTGCGCGCAAACCAGGCATCGAAGCGCTCGAACAGGTTTTTGGCGCTGCCATGGCCGGGCTTCAGGAACAGTGCGGTCAGTGCCGGGGTAAGGGTCAGTGCCACAATACCTGAAATGACGACCGATACGCTGATGGTAATGGCAAACTGGCGATACATGGTGCCGGCCAGGCCCTGTATGAACGCGACCGGGACGAAGACCGCGCACAGCACCAGCACGATGGCGATGATCGGACCGGTGACCTGCGCCATGGCTTCAATCGTTGCCTCACGCGGGGCAAGCCCTTCTGTGCGCATGATGCGGTCCACGTTTTCGATAACAACGATTGCGTCGTCGACCACAATACCGATGGCCAGCACCAGTCCGAACATCGTCAGGGTATTGATCGAAAACCCGAAGATATACATGCCGGCAAAGGTACCGATGATTGACACCGGCACGGCAAGGCACGGGATGAGGGTTGCGCGCAGGCTTTTCAGAAAGAGGAACACGATCAGAAAGACCAGCACCACGGCTTCCAGAAGCGTTTTGACGACCTCCTTGATGGAGATGCGGACAAAGGTTGTGGTTTCATAGGGCACATAATAGGCGACCCCCGGCGGGAAGCGCTTTTTCAGTTCTTCCATGCGCGCCAGGACGGCATCGGCAGTGGCAATGGCGTTTGCGCCCGCAGAGAGGTTGACCAGGATCGGAACGGACAGGTCGCCGTTGAGCTTTCCGGTAAATTCATAGACCAGGGCCCCCAGTTCGACGTGGGCCACGTCCTTCAGGCGCAGGCTGCTGCCGTCCGGGTTGGCCCGCAGGATGATGTCGCCGAACTGCTCGGGGCTGTCCAGCCGGCCTTTCACGATCAGCGAATAGGCCTGCCCGGTATCCACCCGGACCGGGGGCTGCCCGAGTTTGCCGGCAGCATACTGCATGTTCTGGCTGCGAACCGCCTCAGCGACATCCGCGGCCGTGAGGCCGAGCTGCGCCATTCTGTCCGGCTTCAGCCAGATGCGAATGGAATAATCGCGGGCGCCCCACAGCCAGGCATCGCCGACCCCCGGAATCAGTTTCAGATCATCGAGAATATGGATGAGCGCGTAATTGCTCAGATAGGTGGTGTCGTACACGCCACCCGGGGATATCAGCGAAATTACCTGAAGAATGGTCAACGACTGTTCATTGACCGTTACGCCGAAGCGCCGCACGTCTTCGGGCAGCGTCGGCAGGACCGTCTGTACCCGGTTGTTGACATCGATCGTGGCCTGGTCCGGATCTGTTCCCCCGGCAAAGGTGACGATGATCTGAAGGGTGCCGTCGCTTGAGGCCAGCGAGTTCATGTAGATCATGTCATCGACGCCGTTGATGGCCTGTTCAAGGGGGGCGGCCACGGTCTGGGCGATGACCTCGGCGCTGGCGCCGGTATAGGTTGCCTTGACCGAAACCGTCGGCGGAACAAGATCCGGGAACTGGGCGATGGGAAGCCTGGTGAGCGCGATACATCCGGCCAGCACAAAAAGCAGCGAAATAACGGTGGCAAAAACCGGCCGGTCGATAAAGAAACGGGAAATCATCGGGGTCTCCTTATCGTGCCGCCGCGGGCGTTGCCGGTCCGGGGTCACGGGGAGCCCGGCGCACCGTGGCCCCGGGCTGCACTTTCATCATGCCGGCGGTGATAATGCGCTCGCCGGTGCGCAGGCCTGAAGCGATAACGCTTTGGCTGCCGATGGCAAACCGCTCGGTGACGCTTCGCATTTCGGCTTTCATGTTTTGGTCAACGACATAGACCGAAAACCCCTGCTGGGTGTTGATGATGGCCTGCCGGGGAATGCATATGACGTTCAAGAGCTTTAACCCCGTGAAGCGGACGCGGACGAACTGGCCGGGCATGAGCGTACGGTCCGGGTTCGGCAGCTCGACCTTGGACCGCACCGTCGCGGTCCGGGGGTCTTCCATGCTGTCGGTAAAAACGATAACGCCCGGTTGGGGATGGAGGCGGCCGTCGGGGTAGACGATCGTTACCGGCTGCTCTTTTTCCGGGCGGGTCAGAATGCCGTCCCGCTGGAGCTGGCGCATGAGGGTAAAATCGGCGCCGGGCACGGAAAAGTTTACATACATGGGGTTTACCTGGACCATGCGGGTCAGCAGACCGGCCGCTGCCGTGGTGGCCACCAGGGTCCCGACCGAACAGGACTCCTTTCGCACCAGGCCCGATATCGGCGCATCGACCCGGGTATAGGCCAGTTTGACCTGTGCGTCATGCAGATTGGCGCGGGCCACCTGCAGATCGGCCTGGGCGGCGCGAAAGGCCATTTCCGCCGCATCGCGTTCCTTTTCGCTGACCGCATTCTCTTCATACAGCGGGACAATCCGGACATGCTCACGCCGGGTGCGCTCAAGCCGGGCTTCGGCCTGGGCCACGGCACCCCGGGCTCGCTCGAGGGCAATGCGATAGGGCACGGGATCTATCTGAAAGAGCTGGGTTCCCTGGTTGACGAACTGACCCTCCCGGAAAAGACGCTTTTCCAGAATGCCGCCCACGCGGGCGCGGATTTCGACCTCCAGGAAGCCGGCGGCCTGTCCGATGAACTCCGGCGTCCAGTCGATATCCGCCGCGGTCACCTCCATCATTTCAATCAGGGGCGGGGCCGGCGCAAGGGTGCTGCCGGCATTGTTCGCGCAGCCGGCGGTGATAAACATGATCATTCCCAGAAAAATCAGCATGGCGGGCTCAACGCACCCGCCTGTTTTTTTCTTCATCGGTGGCTCACCTTGATAAATTCGCAAATATCGGTAAAACTAGGGGATAAAATTAAACGATACGTATCGTTTAATTTTACGCATTGGCCGGCGTTATGTCAAATATTTAGATTCGGTCGGGAATTTCAGGACAAACCAGGGACATCAGGGCTGAGATTTTGACATGCAAGGCGGTTGTGTTTTCATGTCCGGACGTCAAAATCCGGAGAAACATAAAGCCTTCCCGGGTTTTTATGGGCCATTCCTTCTTCGCATAAAGCTATAAATGACAGGCGGAGATTTTCCTGTCTTTGCCAAACTTGTGCTGAGGTAAGGTGTCCAAGCAGGATAAACTAGCCTCAGGGGCAGGCGTCACAGCGGCGGGCTCCCTTCCCGGAACACGCACCGGTTTTTAACATTTTGTACTAAATAATAACGGTCCCGTTCCAGTGCGTTCATGATGACCGCACCCATACAGGGCCTGACCAAAAATGACTTCTCACCTGTTTCAACCATACCACACAGTTCCACACAACAGGAGCTGATCCGGGTCGAATCCGATACGGAATACGGGGTACCCTCATACTCGGCCTGTGCGCGGTATTTGGGATTTACAAAATTTGCATGTACCGCCCGCCACTCAAGCAGATAATTGCAAAACGGCTCAGGTTCCCGGCCATGCATTTTGGCAATACCGTTTACCAGCTTTTCCCTGTTTTCCTCGGGAAAATCGCCAAACCCGGCCGGTTCACGGTGCTGATATACCGGGTCTTTTACCAGAAGCGCCTTTCCCTGAAGGGACGGCAGGAAAGACGGTAAAAAATCAACGGGCGCAAAAACTGTCTCAAGTAGAGGCTCCCATTCTTCACCCAGGCGAGCCGAAGATACAACCAGGTTTTTTCCGGCATGGCGTGATGACGCATACCAGGTAGCCGCATCCCACTCATCATATATGGACCAGATAGCGGGTTCAACAAAACCGCACTCACAATTAAAAACTTCGCAAGCCATTTTTTGGGCGCCGATCATGGGTGTTCCTTGTGTGTCCATTTGGGCCTTTAATTTTTCGAATTTTTCCTTTGCAAGCCAGTAACAGTATGTGCGCTTATTTTTTTGATGGTTCATGGTGTTCTGTTATCCTTCGCATCAGGGTTGCGTAAATATATAATCCCCCGGCCTGTGGCCGTGCGATCCTTTCGACATCGCTCAGGGGTGTTAACCGGAAAGCTTTAAGCGTTTCGAAAAAAATATAATAAAACAGAGTTGGACTCAGGGATACCCTCCGCCGGGGCAAAAAGGAAAACTTATGCACGATTAGAAATCTTTATCAGGTTGAAGACAGGATTGCATGAAAAGAAAATGGGGTCAAGTTTGACCCCATCTCGCTGCTTCAGCATTCTGATCAGACCGCTAGTCCCCGTAGACGGTAGTGGTATAGCGTCCGATAATTCCTAAAATGTTGTTCACATGGTAGTCGACATACTTGATTCTCTTGATGTCCCCGTTTCTGGCGGAAGTTTTGATGCTGCAATCTCCTGTGGCGATGAGGCCCAGGACTGACTGGGCTTCGGCCGTGCCGGTCTTGGAGTACTTGACCGGTCCGTCGGCAGCTGCCATTGGGCCCTGGACTTCGGTGTAAATCATACCCAGGGGGTAGTATGACGCGCAGCCGCCCAGGATAAGACCAAACAGCGCCATAATGATCAGAATTTTTTTCATGTAGGAACCTCCCTTCATCATTTTTGGTTAATGTTGTTTTATATTCAGCTTTGCAACTGTTTTTTTGTAACTGTCTGTCTATCACATTTTAGAAATACAATCAACTTTTATGAACTTGGAAAGCCGGGAAAATCTTGATTAGTAAAGTTTTGGTTTTGGGGTCAAACCTGAACTGTAAATAATTGATTATAAAAACCGGGGTTTCCGGATGTATGGAAAAGAAAAAAAAGATTAAAAAGCTCTACCAAAGGGTGAAAAAACTTATCCGTATAAAATAGTTAACGGTTCAGGTTTGACCCTGATTGCTGATTGCTGATTGCACTGCAACCCCCATTTTTTGACAAGCTAAAGCATACATGATAAAATTATTTTTATGAACACGTAAAAAAGTGGCTCAAGTCTTTTACCCTAAATTTGAAAGTGGAAAAATGAAAACAGACCTGCATGCTATGGTAAAATCACCCCTGCTGAAAAAAGAACATCTTTTGAAAAATCAAAACACCACCCTCAAAAGAGCGCTTAAAAAAATTGCCCCAATGCTGCTTTTTTTGTGTTTTGGCTGCCAGCCGGAAATGACCTTTCCCGTTGAAGGGAATACGGTAGATGAGATTGTGAATTCCTACATACAATCTCCTGTAAACGCAGGGGTTGCTATTGGCACCATAAAAAACGGTAATGTAAAAACCTATCTGTACGGAACCGCTGAAAAATCAACAAATCAAAGTATTGATAACGATACAATTTTTGAAATCGGGTCAATAACAAAAGTTTTCACAACAGCACTTCTGGCTGATATGGAAAGCGATGGTTTGTTGAGTTTGAACGATCCGGTAGAGGATTTCATCGACATTCAAATTCCGGAGTATAACGGTCAGAAGATGACACTATATCACTTGGCAACACATACTGCCGGTTTTCCTCCTGCACCAAGCAATCTGTATAGTACCGAACCGATAGCTTTTCTGGAACAACTACAAAACCCTTATAAGAATTATACCGAAAATAACCTGTATGAATATCTTATCCAGTTTGATCCCTCATACCCTTTTGGGACAAAAATCGAATATTCAAATACCGGTATCGCACTGCTGGGTAAAGTGCTTGAAGAAGTTTCGGAGATGCCATACCAGCAGTTATTACAGGAAAGAGTTCTGGAACCACTCGACATGAACAAAACAAGTATGTTTCTTAATTTTGAAGACAACCAAACTTGGGCTCAAGGATACAATCAATCGGGTGTTGCTACGCCACACTGGGAATTTCAGGCAATTGCTCCGGCCGGTGCAATCTGTTCAACACTTTCTGATATGCTCATTTTTCTCAAAGCAAATATCGACCAAGATTATTCCTCTATAAGTGAACCGCTTGCGGAGTGTCACACCCCCCAGTTTGAAGGCCCATACAAGGATTATGAAAAGTTTACTGTCGGCTTGGGATGGATTATTCTGCCTTTGGAGGAGACTGAAAAAATAATGGTTTGGCATAACGGTGGGACAGGAGGTTTTAGGAGCTTTCTCGGATTTGTAAAAGAAACCGAGACCGGTGTTATTGTTTTGTCCAACTCGGCCTGTTCGGTTGATGATATAGGCCGGGCTGTTCTGAAATTATTACAGTAATCTATCATATACTTCTTTTTTTATCACACAGAAAGTTCCACACTGTTAAACGAAAACTAACGCATTTACCAACAACGAAAGTTTTGGGGTCAAACCTGAACTGTAAATAATTGATTATAAAAACCGGGTTTCCGGATGTATGGAAAATAATATAAAAGGATTAAAAACCTGTAGCAAAGGGCCAAAAAACTTATCTGTATAAAATAGTTAACGGTTCAGGTTTGACCCTAATTGCACTCTAATTGCACTGATTGCACTGGAAATGCTTGATTTACAGCTCAATAATCAAGTCTACTTCACAATCGGGTACTCAACCCACAAAAAAAGCACTTAACAGTGATGCTAAGTGCTTGAAATACCTGAATGGGCCACCGGGGACTCGAACCCCAAACCTACTGATTAAGAGTCAGTTGCTCTGCCAGTTGAGCTAGTGGCCCTTTTGCGATTCGGATTTAATGGAAAATAGTAACATAAATCGGTATGGTTAGCAATAATTATCTTATTTGATCAGCGGTTCGGCATAGCAGTAAAGGCAGCCATTGCCACATTTCTGGCTGTACCAGCCGATATCCAGGCTTTCGGTGCAGCCGCACAGCCTGCGCTGGCCCCTGGCCCGCTTGCCTGAGCAGGGCAACCCGTCCGGGTGCAGGCGGCTGAACAGCTCGCCGTCAATACAGCGGGAACGGGGAAAACCCGCCATGGCACAGTAGGAAAGGGCCATGGCGAAGGTCTTTGCCTGTGCTTCCAGCTCCCGGGCCTGGGCCTGCCGTTCTGCGGAAGAAAGGATGCGGAGGCGGATGTTTTTTTTCTCCAGCCGCCGGGTCACCTTTTTGTAGGGCTCGACCCAGCTGGTACGGCAGGTGGTGATGCCGTATCGGCCGATCGTACCGGCGATATTGGAAAAAAGCGGGAAATTGCCGAGGATGCCGTTTTCGGTTTCCACCTCGATTAAGGGGTCAAAGCGCCAGGTGATCCGCTGCGCACCTTTCACCATGTCGGCCAGGTTCGGCACCATATTTGAAACCGTTTTCCAGGCCGGAATGTTGGGTTCCAGCAGGCTGCCGCCCAGACCGGTAATGGTCAGATGGACATAGACCTGGGCATACGCGCTCAATACCTCGCGCAGCTTTCCCGGAACAATCATGTTCTCCGGGTTTTTGGTCCAGATCACCAGGGTATGGACCCGGTCCGGTGGGTAGTCCCGCAGTTTTTCGATCAGGTAGTCGGGATGACAGGAAACCAGGTCGGTGCGCCGGCTGGCGGAGACCACCAGGGACGGCCTTTGAATGCCGGGAATTTCGGTTTGGGTGCCGGGATGAGACATATAAATATTCCGATGCACGGCGCACAGCGTAGAGCAAAAGCGACTTTAAGGACTTCAATTCCTTTCGTTCACTTTAGACACTTTTGGTATTCGGCCTTGTAGATCGGCCGGCCCTGGATCAGGTATTTCCGTTCGTAATTGGTGAGCGCGGCTTCGGGATCTTCATCCTTGGGATCGATTTCCCGGCAGGAAATCTCTTTGATACCGTTGCAGGCCCCGGTAACCGTTATTATCTGGTCGAAATAGTCCCTGAAGTCGGTGGCGTAATAGATCGCGCCGCCCGGCTTCAGGGCCCGGGCCAGGGCCCGGACAAAAAGGGGATTGATCAGGCGCCGCTTGCGGTGGCGTTTTTTCGGCCAGGGATCGGGAAAATAGATGTGGAATTCCGCGACCGAGTTTTCCGGAACATACCGGGAAACGAAATAGCCGGCCTCGGTGTTTAAGAGCCGCAGGTTGGCAAGGCCCGCCTGTTCCGCCCGCCGGTTCAGGATGCGCGAATACTTGAGGGACTTTTCAATGCCGAGGAAGTTTTTGTCCGGGTTTTCCCGGGCGCGGCTGATCAGGAAGCGTCCCTTGCCTGAACCGATCTCGATAACGACCGGCGCGTCAGACGCGTAAATCGCTTGCCAGTCAAGGGCTTTCGCAAACGGGTCCAGGGTTAATTGCAGGTCCGGATTGGATTTTTCAAGGGGATCGACCTTATGAAGCGGAGATGCCATTCTTGCTGCGGTCCTTTACAGTGTACATGCGTTCGTCGGCAATATGGAGCACTTCGCATTTGGTTTGCGCGTCATCGGGAAAGGTGGAGACGCCGAAACTGGCGGTGACATGAATGTCCAGTCCCTTGTCCGCCAGGAAGGGTTTGGCTGTCAGCCGGTCTTTGAGTTTTTGACAGAAGGTCACGGCTTCGGTTTTACCGGTGTCCGGAAGAATGACCACGAACTCATCGCCCCCGTAACGGGCCGCGGAATACCCCGGTGCCAGGGTGTCGGCCACCAGCCGGCCGACGCGGCCGAGCAGGCTGCTGCCCACCAGGTGACCGTGAGTATCGTTGACCGTTTTAAAAGAATCCAGGTCAAAAAAGATGACCGAGAAACAGGTGTTGCTTGCCTGAGAGCGGTCCAGCTCTTCCTGAAGAACCTTGTGCAGGTGCCGCGAATTATAGAGACCGGAAATGTCATCGGTAATGGTCATCTTCTGAATCTGTTCGTAGTTGCGGGCGTTTTCCAGGGCGATGGCGGCATAGTCGGCGACCGTGGCCAGGACCTCGATATCGTAACGGTGCAGGGGCGAGATATCTTTTTTATTGATGAACTCGATCACGCCGATCACCCGGTTGCGAATGCGCATGGGAATACAGATGATGGATTCGGTGGAGAACTGGCTCATCTCATCCACCTTCCGGTTAAACAGGGGTTCGTCCTTGGTGCTCGGCACCACCAGGGGTCGGCCGGTCTTGGCCACCCAGCCGGCCACGCCCTCGCCGACCTTGAGCCGAATGTCCTTGATCTTTTCAGCCGCTTCGCCCACCACGATCTCGAAATAGAGTTCGTCCTTTTCTTCGTCCATCAGAAGCAGGGACCAGTTCTCGGGATTGAAATATTCGGCCACCTTGCCCAGAATCTTTTCCAGCACCTCGTTCAAGGTGAGAGAAGCGGTCAGGGTTTTGCCGATCTCATTAAAGATGGCGTACTGGCTCTTTTTTTCGTCCCCGGCGGGGCTGTTTTGTGAAACCATCATAAAATACCGAAAATTTAATACCTTACTACGTATCTGCCTTATTAAATTATGCATACACCATCAAAAAAATCAAGGGAAGATGGGTGAAAAAGTTCACGCTGTTTTGGTGAAAAAGGGATAAAAGAGTTGTCGGCTGTTCCCGGTCTTTGTGGTAAAACGCGAAAAGGCTTGTCGTCAGTGGTCAAATTGAATAACAATTTATATCGAATTTATCCATCGCGAAGCGGGGGATAAAAAGAAAGGGCAGCGCATTTATGCGCCGCCCCTTTTTTTAACTGAATGTTGTATCGGGTATTAGTGTCTTACCACATGCCCGTTTTCATCTCTTTTACCCGGCAGCAGGATGGAAACCACTACCAGGGTGATGAATGCCAGCGGGATGGAGATGATCCCCGGGTTGTCCAGGGCGATCGGGGCGGTGGCCGGATCCAGTCCGTACCTGACCCACATGCTCGGAGAACAGAGGATGATCCCCAGGGCGGAAATCATGCCCACCAGGATGGAGCAGGCCACGCCCATGGCCGAGGTTTTCTTCCAGAACAGAACCATGAAGATCGCCGGCAGGTTGGCGGATGCGGCTACCGCAAAGGCCAGGCCCACCAGGAACGACACGTTCATGCCCTTGAAGAGAATTCCCAGAATGATGGCGATGATACCGACACAGATGGCGGAAATTTTACCGGCCCGGACCTGTCCTTCGTCCGTCATCTTGACGCCCGCAAAGTTGGACATGAGGTCATGGGCCACCGCGCCGGAAGCCGCAACGATCAGGCCGGAAACCGTACCGAGCACCGTTGCAAAGGCAATCGCGGAAATGATCGAAAACAGGGCGATGCCGAAGAACTTGGCCAGAAGCGGTGCCGACATGTTGGAGCTTTCCAGGTCGAGCACGCCGTGGGTCATGGCGCCCAGGCCCATGAAAAGGGTCAGGATGTAAAAGAAACCGATAGATCCGATGGCCACGATGGTGGACTTCCGGGCATCTTTCGGGCTGGGAACCGTGTAGTACCGGATCAGGATGTGGGGCAGGGCCGAGGTGCCGAAGAACAGGGCGAGCATCAGGGAAACGAAATTCAGCTTGGACATGAAGGTCGCGCCCTTGTCCGTATCCACTTTAAACTTCATTCCCGGCCGCATCAGGTCCTTCCCCGGGGTGATGTTCTGGTTCCAGACGGTGACCTTGTTGTCGCCGTCATGAATAATATTTTTCTTGAACCGGAGGACTTCACCCTTGTCAATGGTTTCCAGGAACTCAAACGGGCCGACGGGGCCGGTCTCTTCAACCTCTTTGCCGTCCACAATGATCTTGGTCATGGCGCCCACCTGGAAGAACTTGCGTTTTTCCTGGGGCTCGCCGTTATAAAGTTTGGATCCATTTGCCTGAATCGTCGCAGACAGGGCCTCTTTTAAAACAGCCTTGCCGCCTTCCGTCTTGAGCTGCCACCAGGTGTTAATACCGTCCTTGGACAGTTTCACCAGGTCGCCTTGCTGGCCGGCCACAGTGTAGCCTTCGCTGGCAGCACTTACCTTTCCGGCAACCGCAGTGGCTTCAAGGCTCCTGAGCTCCCGGTAGTTTTCGTCCGGCTTCAGCTTGAAACCGTTTACGCAAAGAGATATCGTCAGAACAGTTGAGAAAATAATCAGCAGACTGCCCTTGATAAACTGAACGTAAGTGGTGGAGGCCATGCCCGCGGTGGCCACGATAAAGATAACGATGGAGCCAACGATGATAACACCAACCCAGTGCGGCATGCCCAGCAGCGGTTTTACCAGTGCGCCGGCACCGACCATCTGCGGAATCAGATAACAGACGGACACGATCAGGGTACTGAGCGCGGCCATGAGCTGGATGGCTTTGGAGTTAAATCTGTTATCCAGCGCATCGGTAAAAGTATATTTACCGGATTTTTTCAAGGGTTCGGCCACAACAAACAGGGCCACAACCCAGCCGGCCAGGTAGCCGATGGAATACAGGAAACCATCGTAACCCTGGAAAGCGATCATTCCGCAGATTCCCAGAAAGGATGCTGCAGAAAGGTAGTCACCTGCAAACGCGATACCATTAACTCCCCAGTGGATGGTTCCGCCTGCTGCATAATAGCCTTTTGATGAAGTGGTTCTGGATGCGAAGTATTTTGAGATCCCGAGAACCAGGATCACAAACACCACAAATAGAACGACCGCAAATACTGAAGCTTCATATATCATTTAATTTCCCTCCCCTGCTGTGTTATTCATTCTGTCCTCAGCTGCACTGCACATTGCGTTGTAGATAACTCCCATGATGATCGCGAGAATGATCAGCCCAAAACCGTACACGCAAGCGAGATTCAGTCCTGCGAAAACCACCACACCCATGAGTTTCGGGCTCAGGGTGTTGATCGCAACGAATCCGGCATAAACGATGCAGTAGACGATGAACAAGTAGATCCCCAACTTTTCTTTGTAATCAGACGCTTTGTCTTCCCCCCAGTCTGATGCTGGTCCGTGTCCTGCCATGTTTTTTCCTCCTAGGTCTTAAAAAAATATTAAAAAAATGTAGCGTTATATGGTTGATATTTATATATGGTGATATAAATAATTAAGAAAGTAAAATGTATGGGAAATGCGGAATTATAGGAAATGGGGCCTTCTTTGTCAAGGTAAAACTGTTGTGCCTGTCTGTTGGTACAAAAATACATACTGCCGGAAACAGACATAATGCCCGGACAAAAAAAGCTGATATAAAAATTTCTGAATCCCTAACTCCCCAATAAAGCCGAAATTAAAAGCAATTTATATGCCACTAAAAAACCGATTTTTTCAGGATCAGGTAACAATTTAAAAAAACGAAGTTTTTATTTTGAAGATCGGTTTGAACCGTTTATTTGTATAATCTTCTTAAAACCATTTTTATGACATATTGACAAAAAAGCGCCGTTTCCGGGCTATTGTTCGCTCTGAAACTTGGAATAAACAGACATTTTGTCAAAAGCCTGGGGCGTTTTTCTTCTACTTATCGGGTTGACTCCAAACCCGGCGAAATGTAGTATAGGGATGCTATGACAGAACAGATTCAACGAGTCCCGTGGAAATCGTTTTTTGCGCGTATTGTGCTGCCGACCCTTTTGACGGTTATTCTCTTTCTGGCAGCCACCTTTTATATTATTATTCCCACCATTGAAAAAAACAGTATCGACCGGAAGCGTGAAATGATCCGGGAACTGACCAATTCGGCCTGGAACATTCTGGCCAAGTTCGAGTACGATGAACAAAAGGGTCTCCTCACCCGGGAGCAGGCCCAGAAGCAGGCCATTGAGCAGATTAAAAATCTGCACTATGGCCAGCATATGAAGGACTACTTCTGGATCAACGACATGACGCCCACCATGGTGATCCATCCCTACCGGACCGACCTGAACGGGAAGGACCTGACCGACTACAAGGACCCCAATGGAAAACGGGTGTTCGTGGAGTTTGTGAACATCG
>Ga0272441_10001825_pt1 | contig 44675 bp, 44 predicted proteins | sample SSMProp6N_FD_193582 | JGI IMG/M metagenome (GOLD analysis project Ga0272441, IMG submission 193582) | Marine sediment archaeal communities from Little Sippewissett salt marsh, Falmouth, MA, United States - SSM-Prop-6N | ecosystem: Environmental > Aquatic > Marine > Wetlands > Sediment ... | reverse complement strand
CTCAAGGCCTGAGCTTTGGCGAGCAGGTCGAAGAGCTTGACAATCTCAAGGACGCGGACGCTTACGAAGAGACTATGCGTATACTCAACAACAGAGCCAATGAGCGGTCCAAGGTTGCCGTGATGGACCAACACGCGGCTGTCAAGTCTGCTGTTGATGACCTTATGAAAGACCCCCAGAACTTCAACCCATACAGTGTCAAGGGCCTGACCGTGGAGAAGATGAAGGATCTGTCCGAGCTTCGTCAGCTTATGCTGGGCCCCTCGGACTACACTGACTGGGGTGTCTACAGCAAGATAAAGCAGATGGCCCCTTCTGACTTCACTGAGTTGGATCTCACTTCTCCTGAACTCATAAAGCGGCTGGCCAAGCCTGAGTTGAAGGAACTGATTAACGAGCAGTCTGCTATCATCCAAGGTACCCAGTCCGGCCGGTCCCGGTCTTCTCTTATGGGCTTTGGTGCAGACGTAGACAAGCAGCTTAATGTCATCATATCCAAGATGAAGGATTTCACCCCCGGATATGGTGCCAGCGATGAAGAAAGATTCGAAGCGGCTCGACGCACATCGGAGCTTATGGGTGTGGTATACGAGAGGATCAACGCTCGGGATGTTGTCTCAGAGGGTAAGTGGACGGTGAGCGAGATTAACAAGATCATCTGGGAAGAGTTGTCGACGTACACATACGACCCCGGGGTGTTCAGTTCAGAGCAGAAGAAGTACAACTTCGAGCTTAAGTCCGAGCCTTACCGGCTGAGATTCTTGAAGAACAGCAAACCAGAAAAGCTGCCTGAGTCTGCTGTGTTCCAGCCCGGTGTGCCTACAAACTCCACAGAAGCTAAGGCTGGGGCCCAACCGGATAGGTGGCTTGTCAGGACTGGACCCGAGGTCCACGTCTACGACATCCATGGCAATTACATTAAGACCTTTGTCCCCGGTCCAGACGCTGAAGAGTGGGACTTGATCAAGACTGAGGAGGAGAGAGCCGCAGAAGAGCGAGAGCAGAAGGCATTTGAGCGTGAGCTAAAGAAGCATCGGCGTAGCCCGCTTGAGGATGTTATCCTTGGTCCTAAAGGCCTTATTGGTGTAAGGACTCCTCGCATAAGGACCCGCGATTACGACCCCGCATATGATCCATCATGAAAGTACCTAAAGAGATATCCGGCACTCCTGATCCCGCTGTCGAAGACACAGTCAGTCAGGTCACGGCTCCTGTACAGGAGCCCACGTTCGTTCAGTCTGAGGACTCTGGTGTCCCTAAGGGTTGGTCTGAATACGTCGCGGATGTTGATCCGCTTGAAGCAGGGAAAGGCTACACCCCTCGCCTCTTCAGAGATACAGAAGCCGAAGGCGGCGTAGAGCCTTTCCGTCAAATGCTGATAGAGATGCCCGACGAAGAGGCTCTGGATCTCGCTGTCACTGCAGACCGCGGGCATTTGGACTGGGCTCTTCGTACAGTGAGAGGTATCAAGCCTGAGGTGGCGGCGAAGGTCCAACAGGTTGCCCAGATTCAGGGCATCCCCAAGGACATGGTCTTTAAGAACCAGGAGGAGGCTAGTGATTGGCAGGAAGCCTTCGAAGTCATAAAGACTCTGACTGAGAAAGACGAAGAGGGCGAGTATAAGTACCCCAAGACTCTTGCTTTCATGACCGACCCTGATAACGCCGTGCTTGCCAAGGACGATGCCGCACTCCTGGCTCGTGTCGAGGATCTGGCTCACAGCTTTTCGGCTTCTCCACAGCGGTATGTCTGGGAGAAGTTCAAAGAGGGTGGGAAGAGTTTTGTCCGGGGTCTGGCAAAGACCGGAGCAATTTCTCTGAGGGCGGTGCAATTGGGACTAGGTATGCCAGGACCTGTTAGTCTCTTCGTTCGCCAGGATAGGGAGCAAGCGTTCCAGCCGCGAGACGTCCAGTTTTACTTAAATGCCAGGACATTGGTAGAGAAGGGCTCTGATGTCACTTTTGCTACAGCAGCAAATCTCCTCGATGGGTTATCAAAGGCTGAGATCCTGGAACCCGACATGCTCGCTGAGAGGAAGGGCTTTACAAAGTATCTGGGCAGCGTGGCTGAGACCGTACCCCAGTTTGCAGGTGTCCTGGCTGCTACCTACTTCACTGGATCTCCTACGGCCGGTGCCTCGGTTATGGGGGGCTATATCTTTGGGACCACCTACGAGCAGCTAACCCTGCAGGGTGTGCCGGAAGACTTAGCAATCCGGGCTGCTACAGCGAACGCTCTTGTCCAGTCGGCCCTGGAGTTTGTAGCTCTTGGCAAATGGGTGAAGTGGTTCAAGACCGCACCGGGATCAAGGCGGCTGGCCCAAGAACTTCTTGGTGTGCTGGTGACGGAATATGGTACTGAGTTTCTTCAGCAGTTCCCCGAGGACATGACTCGAATTTACGCCGAGGAGTCAGCCAAGGGTGGGTCCGTGTCGGACATTGTTGACCGGGTGTTTGATAACCTGCCTTCGACCATCAAGGACGGTCTGTATGAGGGAGCGGTTGTGCTGCCCCTATCGCTCATAGGTGCGGCTGCGTCCTCTCCCCGGGCAATACGCCACCAACAGCACCTTAAGAGCAATTTGGCCTTCCTCACTGATCTGGGCAAGGCTGTAGAACTGAACAAGCTTCACAAGCTGTCTCCGGATAAGCACACAGCTTTTGTCCAAACGGTTCTCGAACAGAATGGGATAGAGGACATTGCTTATATCAGCAGTGAAGACTTCAAAGAGTTCCAGCAGGCGGCCCCGGAAGTAGCTCGTGAGGTGGTGGCGTCTCTTAGTCTGCAGGACCAGCTAGTCGAAGCAGAGGCTACCGGTGGGGACATAACACTGAGCATATCAGAGCTATCTACGAAGCTGGCCGGAACAGATGCTGGAGCCCTGCTCACACCCAGGTTGAGACTTGAGGCTGACGGTCTTACTCTCCACGAGCAAGCAGAGTTAGTGGAGCGGGCCCGGGCCGAGGCGAAGCGGGTTCAGGAAGAGTTTGCTGATCTGTTGGCAACGAACAGACTTCCAAGTCAACTGATGAACCTCCGTGAACAACTTGTTACCCCCAAGGACGAGGGTGGTGCTGGCCTTACCCCCGGGCAGGCCGACGCACACCTGGGTGTGCTATGGGCTCGTGCGAGCAAGGTGGCGGCAGAGATGGGCACGACACCCAAGGAGTGGATCGATTCATTGAAGCTTCGTTTGGTTGTCGACCAAGATGGTGTCAAAGTCCAAGGACGCCAGAGGGCTGAAAGAGCGAAGCATCCGTCACAGATGGAAATGGACGAGAGGCTCGACTTCTATGACACCATAGCCACCCAACAGAAGGGTGTGCCTGAGGCTGCTATGCTCAAGGTACAAAACCTCATGGCTGGTGTCCTCTTTAAGCCTATAGAGCATACAGGTGATTTGATCCACCGTATGACGGAAGACCTCAAGTTCAACAAGACGGCAGGCTACAACATTGTTCTGGATAAGGTGGAGAAGATCCTCGGGTCTCTTACCCAACCGTATGGGTTCATGAAAGAGTTCGAGGAGAACATCAAGAACAACGCCGAGGTGAGGGGTGTGACCGAGGAGGCATACCGAGCCGAACTGATGGCTGCTCTCGCTGAGTACGCTGAGGCCCGCAGGAACATGCCAGCGTTTAACGAGGTGCAACGCCTGGCCCGGGACGCGGCCGTCGCTCTTGGTGAACTGGACATCGACAGGGCTGTGCAGGATCTCACGAAGCTCAAGGACTATCTTGATGAGGGAGCAGAAGCTTGGGCTGCAAGAGCCACAGAAGCTGATTCTGTCCAGACGGTCAAGGATATCATCGAGGTCTTCCAGTCCGGTGTGGACTACGACGAGAACGGTGACATAACCAGGAATGAAAAGCTCGAACGATGGTTCGGTACCAGTGTGGTCGTGGATGAAGACGGCAACCCGCTTAAGGTCTTTCACGGCACCATGCGGGACTTCTCGGTCTTCAAGCCGGAAGCCAGTGGCCCTGAGACGAATCTGGGCCCGGGGTTCTACTTCACCAACAAGGAAGAAGACGCTTACGCCAACTATGCCCATATCTCCGGAGGTGATGTCCAAGCTAAGCTCCGTGGCAGAGCCGAAGAACTTATCAATGAAGACATAAACCTCAATGACTGGGACGAGGCTATGCGGAGGGCTAAGGAAGAGTTGGACTACCAAGAAGATGGTGTCCTGCTCGAAGTCTACCTAAAGCTTGAGAACCCTGTGATCATTGGTGGGGACAACCCCACATTCTTCGATTACACCTACCAGCTTGAGAACGACCCCGAGTTCCAGGAGTACTATGACAAAGCCTATGACGAGCTTCTGGAAGACGAAGGTGGCGACAAAACCAATGTCTTGGATGACGAAGTCATGGCCCTGGCGGCAGAACGCTTTGCGGCCGACCACGGCACAGAGCCTTCCGGCATTCTGCTTGACCTTGTTGAAAAGGCTCGTGAGATAGCCATGGACTACATGGCTTACGACCTGTCCGGCGTAGGCGAGTTCCTCATGCATGCTTTCCCACAGGATGGCATGAAAGCAGGGATAGCTCTTAAGCTGCTCGCTGCCGAGCTTCGTATGGCTGACGTCACCATTCCCGGTACGCCGTACACGGCTGCTTACGAGATAATCAACCGGGCTCTTAAGGAACTGGGCTTCGATGGCTACATCGATTACACAGTCTCAGATAAGTTCCCATTCATGGCACTTGATGCCGACACTGCTCACTACATCGTCTTCGACCCCAAGCAGGTGAAGTCGACTAAGAGCATTAACTTTGATACCGAGAACGCCAATATCTACGAGCAGATCTATTACCAAGGTGGCGAGATTGTCAAGAGAGCCCCGAGGTATGGTGGTTTCTTCTCCGGTCTTCATCAGGCAGCCTTGGATATTCCTCAGGCCAAGGGTACACCAAAGCAGATGCTGGCTGCACTCCGTAAGTCCAAGAGCTACTCAGGTGAAGAGTACAAAGCTATCCCTGCGTTGAAGAGTCTTATAGAAGACACGCCGGAAAACGAAACGATCACCAGAGACCAGATCATTGACTTGGTAGCAGAGAGCTTTGTGGAGTTGGAGTTCCGGACGCACTCTGACATTACAGGTGGGTCTTCGGGCCCTGACATGGGTGACATAGAATACTATCCCAATACGTCTTGGGATGCTGCTCCAGAACACACGGTGGATATAGTAAACCAGTACAGCACTGTGGAGTTCCCCGACTCAGAGGGAAACCTTCAGTCCTTCGACATCTCTTACCACACAGACAATACTGACTATGAAGAGAGGGGCGGCCCAGACATACCAAACCAAAAGGCTGTGTACCTTGACGGACGAAGGCTGTTTCAGCCCAACCGAGGGTACTCTATGCTCGCTCACCAAGCAGAAGCTCTTCTCCGTCAGGAGTTAGAAGTTCGTCTGGGAAGGAAGCTGACAGACGCTGAGGTTGTTCGGCTTATGCCAACCAAAGCCAGGCCCGGATGGGTGGAAGAAGTCATGCCTCTCAGGGAGAAGGAGTACACCATAGATTCTGAGTCTGAAGGCGAAGTGAAGATCGTTGTCTATGATGACTACGACTATCCTCTACGGCCGAGGGGTGCATACACCAATACCGATTCGCAGCTTAGGTTGTTTGGCCCTGACCCCGAATATGACTATCTGCTTGGCACTGATCTCAACTTCAGAGTGATGCTGCGTAATGAAGAAACCGGTGAAGAGACTGAGTACTCAAGCTTCGAAACAGCCGCCGATGCCATAGAGGGGGACATCTTCATGGACTACTACGACCGGGACATGGAGGCTGGAATAGACCGCATGTACCAGGAACGCCTGAGCAACGGTGAAGACGTTAAGTATATGGAGTACACCATTGGTGCAGAGCATGGTAGTGGACCTACGAGGCTGAATGCCAATTACGATGAGTACCTTCTGACCATAGATGATACTTGGCTCGCAGAACCCTGGATATTCTCAGGCCACTGGGACCAGATACCCAACGTCATAGGTTTCACTCGGGTGTCAGATAAGACGGCTGTAATAGGCGGCCAGGAACACCACACACAGTTCCTCGAAGAGCTTCAGTCAGACTTGCATCAGAAGGGAAGGGACTTCGGGTACTTCACCGCCGAAGAAGCTGTACACAGAGACAATAACAGGTCCCAAGCCTACCTGGGCTTTCTGAATGTTAAGAAGGAACTGGACAAGGAGTACCAAGACGATGGGCGGGGCGACCCTTCTTCCCTGCCGGACTTCGCTAGTGAACTTTATATCAGCGACGCTAACCTCAAGAAACAGATCTTAGACTTCCTCACCGCTATAGAAGGCCTTCCCAGTGCGGACCAAGCAAGGTTTGCTCTTGCCAACTACATGCGTTTGCGGAAGGGGGCTCCTGAGAGTCCGTTCAAGGATGCCTGGTCTCTGATACTCTTCAAGCAGATGGTATTGAAAGCCCTTGACGGAGGGTACGAGGCCATAGCTTGGTCCAACGGCAATATCCACGGTGAGCGTTGGGACAAGCTTAAGGGTGTGAACCGGATAGTTGCTGTTACAAGGCCTGATGGAAGTGTGCATGTAGAAGGTTATGACGTGGCATACGACAACTCTGGTCAGACAGCTTTGCAGTCCACCAAGAAAGCGGAGTTCACGGCGAGGAGTGAGAAGTCTCTGGCGACGTATCTCGGAAAGGACATAGCCGAGCGAGTACTTAACGCAAACGCCTTCAACACAACCAGAGGTGTGGAGCGTACACTTGATGGACGAGGCCTCCGCATGGGCGGGGAGGGCTTCCGTATCTTCTACGATACGGTCTTGCCCGCTCAAGTCCGCAAGTGGCTGAAGTCCATGAAGACTGATGCTGTTCTCGAACAGGCTCCTCTTAAGGGTTTCGAGTCCTTAGGTGATCAGTGGGTTGTAAAGCTGACACCGGATCTGCAGGCGAAGATCACCCACGATGGTCTAACACTGTATCAGGCGGCCGAAGAGAACAACCGGAAACGCCCCAGAGGTCGGGTGCAGTTTACCCCCACCGAGACCATCATCACGTTGTTCGAGTCCGCGGACGTAACAACTTTCGTTCATGAGTTGGCTCACATATTCCTGGAAGACATGAAACGGCGTGTCGCGGATGGCACCGCTTCAGATCGTGAGGCCAAAGATCTTGTTGCCATTCGGCAGTTGACTGGTGATTCCGAGCTAGGCACTGAGGCCCACGAGTTCATAGCCAAGGCATTCGAAGGCTACCTGATCGAGGGCAAGGCTCCTGCTACCAAGCTGGTTGAAAGCTTCCGGAACTACCGCACCTGGATGCTGAATCTCTACAGGCAAATTGGTGGTATGGAAGACGTCCGTATGAACGACACGCTAAGGGGCATCTTCGATAGCATGCTGGCCTCTGAAGCAGAGATGAAGGAAGTGCGGTTTTACTATGCTGCCAATGAATCCCTTGTGGGGTCCATGCCCGGTGACGCAAGGCAGAAGGCACACCTGCAGAGACTACATGTAGCAGCACGAGAGAGGGCCCTGCAGGATCATGTCCGGAGAGCTTTGAAAACCTTCTTGGCTACCGACGGTATGCGTGAACGGATACAGAGCCTGGCAGCCAGTCAGGTTGACTCGATGCCGGTCTACAGAGCCGTTCAGATTGCTATAGACCGTGGTAGCCTTAACGCTGACAGGATCAAGGCCGAGTACGGCGAAGACGCTTACAACGCCATGAAGGCCCTCCACCCGAGGCTGGTGACCAACAACGGTACTTTGGATCTCACTGAGCTTGCTTTGGAGTTGGAGTATGACAGCGAAGAGGCTTTGATTGCCGACATAGCCAAGTCACCCAAGAGGGCTACAGCTATCGAGACCCGGGTGGATGAACTCATAGACGAACGCCGGGAACAGATCCGGGAGACTTTGGCTAGGGATGAGTTCTTGCCCGGCGAGGAAGCCTACCACAACGATGCTCAACGGAAGTACTTGCTCAGCGAAGCAAGACTCGTGGCCAAGCACATAGCAGAGCAGACTGGCCGGTCGAGACGGCGGTACGAAGAGAAGGCCTATCGGGACTCGGCCCGAGCCATACTGGAAACCAAGACTGTTGCTGAAGCCATACGATATGACCTGTACTCCCGGGCCGAGGCCAAGTACGGTAGGCAGTTCGAGGCTGCTGTGATAAAGGAAGATTGGGAAGCAGCCCAGGAAGCCAAAGAGAAGCAACTGATCAATCACTTCTTGGTGACCGAAGCAGTCCGCGTAAGACGGCTGCACGAACAGGCCATCAGGCAAGCCAAGACCCTGGCCAAGTCCAAGAGCATTTTGGATAGGCACCGTCAAGTAATACGCCACCTACTCTTCAAGGCCGGTCTGGCCGGGACAGATGCTCCACATGTCACTGAAGAGGCTTTTGCCAGCACCCTCGGCGAGATCGAGGCGGGCCCCGCCGGTGTGCCGCTGCCGAATGCTGTTAAAAACTTCCAGCAACAGCAGGACTACAGGACCATGCCGGTGACTGACTTCTTCGACCTGATGCAAGGTATAAAGGTCATAGGGGCCAGAGGACGCAACGCTGTAAAGCTCCAGAAGAATGAAGCGGCCCGGGTGATTGACGAGGTGGCAACCGAAGCCGCAAGGCCCATGCTCAATCGTAGGAAGGTGGACCCGCTGACCAACCACTCGCGGATGCACAAGCTCCGGTCCTTCCTGCGGAACCTTGGTGCAGAAACGATGCACATGCTGTTCGACCTGAAGCGGGCTGACGGCTACACCAACTTGGGGCCGGACGGAGAGATGGGCCCCAACGAGAAACTCCACCAAGCCATCTTCGACAGGCAGAAGGATGCGATCAAGGCTCTCGATGCCTTCGAGAAGAAGTACTTGGTTGACATCAACGATCGGCTGGGCCTCTTGGCCCGGCGGTTTAGAGAACGGTTTGGCAATCGGCCCTTCCAGATCCCAGGAGCCCCTTTGCCGGGAGTGCTTCGGGCGGCTGGCTACAAGGGTTGGACCGGCGAAATGGTCTTGTCCTTCGTCCTCAACATGGGCTCGGAGACAGGGATCAAAACGCTGCAGAATGGCTTCGACATGGATCTCACAGAGCTTCGAGCCGTAGCTGCCATGCTGACCTCTCATGAGCTTCAATTGGTCCAAGACATCTGGAACGCAATTGAGACTTTGTGGCCGGACATGGAAGCAGCATACTTCAGTCTGAATGGTGTCCACCTGGATCGCATAGCCGCTGAGCCCATAAGGCTTGCGACGGCGGATGGCAAGACAGTTACCCTCCGGGGCGGCTACTATCCTCTGCGGTATGACCCCAAGGCCTCTCGCAAGGTGGCTGAGTTTACCGAAGCGGACATACTCAAGAACGAAGCTGCTGCCGTCCACCATATGAACAAGCCGCGTGACAGCTTCACCAAGAAGCGTACCGGCTCCAGCAACCCCATACTACTGAACATCAGCCCACTGTATCGCCACATCAGGGATACGATCCGGTACACCCACCTCAGCGAGATCCTTACTGACATCAGCAAGGTCTTCAAGCATTCTGACTGGGCTGACGCCTATACAGATTTGATGGGAGCAGAGCGGTATGAGACTTTGATCCCCTGGCTCTCCCAGATTGCCCGGCCGGAGCCCACAGTGGCCGACAACCTGGACCAAGTTCTATCGACCTTCCAGAAGCTGGCCATAATCAAGGCCCTTGGTGCCAGGTTGAAGACCGGCGTGAAGCAGGCCTTCTCTTTGACTTCTACGATTTCGAAGTTGGGTATCCTCCCGACGATGAAAGGCGTAGCCAGGATGATCACCCATCCGTACCAATCAGTGACAACGGTCGAGGCCATGTCTCCGTTCATGCGGGACAGGGCTCATAAGATCGAGGTCGAGATGGCTCGGCTCTACGAGCAGGTCAGTCCGTTCAAGCGTAGTGTTAAGGTGGGGGGCAGAGAGGTGACACTCCGGGATCTGCAGCACATGGCTCTGGTCAATATCCGGCTCGGTGACATCATGGGTGCTTATCCCACTTGGTTAGCTGCCTTCCACCAGAAGCTTGATGCCACCGGCGATGCCGATGCGGCTATCAGCTACGCAGACAACATAGTGGCTGAGACCCAACCAGTGTCCTCGGCCATGTTCAAGAACCTGTGGCAGACTGGCGGCAAAAGGAACACGGCTCTTGGCCGGTTGATCCGCTGGACCATCAGCCCCTTCGTCGGCTGGACCATGAAGTACGGTAGTCGTATGAGGACTCACTTCAATGCTTGGACAGAGGGCAAGATGTCCACAAGGGACTACGCCAGGCATGTGGTCTACGAGAACCTTTTACCGCCGCTCATGGTGGCCCTCCTAGTGCCTTCAGGCGACGACGAGGAAGAACTGACGTGGACTGACCTGTTGTACTACGGCACGAGCTATTGGACATCCTGGATGCCCGGGGCCAACACTGTACCACGAGGGCTCAAGTACGGCACCTTCGGTGGCGTGAAGATGACGCAGCCTTGGCTGCAGCAGATCGACAACGCGATTGTCACACCGATCAAGGAACTCTCTGAGGGCGACTACCTTGAAGCTCTCAAAGCTCTGGCCGCAGCAACAGAATTCCAGCTTGGCATACCGGCCTTGACGGTGGCTAAGGAAATAGATGACACTGTTAAGAAGATCGTTGGCGACGAAGAGGATTAGACCATGACCCTTAGCACTACAACTTCCAGCATCACCTATGATGGTGATGGCAACAACAAGACCTTTGCCTACACGTTCAAGATCAAGGATGAGGACCATCTGGTTGTGACGCTGTCTGATGACGACGGCAGCAACCCGGAGATCCTGGTCAAGACCACTGACTACACTGTTACCGGCGTTGGTGAGGCTGCTGGTGGCAATGTGGTCTTGACTGCCGGAAGAGCAGCCCCGGCCTCTGACGAGCATCTGACCATAGATAGAGTTGTACCGCTGACACAACTCACTGATCTGGAAGAGCAAGGATCTTGGCTGGCTGAGACCCATGAAGACGTCTTCGACTATCTGATGATGGTCAACCAGCAACAGCAGGACGAGATCGATCGCTGCTTCAAGATCTCTTCGACGGCCGACGAGGAACCTGATGACTTCGATGGCACAGTGGAAGATCTCTACAATGCCATCTCTGCGTCAGCGGCCCTATGCGAGAGCTACAAGGATGACGCTGAAGCTGCCGCCGCTGGTGTCAGTCTGCCGAGCATCAACCCCGGAGATGCCGACAAGGTTTTGGTTGTCAAGGCCACGGAAGATGGCTACGAGCTTCTTGCCTCTTTGGATTCTTTCACCCTGGCCACCCCGACGCTTACCGGCACAGTGACAGTGACATCTGTGTCCTTCTCTGGTGCTTGCAGCTTTGCCAGTGCAGTCACCTTTGATGCAGCAGTTGAGTTCGACGGTGCAGTAGTCTGCGATTCGACCTTGGAGCTTAATGGGGCTCTGTCCGGCAGTAGCTTTTTGGATGAAGATGACATGTCTTCTGACAGTGCCACTGCAGTGGCCAGCCAGCAAAGCATCAAGGCCTATGTTGACAGCGAGGTGACTGCTCTATCAGCACCTTCCTGGGCTCAGATAGTACAGTCCACGGCGAGCGGGGGATCTAATGGCCAATCCCTGTCCTCCGGTTCGTGGGCCAACGCTTTGGAGCTTACATCCCTGGAGTATGATGACGATAGCATCGTCACTGCTTTCCGCAACGAAGATGCAGGCTCCAACCCCAACCAGTTTGAACTAGCCGCAGGGACTTATGAGATAGATGTGAACTGCCAGTTCAACAACACTCTGCTCGGCACCTTCAAGCTACGCAATGTCAGTGATGGCTCTGATGTTCTCTTCGCTATGGCGACGAGAACAGCCACTGCGATTACTTCTCAAAACATGTGCAGGTTGTTTGGCAGGTTTACAATCGCAGACACCAAGGCTTTCGAGCTACGATACTGGGTATCGAATGCCGGGAATACCGGCTACGACATGAGCAGTGGTGAAGACAATATCTTCATGATGTGCAACATCAAGAAGCTCTAGCCTCTACTTGCGATAGACCTTTCCAGTCCAGCCTTCGGCTTCCAGAGGGAAGGTCTGTGCCCACTTGGGCTTCTCGGTGAGGAGTGCCACAAACCTGTCAAGGTCAGCTTCCTTCTCGGGTACTTCAGCCACAATCTCATCGTGGACATGGAGGACTACCGGTATGCCTGCCTTCTCTACATTGATCATGCCATGCACGAGGAGATCCCGACACAAGGCTTGTATGACATTCTCAGTGATCTTGCCGCCGTAGGTATACTGGAGACCCCACTGATGCACAGCGTTCTCACCGTAGAAGCACAGAGCAGGAACCTTCTCCTCTTTGTAGGGTCTCTGCACCATAGTGATGTTGGGCTTGTACCACGCAATGCGTCGCCCTGATGGCAGGCGGCAATACAGGAAGTCTTCGTTGTCACGATAGAAGGTGATGCCATTAACAGAGAAGGCTTTGCCGATATACTCTGTGGCCTGCTTGGCCGCTTCCTCCAGGTTCTTCCATAATGCCGTAGTCCTTGGCCGGGCCTGTCTCCAAGCCCATATCTTCTCTTTGATCACTTCGTCAGAGAGCTTGTCGACCTCGTCAGACCCGATGCTCTCAGCCATCTTACGAAAGGCTTTGGTCCAGCCTTGGTAGCCACAAGCCAAGGTCAGTGTCTTGCCAAAGAACCTCTGGTCTTTTGTCACTTCGTCGTAGCTGACCCCCGGGTAGATGTCGCAGGCTGCCACCTTGTATGGGTCAAGGTTGTCTGCATAGGCTTTGAGGACCGCCTCCTCTCTGGCCAGCCAAGCTAGGCCACGAGCCTCCACGCCACTGAAGTCGGCGGTGAGGAGGGTGTGGCCGGGGGCGGCCTGGATCATCCCTCTGAGGCAACGTGAGGCCGCCACAACAGGACAATCGTAGATCAGCCGTACCAAGTCCAGATCTTCTTCCGGGATTCCAGACAGGATCTCAATGTCCTGCGGCTGATAACTGTCTCGTGGGTAGTTGTGCGGCTGGATACCTCGACCAGAGTACCGACCGGTAGAAGCACCGTGGTACAGTATGGTGCCTCGGCAACGCCCATCAGCGTCAGCCCTATCCACCATGCTCTGAAGCTTTTTAACTGAGGTCTTGCCAAGAGACTGCCGGATCTCCAAAACTCTGCGTACCCTATCCGTCATTCGGGGAGACTTGAGCAGGGCCAGAACTGCGGCCTGATCCAAGCTTGATACCTCAAAGCCTTTGGTCTTCAGCCAGCGTTTAAGCTGCAGAACCTGGGTTCCGGTATGCACCATGCCGTTGGTCAAGGTTTGCAGTTCCATGCAGAGACGCTGCTGCTCTCGTTCAGTCCAGTTAATCAGCTTCTGGATCACTGGTATGTTGACGTATACACCTCGGTCGTTAACAACCTGGTCGTGCCTCCACACACCTGCCTCGTAGGCTTCGAGGTCCGGCAGGTACCTATCCAGATCACACTCAGCCTCTACGTCATCGATGCAGTAGTCGAAGAGGATGGTGAAGTCATCTTGCTTCTCGTGCCACTTAGCTTTGTTGTTCTTGGTCGGCTTGCGGGGCTTGCACATCTTGAGCATGACTCTGCGACCCCTGTTGTCCTTCTTATGCTGGAGGCCCAACACATCGCATGCTTTGCCAAGGGCCCGGGGGAGAGCATGGCTACTGGTCTTAGCCATAGTACATCGCCACTTCTTCAGCGGGATAGCCGAGAAGCCATACCTCGCATGCATGACGTTGTCCCACAGCACCCGCTCGAACATCGCGTTGTGGGCTACCAAGACATCGGCATCAGCAACCATCTGGTTGAGTTCTCCGTTAGACAAGAGAGGTCTGTCAGCGAAGTCTCGGAAGCTATGTCCAAGCCAAAGCTTGGTAGGCTCATCGTTCTTCTTGACTGCGATGCAGATAATGTCAGTTGACGGATGTGCGGAGTAGGGGTGGACACCTGTTGATCGTAAGTCGACTTCACTTCGAGTCTCCATATCTAGTGTGACAACCTGCATGGCCATGATCTCCTGTAAAAGACAGCAGGGAGGCCCGGGCAGCACCTCCCCGCTTGGGTAGTTTCCTGTAGCCCCGACCTGCTAGAAGGGGATGTCTTCCTCGTTCGGATCGGGCTCACCCAGAACGTCGGACAGATCCTGCTGCGTCACACCGGCACTCGCCTCGTCGGCAAAGTCTTCCTGTGCTGAGGACCGGCCGCTGAAGGGCTCGCCATCCCGGGTCTTCATCAAGTTCTGAAGACCGAAAGCCACGCCGCGGTTACCGGCAGTGTCGTAGGCGTATGCTGTGATGCTGGCTTTGGCGTAGCACCCTGCATAGAAATCTTCGGGCGTGATGATGTCGCTCATGCTGCTGTCAATCACGCCGGGCCGCATCTTGCTGGTGGCCTTGACGAAGATGTGACCGGCATAGCCGTCAAGATCCGGCTTGTCCTTGTCACCATCCCGGAAAGGATGCTGCAACGACTTGGGTCTCTTGTTGGGGTCGGGCCACTTGGCCTGAACCGCAGCCTTGGCCAGGGCCTTGAGGGTGTCGAGGTTCGTACCCTTCGGGAAGAGCATGGTGACCGAGTACTTCGGCTGGCCGCCTTGGAATGCCACCGGCTCGAAGACGGCGGGGAAGCTGACGCGGAACTCTGGGGTTGTTACCTTATCCATTTTGTTTCTCCTGTTTGACATCGTCGACATCGTTAGTTCAAAAACTCTGCTTCGTCTAGGAAGTCCAGCGAAGCCTGCGTTGATACGGCTGGTCTCTTGTCGTCTTCTGGTGCTACCGTGTAGCCGGTTTCCGGTTTCTCCCACGCATCAGCAAGTATGTCTTTGTAGTCTTCCACACCCGCTGCCTTGAGAGCCTTCTCGGCCTTGGCTACAGATAGCAGTTTCTTTTCATAGGCATCTTCTCCAAGTAGTTCTTCTAACAGGCCAGCGGCCTCTTCGTTATTGACCCACTTCCTGTTAGCACGTTTGGCTACCAACTTGTAGCCTTCGAAAGTCCTGCCAATCTCCATCTGTGACTGCACAAAGTTCATGACCTGGCCCACCCAGGATGTGAACAACTCGGCAAACTCAAGAACCTGGGTGACCTGTTCGCTTGTCAAGTCTGCCGGTTCCGGCAGGACCGGCGAACCGAACTCTGTCTTGGCCAGTTGGCATGAGGTGTTGACGATCTCCGGGCAAACAGCCATCGCCGGACAGAACCGGCAATGCCTACCAGCATGAAGTGGAGCGTTGTCCTGCCGTGTTGCATTAGCAGCAGGCACCAGCACGTTGAGAGCCCAGTACTTCAAATCCTCGATGTTGATGGACCATGCACGGATATGGCCATCCGGGTGCGGGGCTCTGGGCTGGACGATCACCAGCTTTACATGCTTGATCGGCTTGGTGAACCTCGGCTCAGCCTTGATCAACTGCTCGTACTGCCGCAGAGCCCCGAGCCCATAGATCATGAGTTGGGTGTTCCACTCCACCTCGACAGGTACACCGGCACCATGCTTGTAGTCAATGACGTGCAGTGTGTACCCATCCTCGTCCGAGTCTTCGAGGATGCAGCAGTCAGAGGTGCCGTAGATGTCTTTGTCGTAATGAGCCAGTGAGAACTGATGCTCCACAGACATATGCACCCGGGCAGTAGAGCCGACCAGATCAACATACTCCTGCACGGCATCCACCATGTCCTGATCGATCTTGAACTGCTGCTTGTCCACGACGATCGTCTTGCCAAGGAAGGTCTGGGCTCGCAAAGGTGCCCTGCCCTCCACTGAAAGACACCGGGCCCCTAACAGATGGGCCGCAGTACCTTCCCTGGCGTAGACTGATCCCTCATCCGCTGGCACCTGCTCGCTCAGGCGGATAGACCCGGGGCAGTGAATCCATCGGCTCGATGCTGAAGGTGCCAGTTTTGCGTGTTTGGTATCGCTCATGATTGTCCTACTCGGAGGCCTTGCGGTACATGACCGCAGCTTCTGCCCTCTGCGTATCGGAAAGTTCGCTGATCTTCGCGGCACCAAACTCGGCCAGAACCTGCTTGGCTCTCTCGGTGCCGTGGCTGGCTGCGAAGTTCTTGACCAACTCACGGAAGTCTTCAGCCGAGATAGGTTCGAAGACATCGGGCTCTGAAGGCTCGTCTGCATCAAGGCCGAGAGGATCGTCGTCGGGCTCGGGCAGTGGCTCTGTCTTGGCAAGCTTGGTCTCAGCCTCGGCAGCCAACTTCTCAAGCGTCTCGGTGCGGCAGCGGTTGTTGTACTTTACACCAAGCTCGTCGAGCCTGGCCTTGACTTCTTCCCTCTTGTCGGTGGCTTCGCTGGTTGTGGTCTCACCAACCGGTTCTTCTTGCTGCTTCTCAGGAGCAGGCTCCTGCTGCTTCTCAGGAGCAGACTCCTGCTGCTTGGCTGCTTGGCTCGCAGCGTGAGGAACCAAGGCCATAAGGCCCGACGGCTCCTGCGATCCACCAAACACAAACTGGATCTTCCGGTTCTGGCCCCACCACTGCGACAGTGCGTACCTCGCAGTGCCGGATGAGGGGTTTGGTGCTATCCGTAGCACCCCTTCTTCTGTGATTACTGCATCTAACATGGCGTTCTCCTTACGACAGCAAAAGGTCTAGCTCTTCATCTTTGTCGAGAGCCGTATCCACAATATCCAGCTTGCGAACAACCACCCTGCCCATGTGGGCGTCGAGGGTATTGGCTGCTACCAAGTACTGGATCAACACGTTCTTTGTCTGGCCTATACGATGGGGTCTGTCTTCGGCCTGCTGTATATCTCCGGGCACCCAGAACATCTCCGCAAAGATGACGTGGTTGCTCGCTGTCAACGTCAGCCCTGTACCAGCAGTCTTCAGACTGCCGAGGAACAACCGGCACTTCGGGTCTTCGTTGAAGCGTTGTACAAGCACGTCCTTCTTGGTACTGCTCAACCCGCCGTAGTAAAGCACAGCCTGCTGACCGAACTCGAAAGCGAGATGCTCGCCCATCGTCCGGTGGTGGAACCAGACGATGATCTTATGGTCCGAACCGTCAACAGCATCCTTGATGAAGTTCCTGACGGCATCCAGCTTGGCGTCTGCAAGCTCGCGTCGCACTCTGGATATGTCTGCGAAGGGCACATCCTTACTACCCTCCAGCAGCTTGAGGGCCTGCCGGAAAGCTTGTTCGTCCTCCAGCAGATCCTTAGCAGTACTGGCCCCAGTGCCCTTGAGCAGTTTCTTCCATATGTCGAAGCCGATGCCGAAGCTTCTCGGTGTATCAAGCTCGATGATCTGTCTTTGTTTCTTGGGCAACTCCGGCAGTACATCTCGTTTCAAACGACGAAGCATAAGGTGGCCCTTGAGCCGTCGCTGGAGATTGGGCAGAGTCTTCATGTTGTGCCCGGACAAGTCCCAACCGAACTGAGTCCTCTTCGGATCACAGTATGCTCGTGCGAACTTCCACCTGTCGTACCACTCCGGCCGGTCAAGCCACGCCAAGGTGGTTTGGATCTCAATGGGCCTGTTAAGAATCGGGGTGCCTGAAAGGGCTATGCGGCGGGGGGCGTCAAGGGCCTTCACACCTCGACCACCATAGAGATGCAGAGTCCTCTGGGTGGTGGGATTCTTGAAGTGGTGGCTCTCGTCGACAACGATAGCATCCCAGTTGCGAAGCCGTAGAGCCTTCTTGATCTGCGGCCTGGCCAAGATTGCCTCGCTGAGAATGATCACGTCTGCAGTTGGTATGTCCTCTTTTGGATCGACCATTGCCACTGTCAAATTGCGGGTGGTCCACCGCTGCCACTCTCGTAGCCAGTTGTACTTGAGGTGTGGGGGACAAACGATCAGGATCGACTTGCACTGCTGGTCTGCATTGACCATGCCGATGACTTGTACCGTCTTGCCAAGGCCCATCTCGTCTGCGAGCAAAGCAGCGGGGTGGTCCAGCAGGTATCGTATGCCCTCAAGTTGGAAGGGTCTGTAGGATAGCCCGGCGGGGCACGGTATCTCTTTTGACATTGTTGACACTTTCGACATGATCACATGATAACAATTCAAAACCGGGTCGCAAGATAATTCTGGCACTTTAATCAAAAACTTCTTGAGGCGGGGTAGCCTAAAGCTTATAAGGGTGTACCCATGATAAGGGTACCCCTTTAAGGAACGGAAATGATATGAGATATTGGCCCCCCGGCATGAAGCAAGCTCTGGCAACCAAGGCCGGAATTCGATTAGCCCATTTGTGTGACATCCTGGCCCGACGTAGAGGCTGTTCCCCTGCCCGGGCGAAGCTTCTAGAGCAGTGCAGCCAGGATCTCTTTGACAAACCCATCCCTTGGCAGGACTGGCTGTTCAACAAGACAACCAAGCATCCGGCCTTTTCACGGAAGAGGAGGCAACCATGAGCCCCGCCGTCGAAGCTGTTTTGGCTCTAGTCCATCGAGGCTTCAAAGTGTTCCCAGTCTTGCCCGGTCAGAAGCGTCCTGCCCTGAGCGGCTGGCAGGAGTGGGCCATCAATCACAGCAACGAAGAGGACATCAAGACCTACGCCCAACGCCACCCGGGATGTAACTGGGGTGTCTACTGCGGCGGCTCCGGTCTGGTTGTTGTGGATATTGACAACAAGACCGACCGCGACGGCTACAAAAGTCTGGAGAGACTAGAGGCTGAGAACTCTGTGCTGCCGGACACGTTCATGGTCGGCACACCGTCAGGCGGCAAGCACTTCTACTACCGTGGCAAGTACCCCAACACAGCCGACAAGTTTGGCACTGGTATAGACACTCGGGGTACTGGTGGCTATGTGGTAGCACCCGGCAGTATGGTCCACGGCAAAGTCTACAAAGTTCTTCACGATGTTCCTGTAGTAGATCTACCGCCGTGGCTGCTGGAGATCACCCCTGAAGTAGAGCCTCTTGAACGACCAGAGGACAAGCATGTTGCCGAGTCTATAGCGGAGGGCAGCAGAGACAGCACCTTGACGCGATGGGCTGGTGTGCTTCGAGCCCAAGGCTTGACCTATGAGGAACTGGTTGCCGCCTTGCTGGTCATGAACGCAGAGCGATGCGACCCGCCAATGCCTGATGGTCAGGTGCGGAAGATCGCAGCGAGTATCTCGAAGAAGCCCCGGGGCAACGCTCTTGCCGTGGCTGACTTCTTTGATGTGGCTGATAGTGAGAAGATGGTCCGGAAGAAGGACTGGCCCATACCTCTGTCCGGCTTTGTTCCCGGAGAAGCCAAAGCCCGCCGATGGATCTTGGATGAGTGGCTTCCTGTGGGTGAGATATCATCGATATATGGTGCAGGGTCTACTGGCAAATCCCTCCTCAGTCTCCAGCTTGGCATATCTGTAGCTGCAGGTGGCAAGTTCCTGGATATGGATGTTCAAGAGGACATGATGTACATCGGGGTGTACTGCGAAGACTCGGCAGACGAACTCCACCGGCGTGTAGAGTCCATACGCAAAGCTCCGGAGTTCGCTTTCCTCGATGAAAAGAACATGCCCAACCCCTGCTACCTGTGGCCGAGGGCTGGCCTGAACAACACCTTGGTCACAGCCAACAACCAAGACGTAGTGCCGGGGCCGTTCATGCCTGAGCTTCGAGCGTTCCTTGAGACTCTGCCCAAGCACAAGCCAAAGCTGATGGTCCTCGACACACTCAGCGACATCTACATGGGCGACGAGAACGTCAGAGAGAAAGTCAACAAGGTGGTCAAGTACTACATGGTAGCACTGGCCCAAGCTTACAACCTGACAATCCTCCTGCTGGCTCACCCCTCGCGTACAGGTCAGAACACAGGGGACATGCTCTCTGGATCTACAGCTTGGGAAAACGCAGTTCGCAACAGACTGGCTCTGGCCACCAAGGAAGACCGGACATGGCTACGCAGACTGAAGAGCAACTACGCCAAGCGTGGAGCAGAGATCGAAATCTACTGGGAGTCCGGCAGGTTCCTGCCCCTTGCGGCTGACGAGGCTGAAGGCGAAGAGCTACGCAACTTCGGGGACTATCTGGCCAGCAGGTACATCCCGGGGGACTGCATAGCCATGACCTCAGTGGTTGAAGACTTGGCCACCGACCCGACCTACGGCTTTATCCTAGCCGGGTTGAACAGCGAGAAACGAAGACGCGAGAAGCTCATTACGTTGCTTCGCAAAGAGCTTGTCCGAAAAGGCAAGGTGTTTAACTATCACTTGAAACCGAGCAGGAAGCCACGGCACTGGCTGATGGTCGAAGCTTTGGGTGAAGACATCACATTCTTAGACTGATAGGAGTTGAAATGGTGCTATCAAATGATGCTGCATATGTAGAGATCCAGGCGGCCTTGGTTAAGCAGGGCGAGGCCAGGATGACGGAAGCACTAGAGAATATCTTTGGGCCGAAGAACGTGTCCTTCGCAGGCAGGCCCGGGGACTGGACCTTCACCATCACAGATCCAGAGAATCCGAACAAAGTGTTGTACCGGGAGACACACATAGACAAGATCAAGCTGTTAGTCAACGCTGTGAAGGCAGTCAAGAAAGCCCTGCGTGACCGGAACACCATACGCAACAGTCCTGCTCCCGGCCGCAACGATCCATGCCCCTGCGGCTCGGGCAAGAAGTACAAAAACTGCTGTGCTTGAATCTTGACAATGAATCAGGAGAGTTCGTAGGATAACATCATGATTACTAAGCCCAAGACAACCCGAGGTGGTAAGAGACCGGGAGCCGGAAGACCAAAAGGCAGTCGCAATGCCAATGCCAAGCACTGGCCCAAGTTCAGTACTTGCATCAGCCCGGAGAATGAAGCATACATGGACAAGCTCGTCCGAAAGAACAACGGCTTCCTGACCAAGACCAAAATAGTCGACGAAGCCCTCGGCCTCTACCGCAAAAAGCACCCCCTCCGGTAAGCTGCGAGCGGCTGCTGACGGCACAGCATGCTCGCGGAGCCTCAGAGGCTAACCCCCGCTGGCCCGGACAACCAGTGGGGGTCTTTTTATGGGTACATAAAAAAAGCCCCGCCAACGAGGCGGGGCTCCTGCAGGTGGGGAAAGGACGAAAGCCCACCTGAAGTTACATATCTATACCAACCAATGCTTCGCTAAAGTCACGAAGCCACTGCCTTGCGAAGTTCTTGTACAGATGTTGTACGGCCTTGTACTTTGCGAAGTAGTACGAGGTGTCTCCGTTGACCGGTACGGCCATTCGAATCCTCTGGGTTATGATGTCTGTGATACCCTCAAGGATGCGAGGCAAGAACTTGGCTCGCTGGCTGTCGCCACAAGTCTTAGCCACGCGGACAGCACCGGTGAGGTTCCAGCAGAGCTTGATCATTTCGCAGTTCATGCTCACTATGGCATGGGTTTCAGGCGAGAACCTGGCTTCAGAAGTAGATGGCAGGTTGGCTATGCCATCCAGATCACGATTCATCTGCTCAATTACATACTTCATTGATAGCTGATTGGACATAAGGTTACTCCGGTAGGTAGACCCATACGACCATTTGCCTTCGGCCCCAAACCAAAGCCTCTTGGTGCGTAGGGTACAGTAGATCTAGTTTGTTGCCCCTGATGGCACCTCCCCGGTCTTCAACCTTAACCAAGTAGTCTTGGTACCCGGGGATGTACATCTGTGTGCCGAAGGGGATAACGCTTGGTGCTGCCGCCAGTGGGTGGTTGGCTTTTGTCTTGGCCGCCGTCATGCCGTCAGCGTAGACGCCGCAGCACTGCTCACAGGGACAGTACGCTGAGACATCGGTGTACCATGGCAGCCATTGCCCGGGCAGGGGCACCAGTCCGCCGGACAGATACGCAGTCAGTATGGTTGTTGCCAACAGGTTCATCTCATCCACCGGTTCAGGGCATTTGCGGTTTCCAGAGCATAGGTAGCCCCGGGATAGTAAATACCGCCTGCGAGTTTCGAAGCACTTTCAGTGGAGTAACCACCCTTGCTTACATACCGGTCGCCTACATAGTAGATGTCCAAGGGGTCAGCCAGAACCATACCTGTGATCCTCTTGGATCGCTGTTCCCACGCCGTGTACTGGCTCTTGGGTGCCCACCCCTTGCGGTGAGATATGAACCGCCAGCGATCGTCCTTAGCCAGCAGGCGGGCCTGTCGCAGCAGTGCGGCCTCCCACTTGTCTGTCGTGCCGTTGTCCCGGATTGCTGGCCACAGCCATGCCTCGGTAACGCAGTCTGGCAAGACGCAGTCGGCGATTGGCGGGAACGTGCCCCGACCGCAGACGCCCTCGGCCTCGATCACGATGATGCTGCTGCCGGTCAACTTACACGCCCGCCTGATCTCGTCGAAGGGCCATATGTTGTCTTGCAACTTGACGCCGGGAGTCACCGGGGCACCATGCAGGTCTTCGCTGAGCCTCAGGTACAGCCGCTCTACCTCGCTCGGGCGAGTGGTGACTATCGGCTTGGCCCACTTCCGAACAACATGAAGACTCTGCATAGGGCCGTCGTACAGGTCCGGTATACCGGGGTAGTTGATCTCTACCCACCAGTAATGATCTGGTTCACTGGGTGCTGCCGCTGCCTCTTTGGCCTCATTCTCAGGCCACCCCGCCAGATCACACCCAGGCACCGCAGATAAGACTACTATGAGTAAGGCTGTCAGTACTTTGTTCTTGATTCCCTTGTTCATCATTCACCTTCCTTTACGGCTTCGGCGGATTCAGCCAACGCCGCCAACTCCGCACCAATCTCACATACCTTGTCGTAATGGTCCCTCCAAGCACTCCCTTCTTGGGCATTTGCTTCTCCCATACGCCGACACGCCATGCCATAGGGAGAGACCAGTTGTTGCATACGATCTACGACCTCCCGCAGCCGCTCGATCTCGGCCTTGGCTTGGGCGAGTTCGCGGAGTATGTCTTCGGCCTTGGGCTTCACAAACGGCACGCTCGGTATGTTGATTCCCTTGTTCATCATTCACCACCATCCATGATCAAAACAACATCGGTGTCGTGGGGTACGCCGAGCATCTCCGAAGCTCTGTTCAGCATAGGGATGATCAAGCTGTTGGAATTTACCAGCACTACGGAACCTTCCCGCAGCAGATCACCTAGCTCTGCACTGCCGGGCTGGATCATGCCGCCACTCTCGTCGAAGGCCATGCAGAGGCTGGTGATCACAGGCTGGCCAAGCCTCTCGGTCTCCATGACCTTGCTGTAGTAGTAATGGAGCAGGTAATTGCCATCCGGGAGCCTGCTACGGCGAAGCTCATCGCAAACAAGTTTAGCCTTGTTCACCGAGAAGCCCAGACCTCTGTGCAGCCGGAAAAAGAGTCCGGCCAAGACTGCATCGGTCAGAGAGAAGAGCGGGTCGGCCCCGGCCTTGGACACCTGCAGTGTGCATTGGTTGATGAAGTGGAGGATGGCAGCCTCTGGCATCTGGTACACCTTGCCTACGTCCGCGATGTGGAATGCTGGCTCGCTCTCGCGTAACTGATACACCTGTTCTTGTTGCTGTTCGGACATCTTGTTCTCCTTTCTGGTTGGTAGTTAACGGCATCGTCCGGGTGGTCCTCGTGGGGCCGCCGGGACGAGGCCGTTATGGCCTCGCCCGCATTTCATTGTGGTCGGCATTGCTGCCGTGTTCTACTTAGACCATGTCGCACCTCCGATCTTCCATAGGTCATTACACACTTCATCGGTACGCATCAGAGAAGACTTAAGTAGACTTCCCTGCTATTCTCTTGTCAAGATAAAATATCAAACCTTGCAGCGGATCGTCACGAAGATCGGGCCCTTGAACAGACTGGCCGAAGGTGTGTACTTGATGCCCTCCGTGTCCACGTTGAATGCCCGCAGCAAGTCCACTGCCTTCGAGAAGGCCTCGTCTCCGGTATCGCCTTGGCCGGTCACAGCTATGCTGTACTCCTCTGTCCGGCCGTCAGTGTCCCGCAGCCGGAGGTTGCTCCGGTTCGAGCGAAGGGGTTTGACATGCTCTTGTATCCGGTATCGTTTAACACGTTGCATAGTGTGTCTCCTCTCTAGGTACTCACGAGCAGAACCTTGCCGTCCACAAGCTCCTGCAGCCTGAAGGCCAGGTCCGTGGCCATGCTGTATGCCAGTTCCTTGCTGAAGGCCTTAAGCTTCAGCGTCACGGTGTCTGCCTCGTTCATAACCGGCTGGTCCTCGCCAACCACATCGAGCCTGCTCACCTTAAGAGCCCAAGCGTCGCCGTCTTTGCTCAGATTCATGTTGATGCACTGCACAGTCACACCTCCTCGTCTTCGTCAATCATCATGCCCAAGATCTCAGTGAACAGGGTGGCCAGCCACTCTTTGACGTCGTTCTTATTCTTGCCGGTCACGGTTACCTCAAAGCCACTGGTCAGGCTGGCCGTGACGTTGATCTTGTGGTCGGTCCAGCCGGTGTAGAAGCCTGCCTCATTCATATGGTGGTAGCTGGTCACGATGACCAGCTTCCTCGCCGTACAGGCGGGCAGGTCTAGCTCACACCCGACATCGAGGCCGGAGCCATGAGGCATGTGCTTCTCACACAGCTTCGTGATCCTCTCGGTCCATATGTCGAACCACTCTGTGTTGCCGCTGGCCTCGCAGTTCTTGCGGGCTTGAATGTACCTTGCCAAGGTTGTTGCCAGTGTGTGCTTCATCATCTCTTCCTTACTCCCGGCTGCAGGGTCTTGAATCCCGATGGGTGGTTATGGACCACGTTCTGTATGACGATGCCCAACTTCCATTCGAGGTACTCAAACACGGCAGGATCGATCTGCGTGATCACACCGGTCCTGCCTGTCCGGTCAACCTCAGCCATGATAGCAGCCCTTGTCGCTGACTTGTTCAGCATGCTCTTCATTGTGAGTCCTTTCTGCCGCGTTGCGGCTGTTGGTTAGAATGCCCGGGGCCGGAGTCGAACCGGCCCTTGCGGCACCAGCGGGCTAACGTCTGAGCCAAGCGGCCTCTTCCTCCAAAGCCTTGGCTGCCGCCAATGCCTCGACGAGGGTCAATTCTACTTCAAGCACGGTGTTCTCCCGCTCGGCTGTGACCTTGACCTTGAATGCATCACGGTCTATTGCCAAGCTACTTCGTTCGTCAGACAGTGCAAGTTTCATCGTGGTGAGTCCTTTCTGCCGCGTTGCGGCTGTTGGTGTTCAATGCCCGGGGCCGGAGTCGAACCGGCCCAACGGCACCAGCGGGCGGGTTACAGCCTAGACCTCTCCGTCAGGACCACGGTGGTCTCATTCACCTCGATCTTGGCCCCGGACAGGGCCCCGCTGTTCAGCAGTCCGATTGCTGAACTCAGGTAGATGGCGGCCTCCTCGGGGTCCAGACCTTCAAGCCTCTCGAAGACCTTGGCCTTGTCGAACATGGCCTTCTCGATCTTGACTCCACTGCGGTGGTCCTCCACCGTCTCTTTGACTTCCATCAGGTCTTCAAACATCATGCTGCACGTCCTCTCTGCTGGCTCTGCCAGCGGTTGGTGTTCAGTGGTGGTTACTCTGCCGGTGCCTCGATCTTCGGACCAAGCTCCAGCCACCACTCGGTTGGCTTCCCAAAACTGTACGGCTGCAGGACGTTTCGTCCTGCTTGGCACGGTACCGAAGACTGGGACCCAATCATGTCCACATAGTAGGTGCCGTCCATCTCGATGCCCAAGGTCTTATTGGCCCCGAAGGGTCCGCGAATCCTGATTGGCTCCCAATCTCTCCGAGCATTCTCTCCGCTGTCGTTGTACCGTGCCCAGTAGGTGCCCGGCTCCGGGCTCTTGGTTGAGTACCGGGGCACGAAGCAGTCTTTCAGCCTGGTCCCTGTGTCCCGGTCCAGATGGTGGTGTATGCCAACGACGTCGTGCAAGAGGTCACTGGCAGGAGCGAGGGCCATGGCCTCCAGATCGAGCGGGCAGGCCAGAGCGTGGCAGGCCTCCAAGCTCATGGACAAGTCAAGCACTGCCGACTTAGGGAACCGGCCCGGGTGAATCTCGACAAGCCGCTTGGCTATCTGGGAAATCAGGTCGGCTTCCTCTCGCGTTATCTTCAGGCTTCCGAAATCTATCATGGTGAGTCCTTTCTGCCGCTTCGCGGCGGTTGGTGTTCAATGCCCGGGGCCGGAGTCGAACCGGCCCAACGGCACCAGCGGGCGAGTTACAGCGTGTCGAGAAATCGCTCAACCTGCGGCCAAGCCTGAGCCAGACTGTCCAGCTTGTCTTCGTACTCTACTTCGAGATCCCGCCGATCCTGAAAGGCCTGCGGGTCAGTGATGAGGCCCTCGACCTCGTTGGTAATCAGGTCTATGAGCGTATGCGGGTCCAGAGCGTCAAGCTCCCAAGACTCGTGGCCGTACTTGGCGACGTAGTCAGCGGCCCGGGTGTCGGTCAGCTTCGCCGGGTTTGGCGGCGGCGTGTGGGCCTCGACCTGATCCATGGTCAGGGCGATGCGGCGGACCTCCGGCTGGAAGCCTGCATCGTGCTGGCAGAACGTCGCCAGCCTGTCGTAGATGTCGCGGGTCATGTCGATGCCGCTCGGGTCATGGTCACCGAGGTGTATGATCACCGGATTGCGGCCGGACCTGTGGGCGTCCACCAGACGGCGGGCCGCTCGCCACTGGGCTGACTGGCTGACGTAGCCACGGCATGGGAAGTAGTCCACCCGCATCTGGCTGGCGGCCCGGCCGATCACAGAAGCCAAGGCTTCCTTCTCAACCCAGACTTCAACGTAGTTGTCCTGACCCTCCCACCAGTCAATGGCGAATTGGTACCGCATGCTGTGAATGAAGCTGCCCGGATCGCTCCACGTCCGGGTGCCATACACGTTGCGAGTCCGATCCACGATCGTATTCCAGTCGATCAAACCGGCCATCCGGGCATCGCTCATGATGGTGCCAAGCCGCTTGTAGTTGGACTGCTTGTTGGCCAGTATGCCGCGGGCCACAAACTGGTAGTAAAGCTGCCGCAGGGTCAGGTCCAAGCCGTCGGCCCGGTACTCTTCGATGATGGCTGAAGCCTGCTGGATGATCCCATGCTTGGCTGTCGCCCATTTGCCAATGTCCGCTCCACTGTAGTTGATCTTAGCCATGGTGAGTCCTTTCTGCCGCATCGCGGCGGTTGGTGTTCAATGCCCGGGGCCGGAGTCGAACCGGCCCAACGGCACCAGCGGGCGGGATGCGTCTACTCTTGGTAGTCTGCCGGGTCTTTGGCCATCTCGCCGCGGCAGATACGGTCTTCCTCTTCCTGCTCTGCTATGCAGTCCATGCAGGCCTCGTGGAAGCCCTTGGAGTCCTCGAAGCAGGCAAGATCGGCCCTGCTCCGGGTCTTGCCACACAGGTAGCATTCCGCCACGTCTGTGGCGTCCTCGGGCTCGTCGGCGGCCTTGTCGATCGAGAAGATGAAGCCGGAGCTAACACGGCCCTCGCCGTATGGCGTCTGGGCCAAGTAGACCTTGACCACCTGCGGAGAGGCAGTCTTTCGCCCGCAGGAGACGTCAGACCCGGGGAACATATCCATCACTGCCTTGCGGGCCTCGTCCAGCGTCATGGGCCCGGTGCGTTGTCGCTCGATGGACCTCTTCTCCGGGCCAGCCACGTCGGCAGCCAAGACGTACCGCAGAGGTGCCCGCCGCATCGAGAACTTCAGGCCGATGGGCGAAACAAACTTGGTGCCATCGCTGGAGATATGGCGTTGGATACGGACCACGTCGTGCATCAGGTCTTCCAGCGGTGCGGCAAGCATGCTGTTCAGGTCCAGAGCCTCAATGTTGGCGTGGGCCGCGGCGAGGGCCGCCGTAAGCTCAAGCTCTGCTATGAGGATGTCTGTCCGGCTCTTCGGCAGGACCGTTTGGGGCTCGTGAATCGCCCGCTTGACGATGGAGCCGATAAGGGTCCGCTCTTTGGGGGTGACCGGGTACTTGTTCGTGAAATCTATCATTGCTACGTCCTTTCTGCCGCTTCGCGGCGGTTGGTGTTCAATGCCCGGGGCCGGAGTCGAACCGGCCCGAACGCCGTCGGGCGGAGGGACTAGTGTACTTCGAATTCGATAGCCTGCTTGTTGGCGGACAGGGCCCAACACTTGCGGCAAGTCTGGCAATTCATCAGGCAATCCGTCCGGGGCTCGTCGCCCGCTCTATCGTCCGTGGTCAGCCAAGCCCTTGGTATTTTGGTGTCCGTCGGCAGGTCTTGACCGGGCCAGCAACTAAACACTACTTCGAGATTGGCGGGCAGGTCGCTGAAGTCCAAGCCGGTCCGGCTGGCGGTGTCGTAGTTCTTCGTGAAGATCAAGAACCGGACACCCGGGAACGCCTTGGCCACGGCCTTGGCACCCTCTAGGTATCGCTGATTAGGCAGGTCACCGCTCACGTTCCAACGGACAAGGTCAGGAGTGTAGATGTCCGCCGGGTTAGTGTTCCTGCTGGCCAGCCGCTTCTTGGCCTTGGTATTGATACCCTTGGAGAAGACCTTGGCCAGTTGGCTTATGACGTCGCTGAAGTACTTGTCGGCGTCCGCTTGGAAGAGAAGCCAGTTCTTGACATAGGCCTTGGCGATCGTTCCGGCGTGAGGGCCTCGCAACATGTTCGTCATAACATAGCAGGACTTGCGGCACTCCGCGGAGTTTGGGCAGGTATACAGCGGCGGCAGGCTGATGCTCGGAATGAAGCCGGTCTTGACGTTGCCAAGGCTGATGCTTGGCTTCAGGCCGGACAGGTCCGTCAGGGATCGGTATGCCGCGGCGAGGCTCTTCAGGGCGGCGATGGGGGTTGACTTGTTTTCAGTCCGTCGGTGCCTTGGAGTATATGCCATAATGGGTCCTTTCCGTCCGGCGTCATTGCCGATAGGTGAAGTATAGGGTCTGGGCTATTTACTGTCAAGAAAGAAAATCAAATTTATTTGCCGGGTGGGCCCGGCGAGGCCTGTTTGATAGGTTGTCGGGTAGGGTCTAATAGGGACAACGGACAACGCTCTATGTCCGTATTATTTTGTGCTTTGTAAGTCCTTATGCAAAAAGGATTAGGAAAATACGGACAATAGGGACAAAACAGGGACAGAGGGCCTCTACTTAAGTGTATGGCGGCCTTGGACTTGGAAAAGCCAATAGGGACAATAGGGACGACCCCTTTAGGGGTTAGGGCCCTTTTGTCCCTATTGGGCCCAAACCCGGGTTTTCCCAGTAAGCTAAAGAGCCATAGAGACCCCATGAAACCTTTGAAAGATCATCAGGCCCTGCGGCCCTCCAGCGGCCGCAAGGGCCCGCCGCTGGCCCAACCCCGGCGAGAAGTGGGATAGGGCCTCTCTGGTCTGGCTGGACACCCTGCAGGGCCCTGTGGTATGCTGGCTTCATGGCCAAGAAGATCAATAGCAGAGACAAGGGGGCCCGGGGCGAGCGTGAATTCTGCCGCTGCCTGCTGGCCCATGGCATAGGTGCCCGCCGGGGCCAGCAATACAAGGGCTCGCCGGATAGCCCGGACGTATGCACATGTTTGGATGGGTTCCTGCACTTCGAAGTCAAGAGGGTAGAGTCGTTCAACGCCTACAAGGCTATAGACCAAGCGGCCGCCGACGCTGGCCCGGGTCAAAGCCCTGTAGTGGCTCACAAGAGGAATGGAAAGCCTTGGCTCTTGGTTATGCGGGCGGATGATCTCTTGCCCTTGCTGGCCAAGCAGGGCGAGGCCGACCGGCTCGCGGACCTGCTGACCTGAAAACGACCCGGGGTCGTCCGATCGGGGCACCCCCACCCCCGGGATTCGGCGGCGGGGGGAGGCTCGGGGGGTGGGTGGACCCTAAAAATGTCTTGCCCCCTCTTACGACTAACCCCTACAATTTCTATAGTTACTTAACCCTGAAAACTATTCAAACTACTGGAGTTATTATGGATCTCGAAGGGATGAACATACTCCTCCATCGCCCCGGGGCCGACAAGACCGAAGCGGTTCCGCTGGATGATGTCTTCGAGGAGATCCGGAAAGCCATCCGTGAAGAGGTGGCTAAGGCACCCCATACTTGTCGATTTCCTTCGCTGACCGAGGATTCAGTCGCGGCTGTTGGGAATCACGTCGGTATGATGACGGCCTTGGGTGATGGCAACCTCGATGCCGGAGTAGAGCTTCTCCGGGAAAACCACAAGTGGATCAGACAGATGAGACTTCGCAGCGAGCGGGTCTCTGTTGCTATAATACTCACTATTGTTACCACGATGGCCGTGGGCACCCTTTCAGCCTTATGGCTCGGTCTCAAGGCCTTCCTGGAGGACTGACATGCTTACAGAGAACAAAATCAAGTACGCCCTCGCCTACGCGGCCAACGGCGGCAACCAATCCGCTGCCTACCGGGACGCCTACGGTGCCGAGGGAGCCTCGGCAGGTTCCGCGGCCTCGGAACTCATGAAATCCTCCGAGGTCAAGATGATGATCAAGGTCTTCACAGATCCGGCCATGGATCTGTATGGAGCCACGGCCGATCGCATCATTCGTGAGCTTTCGTTTGTCGCCTTCTTCGACATCAGCCAGATCTTCGACGAGGATGGCAACCTGCGGAGCATCAAGGAAATTCCGCTGGCCACCCGGAGGGCGATAGCCAGTCTCGACATCCAGGCGATGGAAGCCTTCATGGATGAAGATGACGAGACTGGCAAGCGGAAGTCTATCAACACGCTGCTGAAGAAGCTGAGGACCTCCGACAAGCTCAAGGCTCTTGAGCAGCTTTGCAAGATCAAGGGTCTCAACGCCCCCGACCGCCTGGACCTCAGCAACACCGAGCCATTCAAGCACGAGCATGTCCATAACCTCCCGGGTCTGGAAGCCCGGCTGGACAAGCTCATCAAAGACAAGATTGACGAGGAGCTTTGATGCCGAAGCGGAAGACGCTTTGTGGGCATTTGATTCGTGAGGAGTCAAACAGCCTCTATGAGAATGTCATGCGTGACGGCTCGCCGGACGATCTCCGGAGGCTGTGCAAGGAAGATCTGTTCTTCCTTCTCACGGTGGCCTGCAACCGGCGGGACATCAACAAGCCTTGGCTGTATGCCCGGGTCCGCGAGGTTGAGGCCGAGCCTGACGGCTTCCTCGACCTGTGGGCTCGTGAGCATTACAAGTCAACCATCATCACCTTCGGCAAGACGATCCAGGACATCCTCAACAACGCTTCGATCACTGTCGGCATCTTCAGCCACACGAAGCCGATCTCGAAGAGCTTCCTCGGCCAGATCATGCGTGAGTTTGAGGAGAATGAGTTCCTCAAAGGCCTCTTCCCGGATGTCCTTTGGGCCAACCCGAAGCGTGAATCACCGAAGTGGTCTATAGACAACGGCATTATCGTCAAGCGTGACAGCAACCCGAAGGAAGCCACCATCGAGGCCCATGGTCTCGTTGACGGCCAGCCCACCAGCAGGCACTTCACGCTGATGATCTACGATGACGTCGTCACTCTGGAGTCGGTCACAACGCCGGAGCAGATCGAGAAGGTGAACAACGCATGGGGTATGAGTCTCAACCTGGCGGCTGAGGGTGGGGCCAAGCGGTACATCGGAACGAGGTACAGGTTCAATGACACTTACAAGATCATCATGGAGCGTAAGGCGGCCATACCTCGGATATACCCCGCCACAGAGAACGGAGACATCGATGGAGCTTCAGTCTTCATGCCGGAACAGACCCTCCGGGACAAACGGAGGGAGATGGGCCCTTACATCTTCTCGGCCCAGATGCTTCAGAACCCGACGGCCGATAGGGCCATGGGCTTTCAGGAGTCCTGGCTTCGAACCTACTCCCATATCGATCAGTCGGTGACCTCGGGATGGAACATCTACATCCTGGTCGATCCCGCTGGAGAGAAGAAGAAAGAGAATGACTACACGGTGATGCTCGTCATAGCCCTGGCCCCTGACAGGAACTACTACCTTCTGGATGGTTTCAGGGACCGGCTCAATCTTACTGAGCGGGCGTCAAGGCTGTTCGACCTCGTTAGGAAGTGGCAGCCACTGAAGGTCGTCTACGAGAAGTACGGCCTGCAGGCTGATAACGAGCATATTGAATATGAGATGGAGATCCGGAACTACCGGTTCAACATCAGCCCAATTGGTGGGCAGACTCCCAAGTTCGATAGGATCAGGCGGCTGGTTCCTGTGTTCGAGCAGGGCCGGATGTGGCTGCCTCCGAGGCTGCTCTTCACCGACTACGAGAATAACCTCAGGGATCTTGTGCAGGAGTTTGTGAACAACGAGTACCTGGCTTTTCCTGTTGCACTGCATGACGACGTTCTGGATTGTATGGCAAGGATCATCGATCCGGATCTCCGGGCCGAGTTCCCTGACAGTGATCTCCGGGGTGACCGGAGCTTTTCTGCATATGGCGAGGTGGTTCCGCTTGGGTCAAAAATCTTGACAGCGGGGCCGGACAAGGTGCAGACTGAGTATGAACTTTTCGAATAAAGGAGCTTAGCTGTGTGTACCAGTAAGCCAAAGACACCATCGATACCGAAGGTTGTGGAGCCTCCGGTGGATAATACTGCCAACGTAGCTGCGAGAGAAGCTCGTGATCGTGAAGCTGCAAGGCGAAGGGCTGCGACAGGTCGTGATGACACCATAGCAACTTCACCGTTGGGTGTTTCCTCGGCGGCCAACGTCCAGCGGAAGACTCTGCTAGGTCAGTAGTCTTCAGGCCTTCGGGAAAAGGAAGTCCTTGACATGGCCACAACAAAAACCACTAGCACAGTGACGGAGCCTTACCGCAAGCGACATAAGGCTCTTCGTTCGATCTTGGAAACACAGGGCTGGAAGCAGCACTACAAGGAACTGGTCGATTACCTGCAGCCGCGTAAAGGTAGGTTCCTTATCAGTGACTCCCTGGACGAGAAGAGGGGGGCCAAGAAACACGGCAACATCATCAACGGCACTGCAGGGGAGGCAATCAAGATCATAGCCTCTGGTCTTCAAGGGGGATTGACCTCTCCGTCGAGACCTTGGTTTGTTCTGACCACGGCCGACGACACCCTGGCCGAGCTTCAGCCGGTGCGTCAGTGGCTTCACACCCTACGCAACAGGATGATGTACGTCTTTGCCAGGTCGAACTTCTACGGTGCCGTCCACAACATCTATTCCGAGCTTGCACCCTTCGGTACTGCAGCGATGATCATCGATGAAGACACGACCAAGGTCATACGATGCAGACCCTTCACTATAGGTGAATATGTTCTCGGCCAAAACTCTCAGTTCTCGGTGGACACGCTCTACCGGATCATAGAGTTGACACCCTGGCAGATGGTCGACATGTTCACTTTTGAGTCTTGCTCCAAGTCGGTGCAAACGGCTTACAACAATAAGTCCGAGAAGCCTGTCAAGATTGTTCATTGCATCCAGCCGAAGCAGAGAGGGAGCATGTTGAGGCTTCCGGCCAGTATGATTTATGAGTCCGTTTACTATGAGTACCACGGCACCCCCGACAGGTTCCTTCGAGTGAAGGGCTACGCCGACAAGCCCTTTGTGGCTCCCCGCTGGCAGGTGTCTGGGACTAACGTCTATGGCGACGCCCCCGGCATGGATGTTCTTGGCGATGTCAAGATGCTCCAGTCCATGGAGAAGAAGAAGCTGAAGGCTCTTGACAAGATGGTCGACCCGCCGATGAATGCACCGTCCAGCATGAGGGCCCAAGGCGGCACGATAGTGTCCGGCGGTGTTAACTACCTCGATGTGCAGCAGGGACAGCAGGGCTTTACCCCAGTCTATCAGGTCAAGCCTGACCTCCAGAACATGGCGTTCGAGATCGATCGTGTGGAGAAGCGTATCCAGAGAGGCTTCTATAACGATCTCTTCCTGGCCATTATCAACATGGATGACCGGCAGCGTACAGCCACTGAGATCGCCAAGCTCTACGAAGAGAAGGCCCAGGTTCTCGGGCCGGTACTGGAGGGGCTGCAGTCCGAGCTTCTCGAACCGGCGATCAACAGAACCTATAATGTCATGCTGCGTTTCGGTCTTGTCCCCCCTGCCCCCCCGGAGCTTGAAGGGCAAGACCTGAAGGTGGATTACATATCCATTTTGGCTCAGGCCCAAAAAGCTGTGGGCACGGTGGGCATCGAGAAGACCATTGAGTTTGTTGGGGCCCTGGCTTCTATCTCGCCGTCGGTCATCGACAAGTTCGACGCGGACGAGGCGGTGGACTCGTACAGTGTGATGGTGGGCGTCCCACCGAAGATCATACGAAGCAACAAGGATGTGGCTGCGATCCGGCAGCAGAGGGCTCAGCAGCAACAGGCAATGGCCATGCAGGAGCAGCTACGCAATGCTGCTGAAACAGCCAAGACTGCTTCGGAGACTCCTGTCGGGGACAAGAGTATGCTGGAGGTTGTCACAGGGAGTCCCACATGAGCAAGCAGCACAACGTAGCGGATGAAGCAGCAATACAGAAACAAGCTGAAGAGCAACGTCTTCTGCGTGAGCAGGAGTTGAATGACATCAAGGCTCTTGCGGCTACACCGCAGGGTCTTCGTTTCTTCAAGCGATTGATGAAGATTGGCAAAGTGTTTTCTACGACATTCACAGGTAACAGCCAGACCTTTTTCCTTGAGGGTCACAGGAACTTTGCCCTGCTGATCTTCAACGATCTGGCTGAAGCTGTGCCTGAGAAGATTACAGCTATAATGCTGAACAAGGAGAAAGACTATGAGTGAGCGAGGTCACAACGTACCCAATGTGAGAAACCCCGCGATTACGGCTACGGCTGTTACACCACACGACTCGAACACCATCGACCTGACAAGGGCTCTGTACATTGGTACGGCAGGGGCTTTGAAGGTTCGTATGGCGGACGGCTCGGACTGCGTCTTCGGCAACGTAGGTGTAGGCCTGCTGCCGATTCAGGCGGACATGGTGTACGACACCGGCACAGATGCCGAAGACATCGTGGCGTTGAGGTAAGTGGTGAAGGTTTTACCGGCTATAACGGCTTATCTGTATGTAGGTGTGCCGGACGAGACCACCTTCGTGGAGGCTCTGCGTAAATACACCATGGACAGAGAGGTCAGCGTTAGCTGGTTCCCGGGCAAGTTCACTCACGGTTTTGTGGATGAACCTGTGGTGCAGGTAGTTCTTCTTCTCGATTACAAACCCGCGAATGCTGCGGCACAAGAGGCCGAGCTAATGAGCGAGGCTATAGCTTTGGCGAGTACACTCAGGCAGGCATGCCACCAGCAGAGAGTTCTTGTGCAACTCTTTGTCGAGGGCACAGCCGTGGAGGTTACTGGTGAAACCATTAACAGAGACTAGGATTCAACACGGTAACCATATCAGTCAGTACCTATCTCTCAGAGCAGCGGAGATTGATAAGGTTTTGGTGCCGGTGTCCGAATTGGTTACTGTTGTCAAAACCCGGGACAGCTACGTTATAGCTCTTGGTGACCAGTGGATCTCTTTTGTTCCTAACGCCGTAGAGGACCAGTCTGCGTTGGATGTGGCCAAGATGGGTGATGTAACTGATGCTTACCATTTCGGCCCTGTCCTCGATGTTGCCAAGCTGGCCGCGAACAGGCTGATGTACAAGGTGCAGCACAGCAGTAAAGTACACTACAGCAGCGAGGTCCAAGGTTATGTCTTTGATGCCTGTCCCAAGCTCGGGCTATTCATGCGTGACTGGGCGAAGTTCGGTGAGGACTTTCAACCAAACTATGTTAAGGGCGAGATGGTCTTGGAGCTTGAGGTTATTAAAAAGCTCTTGTTGTCGAAAGACAGCAATCCCTCCGGGGACACCAGACTCAATCTTGATCCAGACACCACGGTAGCTCTTGGCAACTTTGGAGATCACTACCGTACTAATCAGGGTGCCCCGATTGACCAAGCATTATGGGATTCAGTTCATGACAATGGCACTTCCGAAGGCTATGGGACTTCAAGCATAGTAGCTGGTTCGGCTTCCACTTGTGCGCTTCGTATTGACAGGACATATATGAGTTTCGACACTTCAGGTGTTGATACTCCTGAGACTGCGAAGCTGCAGCTTCAAGGTACTAGTTCTCCCACAACAGGTGCTGGAGATGTTGACTTGTTTGATGCTTCTGATTGTCCTGGGTACAGCAGTGCTGATTGTTATGGGCAGATAGGCGAGGAGTTTGCAAGTCCTATAGGTGATCCTCTGGCCGCCAATGGTAGCTACATCGAGTCTTCTGACTTAGTGGCTGAGAGTGCCTGGGCTGAGTCCGCAGCTTTCGAGCTTGGGGTGGCTCAGCACGATCAGGATGTGCTGGATGTGTGGACTCCCGGTGATCCTAAGACGTACACCTTCAAGGCGACAGGAGATGGGGCTGCCAGATTGCTGTTGACATATCCGGAAGAACCCGGACATAATCACAGAGTATCAGTTTCAATGATAGGTATAGGCCTTTAACAAGGAGAGCATGAGATGGCAGGCGAAGACGGAAATGCAGATGCCCAGGCTAACCCCGACGGCGATGCTTCCACTCTGCTAACCGGCGAAGCCGGTGAAGAAGCGACGACCAAAGACCAGGCTGGTGCTGACGGCAAGGTTGATGACCAAGGTCAGGCCGGTGCCGATGACAAGACTGGTGCTGAGGACAAAACGGATCAGGATGGGGCTCCAGAGGCCTACGAGGACTTTACCCTCCCTGAGGGTTATGAGTTCGCGGAAGAGGCGAAGAGCAATTTCACCGAGTTGGCTAAGGCCAACAACCTGACCCAGGCAGAAGCTCAGAAGTTTGTTGATCTGGCGGCTAAGCACACCCAGGATCTGCAGGCCCAACAGGCCAAGCAGTACGAAGATGTTCAGAAGGCCTGGGTCGACGAGATCAAGAAGGATACTGATTTCGGTGGTAGTAACTATGAAGATACTATCACTCGTGCGAAGCGTACTCTCAACAGCTTCGGTTCCAAGGCTCTCTTTGATTTGCTCGACAGAAGCGGGTACGGCAACAATCCCGAGATCATCAAGCTTCTGGCGAGAGTTGACAAAGAGTTAGGCGAAGATCAGTCGGCAGGTGGAGCTTCTTCGGGAGAAGCCACAGACAAGTCTGCTGCTGACACGCTGTATGGCGGTACAAAATAGAACCAGTCTGGTGGCCAAGGACGGCTACTTGACGCAACGCAAGGAAGCGTATTATGGCAACTGTAGGAACAGGCGTTCTGAATCTGGCCGACTGGGCCAAGCGTCTTGACCCTGATGGCAAGACAGCTACCATCGTTGAGATCCTCAACGAGACCAACGAAGTCCTGGAGGACATGGCGTGGGTTCCGGGCAATTTGCCCACCGGCCACCGCACTACTGTCCGCACCGGTCTTCCCACGGTGGCGTGGCGTATCCTGAACTACGGTGTTGCTCAGAGCAAGAGCCGGTCTGTGCAGGTGACAGACACCTGCGGTATGCTGGAAGCATACAGCAAGATCGACAAGTCTCTTGCCGACCTGAACGGCAACACTGCTGAGTTCAGATTGTCGGAGGACCGGCCTTTCCTGGAAGCGATGAACCAGGAGATGGCATCGACCCTCTTCTACGGCAACACCTCCACCGACCCCGAGGAGTTCCTTGGTCTTGCACCAAGGTATTCGAGTCTGTCGGCAGAGAATGCCGACAACATCGTCACTGGCGGCAGCGACGATACAGACAACACCTCGATCTGGCTGGTTGTGTGGGGCCCGAACACCTGCCACGGCATCTTCCCGAAGGGAAGCATGGCGGGTCTCCAACACCAGGATCTGGGTGAGGACACTCTGACTGACGCTGCAGGCGGCGAGTACCAAGGCTATCGTGCCCACTACAAGTGGGATGCTGGCCTCTGCCTCCGTGACTGGCGGTATGTTGTACGCATCTGCAACATTGATGTCAGTGATCTGGCCAAGGATGCTTCTGGTGATTCCGCGGACATCCAGGATCTGCTGGACCAGGCTTTGGAGATTCCTCCGAACCTCCGCATGGGAACACCGGTGATATACTGCAACAAGACGATCCGCAGTATTCTTCGTCGGCAGGTCAAGCGAGTGGGTAACATCCGGCTCAACCTCGACAACTTCGAGGGAAAGCAGATTCTGAGCTACGACGGCATTCCTGTTCGTCGGTGTGATGCTATCCTGGACACGGAAGCTCTTGTCTCCTAACGAGGCAAGGAGAGGTACTGTTTGCTAACATAAGAAACAGTGTGACAACAGAACCCAAACTTGGATTCTTGGGAGACACAAACCATGATAATGGACAAGCAATTGATGTTCAGCGACGAGCAGGCCATCGGGGATACTGAGGTCAGTGACAATATCATTGATCTCTCCGGTGTGGCTGCCAAGGACGGAGCAGAGGGTGTTCCTCTGCAGGTGCATTGCAATGTCGATGTCACCTTCACTGACCTGACCAACATGAAGATCTCGCTCTACGGCGACGACGATGTGGCGTTCGGCTCTGCCGTCCTGCTGTGGGACACGCCGGTGGTTGTCAAGGCCACGCTGGCGGCGGGCTATGTCTTCAAGCTGCCTCCGGTCCCATGGGGCAACGAGCTTCGGTATCTCCGGTTGACTTATACGGTCACCGGTTCCACCGAGACGGCAGGCAAGGTCACGGCCGGTCTTGTTCTGGAACACCAGAGCAACACATAAGGCAGTCGTCCCCCTGACTGAAAACCAGCAAGGGCTGCCGGGCTTTTTTAGCAGCCTGGCAGCCCTTGTCCTTTTTCTGATCGACGAGAGGAGAATGCGATGAAGTACATCTGCGTTAAGAAGTGTTTCTTCCAAGGCAGGCGGTGGAAAGTGGGAGAAGCAATGACATCCGAGCGGAAGGATATACCTCCGTACTTTGCCCCGGCGGCCAGGGTTCGTATCGTCAAGACGGTTCAGGAGGGCGAGCCGAGAACTCTTGGCGAGGTTGAGAGCAAGTCAATCGATCCACGGACGGTTCTCACGAAGGAGCCGGAGGTCGTGGTCGAAGAGGTACCCAAGGAACCAGATGCCGGGGAGGACTCAGAGGCTGCGGTTGGGGGCGAAGCCGCCGCTGACCCCGATCTGTTCAGTTAGGCAGGAAACACATGGTCAAGAAGATGATACAGTTGATCGTGGCCAGTCTCCTGGAGCAGCTTCCTCCAGACAAGGTCAAGCAGGCTGTGGACATGGCTCTCGACAAGATAGAGGACATGGTGGCTGCTTCTGACAACAAGCTGGATGACATGCTCATACTGCCTTTGATCAAGAAGGTCATTCGTGAGCCCTTCGGCATCGAAGACAACGACGAAGAGTAGGCCGAGAACCAGGAAGAGACGGAAGGAGAACCAACATGAAGATGCTAGGCTGCTTGCTTTTAGTCCTCGCCCTGTGCGTGGGCTGCACACACAACCAGACGTTTCTGAAGCCGGATGGTAATCTGAAGCAGATTACATCCACAGCCAATACGAGTCAGATGAATGGCGAAGGCCTTCAGCAAGCTACCAACTTGGGCATAGGCCCGCAGCTATCCAAGGCTGATGCTGAAGGTATATGGGTGAATGGCCCCGGAGCTTCTGGCATCGCCGCGATCTTACTTGAACAAGGTACGCTGTACGTCAACTCTCCGCAGGATGTAGTTATCGAAGGCCTGGAGATTATCCGAGACCCAACGAGTGGTGAGATCACTATCAAGGCTGACTCTATGAACCTCAATCTGTCAGAGCCTATGGGCAAACAGGTGGATGCCTACTTGCAGGCCGCCAAGTCGCTCGAAGGCTTAACACAGACAGAGGCACTAGCAACGGTAGAGCGTATGAGAGCGGCTGGTGAGATCACTGATTCGATTGCCAGTTTGCTTCTGCAGTACTTCGTCCCTGGCTTGTCTCCGTGAGCTTTGTAGTACAGAGGCTGTTGACCGGCCAGGACAACCGGACACCAGGACCGGCGGCAGGAACATGGAGGTGACTGATGCCCGGCCCTGGTGTTTTTTGGTAATGGAGAATTGAGATGTCAAGCGTGAGCGAAGTTCAACTGTGCAACCTGGCTTTGTCGAGGCTAGGATGTCCTGGCATACAGTCTCTGTCAGAAGCATCCAGGCAGGCGAGAGCTTGCAGCTTGCATTACCCTGTGGCTCGTGATGCTGTACTCCGTGATCACCCATGGACCTTTGCACGGAAAGAGCAGACGCTGGCTCTGGTAAGTGACGAGACGGTTTCTGGGTGGGACTATGTGTACCAGTACCCAACGGATTGTCTTAATGCTATCCGCATTCATGACGAGACTGCATCGGCGGACCCCGATTCGTACTACGATGATACCCAGGCTACTTACTCTTCATCCAAGAAGATTGAGTTCGAGGTGGTGGCCAGTGAAGACTTGGACGCCAGACGTATCGTATCCAACCAAGAGAACGCGATCCTGGTCTACACTGCTGCTGTGACTAACCCTGTGGTCTTCGATAGTCTGTTCAGTCAGGCTCTGGTCCTACAGTTGGCTTCAGCCATGGCTGTTGCTCTGAAGCGAAGCCAGAGCCTTGCAAAGAACCTCTATCAGGAGTACTTGGTGGTTCTTGGGGTGGCCAAAGCCAGCAATGCTAACGAGGGACACCGGCATGAGATCTCGGATAGTGCCTTTGTGAAAGCGAGGCGGTAAATGAGTATCTCCATAATCCAGAGATCCTTTACCGGAGGCGAATGGTCTCCAAGCTTGTACGGTCGTACTGATCTTGATGTTTACCCAACAGCCGCCAGACTCGTTAAGAACTTCATACCGCATGTCCATGGTGGTGTATCCAACCGGGGAGGTCTACGGTATCTCGATGACGCATACAGCAGCAGCCACGCCAGCATCCTGATACCCTTCACTTTCTCTGTGGTTCAGAAGTACTTCCTTGAGTTCTCCAACTACAAGATGCGTATCCTGATGGATGGGGGCTTGGTGCGTGATGATGTTACTGATGACATAGTCGAAATTGACACCCCCTATAGCTCGGACGATCTTGCCCTGCTGACGTTCACTCAGTCAGCCGATGTGATGTATCTCTTCCATCCGTCTTTCCAGGAAAGGAAGCTGACTCGGTCGGCACACGACTCTTGGAACCTGGTTGCGTTGACATACACAGCGAGCATTTCGGCACCCACTGAGTTAACCCGGAGTGTGGGGTCTGGGACTGACTACAACTATGTTGTAACAGCCGTCACCGAGGACGGCGAGGAGTCAGTAGCTTCCTCGGCTGCTGCCGCTGACCCAGGAGACACTTTGACTTGGGAGGCAGGCACCGCCGCCAAGTACTACAACATCTACAAGGATGGTAATCAAGGTGGGACATACGGCTGGATAGGCCAGAGCGACAGTAAGACCTTTACTGAGCCGTCAGGAGGCATAACCCCGGACTACACTACCGTTCCCCCTGTGCTGGAGAACCCATTTGATGGCTCTGGTCGATATCCGGCGGTAGGTGAGTTCTACAAGCAACGCTTGTTGCGGGCGAGGAGCAACCAAAAGCCGGATACGGTCTTCGCCTCCGCGATAGGCAGCTTCGAGAACATGAACCGGTCGTACCCAAGACGACCCGATGAAGCTTGGTCCATCACCCTCAATGCCAAGCAGGTGAACGAAGTGCGTTGGATGGTTCCGCTGTCTGACCTGATCATCGGCACTACTGGCGGCGAGTGGCGGATGTATACCCCCGCCGGGGATGAGACTGGCATACCGGCGGTGGAGCGTCAAAGCAACTGGGGCTCTCATACACTGGCCCCGGTTGTGATTGGTTCGTCCATACTCTTTGTGGACATCACGAGCAACACAGTGCGAGACCTGGCTTACTCTTTCGAGGTTGACCACTACGACAGCGATGACCTGACTCTTATGGCCCGCCACCTGTTTGACAGGAAGGAGATTGTGTCCTGGGCCTTCCAGCAGAATCCCGAGCCAATACTTTGGGTTGTGTTCGATGATGGGACTCTTTCCGGCCTGACTTACTACAAGAAGCAGCGAGTATGGGGGTGGCACCAACATACCACTGAGGGCTACTTCGAAAGCGTAGCTTGTCAGCCTTCGGGTGATAGTACTTCTGACATGGTCTACTTCGTGGTCAGGCGTACAATTAACGGCTCGACGGTAAGGTATATAGAGCAGCTTGACCCCGGGATGTCCACCGGGGACATAGAGGACGCATTCTTCGTTGACAGCGGACTCAGCTATAGTGGTGAGGCTACTGATACCTTCTCGGGTCTTGACCACTTAGAAGGCGAAACAGTTGTAGCTTTTGCCGATGGCGTGGTGCTTAGCGGCCTGGTTGTATCTTCTGGCTCGGTGACGCTGCCGGTCACGGCGTCTACTGTCCACATCGGTCTTAGCTACACCTCGGACTTAGAGACACTCGACTTTGAACCTGTGGGTTCCAGTGAAACCCTGCAGGATAAGTACAGATCGATCGATTCTGTTGTAGTACGACTGAAGGACTCTAGAGCGTTCTGGGCAGGCCCAGACGAGGACCACCTAAATGAAGCACCTGTTAGGACAGATGAAGCTTATGGTGAGGCAGTACCTTTGCTCAACGGTGATGTTGAGCTACTTCTTGAGCCCAACGAGGCTGATGTTGCTCGCCTGTATGTACGGAATAGTGACCCTGTTCCTCTTACTATCTTGTCTGTTTGTGTGCGTATGAGTTTTGAGGACATGGATGGTTAGTTTAGTTAGAGCAACCCAGAAGCTCATTGATGGCATGAAGGGTCGTTTGAAGCCAGAAGATGAGGCCGAGGTACAGGCCATGCTCGGGGTGTCTGCTGACGACGGTCTTCAGCAGTCTTTCGAGTTGTCCGACTATACGCAAGTGGCTGTTGTGGATGGCAGGCCGGAACTTGCTTTTGGTGTCGGCTCTGCCACGATAAGCAGCTTGGTGGGTCGTCCATGGATGTTGTCTACGGAAGAGCTTTTTAAGCATCAGATCCAAGCGGTCCGGTGGACCAAGGCTATCATACTGGACATGCTTCTGGATTACCCTTATCTTGAGAACTGGACATATGCTGAGAGCCGGAAATCAATACGATGGCTTCGTTGGGCTGGCTTCGAGTTTGACAAGGAGCCTCAAACCTTCGGTTGCCAAGGCAAGTTGTTCTACCGGTTTTGGCGTGAGCGTGATCCGGTTCTCAGCAAGGAGCTAGAACAGTGTGCGTGATTACAGGAACGATGCTTCTTGGTGGTGCGACGGCTGCTGCGACGGCTACCTCCGCACAGATTGCTACTGCAGGCATGATGGCCACAGTGGCCAATTTCTCTATAGCCTCTACGGCCATCGCTGCAGGTGTGGCGGGCTATGGCCAGTATGCTAACCAGCAGGCACAAAACGCGGCGAACGACTACAACGCCAAGATCATGCAGCGGAATGCTCAGATAGCCAACCTCCAGGCTGAGGATGCTATCCGTAGAGGTGAAGAGGCAGAACTCCAGCACCGACGACGAGTGGCTCACTTTAAGGGCATGCAGAGGGTAGCATTCGCGGAGTCTGGTGTGGTAGTGGACGAAGGATCTCCGCTTGATACAGTTCTCGATACGACGCAGCTTGGCGAAGAGGATGCCATGACCATACGTCGTAATGCAGCCAGAGAAGCTTGGGGCTTCAATATGGAGGCCGGGAACTATGCTGCTCAAGGCAGGTTGTCCAGCATGAAGAACTCGTCTCCGGCCTTGGCTGCGGCTCCTACCTTGCTTGGTGGTGCGGCACAGTCTGCTGGCCAGGTTTTTTCGTATCAGATGATAGGCCTGAACAACAGCCTTAGGCAGCCGAGGACTTGAGGACACAACAATGGTGCGTACATACGGTAGCGGCGGTAAGACCGAACTTACTCGGGGCCTTCCCGGAGTAAGATTCTCAGCATCTGCCACAGCAGAGAGCTTCGGCAGCAACGATGCTCAGGCTCTCGCTCAACTTGGTGCGGTCGGCATGAACCTGGGCCGACAGCTTACCGGATACGTCTCGGCTCTTGAAGGCATTATGGAGAAGGAGCGGGACCGGGCAGACAGGGCCCTTGCCCGCGATCGCATAAATCAGTACCGCACCGCCTCCCAGGAGTTGATGAACGAAGTACTCCAGACCAAGGGCGAAGAGGCCGTGGCTTCGTATGAGACGTACAAAGTGCCAATGCAGGAACTCCGCAAGAAGTTTGCTGATGGTCTCAACCCGCAGGCTCTTGACTATTATGACATCTCGACTATGGACTACGAGGCTTCACATCTGGTCGACATGATCAACTTCCAGAGGAAGGCTGCCATAGCTTTTGACCAGACGACCAAGGAAGCCGCCATTAACACTTCGATCATCGAGGCTGTACAGAACAGGGCTATTCCTTCGAAGATCGATCAGGAACTCGAAGAAGTAGAGGCCAACGTGCGGTCACTACACAAGGGGGAAGCCAAGGAAGTCATCGATGCCAAGGTCACACTCACCAAGCATACACTCCTGGCTGAGGTGACGGAGGCTTTGGCCGAGGAAGATCCAGAGGCTGCTCTTAAGCACATGGCTTTGTACGAGGAGGACATCGATCCTCGGTACTATGCAGGCATGACCGAGAAGCTCCGCAAGCAAATGCTGACGAAGAAAGCTATCGAGCGTGTAAAGTCTTGGGAGGCTCAAGGCCTGAGCTTTGGCGAGCAGGTCGAAGAGCTTGACAATCTCAAGGACGCGGACGCTTACGAAGAGACTATGCGTATACTCAACAACAGAGCCAATGAGCGGTCCAAGGTTGCCGTGGTGGACCAACACGCGGCTGTCAAGTCTGCTGTTGATGACCTTATGAAAGACCCCCAGAACTTCAACCCATACAGTGTCAAGGGCCTG
>Ga0272441_10001823_pt1 | contig 44701 bp, 37 predicted proteins | sample SSMProp6N_FD_193582 | JGI IMG/M metagenome (GOLD analysis project Ga0272441, IMG submission 193582) | Marine sediment archaeal communities from Little Sippewissett salt marsh, Falmouth, MA, United States - SSM-Prop-6N | ecosystem: Environmental > Aquatic > Marine > Wetlands > Sediment ... | reverse complement strand
GGCCAAACAACAACAGAGAGCTTAAGAGCCGATAACTCGCGGCCCCCCTAGGGGGGCCCCAGGTATAAGACCTAGACTAGATGAAAGACCACCAAAATAAAATGTGCGAAAGATTCTTGACACTACCAATATTGATAATAGTTCTCTCGAATTGGTTGTCCCGGGATCGTCGTATGATAATCCAATTATATGGGAGAATTCTTTAATATTTCAAAACATGGAAAATGAAGTATTTATTAGTGATTTGGACGGCTCAAATAAAAAATTATTATTCAAAAATAAATTTCTTCACGGTGCTTTATCTATCTCTCCGGACAATTCATATTTGGCTTGTCAGTCAAGGTATGATGTAGAATATATTCGTAAATTAAAAAATAATCAGACAGAAGATCTTATACCTATCTGTGAGCTTTTGCCGGGATCATCTTTATTTATTATGAATTTAAGTGACAATACTTACACCTACATTCCGGCAGAAGAAAAAGAATTCCCGTATTATTTTTCCTGGTACCTAGATTAAAAGGTTACCCTCATCAACAGTGACGACACCATCGAGGAGCGCTACGAATACGACGCCTACGGCCAACAGTATATAATGGACACCAGTTACAATAGCCGGACGAGCTCAAATTATGATAACCCCATTGCCTTCACCGGCCAGCGCCTCGACAACCTCGACTCCGGCAATCTGCTGATTATGTACTACAAAAACCGATACTACTCCCCCAACACCGGCCGATTCTTCCAGCTAAATCCCCAAGCGGGTAATTGTATGTATATGCATATTAAATATTGTAATTATTTCAATGAGTAATTATAGTTAAGGGATGACCACGTTTGACAAGAGTATCGGTAAGGCACCTTCGGAAATAGCATTCAATCGCATCCTGATCATCAGTCTTGCAGGGTGGGGCTCTGCCCCACGCGTTATCTTGTCAGCGTTAAGCAGTGTAACTTGTCCGCCGTAGCTCCTGTCCGTCGTAGCCTCGGCGAAGACGGATTAGCGAAGGCGGATCAGCGTCTAATATTTATTTGCGTTAGTTCGCGTTCATCTGCGTTTATTAGCGGTTAATTATCTTATGTCTTCTCTTGGCGACTTCGCGCCTTTGCGTGAAATAATTTTTGATTTACTTTTGTGGTTTTTGAGCTTTTTGCGGCAATTATAATCTGTGAAATCCGTGCAACTTGTCACGCCGTAGCTTCTGAGCGAAGGCGGATCCGTGGTTTTATTTTTTATGATTTAGCGTCTTTGCGCCTTTGCGTGAAACTTATCTAGGCACCGACAGCAGCGAAAAATCTTCGCCCGTTTGGAGAAAGTAAAGTTGCAGCAGATGGCAGGGAAAATCGCTGATCGCAGAGCAGGTGATTTTAATTGCTTCTAACGAGCCCGCCCCCGCCAGCACCACCCCCGGTATCAGATCTTGATCGATCCGGACCTGCCGACAGTAACCGGCTATCAGTGACAAGTTATCCTCCAGCCACTTCCGCCTTGTTAACGCCCGGACTGACAATTTCTCATCACCTTGCAGACTTGCATCAGTAACGTAAGCCCGACCGGTACTGTCTATTAATATTCTCTCTACTATATCCTTTTCCCTTGGTATTGGTACCATTACCGGTGCCGACAAGACCCCGGGCCAACCGGGCAAAGCCAATTGCAGAATATCATTCAATTCATTATCGTTCCTGGGCAGCGAGGCTATCGGCATAGGCCTGAAAATCGTAAGTTCATTTGGCCTTTCCTGCCCGACAGACTGTTTTTCCTCGAGGCTATTCTTGCTTTCTTTCTCCTGGGTGACCTCTGCCCTAATTTTATGTTCCGCTTCTGCAACTGTTGCCTTTTTTACCGGAGCTTTTTTTTGCAATTGGTAGCCTGTCAATTCGACTTGCACCTTGAGAAACTTCTGGGCCGTATCGGTAAGTTTATCGAATACCCTCAGCGACTTCTCTTCCGCCTCATCTTCTGAATCACCCGGCACCTCACACACGAACAGGTAAATCTTACCTTCCCAGCCGACCTCCTCCGCCAGCCATTTCAGATTTTTATAGGTTTCGATTCTTTCACCTTCTTGGCAGGTGCTTATAACCGTTACCCACGTACAATTTTCAATCAGTTCCTTGGCCCGCCGGCGAAAAGATGCCTCCAGATTTACCAGTAATACATCATAGTGCCCCGCCAGCTCATTCAAAGCCGGAATCAGCGCCCCTTCTATATCTTCCGTCTCGGCTATCACCTTTCGCTGATGTCCCTCTTGCTCTTCTCCTTCCAGCAGATATGCTTCACTTGCATCAATTTGCACCACCCCCACCTTCTCTTCCAGCCTCCTTAGATATTCGACATAGGCCCTAACTCTCTCATCCGCCTCGCTTAAATGATCCGCCAGTATCACCTCCCCCAACAGCAATTCCGTATGCAGAGATTTCTCCTTAGTTTGCTCAGCCGACCCAACAGCCACCTGCCCAAAGTTTGCCCCCTCCGGATCCGAAGTTATATCTTTTTGATTTGCTTGCAGATCATTTTCCTGCCGATTCACAGTACTCTCGGACAGAAAAAAATGCGCTATGGACCCCATCCCGCGCTGGGGGGCCGTTGTCTCTCTTAAAGACATGAATATTCCCCGAAGGTTTATTTAACCTCAACTATCGAATTATATTCACCAAATTCGTTGGGTTCTACTTTTTGATTATAGGGGTCTTCCTGCCAGCGTCCGTCCACCACATAACGATAGCGGTAAACTCCCTTATCCAGCGGCAGCTCTACCGACCAGCGCCCGTTGGCCCCTCCGGACGACAGCGGCGTTTGCTCCGGCTGCCAGCCGTTGAAATCGCCCGCCAGTTTAACCGATTCAGCCTGAGGATACAGGGCCACAAATTCCATCTTGTCATCATGCCGACGTATCCCGTAAAACGAATCGATTTTTTCCTGAATAGTTGCCTTTTCGTCGCGGCTCTTAGATGGCTCGGCCCCCAATACCTTTTGCGATTCTTCCAGTAGTTCGTTGGCAGTTTTGCTGATGGCCCTTAGCTGATTGTCAACACTTGCCACCGCCACAGCGGCATCCGCCTTACCCGAGTCCACCAGCTCACTCGCCAAACCCATGAAATCCCGCATCCCTTTGCTGCTGGGATCGTATTCGGATATTGGTTGGCCGAAGCTGGCGGCCTCTTTTAATTTGGTGTTGAAATTAATGATAGATTCGAACATCTGCACGTTATAATTTTTTCGCAGTTCGTTTAGTACCTCCCGGGCCAGTTTGGTGCGTACATCATACATACTGGCTAAAATCCTCACGGTGATGGGCTGATGACACTGTTGTTTGAGGACGCTGAGGGTTTCGAGCTGGCGGGCCAGACCGTGCAGGGCAAAATAACCGGTTTCCACCGGGATAACCACCTCGTCGGAGGCTCTCAGGGCATTAAAAGTTAGCAGCCCCACGCTGGGCGGGCAGTCAATGATAACATAACTATACGTCTGGCTTATGGAGGCGAGCACTTCACTTAAAGTGTTTTCCCGACCTGCTTTACCGGCCAACTGTGGCTCAAGGGCGGCAAGTTCGATGCCGGCCGGGGCAAGGTCGAAATTCTGGGAAATCTGCCAAATAATACTGCTAAGGGGGATTGGTTTGGGAGAGTCGGCGGTGATGAGGACATCGTAAATGTTGTTCTCGATCTGCTCCTCGGGGACGGCTAAGCCTACGGCGCAGTGGTTCTGGGGGTCCATGTCAACCAGCAAAGTGCGATGGTTCTGGACCGCCAAACAGGCTGCTAAGTTCATGGCAACAGTAGTCTTACCACATCCTCCCTTCTGATTGATAACCCCAATGCAACGCATACGACACCTCACTCTACCCCGGCCTATGGAAAAATTATACCTAAACTACTGCATATATTTGACTTACAAAAAAATTCGGGTAAATCAATTAACAAATAAAAATTTAGAAATAACCATAAACATAGTGTTAGTATGCGGTTAAGACACACTATCATTATTTTTATGTTATGCTATTTAGGTCGGCTAAAACAACAATAAAACTTTATTTTTTTATCGGACTTGGTCAAATTAATAGGGCATACCAGTACTGAAAAGGGCAGTTTACGGGGTATGGAGGGGAGTAAAGAAGTAGGAATTGGTCGGGGTAAATTGTTACAAGTGATTGTGTATTTGATGGTTACGGCAACATGCACATTTTAGGGGGCAGGTTGTCATTTGCTAAACGCCAAGAGGCAGGGCGGGGTGAGAAGAAGGGGGGCAGGCGCTGGATTTTGGGGTGAGGGGATTGCTGTAAGTCTTTATAGTCTGGTTGTGAGATTTTGACGTAAGTCGTTATTTTGCGTATTGGGAAAATTAACGTAAGTGCTTATTTTTCGAATGAGATTTTTTGAGAAAAAAATTTGGGGGGGTCGAAATTGCGTCGGATTTCGTCTGAAAAAGGGGTGGTTTTTTCGCGAAAGCGTTTGACTTTTGATGAAAAGTGTAATATATTTTATATGAATGTAATCGGGGACAGCAGGGAATTACTATTTAAAGTTAAAAGGGTTTTGGAGTTAGAAGCTAGTTGCTAGGAGGTAAGGAGATAATAAGATAAGGAGATAAAATACTAAAAATTTCTAAGCACTAATCCCGGCGCGCCGGGACTAATTTCTAAACAAATTCAAATCACCAAAATTCTAATTGACGAAACAGAAGACAGATATTACCATCAGGTAAGTTTCACGCAAAGGGGCAAAGACGCTTAAAAAAGATTTAGCCACCCGCCTTCGCCAAGGCTACGGCGGGCAAGCATCGAGATCACAGAGAAAATAATTTAACAGAAGAAAAAAATATTAGACGCTGATCCGCCTTCGTTAAAGCTTCCGCCTTCGCCTAAGGCTACGGAGGACAAGTCGGCGGACAAGTTTCGCGGATTACGCAGAGAAATTAAACAGAAGGAAACGAAGGGAACAAAGTTACCAAGTGGTGAGTGGTGAGTGGTCAGTGGTCAGAAAGTTACGAAGTTGGAAAGTTGGAAGGTTTAATAAACAGAAACAACTGCGGGGTCAAGATAAATATAGGTGACTGTCCCCAATTTCCAAAAGTACTTTATCGGCAATATTAACTGACAAAAAAACAGCGTTCATATCTGAACAGCCAGAAATATGTTTAATGAGTACCGTAATATTTTGGATTTCTGACAATGCTTTTTCGTAATCAAGATTTATGGTGTGAAATCTGATTTTTAAGATAATATATTCCGTAAGAATTTTGAATTCATCAATGCATGGGAAAGGCGTGTCTATAGAAAGTCCCCAGTCGCATATATTGTGATTCGTGGCCAAATTAAGATATGTCGAAGCTATTTTGTGATTGTCTATTATTGATATTAACATCTCTCGATTGAGCTTGTCAATAGGTAGTTCCAACAAGTTTTTTATCCGGGTTAATTCGTTGTCATTTAATGCGCATAATTGCATGGCTGACGCCAGGTACAAGGGGGACAGCATTCCCGGGTATTTTATCTTGATTCGTTACAATATAATTATATTTTAATGCTGGTTTAGGTTCTGGGGTAGGGGAGACTTCCAATTTGATGGCATTTTGGGCAAAAACAGGTTGAGATGTATTTAAAAGTGAATATCCAAAAATAAACAATATGTATGCAGTAATTTGTGCACTATAAAACCTCATATTAAAATCTCCCATGCAAAAAGATTATCTTTACAATAAAGTAATATAAGAGACAGTCAACCAATTAAATTATGTTTTTTCAGATCTGCCAACGGGTAGAGGGCGCAAGCGGCGGACAGAACTAAAACTGTGTTATTTGTTATCACGTTGAGACTCCTTGTGCCCATGACTAAAAAGATATAGCGGAATTTTACAATAACCATCTACACTTTACTATAAAAATTTGGTGGTGGAGGAGGGGAGGGGGGAGGAGGTAAGGAGTCAGGAGATAAGGAGATAAAAAACTGGATTCCCGCCCCCAATCAAGTTGGGGGCAGGCTCTTCGCGGGAATGACGGTTTATACGAAATACACAATACATAATACGCAATACGAAATGGAAGAGCACAGCCGAGACGACCGTGGCACAACTATAATAATGTTTGTAATAACTATGCCCAAGGTTACTTGAGCATGCCACCCAGAGAACTGCATGGGCTAAAGCCCATCCTACCGGTGATTTTTAGAGGTGTCCTTATTATTAATTCGCAGTGTATTTTTGTTATTTTTACTATGGATTTCTTATTACGAGAAAAAGTTTTTTCCTCTGGATAAGATCGCAAGATGACAAAAGCTATTTGCGCCCCAGCAACTCTAATATCCGAGGTTCTAGGTGCTCCAATCTCACACTTGTTGCTGCCAGTTTTCCATCTCTATCGAGTAGTAGATAACGGGGAAGGCCGGTGAAGCCACATCTTTTTGCTAATGGATGCATAAATGACGATTCGTTCGCATTCTGTTCCACTAGTTGAGGCCAATTTATTTTATGCTTACAAACGTATTCTTTTAATTGTTCAATATGGTAATCATTAAACACTCCGATTATCCTTAACCCTTGATTGTAATATTTTTTGTTGAGTTCTTTTAAATCAGGTATCTCAGCCAAGCAGTACCCACACCAAAACGCCCAGAAATCAAGAAGTACAACATTACCCTTAAGTTGCTCAGAATAGAGTTCTTTGCCATCTATACATTTTCCAGCAAACTGAAATACTTTTCCTATATTTGAAGTTGTTTGATTTTTAGCTACCACCCATTTATATCCTTCTCCATTAGAATTTACGTTTTGGAGAATCCAGGTTGACCATTTTGCCTTAGAATCCAGACTTAGCCCACCACTACGTATAGCCCCAGCTAACAACCTTCCCGCTTCTGGTTGGGTTTTTCTTGAAAGTTCAAAATCTGCGATCTGTTGTATGTCAACTTCTGATAAATGCATTGAATGTGTATTAACATGATAAATGTTAAGAGACCAAAACAACTCGGTGGCCAAATATTTTTCGAGAGGTGAACCCTCTTCCATCATAGAATATAATTTCCCTTCAAACCAGTTGGCTTCGCCAAGTCTCGCATAATAAAAACACTTTTCGATATCTTCTAGTTTCATTTCGATATATGGCTTTAATGTCTCTGCGAGCAAATTTTCCTTTTCAAGTTTTTCAATAGCTACAATCCGATGTTTTCTTGTTTCACAATCTCGGGCTTTCCAGCTAGTCCACTGTTCAAGATTGGCATTAGGGTCTGGCCGCTCCGGCAAAGTATTTGTTAATTGATCAATCTCTTCAATCAATTCCTTGCATTGCAAACTGACGTTATTGTAATCATTGCAAATATGCTTAGCTTTGGCCAGACAATTCATTCCATCCTTAACAGAATCTGCAAACTTGGGATCAAGTACAAACTTTTTCATCAAGGTAAAATCCTCAGGTTTTCCAGAGATAGCCATGGAGCCAAAGATCGCCCTAGCTAATTCTTTAGCCTCGGATCTTAGCGAGCCCATAGTAGGCATGACGGATGCCGCCGCCGACCAACACTTATGCCGCAAAGATTGATCTTCATTCGCAACACGCTTTACCATGTCTGTGAGTATTGCATAGCCATCCCGTAACAGCCGGAATCGGTTCTCATGTCTCAATAGATCCGCTAGTATCTGCCTTTGTCGATTTTCCGGATTATCAGGTATTTCCGACAATGCTTTTCTAAGCAATGCTGCAACCTTCTCAGCGGCAATTGGCCCCTCTAATGATAGTTTCTCTAATTCAGACAACTCCTTTTCATAAGGTTGCGGTTGATCATTTTTAATAAACATTGGCTGCTCGATCATCACGTACGGATTTGCTGCTTGATGATAATCTTTTGGGAATCTAAGCACCATAACTCTAGTGGTCCAGCTTACGCCAAAGTGAGGAATATATAACTCATTTATAAATGCGGATGGCCGTGACACTGAACACATCCTTAGGATTTCACCATCTGGAAATATCGCCTCTCCGCCATTTATTTGTTTTGTATCTTCAAAAAGATCCTTATTGAATACTCTAAAGAAACATTCTGGAACACCTTCTGTCATCGCAGATAATGCTGTTTCTAATGGCTTTTCAACATTTGCTACAAATATTTCAGTCCCGGCCCTAGTTTCAATAACTTGTATTATGTAGCCTTTGGTAGAATACCTTGCAACAGCGGTATCAAAACGCCCCTTTTTTTGTAACTTGCGCTTCACAAAGTAAGGGTACCAGGCTTGTTTCTTCTTGAAGATAGATTGGATTTCCACTGGGAGAAATTCAGGCTTAAGAATTTTATCGAGATTTTCCCCAGGATTGAATTTATAAAACTCCAGCTTTTTTTCCTCTTCTGTTTCCATGACAGCACGTGACTTCATGTGCAGCAACAACATTGCATCCCGCAGGTCGCGAGAACCCTTGATGGGATCCCCTGTGGGTTTGGGAATTAGGGCGATTTCTTTAGAATCCTTAACAGAACATTGGTAATCACCATACACGGTGGTTCGATATACGAACAAAAATAATAACATTATCAACATTATTAATGAAAATCTGATATATATATGTAGTCTTGATTTGTTCATCTTAATATCTTTCATTAATTACCGTTATAATTCGGGTTTTTCATCCTAGGGAAAAAGAGCACATTCTACTTATTTGTTACCATTCATTTGTCCTTTCCCGTGGTTTTTGCGGGTCTTCCCCGAGTTCGGAGGGAAGACTCTAAACTCAGTTGCCGGGTGATCCGGCTTATCTCCTGGTTTGAGCAAAAGGGGCGTCCACGGTTATCACGTTGAGACTCCTTGTGCCCATGACTAATGAGATATAGCGGAATTTTACAATAATTATCTAAGCTATGCTATAAAAATTTGGTGGTGGAGTGGGGAGGGGGGAGGAGGTAAGGAGTCAGGAGATAAGGAGATAAAAAACTGGATTCCCGCCTTCGCGGGAATGACGGTTTATACGAAATACACAATACAAAATACGCAATACGAAATGGAAGAGCACAGCCGAGACGACCGTGGCACAACTATAATAATGTTTGTAATAACCATGCCCAAGGTTACTTGAGCATGCCACCCAGAGAACTGCATGGGCTGAAGCCCATCCTACGTTTTAATGTATTATCTGGTCATCTCGATGAGGGGGGCGACGGGGGTGATGAGTACGTTCATTGCGCCGCCAATGTTCAGGGTGCTGACAATGTATTTATCGTTGCAAACGAAATTGGGATGTGGGTCGGGGTGCCAGGTGGAGGGGTTTTCGGCGGTATTGTAAGGGGGGTTGTAGGTCTCTATGCAGATGAGTTTGTCTGTTTGGGAATCGTAGAAAAAGACCTTCCAGGGGCAGCCGCGATAAAACGGGCCGATGTGCTGATCGAAGGTAAAGTAGCGGCCATCGGCGGTGCAGTGGGCATGGGTGGCGCGGGTGTTGGTGATCATGCTGCTTCGGCTGGTCTCCAGGTCGTAGCGGGCGATGCCAAAGCCGGGTCCTTTGGAACCTTTGGGATAGGCACAGTAATATAAACCCTTGCCATCAGCACCCCACCATTCATGGGTAGCGCACTCGCCGTTAATCGGAGGAATGAGTTTGGGTTCATGGCCTTTTTTCCACAGCCAGAGACGTTCAAAAACGCCATCGGCATTGGTGGGGATCCAGTGGTATTCACCGGTTAAGACATCGGTCCAGGCATCAATGCAGATAAACACCATATTATCATCAGTGGGGCTGAACTGGGCGTGGCTGGCGCCGGGGAAGGGGCGGCCCCATTCGATATAATGGCCGGTGGCAATATCCACAGCGCCACAGATAAACTGGTTATCAACACGGGAATCGAGAAAAAATCTGGTTCTGGAGGCGTTTCGGGTCAGATGGATGCCAAGACGGTAAATACGATGCTGGGCCGGGGGGAAACTTTTCGGGATACCGCATAACTTTGTGCTTACATCTTTATACTGCGAATATAGGGAATGATTGAAAAGTCCGCGGGTGGTCGCCCAAGAGAGATCGCCGGTATCCGTGTCAAGGTAGGGCGATGCGCCAAATCTGCTGATTTGCGGTAAATCGTACACGATATCTTTTTTGAAATCCACGACGCCCATGGAGTCGGTATTTTCAGGCGGATCGACACAATGAAACAACAGAAAGCGACCGTCATTGGTCATGGAGCGGTTTACAAAGTAAAATGTCTGCTGCTGCGGAGCAACACGGGTTTTTAAGACATAGGACACTACGCCACTATTCGGATCGGTCCATTTTGTGAAATGTTTAGATGTTTCCGGAGTTTTCAGCTCAGAGGCGTATAGACCTGTGAGCAGGAACAAAGGCAAAAATAATAGATGCAATAAATAAAGAGGCAACTTATACAAAACCTACTCCTTTCAAACGTTAGTAGATTGGTCTATTATAGGCGAACAAGTCGCTTATGTTACAATATTTTTGTCTTGCCTGGAAGGAGTAAGTGGCGTATAAGCAATCCATTATGATTAGAGTAGCAATAATTGGAGCGACAGGTTATACAGCGCGGGAGGCGATCGAGATCCTACTGCGGCATCCGAAGGTGAAAGTGACGTATCTGACGGCGCTGCCGGAAGAGTGCGGGCAGGTGGCGGAGATATTTCCGGTGTTTCAAGGGAGGCTGGATCTGGCGGTAGAGCCGATGGATTTAAAAAAACTGGCGCAGAAGGCGGATGTGGCGCTGGGGTGTTTGCCGCATCGGGTGTCGATGGGGTTTGTGCCGCAACTGTTGGGGGCGGGGGTGAAGGTGGTGGATTTCAGTGCGGACTATCGGCTGCATGAGGCGGCGGTGTATGAAAAGGTTTACAAGGTGGAGCACACCGATAAGGAAAATATTAAAAAGGCGGCGTTCGGGCTGCCGGAATTGTTTCGGGAGCAGATAGTGGGGGCGGAGCTGGTGGCGAATCCGGGTTGTTATCCGACGGCGGCGGCGCTGGCGGTAGCACCGCTTTTACAAGAAGGGCTGATAACGTGTGATGATATTATTGTTAACGCTGTCTCGGGGGCGACGGGGGCGGGGCGGAAGGCGTCGGCAGCGTTTCATTTTCCGGAAATGAACGAGAACCTGTTCGGATATGCGGTGGGGACGCATCGGCATCAGCCGGAGATTGATCAGATTCTGTCGGACTTTGCGGAAAAGAAGGTGAAAGTTTTGTTTCAACCGCATGTGGGAAGTTATGACCGGGGGATAGTCGAGACGATATACTGTCAGCCGCTGAAGCGGGTACAAGATAAGGAATTGCTGGCGATCTTCAAGGAGTGTTATAAGGATGAGCCGTTTGTGCGGGTGCGGCAGAAGCCGCCGGGGGCCAAAGATGTGGCGGGGACGAACTTCTGCGATTTGTATCCGGCAGCGGTGGGGGGGAAGATCGTGGTGTTTGCGGCGATCGATAACCTGATTAAAGGGGCGGCGGGGCAGGCGATCCAGAATATGAATATTATCTGCGGGCTGCCGGAGATAATGGGATTAATATAGAAGCTAGGAGTTAGAAGCTAGAAGTCAGAATAAATGGCGGGCTGGTCCGGGCTATTTTACTTTTGAATACGCAATGAAAAGAAGTTTGAAGATAGGGCGGTCGTAGGTGACAAATAAAAGTATAACGGGGCCGGTGGGATTTCGGGCGGCGGCGGTCAGGGCCGGGATCAAAGAAAGCGGTAAAGCTGATGTGGGTCTGATTGTGGCGGATGAGATATGTTCGGCGGCGGCGGTATTTACTAAAAACAAGGTAGTAGGGCCGGCGGTAGAGATAAGCAGGAAACATCTGGGCAACGGGCGGGGGCAGGCGGTGTTTGTGAATGCGGGGAATGCGAACACCTGTACGGGAAAGCGGGGCGAGAAGGATGCGGAAACGATATGTAAGGTGGTAGCGGCTGAGACGGGGGTGGCGGCGGAAGATGTGGCGGTGTGTTCGACAGGGATAATCGGGCATTATCTGCCGATGGAAAAGGTGAAGGCGGGGATAAAGACGGCGGCGAAGAGACTTGCGAAGACGAGCAAGGCGGGGGGGGAGTTGGCGCGGGCGATACTCACAACCGATACGAAAGTGAAAACGGCACACAGGCAGATTAGGCTGGATCGGAAAGTGGTGCAGGTCGCGGGAATAGCCAAGGGCAGCGGGATGATTGCGCCGAATATGGCGACGATGCTGGGGTTTATTACTACGGATGCGGCGATTAGTTCAGCGCTGCTGCGGAAGGTGCTGAAAGAGGCGGCGGAGGTGACGTTCAATAAGGTGAGCGTAGATAATCACATGAGCACGAGTGATACGGTGATTGTGCTGGCAGGGGGAGGGGCGGGTAATAAAAAGATCAGCAAAGTGGGCGGTGATTTTAAGAAGTTTGCTGAGGCACTAAGGGGAGTATGTGATGATTTGGCGCGGCAGATAGCGGCGGATGGTGAGGGGGCCAGGTGCGCGATCAAGGTGAGCGTAAATGGGGCGGCGACGGCGGGGCAGGCGCAAAAGGCGGTGCGGGCGATTGTGGATAGTCCGCTGGTGCGGACGGCGTTTAACGGGGCGGATCCCAACTGGGGTCGGATCATAAGTGCGGTGGGTTACAGCGGAGCGAAATTCAAGAGTGAAGGACTAACATGCAAGATCGCCGGGACGATGGTATATCGCAAGGGAAGGCCGTGTGCATTCGATGCGAGGCAATTGCATAGGAAGATGAGGGGTAAGAGCTGGGAGGTCGAAGTTGATTTGGCGGCCGGCAAGTACAGTGATTTCTGCTATACCTGCGATCTATCCAGAGAGTATGTACATATCAATGCGGATTACCATACCTAAAAATATAAAATGTAAAATGGACAATGTTAAACCGTTAATAAAGAAAATCCACCAAAGACATGCTTACGCTGCGCGATGCATGCCACCCGTGGATTTTCAAGATTCAAAAAGGGATTTTCCACAGAGATAAGCGGGAGTTAGAATAAATTTTATTTATCGGGTGATGAAATTTTTTGGATCGTGATTTCAATATTGAAAACAGCGGTATGACGGAACAGCGGTCGAAACGGGGTGGGGTATGGGTGAAATATGGAAGCTTAGGGGTATGTTTTGGGACCTTAGAAATGTTTTTAATATTAAGGTAGGGATTTATCGGCATATGGGCGGGCTGGGAAAAGGATTTGGCTTATAGGGGGGAAAGTGACTAATTTAGGGTGCCAGAGAAGTCGATGAAAGAATTGAAAGACGCCTGCGTCAGTATTGTTACTCAGCCTTGTGATTAACTAAAAAACGGAGGTTTTAGGACACTTTCCGGATATCTGACTCTTATTGTCAAGAACAGAGTACTTTTGCTGATGATGTGCGAAAGTTAAGTGGGAGTATGTTTATCAGCCATGTTAGACAAGAATGATTTTAATCTGGAAGAGAATGTAGCAGAGAGATTGAATCATCTGCTGCAGGATGCGGAAATTCCAACGCTGCCGGTGGTAGCGCAAAAATTGCTGGATCTTTGTCAGGACGAGAACGCCAACTTCGCGCAATTTGCGCGGGTGATCGAGGCGGATCCGGGTACGGCGTCGCGGCTGCTGCGGGTGGCAAATTCGGCTTATTACGGTCTGCGCAACAAAGTAACGAATCTGGAGCGGGCGATTACCTATCTGGGCCTGAAATATGTGCAATCAATTTCGCTGGGATTTCAGATAACGAGTGTAATGAGTAAGTTTGAGTCGGTGGGTTTTGATATGCAGAAGTTCTGGCAGGAAAGCATCTTGCGGGGAGTGATGGCCAGGCAAATTGCGAGGCGTTACTGTCCGGAAAGAAGCGAAGATGCGTTTCTAGTGGGACTACTGCAGGATTGTGGGGTACCGATTCTGGCGCAGGCGTTGGGGGAAGAATATGTGAAGCTGCGCAGTGATCCTTACTTGTCGCAGGCATCGCTGTATCACCTGGAACGAAGTCTGTTTGAGATCGATCACGTGACGGCGGCCAAGGCGATAATGAGTCATTGGGCGCTGCCGGATTTGCTGGCCCGTCCTATCTGTAACCACCACAGTAGTGTAGGCTCGAAACCGAATAAAATCGAACGTATTCAACTCTGTCAGATTTCCTATTTTGTGGGTACTCTGTCCCTGAATGAACCGGCGACTCTGGATTTTGACGATCTGACTCTGCCCGAATATGCTCAGAATACCTTCGGACTGGATATAGAGGATTTGACGAAGATACTTCAGCAGGTGCGGGAGGAATTTGCAGGGATATCGCAGTTGTTTGCGGACATACTGCCGGATGATGTGAATGTGACGGTGCTTTTGGAAAGAGCCAATCGGTTGTTGTGCAACCTGGCATGTGAAACATACAGCAAGAACTTCAATTTCGAGACAGAACTGGAGAAGTACAAGACCAAGTGTGATGATCTGACGCAAACGATGGAAGATTATCGCCGACAGGCATGTACGGAGGCGCTTACGGGTCTGGATACGCGGCAGATGATGAAAGAATTTCTGGCAACGGCCTATGACGACCTGCGGATGGGGAGGACATCGCTGACGCTGCTGTTCGCCGATATTGACAACTTCAAAGAAATCAATGACCGTTACGGCCACCTGGGTGGAGACAGGCTGCTATTGGATTTTGCTCAGATGCTGCAAGGGATATTCGGGGATATGGGCTGTGTGGCCCGCTATGGAGGAGATGAATTTGTGGTGGCGCTGCCGGGACTCGAACAGGAAGAAGCGATCCGTAAGGGCGAGTCGCTGCTGGAAAGGACGCGGCGATTTTCCATACCGACCGATCCGACGGTCAAAAAAGGAGGATGTACGTTTTCGTGCAGTATCGGTATGGTTTATTATGAAGCCGGGGCAGCGCCTGCCGGGGCAGCGGAGATTATGGAGAAGGCCGATCAGCAGATGTATAAGGCCAAGAATTCGGGCAAGAACGATCTGAGCATTGAAATTATCAGTGGGCCAACGGAACAGTGCGCAGGCGAACGGGATAATTAAGGCGAGCAAAGGCAACGAAAAGAGTTCGTGTCAAGGGGGGAGAAATTTGTGAGCGGATTTTTTAATCGGGGTTAACAAGCCTTTAGAGAGATAATGGCAGGGTTGTAGATTTACCTTTCTTATCGTCCCTTTCCGGTATATGATGAGGGCGGCAATAATGAGATAATGTGCCGGAATGGAGGGCGTATTCGCCGATGAAGCAAGATGAGTTCGGGCTGTTCAACTATGCGGATGAACCGAGAGGATTTTCCCGGCAGACGGATTTTTTCGGGCAGAAGGAATCCGGCAAATCGAGACCGAAGGGGCGTAAGGAGGAAAAAAATACTACTCAATCGGGGCCTGAGGTTTATTCGGTTACGCAACTTACCCGGATGGTAAAGCTGGCGCTGAGCGAGTCTCTGCCGGGTAAGATACTACTAGCGGGTGAGATATCCAACTATAAAAGGCACAGCAGCGGGCATATTTATCTGACCATAAAAGACGAGAACGCGCAGATTGCGGCGGTGATGTGGAAAAGCGGGGCGGAAAGATTAAAATTTCAACCGGCGGACGGGATGGCAATAGTGGCGACGGGGCGGGTGGATGTTTATGAGCCGCAGGGGAAATATCAGTTTTATATCGAGAAGCTGGAGCCGGCGGGGGCGGGGGCGCTGGATCTGGCGTTTCGGCAATTGGCGGAGAAGTTGCGCAAGGAAGGGTTGTTCGAGGTGGAGCATAAAAAGGCGCTGCCACGTTATCCGGCTACTGTCGGAATAGTTACCAGTGGGACGGGGGCGGCGATCGAAGATATCAGTAAGACTTTGAAGAGGCGTTTTCCATCACTGCGGAAGTTGCTTTATCCGGTGAGGGTGCAGGGAGAAGCGGCGGCGGGGGAGATAGCGGGGGCGATACGGGATTTGAACCGGAGACGGGAAAAGCTGGGTGGTATCGATGTGCTGATCGTAGGCCGGGGCGGGGGGAGTCTGGAAGATCTGTGGGCGTTCAATGAAGAGATCGTGGCACGGGCGATTTACGATTCGAAGATACCGATTATCAGCGCGGTGGGACATGAGATCGATATTACGATTGCGGATATGGTGGCGGATGAACGAGCGGCAACGCCTACGGCGGCGGCGGAAAGAGCGGTGCCGGATCGAAATGAACTATTGCAAAGTCTGCGACAAACACAACAGCTTCTTTATGCAGGGGTTCGGCATAGTCTGGAAGGAGCGAAGACTGACTGGGAGAATCTGGCGGAGAGGAGTTTGTTTGTCAGGCCATTAGATCTGCTGCGGATTCCCAGGCAGTTGCTGGATGAGCGCAGCGCAACTCTGGGGCGGTGCTTTAGTGAACTGGTGCATCAGACGGCTCGGAGGCTGGAGGGCTATACGCGGATTTTGCGCGGGATCGAACCACATCAGGTGCTGGCGCGGGCGCAGAAGCAGTTAACAGAACTGGGGAACGGTTTGCGGATGGCCTGGAGAGATTATGGTCAAAGGCGGAAAGAGAAGTTAACGCTTATGTATTCGGGGCTGCAGGCGGGGAGACCTCAGAATCGGATTATGCTGCAGGGAAGTGCGCTGAAAAATCTGGAGGGGCGGATGGCAGCGGCACGGGGACAATTCATAAGGCGTGAGCAAGAGCGGCTGGCGGGATTAAATGCGCGGTTGGGGAATCTGGATCCGCGGGCGGTACTACGGCGGGGATACAGCATTACGCGTTTGAAAGCCAATCGGCAAATTGTGAATGATAAAAGTAAGATAAAAGTCGGCGAGTTGCTGCTTACGGAATTGGCGCAAGAAGCGCAGATTGAAAGTGAAGTTACAGCGCTATCGGAAAAAGCGAAAGAGAAGAACCGCATGGGCATGGTTCGACAAGCTCACCACTAGCGGAGCCCATCCTACGTTTCTAATAAATTGAATTGTGAGGTATATTATGGCTAAAACGGAGACGACAAAAAAAAGTTTTGAAGAAAACATAACCGAGCTGGAAAAGATAGTAAGCGCGGTGGAAGAGGGTAAGATACCCCTGGAAGAGTGTATCAATAAATATGAACAGGGGATGAAGCTTATCAAGGACTGCCGGGAGATCCTGGATCGGGCCGAGAAGCGAATTGAAACTATCACTAAGGAAGGTGCCAAGTGACACGAAGATTGGAAATGTCAGTTTAAAATAGATTTTGGATGTTATGGAGATTGTGATGAAGAAGAAAAGCATAACGCGGCGAAAGTTTCTACAGGTTACAGGAGTTGGTATGACGGCGGCGGTGCAGGGACCAGCGGTGTTGCGCGGTGTTGCACCGACCTCGGAGCCGGTGCGGGTCGGGCATATTGCTACGGGAACGAGGGGATGGGACTTGATTAAATATACCGGTAGAACGGACAGTGCCAAGGTTGTGGCGGTGTGCGACGTCTATAAGCCGCACCTGGAACGGGGTTTGAAGGAGTCGCGCAATCCGGAGGTGAAGGCATACCGTGATTATAAAGACCTGCTCGCCGATCCGAAAGTGGAGGCGGTGGTAATCGCGGCGCCGGACCACTGGCACGAACAAATGCTGATTGATACAGCTAATGCAGGCAAAGCCGTTTATTGCGAGAAGGGCTGGACTATGTCAATTGAAGCGGCCAAGCGGATGCGGGCGGCGGTGAAGAAGAATAAGACGATCATGCAACTGGGGCACCAAGGACGTCAACATCCGGCAGGGGTGGCAGGTGGAAATTTGATAAGGCAAGGCAAAATAGGGCCGGTTACAATGGTGAAAACAGGGCGTTATGTTAACAGTCCACCCGATAAGGGGGTGTGGCGGTGGTATGGATACTACAATTGGTTCGATCGACCTGATCACAAGCAGGTAATCAAAGACCTAGATTGGGAACGCTGGCTGGGACGGGCGCCCAAGATTGATTTCAATGAACGTCATTTCTGGCATTGGCGGTGTTACTGGCAATATGGAACCGGACAGGCTGGGGATCTTTTAAGCCATGAATTAGATTATGTGCAATCGGTTTTGGGGTATGGGATCCCCGATACGTGTGTGTGTGCGGGGCTGAATGCCTACTGGAAGGATGATAGGGAGGTCCCGGATACCTGGCTGGCCACCTATCAGTTCGAGAAACAAGGATGCTCGGTCATTTTCGAAGGCGTGCTGAATTCCAACCGGAATCAAACACCGGAATTCTGTGGTAAAGAGGGCCGGATAGTATATAACTCGATCGGGCAGTCAGCCGATCGGTATGAAGTGTATGGTGATGAGGCGGCGTGGCGCATGCATTGCAAACCAACAAAGCCCGTCGATTTCTATAATCCCGGCAAAGGACCACGTTGGTCCAACCACATGGAAAATTTCCTTGAGTGTGTTCGTACCGGTGAGACGCCCCGCTGCAATGTGGATGAAGCATTTATCGAGACGGCCACGCTGGTAATGAGTGTCGAGTCATATCATCAAAAACGTCAGGTTCGCTGGGATCGGAAAAAAGAGGATATCGTTTGATTTACCCTTTTTCCCGTTGCAAGTGCATAAAAGGGATGAGCAAGTGGACAGATAAAAATAAAAGGAATAATTAAATGAAGCTAAAAACCGGTCTGAGAGGTTGCGGTAAGGGCGTCAGTCTGACTCTAATAGTCGTTGTTGTTTTGTTGGTAGCGGCGATTGCAGGTGAGTGTGGGGCGGGGTCGCTGGAGAAGAGTTTTGTTAATCCGCCGGATGCGGCGCGGCCGTGGGTGTACTGGTTCTGGATGAACGGTAACATTACGCGGGAAGGAATCAGGGCGGATCTGGAAGCGATGCGCGAGGTGGGGATCGGGGGGTGTATCATCATGCACATCAAAATCGGCGATATAGGAAGTTTCAAACTGGGGAATATGCCGCCGGATGGGCCGGTGCGGTTTATGTCGAAAGAGTTCAGGGAGCTATTTAAGTACGCAGTAGAGGAAGCCGACCGGCTGGGGCTGGAGTTGGATATGAATAATGCGGATGGTTTTACCGGGAGCGGGGGGCCGTGGGTGCCGGTGGAAAAATCGATGAAGAAACTGGTCTGGACGGAGGCGCAGGTCAAAGGAGGGGGGGAAGTAGCAGTGCAATTAGCACAGCCGGAAACGATAATGGATTTTTATCGTGATATTGCTGTGATTGGCTTTCCGCGACAACGGTCACTCAATGCGCAAATGAAGGCGGGGGGAGCCAGTTTTTCCTGCCAGGATGAGGGATTCAAGGCAGAACTAATGCTGGATGGTGATGTAAATACGAGCAGCAGGTTGTGGAATAAAAAGCTTAAGGGGTGGTGCCGGTTGCTGATTTCTTTTAATAAGCCATACACGGCGGATACGCTGGTACTGAAAAAAATCGGCAGGACAAGGGGAAGGCATGAGGCGACACTGGAAGTATCGGATGACGGTAAGAAGTTTCGAAAGGTCGGTGATATTTGTCTGAAATGGTATCCGGCGGCTATGACCAATACGGTTCGGTTCGATGCGTGTACGGCGCGTTACTACAGGATTACCTTTGCACCGGGCTGCCAATATTTTTCGCTGGGTGAGTTGGAGTTGGGATGTTCCAATAAGGTGCACAACTGGGAGGCCAAGGCGGGATTCACGCGCTACGGAGAATGGGGGGGCGGGTCGCAGCTTTACACAAATAGAAAACTGACCGCAGGAAAGGGCGAAGACGCCAAGAGCAGTCCGGTATTGAGCAGCACGATGGTACCGGAGATAAGTGACAACGAAGTTGTCGACCTGACGGGAAAAATGGATTCTAAAGGAATGATTTCATGGAAGGCTCCGGCGGGGGAATGGAGCGTGCTGCGAATCGGCTATACCAGTACGGGGATCAAGAACCATCCGGCCAGTCCGGGGGGGCATGGGCTGGAGTGTGACAAGCTACGCAAGGAAGGGGTTGAATGTGCGTTTGACGGGATGCTCAAGAAAATGATAGATGATTGCGGAGATTTGGTGGGGCGTTCCTTTACGTATGCGCATATCGATAGTTGGGAGGTAGGGATTCAGAACTGGACGGAGGGGATGGCGGAGTCATTTAAAAAGGTTAACGGTTATGACCTGATGCGGTTTTATCCGCTGCTGGTGGCGGGGTATGGCGTGGGGAGTAATGATGAGTCGGAGCGGTTTCTGTGGGATCTGCGGAAGACTATTCTGGATATGATGGCGGATAATTATCTGGGGGAAATGCAGAAGCTATGTAATAAAAACGGGTTGAAGTTTTCTAGCGAGGCGGGGGGTCGTCAGACATTTCTTTATAATCCCATATATCTTTTGACAAGATCGGATCTGCCGATGGGGGAGTTCTGGCCGCATGAAAATACGCCGCGGGTTGATAATAAGGCGGCGGCGAGCATGGCGCATATCTACGGAAAGGAGTTGGTGGGAGCGGAGGCGTTTACGGGGGCGGGAGACTATGCGGCGTGGCAGAGCCATCCGTATCGTCTGAAAGGGATCGGCGATGAGGCGTTTTGTCTGGGAGTCAATCAGTACGTTATTCACTACTGCGTGCATCAGGCGTATGAGGGGATGCGGCCGGGATTTGCGATGGGGCCGTGGGGGATTCACTTTGATAGAATGAATACGTGGTGGAATCAAAGTAAGGGATGGCTGAAATATATAGCCCGATGTCAGTACATGCTGCGGCGGGGGGATTTCGTGGCTGATGTGCTTTACTTTCCGGGGGAGGGGGTGCCGCATTATTTGGGTAAACGGGACAGTCTGAGCGTGCCGCTGCCTAGTGGATATGACTTCGACGGCTGTGACCGTGAGACGCTGCTGAAACGTGTGAAGGTGCGCGACGGGCGTTTGGAAGTCGGGCAGGAGATGAGCTATAGTTATCTTATGCTGGCCGACGACAGGACGATGACGCCGGAATTATCCAGGCGAATCCGAGAACTTATGAAAGAAGGCGCCAAGGTAATCGGTCCGAAGCCGACCAGTTCACCGAGCCTGCGGGGTTTTCCGCAAGGCGATAAGGAAGTTCAGAAAAGTGTACAAGGTTGGGGGAGTGTTTGGGGTAAGTCTTTTGCAGAGATTGCCAGGGGCGATAAATTAGTACCTGATTTTGAATTCAGCCCGGCAGGTGAGCAAACGGATATTCGTTACATCCACCGACGAGAGGAAAATACAGACATCTATTACCTGGCGAACCGGAAGGAGCAAACCGCCGAGATCAAGGGGACATTTAGAATAAATGGTAAGCAGCCGGAGCTTTGGCATCCGGAAAGTGGAGCTATGAGGGAGCTGGGTGAGTGGCAGGTTACGGAGGAGGGGCTTACGGTTGTGCCGCTGCGGTTTGGACCATTGGAAAGTTATTTTATCGTGTTCAGAAGGTCGGGGGCGGCAGAGAAAACGGGAGGTTGCAATTTTCCGGAATTTGAGACGGTTACGACGATATCGGGCCCCTGGAATCTGGAATTTCCCGCGGGTCAGGGGGCGACTGCATCTATGGAAATGCAAGAGCTTGCAAGCTGGACGGAACAAGAGGATTTCAACGTAAAGCATTTTTCGGGCACGGCGACGTATAGAAAAACATTTTCGATAGATGGTGAAACGCTTGCCGATAAGGAAAATTACTATCTGGACCTGGGAGACGTGCAGGTCATAGTGGAGGTGAAGCTGAACGGTTCTGATTTGGGGATTCTGTGGAAGCCGCCATTCCGGGTGGATATAACCAAGAAGCTCAAGGCGGGGGAGAATGAACTGGAAGTTAAGGTAACCAATCTTTGGGTCAATCGAATGATCGGAGATGAGTATTTTCCGGATGATACCGTCTGGGAGGGTAAGTATCTAAAGGAATGGCCTGCCTGGTTCTTTGAAGGTAAAGAACGGCCGGAGAGCCGGCGCAAGACATTGACTGTGGTCAAGAATTATAAGGGCGATAGTCCACTGTTGTCATCGGGGCTGCTGGGACCGGTGCGAATTTGCCGGGCTGAGTGTACAAAGGAAATAGAGGACACAGAGGCGACGGATTTATTAGGAGAATAAAGGTGAAAAATTCGGGGGTATTTGTGTTGGTAAAAGCGGGAGTGGTATTGCTGCTGGGGGCGGCAGGGGTTTCAGGAGAGGTTTGTCGGGAGTATACCAGGGGGTTGTTTTGTTATGACCGCTGGACAGTGAGTGAACCGGTGCTGCAGGAGGGGGCGGCGGGGACGTTCGATGAGGTGGCGGTAAAAGATCCGACAATTGTTTTTTATAAGGGCAGGTATCATTTATTCTATACGAGTAAGGCCAGGAAGGGGGCGGGTGAAAAAAAATGGCATTTGAGCAAAAGGGGGTCCGCTTTGGGTTATGTTGCGGCCGAGAGGCTGGAAGATCTGCAAAAAGCGAAGCGCTATAATCTAAGCGCCATTGTGAAAGAGGTGGTGGTAGCGCCGCAGGTTTTTTATTTTGAACCGCATAAACTCTGGTATCTGATTGCACACACTACGGTTAAGGGCAGGCCTGATCTTATGCCTATCTATATGACGAATCCTGACATAGAGGATATTTATGGGTGGACTAGACCTAAAATCATCAAGACCAGAAAGGCTAACAATGGATTTTGGATAGACTTTTGGGTGATCTGCGATGATACCAAGGCACATTTATTTTACACGGACCATGAAGGATCCATCTTCCGATTTGAATGCCCGATCGGAGAGTTTCCCGATGGTTATAAAAATGCCAGGGAAGAAACAGTGTTGACCGAGCGCGGAGAGAACGAGAAGGGCAGGTGGCGTCTGCATGAGGCGAACCATATTTATTATGTGAAAAGTGTGGATAAGTATCTGCAGTTGGTGGAGGCGGTGTATCCGCATCCGACGCGAAAGAATTACTGGGACAGTCGCAGCCGATTTATGATCGCCTATGTGGCGGAGAAGCTGGAAGGGCCGTGGGAGAGGGCGGAGTCCGGCAGGAATGTTTTTGCCGGGGATCCGGCGAATCTGTACCAGGAAGACGGAACGAAGGCAAAATATGATCAGGTGAGTCATTTTGAATTGATTCGTTCAGGCTATAATCAGAGGCTGGAGATCGAGGATTTCAAGCTGGATCTGCTATTCCAGGGATTCGACGCGGCGGGGATCGGTAGTGATTACGATTATGATGAGCTGCCGTGGGAGTTAATGGTGATGAGAAACTATTGAAAACGGGCCAGGGCGATATTATAGATTGCATAAAGCAGAATCGGTAGTGTGATTGGTTGATATTCAGATGTGATTTGGAGGACATATGGAGTGTTCATTTGATAAATTCATTTCCCGCAGGGAGGCTATACAGAAGATGGCCGGGGGGGTGGGGGCCCTAGCCTTGAGCGTTCGGTCGGCCGGCGAGGCGGGTGAAAATAGAAGGAGCGGCATTGAAATTGATCCTGCGAGGCAGTATGAGCTTTCTCCGTATTTGTTTATGCAGTTTATGGAGCCGCTGGGGGCGACAGACGGTTCGGTGGAGGCGGCCTGGGATCATCAGCAAAACGGTTGGCGCGAGGATGTGGTGGAGGTTACGCGCGAATTGGCGCCGCCGCTGCTGCGGTGGGGGGGGTGTTTCAGCTCCTTTTATCGCTGGCGGGAGGCAGTGGGGCCGCGTGAGCAACGGAAACCGATGTACAATCTTCTCTGGGGCGGGATGGAATCCAATCAAATCGGGACGGCGGAGTTTGTGGAATTTTGTGAGTTGGCCGGAGCTGAGCCGTTGATGTGTGTCAATTTTGAATCGGACGGGCGCGGTCGCTGGATGAAAGATCCGGCCGGTCGGAGTCGCAAGGGTGATGCGGAGGAAGCGGCGGAGTGGGTGCGGTATTGCAATAATCCGGAGAATGCGCTGCGTATCAGCCACGGTTATAAAAAACCGTTACCGATAAAGATATGGCAGGTCGGTAATGAAACATCATATGATAAAAAAGGTTTTGACTGTGAAACAACTATCGCCAAGACCATCGAATTTGCGCGAGCAATGCGGAAGGCCGATCCTAAAATTGAATTGATCGGCTGGGGGGACAACGGCTGGGCGCCCCGGATGATAGAAGCGGCGGGTGCACACTTACAGTACATCGCCTTTCATAATATGTTTAATCCGGACCGGGCCAAGAAGCCGGTTTTGCAGGGGGAACTATATCGGCGGGATCCGGAGGCGACGTGGGGGCAGCTTATGAAGGCCTGGGAGATCAGTGATCGCAGAATCCGAGGTGTCCGGGACAGTCTGGGCAATAAGAAATTTCGGCTGGCCCTGACGGAATGTCATTTTTCCATTCCGGGTCGTGATCGGTGTGATGTGATGAGTACGTGGGCGACGGGGGTGGCGTATGCGCGGATGCTTAACAATTTCCAGCGGCACGGAGATTTGCTCAAGATTGCGACGGCGGCAGATTTTTGCGGGAATCGCTGGCAGGTCAATGCGGTGATGATACCTACACCCAGATCCAAGGGGAAAGCCTATCTTATGCCGGTGGCCCGCGTTATGAAACTTTATCGACATCATTTTGGCCGTCATGCCGTAAAGGTGAAAAGCCAAGAAGTTAATCTGGATGTGGTTGCCAGTCGGAGTGACAAGCGGATATATCTGCATGTTGTGAATACGAATCGTACAAAATCAGTGCGGACATCAATACAGATGGCCGGCAAAAAAGTTCGGGAAGGGCGGGCATTTGTAATTACGGAGGATCCCACGATTGAACTTTCCTATCTGAATAGTGATAAAGTGATGCAGATATCAGAAAAAAACCTGGTTCGAGACGGTGCCTGGGAATTTCCTGCTGCTTCGGTATGCGCTGTAGAGTTTTCAGTTTGATAAGGGGAGAAATTTACGACGGCAAATTGAATATGGGTTTTCCATTTGTTTTGGGATCTTAACGCGCATTTATCACTACCCTATCCCATTTATGCTGCATATTTAATACCGATAACAAGGTGGTATTAAAAACATTCATTTCTTAATGCTGAATTAATTTGTTGACGAGAACAAGGATTGTTTATTTATCGGTCCAGCGAGAGGGCCAGGGCAAAGGTGGCCAGGCAGTAGAAGCACGGCCATATTATTTTTATGGTTATAGGGCGTCAAAGGGTGATTATTTGATTAAGAGGGTTATTTGGGGAGTCGATAAATAATCAAGATGCTAGGTGAATTTATCTGTCTATATTTTGTGAGGTATAACGATGATAAAGATTGAGATGGCTGAGACTAAGCGTGAGAAGTTCATGTCGAAATGTTTGAATTGCTTTTTAATAACGACGTTTATACTGGGGATTATGGCATTTTCCGTATGGGCCGAGGCGGATGAAGCCAAAGCCGACAAGACTGAGACGAGCGAGCAGGTTGTTGCCGACGAAAGTAAGGAAGAGAAGATCGCGGCGGAGACAGAGACGGAATCCGGGGCGATTGACTTGACGGAGTTGTCTCTGGAACAGTTGATGAATATCGAAGTGGGGACCAGTTCTCTGACGGGGGCGACGAAGCGGACCTCGCCCTCGACGGTAACGCGGATCAGCCAGGAAGATATCCGTTCCTGCGGGGCCCGGAGTGTATATGAAGTGTTAGATATCTACGTACCTAATTTTCAAATAGGCAAACAGAATGATCAGATAAGCAAGATGGGTCTGCGGGGAATTATCTACACCCGTGAAGATAAGTATCTGCTGCTGGTAAACGGCCGAGTCATGAACGAACACACGGGCTTTGGGGTATATAGTGAGCGGGACCTGCCGATGCTGACGGATATACACCATATCGAAGTGGTGCGCGGTCCGGGCTCAGCGCTTTATGGACCGGGTGCGTTGTCGATGGTGATAAATATCATTACCGATAATGCCAATACTTTTCAGGGTACGCAGGTGACAGGCCGAGTAGGAGGCATTGAGGAATTTTACACGGCCGAGGTAAAGCACGGGCAGAAGTTCAGTGACGACAGTGGGTTGTTTCTTTATACGGGTATGAGTAAGTACCTCGGTGCGGACAGGCAGTATGCGCCCCTGAAGGCGGGAGATAAATATGTAGGGTGGAGGGGTAACATCTACAAGGCCGGGGAGGAGCTAACGGATCATGTCCAGCGGGACAACAAGTCATTTAATGACTGGATCAAATGGAAGGTGCATGGTCAATACACCAAGGGTGGATTTGATTTCTGGGTCCGCTACACGCGGGGAGGGGAGGAGTATGCCAGGAACAGTATTAATAAGAGTTTTTACCCGCACGGCGACGGTTATAATCAGGGCACGATCTATGCCAGTTATGAACACGAACTGTGCCCGACCTTTACGATGAAATACGCCTTGAGCTACGATCGCATTTATGTAAATAATTACAAGCGCACTGGTCATAAGAGTACTGGTAATAAGGCCAGGGCGTATCGGGAGGATGAGTATTACGGGCGGATAATTGGTATCTGGGAGCCGCACGAGGATCATAAGATAGCTATCGGTTACGAGCATTCGCATGATGAATACGGTTTTGACGGGCTGGGCTCGGACAAATCGGAACATTATAAGGCCTATAAGCTGGATTTGGATTATCTGCCCCGATGGGCGACGGATATGGGATCGCTGTTCGGGGAATATCAGTGGAACATCACGGATCAATTGACCACCTTTATCGGCGGTCGGCTGGACAAGCATCGCTTTACGGAGCTGATGTGTTCGCCCCGCGCCTCATTGGTGTATATGCCGACGGATAAGGATACGATCAAGGCGATGGTGACCCGTTCGGTGCGTACGAATGTGGCCTATGAAATGAAGGCGCAGAATCTGGAGTTTAACAGCAAGAGTGATACCGAGCAGTTGGACGCGCTGGAGGTGCGTTATGAACGGAGGCAAACGGACAATTTCTGGTGGGGGGCATCCGGCTTTCTGCACTGCCACGACATGATCGGATTCAACGATGGTAGTAATAAGCCGGTAGGTTTTATGAAGTCTTATGGAGTAGAGCTGGAAGCTGGCTATCACACGAAAAAGACGAATATTAATTTCTCGCATGGTTTTACCAAATTATGTTATTTCCGGTTTGCCCCCGGTATCGACGAGATTGAGGATACGGCGGAGCCCATGGGGTATGGTAATGATATAGCGGCCTGGAGCAACCACGTGACCAAGCTGAGCGCTACCTATAAATTGACGCCCAAAACCAGTGTATATGGTTCGACCATGATCTATTGGGGCTTTCCGGGCCTGAGGGATTACGCAGAATATCAGGGTATGTACCCGACGGAAAATAATTATGCCTATGATGATCCCTATGAGGGGAGTATGTTTTTGAATCTGGGGCTCGAGCATAGATTCAATGAGAATCTTTCGATGCGGCTGGACGGGTACAACCTGCTGGGCGCTCTTGATGAGGACCTGAACAAGCGGACCAATTACGCCGGTCCGGGTAACTATCGCTGCCATGCTCCCTCGTTCGGAGTTTCTTTGACGTATATGTTTTAAGAGCCAAGGGCTAGAAGTCAGAAAGACAAAGAGCAGGGCACGGCCAAGATGGCCGTGGCACTAATATGTGAATAAAACCTCCTGTGCTTACACAGGGGGTTTTTTTATGCACCAATCAATACGTAATGGTAATAATACAGAAATGAAAAGGTTGGGGTGTATTTGACAAGTCTTGTTTTTTTGACGGTATTATCCGGACAAATATAATCTTGACAAGGAAAGATATAATTACTAGATTACTTGTTTCGTAAGAAAATAGCGTTAAAGTACTGTTATATATGGCATTACAGGTGCAGGCATAAGGTTTTATTGTAAGGTTTTTTCAAGACGAGATCAGCTAGTAAAACGAGACGATCTGCCGGCAATCAAGCAGCAGGGAAAGGTTCGGCCCAAGGTCGCAAAGTCACCCGCTGGCTGGGAGTGGGTATTGAGTTTGGGGGGGTGATGGGCATTTTTGCTTATGCCGGCTACCGGGCGGACGAGTATTATGATACCAAACCGTGGCTGATGATAGTTTTTATGTTTTTGGCGTTTTTGGGTGAGATGTATTTAATCATTAAAGAAACACTTAGTAATAGCGAATAATAAAGAATAACATAGTCATCGCGGTATGATCAATTGGTTAACAGATAAGGTAACACAAACAGAACCTAATGAGTTTGCTGAGATTGTCATTTCAGGCGCTGCTGGTAGTTGCAGCAGGGACAGGTTTGGGGGCAGTAATATTATGGTGGGGGAGCGAACGTTTAGGGGGGGATTTTGTTTCTCTGATCTGGGCGGGGGTTTTGTGTTTGAGTGTGGGAATAATCAGTCTGGTGCCTTTAAGGCTGGCAGCCAAACATGGAGGAGAGTGTTTGAGTCAGGCGTATCTGGCCGGCACAGGGCTGAGGTTTTTATTAACTTTGTCGTTAGGGATGCTGGTTTACAATTATTTTATGGAATCGAGCCAGAAAGTAGCCTTTGCCCTGTGGACACTGGTCTTTTACCTGTTGCTTTTGGTCTGGGAAACCCTAACCGCCCTGCGGCTGGTTAAAAATTTTTATCCTAGCTCCGCTGGAGGCAGGAGTAATTGAGTAATTGAGAAATTGCAAGCGGATGAATTTAGATGAAAGATATTAATAAAATAGTACAAAGAAATTATCCTATAATTCCAAGGATTGGGAGGTTAAAAAACCATGTTCGAATGTAACTTATTGGCAGAGGGATTGCAGGTATTTGGTGATGTGGGCCTGTCTGTATTGGGTGCTGCTATAGGCGCCGGTTTGGTAGTCATAGGTGCGGCCCGGGGGATCGGTCACATAGCCGGTAACACGGTGGAGAGCATTGCCCGTCAACCGGAGGCGGGAGGCCGAATCTTTTCGAGTATGATTATTTCCGCGGCCCTGATAGAAGGATTCACCTTTTTTGCCCTGATAGTATGTATTTTAGCATTAAATAAAATTGGGTAAGCAACCGGGTGATATTGAATAAGACTATAAGATCAAATTATGATTACAAAACCGGTCATATTAGCAGCCGAGAATCCTTTGAGCCACGTGGTTCAGCATCCACTTTTTACGATCCATGTAGGCTCGCTTGAATTGGTCTTCAGCAATCACATGCTTATGGCTCTGATAGCAGGGGTGTTGATGATGCTTATTTTTCCCCTGTTAGTTCGGCAGCGGACAATAGTGCCTCGGGGAGCTCGCAATCTTGTGGAGGCCTTATGTGAATTTCTGCGTGATAAAGTTATAAGACCACAACTGGGAGAAAACACCGACCGGTTCGTCAAATACCTCTGGACAATATTTTTCTTTATCCTGTTTTGTAATCTGCTGGGCATGATCCCGCTGGCGGGGATATTGTATTTTTTAACCGGCAATAGTCATCTGGGAGGTACGGCTACCTGTAACATCTATATTACGGGCGCGTTGGCGGTTACGGCCTTTATAATGATCCATTTATCCGGTATTCGCCAACAAGGGTTGTGGAATTACATTAAGAATTTTACCCCACCGGCGCCTTGGCCGCTGGTTCCCATATTATTCGTTCTGGAGTTGATTGGGGCTTTTGTGAAACCGTTTGCCCTGGCCATTCGTCTTTTTGCGAATATGCTGGCTGGTCATACGGTGCTGGGGGCCTTGATAGGTCTGGCTTTGGTGCCGCGCAGCTATGCCATTGCGGGAGTGACAGTTATGGGGGCAGCGGCCCTGAGTATGCTGGAGTTGTTTGTGGCCTTTTTGCAGGCCTACATTTTTACTTTTTTGACAACATTGTTTCTGGCGGCAGCGGTGCATCCGGAGCATTGATACTAAAGCGCAGTATTGTAATCGACGTAAAAAAAGAATTACTATGATACAACGATAACGGGCAGGTGAAAAACTTTACACAAAATGGGAGAATAAACAATGGTTATGAACATGTTGGCAGCGGAAGGACAGGCGGCAAGTATTCTGGGAGCCGGGCTGGCAATAGCTGGTATAGCCCTGGCCACGGCATTTATAGTATTTGGAGCCGCCAGGGGAATCTCCAATATAGCGGGCAAGGCTGTCGAAAATATCGCCCGGCAGCCGGAGGCCAGCGGCTCTATTTTCACGACCACGGTGGTTACCTCAGCGTTGATTGAGGGATTTACCTTTTTCGCTATCGTGGTATGTCTTTTGAGTATGGGCAATTTGGAAAGCTTAATCAAACTGGTTTTGGGCATTACCTGATAAAATTTTTACACACACAAGATCAAGGAGCAGTTCATGGAACGGCTCAACCACAGATGGTTACTATATGGGATAGTGTTTGGCTGTAGCCGGGTTTGGGCTTCGGGTGCGGAAGCCGCCGGTGGAGCCGAGCACGAGGCGCCCGGGATTTTTTCGGGTGATATTTTTACGGCTGTTTTTACGCTGGTGGTATTTCTGGTGGTGTTGCTGATTTTGGGCAAATGGGCCTGGGGACCGATACTGACAGGGCTGCAAAAGCGTGAGGAACATATCCGCCGGGCGATCGAGAGCGCCGAAAAGAATCAGGTGGAGGCGGAAAAGAACCTGGCCGAATATCGACAGCAGTTAGCCCAGGCGAAAGACGAGTCCCGGGCCATTATCGAGAAGGGACGTGCCGAGGCGATACGTCTGGCCGAGGAGTTCGGGCAAAAGGCCCAGGCAGAAGCCCAAAGTCTCCGTGCGCAAGCCGAACGGGATATAAATTCGGCCAAAAATCAGGCCCTTAGAGAGATTTATCAACAGACAACGGACCTGGCCACCGAGATGGCCGGGGCAATACTGGGTAAAACTCTCAATCCGGAAGATCATCGAGCTTTACTGCAGGAGGCGCTGCATAAGTTACAAAAAGATTAAAATGAATAATAAGACAAGCTCTAAAAATACGAATTTCGAAGATCGGAACGGCATTTGTAAGCAACCGCATGGGTTAAAGCCCATCCTACCGGACATTTTTAGATGTGGCCATAAGACAATGGTAAATGGGACATCGTTATATAAGGAAATATATTGACGTCGGACAATGCACAGGCAATTGCGCAGGTATATGCTGAAGCCCTTTTCGGTTTAGCTTTAGAGCAGCAGCTAACCGAAACATTGGGTATGGATCTGGAGCGTCTGGCGGGACTTATTAAGGCAAACCCGACGTTTGCAGTCTTTCTGGAAAGTCCGGCCATAACGCGTGCTCAAAAAACGGCCAGTATTTCCCGCATATTCACAGATAAAATGTGCCCCCTGACTCTGGACTTTTTGAAGGTACTGGCAGTGCGAGGACGTTTGAATCTTATATGTGATATTCAGGAGTGTTTTGTCCGACTGGAAGACAAGCAGGCCGGCCGGGAACGTGGGACGCTTGTTACCGCAATAGAATTATCCGACAAAGAGTTTAATAGGTTGACAGAACAGATCAAACGGACCCTGAATAAAGAGTTGATACTTGAGAACCGGGTGGATAAGTCGATTCTGGGGGGAATGATCCTGAAAGTGGAGGATACAGTGTTGGATGCCTCGCTGGGAAGGAACCTGGAAAAATTGGCCCAGGCGCTGTATCAGCGCGGATAAATGAGAACAATTGGTGCCGAAACCTGCTGCCCGGTTTGTGAATAAATATTTCCATGTGGTATGAAAGCCTCGGCATTTTAAATGGAATGAGTATATGAAATTCAAAGTAGAAGAAATTACCAGTGTGATCAAACAGGAAATCGCTCAGTTCCACAGTGAACTGGATGTGGCCCAGGTGGGCCGCGTTCTGGAGGTGGGAGACGGGATTGCGCGTATTTACGGACTTAACAACGCCATGGCGGGGGAAATGCTGCAGTTTGAAAAGGGTCAGTTCGGCCAGGTGTTCAATCTGGAAGAGGGCTCTATCGGAGCGGTGGTTTACGGCGATTACCTCGAGATCAGAGAAGGAGACGAGGTGCGGGGAACGGGTGAGCTGCTTTCGGTGCCGGTGGGACCGGAATTGCTGGGTCGGGTAATTAATCCGCTGGGTGAGCCTATCGACGGCGGTGAACCGTTTAAAAATCTCAGGCGAAGTCCGGTAGAGATGATCGCCCCCGGCATAGCGGACCGACAGCCGGTGAATGTGCCCCTGCAGACGGGAATCAAACCCATCGACGCTATGATCCCCATCGGCCGCGGCCAGCGGGAATTGATTATCGGTGATCGTAAGACCGGCAAAACCGCTATCGCCCTGGATACCATCATCAACCAGCGGGACAAGGATGTAATCTGTGTTTATGTGGCTATAGGTCAGAAGGAATCGACGGTGGCGCGGGTGGTGGAGATTCTGCGGGAAGAGGGAGCGCTGGATTATACCATCGTGGTCAATGCCTCGGCAGCCGATCCGGCGCCGATGCAATATATTGCTCCGTATTCTGGTGTGACCATGGCGGAGTATTTTATGTATGAAGAAAAGCGCGATACGCTGTGCGTTTATGACGACCTGACCAAACAGGCCCAGGCGTATCGTCAGGTGTCTTTATTATTGCGTCGTCCTCCGGGCCGCGAGGCCTATCCGGGCGATGTGTTCTATCTGCACAGCCGTCTGCTGGAGCGGGCCGTCAAGCTAAGTGATGAAAAGGGTGGTGGTTCGCTGACGGCGCTGCCGATTATCGAAACATTGGAAGGTGAAGTGTCGGCCTATATTCCCACCAACGTAATTTCGATTACGGACGGACAAATCTATCTGCGTCCAGATCTGTTCTTCGCCGGGGTGCGGCCGGCGGTGGATGTGGGGATCAGCGTCAGCCGGGTCGGCGGTAAGGCCCAGGTAAAGGCAATGAAGAGCATCGCCGGTATGCTGCGTCTGGATTTGGCGTCATTCAGGGAACTGGAGGCCTTTGCTCAATTGGGTACGGAGCTGGACAAGGCCACCCAGTCCCAGTTGGGTCGCGGCTACCGGATGGTGGAAATCCTCAAACAGCCGCAATATCAGCCCATGGATGTGTTCGATCAGATAGTAAGCATCTTTGCCGGTACGAGCGGGCAGCTTGATGATATCGAGGTGGAGCGGATTGCCGAGTTTGAAAAGCGAATGCATGAATACCTCGGGGCCCACAAACAAGAGGTGCTGAGGGAACTGCGTCAGAAACAAGAAATGGACGACGAACTGAAGAAACGTCTGATCGAGGCGATAAAAGAATTTAAAAACGAATGGAACAAAGAACCTGGGATTACAAAAGTCCAGTTTGAAGACAATTAACCGATAAATGCCCACAACACGTGAAATAGTCAAGCGGCGCAAGTCAGTCGCCAATATTCGTAAGATCACCCGGACCATGGAGATGATCGCGACGGCCCGTTTTAAGCGGGCCCACGACAGCGCCCTGGGGGCCCGTCCTTATACGGAAAATATTATGCATCTTTTGGCCTACCTGGCGGCGGGCGGCGAAGAGTTTGACCACCCCCTTTTGGAAGAAAACAATCAGTCAAAACGCAGCATTGTTTTGGTGATGACTGGTAATCGGGGGCTGTGCGGCGGCTATAACGGTAATGTTGTTCGCTTGGCGCACCAGGTGATTGAGAAACTGGAAAAAAAGAAACAGCAGGTTGAGTTGCGGGTTTCCGGCAAAAAAGGCGTGCAATATTTCAAGTTCGTCGGTCGGCCGCCGCAGGTCGGTTATACCAACTTTGACGAAAAGACATCCTTTAAGGATGTAGAAGGCCTGGCTGATGAGTTCATGGATCTCTACATCAATAAAAAAATAGACTCTGTCCATGTGGTTTATACAAGTTTTGCTTCGGCGTCCCGGTTTTTTCCCGAGTCTTTACCTTTATTGCCGCTGACATCTCTGGAAGTCGAAGAACTGGAAGCCTTGGCCAAAATCCATATACATGATTATATTTTCACTCCCTCGGCCCGGGAGATTCTGGAAAAGCTGTTGCCCTACGCCGTGAGGATGCAATTATATCAATGCTTCAAAGATTCCATCGCCAGCGAGCAGGTGGCCCGCATGCGGGCCATGAAGGCAGCTACGGACAATGCGGAGCATATGATAAAGGTTCTATCGAGGCATTATAACCGGGCGAGGCAGAGCCAGATAACCAGTGAACTGCTCGACATCCAGGGTGGTGTAGAAGCTTTAAAGTAGATGAGTAGATGGGTATATGGGTGTATGAGTAAGAAGAAATTAGTATGACGCATAAAGATTTAGATATATGGAAAAGAGGAATAGACTTAGTAACAAAAGTCTATGAAATTACCAGAAGTTTCCCGAATACGGAAAACTATGGATTAAGCGGCCAAATGCAAAGGGCGGCAGTATCATATCCAAGCAATGTAGCAGAAGGTGCGGCAAGGGAATCCACGCCTGAATACATCCGCTATATTTATATATCATTAGGATCTTTGTCTGAACTGGAAACTCAAGTGATAATTTCTAAAAACTTAGGATACATATCAGAGATAGAATACATATTGAATGAGATAGAAACATTACGTAAAATGACACTCAAATTTATTAAATACCTAAAGAGCAAACTTTAGTTGAGATTTGTGATGGATATCTGAAACCATCTTATACTCATAAACTCATATACCCATACACTCATATACTATTGAGCGGAGCGAAAAAATGAACAAAGGGCAAATCAGTCAGGTCATCGGCAGTACCTTCGATGCTCAGTTTGCCGAAGAGAATGTTCCCGCTATTTATAATGCCCTTAAAATAAATACGGAAATCGGCGGCCTGAAAATAGATCTGACCGGAGAAGTACAACAGCACCTGGGCGGTGGTAAGGTGCGGGCGGTGGCCCTGGGATCTACGGACGGACTGGTGCGGGGCACCGAAGTGCTTGATACGGGTGAGCCGGTGATGGTACCAGTAGGCGAAGAAACTCTGGGGCGGGTATTCAATCTACTGGGCGAGCCCGTCGATAACCGCGGTCCGGTAGAGGCCAAGGAAAAACGCCCCATTCACCATGCGCCTCCGGAATTCTTCAACCTTTCGGCCAAAACGGAAATGTTCGAAACCGGTATCAAGGTAATCGATCTATTATGTCCACTGGTGCGAGGTGGTAAGTGCGGACTGTTCGGCGGTGCCGGGGTGGGCAAGACGGTAATCATTCAGGAGCTCATAGCCCGGTTGGCCAGGTTTCATCAGGGCTATTCCTGTTTTGCCGGGGTGGGGGAGCGTACCCGCGAGGGTAACGATCTCTGGCTGGAGATGCAGGAGGCCAAGATCGGTGACACCGGTAAAAGTGTTCTCGATCAGACCGTTATGGTATTCGGGCAAATGAACGAGCCGCCGGGGGCTCGTTTGCGGGTGGCCCTGTCGGCGCTGACCATGGCTGAATACTTACGCGATAAGACCGGGGCCGATACTCTATTGTTCATAGATAATATTTTTCGGTTTTCGCAGGCCGGCTCGGAAGTATCGGCGCTTTTGGGGCGTATGCCTTCAGCGGTGGGCTATCAGCCTACTTTGGGGACGGAAATGGGCGATCTGCAGGAAAGAATTTCCTCTTCCGATAAGGGGGCGGTCACGTCGATTCAGGCCGTTTATGTTCCCGCCGACGACTATACCGATCCGGCTCCGGCAACGACGTTTACACACCTGGATTCCTCGGTAAACCTACAGCGTTCCATCGCTGAGAAGGGCATCTATCCGGCCGTCGATCCGCTGGAATCTACCAGCCGTATTTTGGATCCGCATATACTGGGGGAACGTCATTATGCAATCGCTCGGCGGGTGCAGCAGTTCCTGCAACGTTACCGCGATTTGCAGGACATCATAGCTATCCTGGGTGTGGATGAACTAAGCGAAGAAGATAAAAATGTAGTGGCACGGGCCCGCAAGATCGAGCGGTTCTTATCGCAGCCGTTCCTGGTGGCCGAGACCTTTACCGGTATGCAGGGTAAATATACCAAACCGGAAGATACTATCCGCAGCTTCGAAGAGATATGCGATGGTAAGTGGGACCATCTGCCCGAACAGGCCTTTATGTATGTTGGGGCCGTCGAAGAGGCCGCCGAGAAGGCCAAGGCCCTCAGTGGAGAATGATTTAAAACTGTTATGCCCCAAAGTTCCGCGAAAATCCGCTGTGTAATATTAACACCGCAGGCCCCGATTATGGAGGATGTGGCGTATGATGTGGTGTTGCCCATCCACGACGGTCTGTTAGGGGTGCTGCCCGGTCATGCGCCGCTGTTGTGTAACCTGGGGACGGGTCTGTTGACTTATCATAATAAGGACATGCTCCGACGTACATATTATATCGAAGGAGGTTTCGGTCATATCCGCGACAATGAAGTTGTGATTATGACCGACCAGGCCATCTCATCCGCCGATATATCCGAGGCAGATGCGGAAGAAAGATTATTGGAGGCCCGGTCGATGCCCATGGATACCTTAGAAGAAGTCGATGCCCGCTCAGCCGCTATGCGGCAGGCTCAACAGCTTATCTCTCTGTCCAAAGGCGGCTTCTAACGTTTCATACGTTCACTTTATCCTGCACTGATTTCTGCCAGTTATGGATTTTTTTCGTGAGGCGACGGATTATGTGCTGATGGCGAGCGGAGTCGAACAGGTTGGTTGTTTCACCGGGGTCGTCCTTCAGGTTGAATAGCTGACACTTGTCGGCGTCGCTGAGCGACAGTTTCCAGCCGTCGGGGCTGATAATCGCCCGGCTGTGCTCTTTTTTCACCCGCTGTAGTTCTTCCTGGCAGGCCAGGCTGGTGCCGTCGGATTTTACCTTTAATGAACCGCTATCGGGATTCCACTGGATAAATACATGATCCTGCTTGACATTGCCGCCTTGCATTAATGGAATCAAACTCTGACCCGGCAAGCTATCAGCAGGGTTTTTGCCCATTAGTTCCAACAGTGTCGGGACCATATCAATATGACTGACGGGATTTTTAAGTACGCGAGATTGCATTTGCGGGATACGCATCAGCCAGGGAACCTTGACCGCTTCTTCGTACATAACAGACTTTGTAACTAACCGATGGGCACCCATCATATCGCCATGGTCACTGGTATAGACTACGATGGTGTCGTCAGCCAGCCCCAAATCGTCCAAGGTCTGTAAGATTGCCCCAACGCTACGGTCCACCTGAGTAACCAGTCCCCAATAGCGCGCGATAAGGGCGCGAATGTCTTTTTCTTCCCGGCCGTATTTTTCCATACATGCTTCCCTGCTCACGCGATAGCGCAGCGGTTCATTTTCCTCCAGCGGATCGTTGAAATTGGACGGCAAGGTAACTTTAGCCGGGGCGTGCTCATTATCCAGCGGGCCAAAGAAGGGCATGTGCGGTTCCAGGAAGTTCACATACAGCATGAAGGGTTCATGTTGGTGCCGGTGTAAAAAGTCGCAGGCCTTTAGCTCGAGGAATTTGGGTTTGCATTGTTCGATGGGCAGCCGGGCGGCAAAGGAGCGGCTGAAGCGGTTGTGACTGCCAGGCTGATAGCCTTTTTCGAGTAAAAAATGATGATAGTCGCTGCGCTTACTGCGATCCCTTCCCGGGCGAAAGTGCTTGTTATAGACATCCTCTATCGATACCCATTCATCGAAACTGTGCTGGCGATAGAGTTCATCCCCCAGGTGCCATTTCCCCATATAGGCTGTGCAATAATCCGGATCATTAAGAAGTTCGACAAAACAAGGAATGTCAAGGGGAAGTGGGACATTGTTTTTTATACAACCGGTGGTATGAGGCCAAAGGCCCGTCATTACGCTCGAGCGCGAGGGCGTACAGACGGGCTGGGTCACATAGGCTTTCTCAAAGACCACACTTTGCGCGCTTAGCCTATTAAGATTCGGTGTGTGGATTTTCCTGTTCGCATACGCCGCCATAGTGTCGGCCCGCTGTTCATCGGTCCAGAGAAACAGCAGATTCGGTTTGCGTTTTTTAGTGGTATTTACCCGCGAGACACTACAACCCGACAGCGCCGCCCCCCACGCCGCCGACTTGATAAAATCCCTGCGATTGAGCTCACGTAATGTTTGCTTAATTATCGAAGACATATATTGATTCGGGCTGGTATCTTTTTCTTGTTATAACTGCAACTTATAGCAAGACAGCGTTAAAATTGTTTCAGGAAGCGCAGGTCATTTTCGGTGAAGTAGCGGATGTCGGTGATGCCGTATTTGCGCATGGCCAGCCGTTCGATGCCGAAGCCGAAGGCCCAGCCGGTGTATATTTCCGGATCGATGCCGACAGCTTCGAATACGTTAGGATCGACCATGCCGCAACCGCCCATCTCGACCCAGCTCTCGTCCCCCTTCTTGTCACGCAGGAGCAGATCCACCTCGCCGGATGGTTCGGTAAAGGGAAAGAAGCTGGGACGGAAACGCCACTGGGTATCGTGACCGTAAAAGGCATGGATAAACTGATTGATGGTTGTCTTCAAATCGACCATGCTGACGCCTTTATCAACTACCAGGGCTTCGATCTGATGGAACATGTACATGTGGGTGGCATCAACGCTGTCGGGACGATAGACCCGGCCCGGGGCGACCATGCGGATGGGGGGCTTGCGTTTTTCCATTACCCTAATCTGGATTGTGGACGTCTGGGAACGCAAAAGGGTGTTATCGTCGAGGTAAAAGTTATCCAAAGGATCACGAGCCGGGTGAGCCTGGTCGATATTAAGGGCTACAAAATTGTGAAATTCATCTTCAATCTCGGGGCCGTAACCAATATCGAATCCCATCCGTCCGAAGATCTCAAGTAACTCACTGATGGTCTGGGTAATCAGGTGGCTGCTGCCCAGATTCATAGCTTTACCCGGCAGAGTCACATCCAGCGAAGGTTCACTTGAGCTGGTTTGCTGTTGCTTTAACTGGTCCTGCAACTCATCAAAGGCCTGCTTGACCTTGTTCTTTATCTCGTTGGCCAGTTTGCCCGCCTGGGGTTTAATTTCCCGGGGAAGGCTGCCTAATTGACCCAGCAATTGAATTACCTCACCTTTGCGCGAGAGATACTTGATCCGGAAGTTTTCCAGGTCGTCGAGATGTTTGACTTCCTTAAGGTCCGCCAGGGCCTTTTCACCCACTTGCTTAAATTGTTCCAGAATCTCTGCCATGTCCTTACACCAATATGAACTGACTTGTTTACAATAAATGTTTTACCCGGCGCAGATGTACTGTGAAACCGCAACTGATTAGTTAAAAATCAGGCCACTGATTTTAAGGCCTTTTGAGCAGCATCCACAACCTTATCGAACCCTTCCGGGTCATGGATTGCCATCTCAGAAAGCATCTTGCGATTGATACTGACCTGAGCCAGTTTTAATCCGTAAATGAATTGGCTGTAACGGAGGTTACGTTGTCGGCAGGCTGCGGTGAGGCGGATAATCCACAGCGAACGGAAATCGCGTTTCTTACGCCTGCGATCCTTGGTGGCCGTCGCCTCGGCGCGGATAATTGCTTCGCGGGCCTGACGCCAATTTTTACTGCGGGGTCCCCTGAAACCACGAGCGGCTTTTAATATTCTCTTCTTGGACTGACGCCGAGCGGCGCCTTTACGTACTCTGGGCATGGCAGCTTTCCTTTCATTTTTTAGGTTAGTAATTGTCTGGTTGCGAAATTGTTCCGGGTGCTAAATGGAGGTTAGCCGCAGGGCAGGTTTGGCCCATGTTACGACTTTTCTCTCCCATACCGGCGGGTCCTGAAAAGGACTCCTCGCAACCCTTGGCTTGCTGGCGGCAGCTGTCAGCCGAGAAGCAAGCGCTAATTCATAAACGGCGTATTATATCACCGAATTCCCCGTTGTAAATGCCTTTTTCGCAAAATTACCCCTTCTTTGGCATGAACGGTTATTATACTTAAGTATAATAACTATGATCTTATTATACTTTTCGGCCCTAAAGTATAATAAGCGACTTATGGTATTGATCCTTAGGTGCATTTAAGTCCTATGGTGTTAAAATGGGTAATTTGTTCGGCTGATTGATGGGGTTTTTTAATGTGGGGCAGTGGCAGGTTCAGCGGGGCTGCGGTTGAAGCAGGTCAGGCTCAAAAGGATCAAGGCGGAGCCTAAGGCAAAGAGCAGCGTGCGAGATAAGGGCTTGTTGGAGAGGCTTTCGGCAAAGGTTTGCAAGGGGGTACGCGGAGAATCCTGCTGCTGTTGTTCTAGCCGAGCCAGGGCCTTTTTCAGTTCCGGCCAGGCCCTGGGCAGGTTCTCGACTTTGGCCGAGATGGCCTGGATGGGCTGATAGCCTAAATTGCTAATGGCAGCCCGTTCGACAACTGCCGGTTCATTGGTATGCCTGAGTAGTTCCCGGCGGTCCGCCAGAAGCTGATCAAGCTGATCGAGACGGCCCTGCTGGTTATGCAGGATATTTTTATCGGCGTAATAAACCGCTAGCGGAGGCGAAAGGATAGAGACGGCCACAGTGACCATCCCCACCGTGCTGAAAAGTAGAAAGCACAATATTCGTACCAGCCGGTAGTCGTCCCTTACCCGCGTCTGGTAGGCGGTTTTATCCATTTTATTTGTTCCAAAGGGCCGTTGTTCCGTAAGAGGCCTGTTTGCCCAGATCTTCTTCGATCCGGAGCAGTTGGTTGTACTTACAGATACGGTCGGTCCGGCAGAGCGAGCCGGTCTTGATCTGGCCTGCCCCGCTGGCCACAGCGATATCGGCGATGGTGGAGTCTTCGGTCTCACCGCTGCGGTGGCTGATCACGGCAGTCCAGCCGTTCCGCTGGGCCATACGGATGGCCGCAAAAGTTTCTGTAAGAGTACCTATCTGGTTGACCTTGATCAGGATCGAATTGGCGGAACCTTCCTTGATCCCGCGTGAGAGGCGCTGGGTATTGGTTACGAACAAGTCATCACCCACAAGCTGTATCTTTTGGCCCAGCAAGCTGGTTAGCTTTTTCCAGCCCGCCCAGTCATCCTCGGCCAGGCCGTCTTCTATACTGATAATGGGGTATTTATTGCACCAGTCGGCCCAATATTTGGCCATATAGTCACTGGAAACCTTCTTTTTTGGAGCGGATTTGAAGAAAACATACCCCTTTTTCGTTGTATTGTAGAGCTCGGAGGTGGCAGGATCCAGAGCAATACATATCTGCTTGCCGAACCGGTAGCCAGCCGCCTTGACGGCTGCCTCGATCACCTCCAGGGCCTCCTCGTTGCTCTTGAGGTTAGGAGCGAAGCCCCCTTCGTCACCCACGGCGGTGTTATAGCCCCGTTTAGCCAATACCTTCTTAAGGGAGTGGAAGGTCTCGGCACCCATCCGCAGGGCCTGGGAAAAGCTTTTGGCCCCGATGGGCATAATCATAAATTCCTGAAAATCGACGTTGTTGTCGGCATGTTTACCACCATTGAGGATGTTCATCATAGGCACGGGCAGGATACAGGCATTGCTGCCGCCCAGATAGCGATAAAGTGGCAGATTGCAGTGATCGGCCGCCGCCTTAGCCACCGCCAGAGAGACGCCCAAAATAGCGTTGGCGCCCAGTTTGCCCTTATTTGGTGTGCCGTCCAACTCAATCATAAAATTGTCGATTCCCTCCTGATCGCGGGCATCCATGCCGAGGACCTTGGGGCCGATGATGTTATTGACATTTTTGACGGCCTTGAGGGTTCCCTTGCCCAGATAGCGTTTGGGGTCCTTATCGCGGAGCTCTACAGCCTCGTGCACGCCTGTACTGGCACCCGAGGGCACTGCCGCCCGACCAAATGAACCATCATCCAGGATCACATCCACTTCTACTGTGGGGTTGCCGCGGCTATCCAGGATTTCTCTGGCCGTTACGTCCATGATATTGCTATACATAACTCATTTCCTTCCTATATATTTGGCATTTTCCATTAATTGTTATCGGTCTATGTCTGTCACATCTTGACAAAACCATACGTTTCATTTGTAGGACAAAGCTTGCTTAGGGCAGTGTCAATGGGGTAATATATAAGCTGAAACCGCAATTTGCAAGATGCAATAAAATCGCCCCAACAGATATACTGCTGGACCAGCGGGCAGAGCCGATTTAATTGAGGGCTTTTTGGCAGCTAACATCCAGCCCGATGGGCGAGACAGGAAAAGGTGAAACTTGATGAGGATACCCATAACCCGATATGGACTGCCCCAGGTTGTATTGGTGCCGCTATTAATTATTTTAGTGGCGTTGTTAGTGTTTCTTTTATGGCCTGCCGGTCGTCCCTGGTCTTTGGTGGTTGGCGTCGCGGCTGCAGTGGGGGTATTGGCCTTTTTCCGTGATCCCCAGCGGAAGATCCCGGAGGGTGCTAATCTGCTATTGGCCCCGGCTGACGGTAAGATTACCGATATTATCGAGGTTGACCAGTGCGAGTACCTAGAGGGACCAGCCCTTCGGATTGGGATTTTCCTGAGTGTCTTAGATGTACACCTGAATCGCAGTCCTTGTGCCGGCCGGGTAAGTTATCTGAAGGCTCATCCGGGTAAATGTATTAATGCGATGCGCTGGCATGCGGCCAGCGAGCAAAATCAGGCTCAGAGTCTCGGCATTGACTGCCCGGACCATCCGGCTGGGCAGGTACTGGTCAAACAGATTACCGGTGCCATCGCCCGTCGCATAGTTTGCGAGTGTGTGCTGGGCGAGGAACTCTCGACCGGCCAACGTTTCGGAATGATCAAGCTCGGCTCCCGGACGGAGCTCTTTCTGCCGATAAATTCTAAGGCCCGGGTTCTTGTCGAAGTGGGCCAAACCGTCCGAGCCGGAAGCAGCATTTTGGTAAGTTATGACCATGATTAATGAACTGCGAAATAAAAAGAAGCAGCGGCGTCTGCGGCACATTGCCGTATTGCCCTGTCTGATTACGCTGTTAAATGCCCTTTGCGGATTTACAGCAATTCACTTTACCGCTCGAGGTATGAATGAATCCAATCGACTCTGGCTGGTGAAACCGGAACTTACCTTCTTTGCCGCGGCGGCCTGGATGATCTTTATGGCCATGATCGCCGATGCGGTTGACGGCTTTGTGGCGAGGCGGTCGGGCAGTTCCAGTAATTTCGGCGGCCAACTTGATTCTCTCTCGGATGTGATCAGTTTCGGTCTGGCTCCGGCCTTTCTTATGCTGCGGGTAGTGGAAAGTCATCTGCAGGAAAGTGCCACCCCCGTATTCGGCACCTTTTTAGGTCGGTTGTTGTGGCTGGCGGCGGCGTTGTATGTCTGCTGTGCTATATTACGCTTGGCCCGGTTCAATGTAGAGAACGCACCGGAGGAATCGGCTCACATGGACTTTAACGGGCTTCCTTCGCCGGCGGCGGCTAGTTTGATAGCGGCGCTTGTTTTGCTCTATAGTGATGTTGGCCCGGAACTGCAAAAGGGAATTGCTCCCGATGTGGTCCGTATCGGTGCGCCGATCATTATTTACATACTGCCTTTCGCCACGGTGGGAACGGCCCTTTTGATGGTATCCCGGGCGCCCTACCTGCATATCGTTAACCAGTTCATCCGCGGCCGACGGGCCTTTGAGTATGTGGTTATTTTGGTGGCGCTGCTGTTACTTCTGATTTGGAAGTTGCAACTGACCCTGGCGGTAGGATCGTTTGGATATGCGCTGCACGGGATTGTGCGCTGGCTCTGGCGGCAAAATAAGAAACAGCGAGTCTCTAAAGAGCAGACAAGCTGATAGATATTAAAGCACCCGGTTGTATAAATTTTCAGGATAGATGATAGTGGTTCCCGAAGATACTCCGGAACAAAAGGCCCGGCGAAATCAGATGGTTAAACAGCAGTTGCGTGCGCGGGACATCCAGGATGAACGGGTGCTCAAGGTCATGGAAGAGTTGCCCCGCCATCATTTCATCCCGCCGGAAAATAAAAATCAGGCCTACCTTGACCAACCTGTGCCTATCGGTAGGGGGCAAACTATCTCCCAGCCATATATCGTCGCCCTGATGACTGAAAAGCTGGATGTGCAGCCGGACCATCAGGTTTTAGAAATTGGCTACGGTTGCGGTTACCAAACCGCCATCCTGGCAAGGCTGGCCCAAAAGGTTTACAGTGTAGAGTTACTCGAAGAGATCGGTTGTTGGGGCCGGGGGAACCTTGAAGAGTTGGGCGTTAAGAATGTTCAATTTCATATTGGCGACGGCAGGCAGGGTTGGCCCGCTTCGAAATCTCCGGGCCAGACTGAGCCGATACAATTTGACCGTATCTTAGTGGCCGCTGCCGCCCGTGAAGTGCCTGCCGCCCTAAAAGAACAATTAAAACAAGGCGGTAAGATGGTAATCCCCCTGGGTGCGGCCGACAGCCAGGTACTCTGGCTCATGGAAAAACACGGCTCTGACCTTAATGAAACCTTTCTCTGCTACTGCCGCTTCGTGGAACTCGTCTAAAAGCGATAGTTTATAGACGTGAAAATTAAAACCGGTAAAATTTTAATTGATTGCTTACCGATAATCGGCAATTATTTTTCCGGCAGGGCGGCGAGGTCTTCGTCGCTGCCGACCAGCCATAACACATCACCTTTTTTGATGACAGTATCCGGTTGAGGTACGTTGATTACCTGACGGGCAAGTTTATCCTCCGTCACAAGTGGAGAGGAACTCGGTCTTAGGCCGATCAGGTTGACGTGATATTTCTTGCGGAGGTTCAGTTCGATAATCGTCTTACCGTCAAAGCTTGACGTGGCAGTATATTGGGCCAGGCTAAAGCCTGGTGCGAACTCCAGTTTCTCGCTGATCTGAGGGGCCATCAGCTTGAAGGCCCAGCGCGAGGCGGCCTCGTCTTCAGGAAAGATAACTTCGTCCGCCCCAACCCGGCGGAGGATACGGCCGTGCATCAGTCTTTCCGCCCGGGCACAGATATATTTTACGCCCAGCGATTTCAAGATGACGGTTGCGAGTATGCTCGTTTCCAGGTTCTCGCCGATTCCGATGATTGCCGCTTCGACCTTGTCCACACCCTGAGCGCGCAGAGCGTCCTCATCGGTCACGTCGAGCCGGACGGCTACCGTAACCTCAGGGCTGATATTTTCGA
>Ga0272441_10001822_pt1 | contig 44705 bp, 36 predicted proteins | sample SSMProp6N_FD_193582 | JGI IMG/M metagenome (GOLD analysis project Ga0272441, IMG submission 193582) | Marine sediment archaeal communities from Little Sippewissett salt marsh, Falmouth, MA, United States - SSM-Prop-6N | ecosystem: Environmental > Aquatic > Marine > Wetlands > Sediment ... | reverse complement strand
GACATTTTGCGTTGGGACAGAAGAAATATTGCCGGTTCATCCGGTCCTCCTTGTTCTTTGGTTTTCTTGAACAAAAAGGACTTTTGAACTACTTCTGCTTCAAATCCCTAAGCTTTGGGGGAGTTATTATTTTTTTAACTTGTGGATGTACTGCACAGCTTCACTCTCGGCATAGTAATCACCATTGGAGTAGCTAATAACCCAGCTGAGATCTTTGAAAACATAGAGATTCATGCTCAGTTTCCCGCTGCGGGTATTCCACATTGAAATGGATGAATCGCCGTTGAGAGAATAAAGAGTTCCCGAATGGGTTTGGAGTTTTCGCGGGATGTGTTCAACCTGATCAAGGGTCGTGAAGCCGTCCCAGGTAAACATATGAACATCACCATATCCCAGGGAGGTGAAAAGCCTTGATGTTTCCGGGTCAACGGCCAGAGAGGCTTCACTGTCTTCACCGGGATAACTCAAAAGGGTCGCTACTCTGCTGAGAGTGTTTCCTCTGTGAGATTTCAGTACCGTACGTATACTGTCACGGCGATTTTCGAAACCAAGACTGTAGAGGGTCCTTGCCGCCATATCGTATGCGAGATTGAACGTAAGCAGATTTTTATCGGGGATAGGCACGGTTTCACTTGTCTCAGGATCTACGGATAGGAGGGTGGTGTTGATGAGGTCAGTCTGATTGCGAGAGAGAATTATATTGTTATCGAAGGATGCAACAGCAGACTGAAGGCCGAAGGAGGAATATGAAAACAGTTCCCTGTTCTGTATCGGATCGATTATCCGCAGCCTGCCGCTTTTCTCCAGAATAAGAACCATTCCTTCATAATCAGCAACGGATTGTACCGGACTGGAAACAGTGATGCTGAGAGGATTGAAACGGAAACCGTCAAAAACAAAAAGATTCTGCACGAAACCGCTTTTCGGATAGATGAGAAAACGGTCGGAGCCGAGAAAATGTATTCCCGTTTCAGCATTAATCGGATTTTCAAATCGTTCAGTGTAATAGCTGTAATCAGTGCTGGATGAATCATGGGCCGGGCTGAAAGCTTCGGATTGGATCCGCAGTATGTTTTCCCTGCCTGCGATCACGATGGATTGGTCGGACATGCTGAGGTCGGTTACTTCAAGGAGTACTGAATTGGAGAAGAGGTTTACTTCAGAATTGAAAATAGACTGAGTATACAAATCGCCGTTTTCGCGGCAGAAGAATATCTGTGTATCCTGAAAGACGAGGGGAGATTCCGCAAAGTCCGGAGCACTGTAGGATCCCGGGGCTGCTTTGAGATAGCGGGAATTATTGCGGGTGACGATTCTGAAACTCTGAAAACGGGGTCTGCTGTTTTCGGTGAAGTATACGACCAGCCGATCACTTTCCGGGTCGAGGGAATAGCCCCGAATCGATTCAAATCTTTGCTGCGCTTCAATTGTACCGGTTATCAGATTAATCAAATACAGAGTGCTCCCTTTTATTCCGGTCATATAGACTCCGCTTTTGGAGAACTGAATATCGGCCAGATCTCCTAGAGTGGAGAAGGAGGTTTTCTCACTTCCGTTTCCAAGGTTCCAGTATCTGAGCATTCCTGACGAACTGTAGGTGAGCAGAGTTTTTTCTGAAGAGGAGAGAAAGATATTCGCAACTATACCGAAACCGTCCTCGAACAGGGGTTCAATTTCTCCGGTCCGGGAATCGAGAAAAGTGATGCTTTTCCATTCGGTTTTTCCATACATAAGGTAGGTGCCCTGGGGGGAGAATTTAAGGAAAAGTGGTACTTCCTCGATTTTATGTGAAAACAGCTCGGTATCCGTTTCATAATTCCATACACTTAGATGAAAGGTATTGATCCTGTCAGTCTCCACAAGAGCTACCTGAGGGAGTTCCGGGTGAACGGCAATCCGGACGATCGGGAGATGAGAAATCTGAAGCTTGTGAAGCAGAGTTCCCCGTCCTGAAGTATAATCGGCCGCGTCCCAGACCCGGAGTGTTCCGTCATCGCCTACCGAATAGAGTTCCCCGCTATCCTGACGGTAGGCAAGATTGTTGATAGTCTGGGTGTGACCAGTATTTATCTGAATACTCTGATCCGACCATACCGCAGGGGAAATCGAGCTGAGGAAGGCGGCCAGAAGAAAGAATACTAACTTCTTCATTCTTCCTCCTCCTCGACCAGAGATATTTTGTTGATCGATACATACGGAGGTGAGAGGATCTGCGCATACTCCTCCTGTTGTATCCGTATTTCAAGGCTATCGGCTGCCTTCCGATACATATCCATCGGTAGAGTAGTAATTCCGACTTCATCCTTCTTAAGACCGTAGATATAAAAGGTCAGCTGTTCGTCTGTCTGTTCTTCAAGAATAATGGTCAGAGCTTCGGCGGTTTCAGCCTTCTCCAGAAGGAGAAATTTCAGAATTTCAATGACCCTGTCGTCGAGACCGGAGCTGAAAATGAGTACTTTTTCCCGCAGTTCAGGATAGCCGATCACGACTCTCTGAGCCTTGGAATTGATTTTGCCGGACAGGTAGCGGACCCGGTCCGGTTCCGGGATATAATCGATGGAGAATTCATTTCCGCCGGCTGGGACATGTTCGAGAAGAACGGGGAAATCAGGTTTGAGGGTGGCCCCGCAGGCATCGCAGGTTACCTCGAGAAAGGTCCCTTCCAGGATAGCGTCGACCATCCCAGTATCCTGAGAGATATCGACGGTCTCCGGGAAATCGTGTTTCACTGAATTGCCGCAATAGCAGAGGGTTTCACGCTGCATCTTCACGAACTCCTTTAATTTGAAAATAGATACGAAATATCACTGAACGTGGTGAGAAATAGTATTACCAGGATGATAAAAAAGCCAATGGTCTGGTATCTGTAAAATGTTTTCGGACTTACACTATTTCCTTTTATCAATTCTACCACCGATAATACGAGAAATCCTCCATCCAGCGCGGGAATCGGAAGCAGATTTCCGAAACAGAGAGCAACACTCAGCAGACTGAGAAATCGAAACAGATTGATCAGCCCGCTTCCAATACCCCTCTGAAATCCCTGGGAGGCGACTTCCCCAACCAGATAGGTGATTCGAACCGGACCTGAGACTGCTTTTCGGACATTCACACCCGAAAAAAGGAGGGCGACCCCCTTGATAGTCAGTACGAAGGTCTGGATGGACTCGCTGCTGCCCCGGGCGATGGATTGGAAGATATTGAGATCCGGAGAATTGTGCGTCAGGGTTTGAAAGGATATTCCCAGCTCTATACTGCCATCCTCCCCATAGAAGGGAACAATTACCGTCTCCGCCCGATTTCCATCCCGCTCATAGGTCAGATTGAGGGTGGATGGACGATCAGCCAGGGCGATATAGAGGTCCAGTGAGTGCTGTACGGGCACTCCGTTTGCTTCCACCAGTTTGTCACCCTTTCTGAGACCTCCTGCGGCTGCACTTCTGCCTTCAGCGACCTCATCAAGTACAGGATCCACCCATGCCGCAACGCCGATCCGGCCCGCTCCCGTATCCAGATCGAGTTCCGGTGAAATGCTGCTGACAATTTCCGTACCGTTTCGTATAAAGCTGATGGGCAGGGTTTTCTGGGGAGACCGGGCAATAACTCTCTGCAGGTCGGAGTAGGTTTCGATCCGTTCGCTGCCCACCTTTACGATTCTATCACCGGTCCGCAGGCCCGCTGCATCGGCAGGATTGTCGATCTGTGAAAAAAGCCGGGGATAATCGGAGAGCATGATGATCCGGTTATCGTAGGTCTGAATCTTGAATCCGCTGAACCAGATAATACTCAGAACGAGAACCGCGAAGATAAAATTAAACAGCGGTCCCGCGGCGTAGGTCAGCATTCTCTTCCATACGGAAACCGAAAAAAGGGATCCTTCTTCATCCGGAATACTGCTTTGGTTCTCATCGATGGCTTTTTTGAAGAGTTCTTCGCCTTTCATCTTGCAGTAGCCGCCGATAGGCAGCATGCTGATCCGGTATTCGGTACCTTTCCATGTACGGGCGAAAAGCACCCGTCCCCAGCCCAGCGAAAAGGCTTCTACGGTTATACCGCTTGCCTTGGCGGCGAGAAAATGACCCAGCTCATGTACGAATACCACGATTCCAAGGCCCAGAATGCCGAGCAGAATATTGAAAATCATCTCTGCAACTCCATGTGTTCCTCCATCAGTTTCTGCGAGTTGTTCCATGCGATGGAATGAATCTCCAGAGCCTGTTCAAAACTGTCGAATTTCAGGGGCCATTCATTCTGGAGCACTCTTTCTACCAGTTCTGCGATGTCGGTAAATCCGATTTTCTCTTTCCGGAAGGCGTCCACCGCTGCTTCATTGGCTGCATTGTATACCAGGGGATAGGCGCCTCCGGAAGCCGCAGCCTGATAGGCGAGAGGAAGCAGAGGATATCTCTTATAATCCGGTTCCTGAAAAGAAAAGGAAGTGTCAGCGAAATCGAGAGCTCCGAAGGGAGATTGTTTCACTTCCGGAAAGGTGAGAGCATTCTGAATGGGGATTCTCATATCAGGGCTGCTGATCTGGGCATAAAAAGAGCCGTCTACCGTTTGAATCATCGAATGGATACAACTCTGCGGGTGAATGAGAACAGCTATCCGTGATCCCGGCAGGTCGAAAAGGTAATGCGCCTCGATCACTTCCAGACCCTTATTGGCCATGGTGGCGGAATCAATAGTAATCTTTGCTCCCATATCCCAGGTGGGGTGCTTTAAGGCATCGGCCGGGGTTATTCGGGAAAATTCCTCAAGCGGTGTATCCCTGAAGGCCCCTCCCGAGGCGGTTATGATAATTTTGTTCAGTTGCCGTTCCGGTTGATGCTGCAGGAGATGAAAGATCGCCGAATGCTCCGAGTCTACGGGCAGGATTGTCCTTCCTTCCTTTGCGGCCAGAGCCCTTATAAGAGGACCGGTCATGACGATTGTTTCCTTGTTGGCCAGGGCGAGGTCTTTGCCGGATTGGATGGCCCATACTGAAGGCATCAATCCCGCCGAACCGGCGATCCCGTTCACGACGATATCGGCTTCGGTTTCCTTTAAGAGCCGGCGGACAGCATCAGGCCCCGACCATTGAACCCGGGGCTCCGTCGTATTTTTCCCGCTTACAGCGATTTTTGAAACGCCGAATTCCTCCGCCATCGGCAAAAGCCGGTCAATCTTGGAATGGCAGGAGGCGCCGACTATTTGATATTCTTCTCCAAGGCTGCGTATCACATCGAAACTGCTCATTCCAATGGAACCGGTAGCACCGAGGATAATAATCCGTTTTACACTCATGAAGGGCATCCTAATTAAGCAGTATTATACCAATATAATAGAAAAATGGGGCACTGAAAAGCAGAGAGTCTATCGAGTCGAGAAGTCCGCCCCGGCCCGGCATAAGTCTTCCGGAGTCCTTTTTGGAGACTCCTCTTTTGAAGGCCGATTCGACGAGATCACCGATGTTGGCGCTGAGAGCGATCAGAAGAAAAAAGGGAAAAAGATAGGGTATTCCCCGGCTGAACAATTCGGGGTAGACCCGGTAAAAGAGAAAACCGACCAGGAGGGATCCAAGGATACCCCCGATATAGCCGATCAGCGATTTTTTCGGACTCACCGGAGCTATCTTCGGTGAGTTTTTTCCGAAGAGCATCCCGAAAATATAGGCAAAAGTATCGTTCCCGAAATTGAGCAGGAGAAACAGAAGAATAGCCGGAACGGTATGCTCGATTTCGGTAAAACGGCTCGGATACGTCATCAGAAACCCGGGATAGAGAAGGGCCGCTGAAATTCCGAGGCTATGCCGGGGGAAACTATGCGGATCCTCGGGGCTCCAGGTGAACAGTTCGATGATGAGTAGAACCAGAAAGGTTCCGCTGAGCATAAGAGGTACCGGGTCGATCTGCTGCGGAAGCAGGGGAGATAGAAGGGGGGAAAGAGCGATGAAAACAGCAGCCAAAGGGATGAGATGGCGGCGTTTTGCCCGGTAACCGGGTATAAAGAGATCAACAGCCTCGTAGGAGGAGAGGAAGGTGACCAGGGCGATCAAACCCAACCAGCCGGCATGGGAATATTTCTGAAAGCAGACAATGAGAAAGAAGAGAAGGGGTATCCCGAACACAAACAGAAGAAGGCGCTGGGTGAAGTTCTTCATGTGGTACCGCCAAATTTCCTCTTTCTTCTGCTATAGTGTTCCAGCGCTTCCAGCAGATCATCAGGTCCCCAATCAGGCCAGAGTTTATCCGAAAAGTAAAGCTCGCTGTAGGCACTCTCCCAGAGCAGAAAATTACTGAGACGCATTTCACCGGCCGTTCGAATGATCAGGTCGGGATCGGGAATATCCGGATTGTCGAGATAGTTCTGAAAGGCTTCGACGGAATATTGATCGTTTTGTCCTGTCTCTGCCTCCCGGTATTTCGCGAAGGCCCGCATGATTTCATCCCGCCCACCGTAATTGATGGCCAGAATTGCAGTGACGGCATCGTATTCAGCCGTTGCAGCCTGTACCTTTACAATCTCCTTCTGCACATCCTCCGGCAAGCCATCCATGGATCCGGAATGGCGCACCCGAATCCGGTTGCTGTGATAGAAATCCGAATCCATCCGCATATGCTGTTTGAGAAGACGCATGAGGTAGTTCACTTCCCGTTTCGGACGGCTCCAGTTCTCGGTGGAGAAGGTGTAGAGGGTAACATATTCGATGTGCAGAGAAATGGCGGCTTTTAAAATCCGTTTGGCAGCGGTTATACCATTCTTGTGCCCGAAGGTTCGGGGCTTTCTCCGCTGTTCCGCCCACCGTCCATTCCCGTCCATGATAATTCCGACATGACGGGGGATCAAAGATGGTTCCACAGCCACTAGACTTCCATTATCTCCTTTTCTTTTTCCTCGAGGAGTTTTCCGGCGGATTCAATGTACGAATCGGTCAGTTTCTGAATTTCATCAATACCGCGTTTCTCGTCATCCTCGCTGATTTCGCTGTTCTTCATCTTTTTCTTGAGATCATCATTTGCGTCACGACGGATATTTCGAATGGCAACTTTGGCTTGCTCTGCGGTATTTTTCGCAAATTTAACCAGTTCCTTCCGCCGTTCTTCCGTGAGAGGTGGAATCTGGATCCTGATGACTTTGCCGTCGTTATTGGGATTAACCGAAAGTTCCGATTTCTGGATCGCTTTTTCAATTTCATTCAGCAGGCTTTTATCCCAGGGCTGAATAACCACGAGGCGGGCCTCGGGGACTGAAACGGTTGCTGCCTGGTTAAGAGGAGTGGGCTGTCCGTAGTAGTCCACCTTAATACGCTCGAACAGACCGGCGGAGGCGCGGCCGGTTCTCATCGTATTGAATTCATCTTCCAGATTAGCGACACTTTTCTTCATTCTGTCTTCAGCATCTTTGATCGTAGCTTGCATACTTTTCTCCTTAAAAAAAAGACCGCCCTCAGTATAATCCGGGAGCGGTCTATTGTATCATGTTTTTCTATGATTCGTCGCCGACTTTATAGTAAATAAACTCGACAATTTCCAGCTTGCCGCCGGCTTGAGAACCGATCTCCTTCAGTTTCTGAGATACGCTCTTTTTCTCTTCCTTCACAAAACCCTGGTCAAGGAGACATATTTCACTGAAATGCTTGTTCAGCTTTCCCTTGACTATACCTTCAAGGACCTTCTCGGGTTTTCCCAGGTTTTCGGCCTGCTTGCGGAAGATGGATTCCTGTTCCTGCTTATATGAATCCTCCACCCGGTCACGGCTGAGGTACAGGGGGTTGAAAGCGGCAATGTGGAGGGCGCAGTCAAAAGCGAACTCTTTAACTTCAGCTTTTTCGAGCAACCCCGCTGAATCGGCCTTCAGTTTTACCAGTACGGCAATGGAGCCCTCGCCATGAACGTATTCACTGACTAGTTCATCCCCGGCGATCGGGAGAGTAGTGAAACGCTTGAGTTCCATATTCTCCTTTATCGTACTGATGGTGTCTTTCACCTTTTCTTCAAGTTCCGGAGTCTTTTCTGTCAGACCCTTTTCGAGAATGGTTGATGCAATATCGTTTCCGAGGGCGATAAAATCCTGGTTCCGGGCGACGAAGTCGGTTTCACATGCTATTTCTACCGCCACAGCCGAGGAATCCCCGACTTTGGTGAAAACCCGGCCTTCATTTGTAGCCCGGCCGCTTCTCTTGGCAGCTGCGGCCAATCCAAGTTCTTTCAGGATCTTCTCCGCCTGGGCAAAGTCACCGTCGGCATCCTTGAGGGCCTTTTTACAATCCAGCATGCCGGCTCCGGTCTTGTCACGCAGTTTTTTTACATCCGCTGCTTTAATATCCACACTATACTCCTTGTTTTCTTCTGTTCGGCTCTATAAAGCTTACTCTTCGAACAGTTTCTCTTCATCAATAACTTCGTCTTTAATCGGCAGCTCTTCGGCAGAAGCTTCTTCCGGCGAGTCGCCGTCCTTTGACTCCTCCTGAGGAGTTTCCTCGGGAGTGTAATCAGAGTAGTCTTCAGCGGAGAATTCGGACTCTTCTTCCTTCTCTTCCGTGTTCTGCTGAATTACTTCTCCGACACTGGCGGTTTCGAACTCTTCGAACTGGCTCTCTTCCTTTTCTTCGACAACTTCTTCTTCGCTTGTTTCCTCTTCATCCTGCAGAGTTTCGATGATCTGGATACCGATTTCGTTATCGGCATCGATAACCGCGTCCGCAATTACCTTGGTGAACAGTGAAATGGCGCGGATAGCATCGTCGTTTCCCGGAATAGGATAATCGATATCCGTAGGATCACAGTTCGTATCTACCACTGCGACGATGGGAATGCCTACCCGTTTCGCTTCAGCTACGGCAATGGCTTCTTTTCTTGTATCGATGATAAAGATTGCTCCCGGAAGATCTTTCATATCTTTGATCCCGCCGAGGTTCTTCTCCAGCTTCACCCGTTCCTTGTTCAGCCGGGAGACTTCTTTTTTTGTAAGGTTTTCAAAGGTGCCGTCTATCTCCATCTTGTCTATTTTTTTCAGACGGTGTATGGATTTTTTGATGGTCGCGAAATTTGTAAGCATTCCGCCAAGCCAGCGGTTGCTGACGTAAAACATCCCGCAGCGCTGAGCTTCCCGTTCGATAGCCTGCTGGGCCTGCTTTTTCGTACCCACGAACAGGATTGATTTACCCGTTTTTACCTGGTCGCGAACCAGATCGTAGGCTTCCTTGATCGAACCGATGGTTTTCTGAAGATCGATGATATGGATCCCGTTTCTTTCGGCGAAGATATATTTCTTCATCCGGGGGTCCCACCGTTTGGTCTGATGACCGAAGTGTACGCCTGACTCAAGCAGGCTTTTCATTGTTACTACAGACAATAGTGTCCTCCTTCCTAGTGCGGCTGAGGCTCCTGGTACGGAATAGTACTTCCGTCCGATCCCGGGCCTGCCGTGTTACCTTCTGTTATTTCTCACCTTTCCGGTGGAAGATTGTGGCTGTTCCCTACAGGAGAGAATAGCCCTGAGCATGTACCATGCCATAAAATAAGCGGATTGGCAAGCCCACAACGTTGAAGAAGCATCCGTCTATTCGTTCCACGAACATACTTCCTTTTCCCTGTATCCGGTAGCCGCCGGCGGCTCCTTCCCATTCGCCGGTATCAAGATACCAGTCGATTTCCCTGTTATCGAGGACTGCCACATGGATCGTTGTTACAGCGGCATCAACCTGCATATGCTGCGTGCTGCCGTCCCAGAGGGCGACACCGGTAAGGACCCGGTGTTCGGTTCCAGACATTTCCTTGAGAAATCTGCGGGCCTCCGAACGGTCCCGGGGTTTTCCCAGTATCCGTCCCTTCAGGTCGATGCAGGTATCCGCCCCGAGCACCAGGCGCTTCCTGGTCTCCGGGTGCAGTGAATGCAGCCTCCTTACCTTCATCTCCGCCAGATATCGTACCTGGTCCAGAGGGGGAGATGAGTCGAAGACTTCTTCGTAGTCGGAAGGCATGACCGTAAATGGTATCCCGATTCTTTCGAGAAGCTCTCTGCGTCGGGGGGAGGCCGAGGCGAGAATGATTTTTTCCATCACAGTCTCCTGAACAGAATCCAGCCGGCCAGACAGCCGAGAAGGGTACCGGGATTCAGGTAAAGTGACACTGCGAGTACATGAATATCAAAACCGACGGGTCCGACTGCCAGATCGAGAATAAATCCGGTAAGCGCGATCAGTCTCTCGAGCAGATCCCAGGCGAGGGTTCCGATGAGGAGGCTGAGAAGGAGTAGCCGGAAGAAAACCTGCTGGTTGTTTTTGGTGAATTTCAATTTGAGACCTCCTGAAGCAGGATATCTTTTTCAGCAGATAATTTCTCCCACTGTGCGGAAAGCGCCTCATGCTCGGCTTCATTCAATCTCATTTTCTCCTGCAGTTCCTTTATCCGTTTCCCTACCGAATAATTCTCCGGTCTGGCCATCTCCTGCTGGAGGCCCTGATGCTCTTCCTCGTTCTTCTCAAGCTTCTCGATCAGATCATGCTCCTCACTTTCCAGTCTGCGGAGCCTGTTTTTCATCTGCTTCGACTGGGCATACTGCTGCTGACCCGGAAGGTCGGAGTCCGTTTTTTCTTTCTTCGAATCGGTAAAATCTTTTTCCTCCTGAACTGCGGCAGGAGGAGTCGGAGAGGATGAAGATTCACGCCGGGATTGGTTTGTCTCCTCCGAAGGAGTCGATCCGGTGTTGGATTCCTGCTCCATCCGATAGAGGTAGTACATATAGTCACCGGGGAAATCGCGTGCGGATTTCTCCTCGATATGCAGGACCCGTGTGGCGAGGTTTTCAATGAAATAACGGTCATGGGATACGAAAATCAAGGTACCGTCAAAGGTCCGCAGGGCCTTCAGCAGAACATCCTTCGAATGAATATCCAGATGGTTGGTCGGCTCGTCGAGGATGAGCAGATTGTGGGGCTGCAGCAGAATCCTGAGAAGGGCGATCCGGCTGCGTTCTCCGCCGCTCAAAACATTCAGGGCCTTGTAGATGTCATCCCCCTGGAAGAGAAATGCTCCGAGAAGACCCCTTAATTTCGGGACCAGCTCCGTGGGGGCTTCATTCCCGAGAAGTTCGATGATCGAAGAAGAGTTCTGTTCGAGTTCCGTCTGTTCCTGCGAAAAATACCCGATATCAACTCCGGTCCCCATCTTCAGCAACCCGGAGTAGTCGTCGTCATTGCCGGAAAGGATTCTAAGTAAAGTAGATTTTCCGGCACCGTTGACCCCGGTGACAACCAGCTTTTCGCCTCTGCCGAGCTCGAGAGAGACATCATGAAGGACACTGTTATCACCATAGGCTTTGCTGATATGTTCGAGGGTAAGGACCCTTTTCCCTGAATGCGGAGCGGGGGGAAAGGAAAAGTGAATATTCTGCATGGTCGATGGAATTTCCAGGATTTCCATCCTTTGAAGATACTTTATCCTGCTTTGGACCTGCTTCGCTTTGGAAGCATTGTACCGGAATTTCTGGATGAAACTGTTGACCCGATCTATTTCTTCCTGCTGACGTTCGTAACGCCGGGTGAGTTCTTCCATTTCCGCCTCTCTGAGTCTGAGATATTCCGAGTAGTTCCCGGAATAGCGGGTGAGGCTGCTCATGAACAGTTCGTAGGTTTCCGAAACGGTTGTATCGAGAAAGTACCGGTCATGGCTTACAATCAGGAATCCTCCCCGGTATTCCCGGAGAAAGTTCTCCAGCCATGTCCTGGCTTCTATATCGAGATAGTTTGTCGGTTCATCAAGAAGCAGAATATCGGGGTGCTCCAGCAGTACTTTAGCCAGGGCTATACGCATCTGCCAGCCGCCGGAAAAATGTTCACACTTTTTTTCAAGATCATCCCGCGAGAAACCCAGGCCCGTGAGTACTTTTTCTATCTCCCGGTCTCGCTGATAGTAATCTGCGTCTAAGAGCCGTTCTTCCAGTTCATGCTGCTCCTCGAGCAGACGGTCTACTTCCCTGCTGCTCGCGGTAACCCGGCCGAGGGCTGCTTCTATTTCCCGTTTCAGCCCGGCTGCTTCATGGAGGTCGTGAAAAGCGGTTTCCGCTTCGTCCTTTAATCTTCTTCCGCTGTAGGACCTCCCGCTCTGGGGAAGGTATGATATCCGGGTTGTTTTCTGAATCGAAAGGGTCCCGGAATCGGGAGAAACCGTGCGGTTGATGATTTTCATCAAAGTCGATTTGCCGGTCCCGTTTCCCCCGGTAAGGGCCGCTTTCGTTCGTGAAGTGAGGGTCATCTGTATATTCTTCAGCACAGTCCGCCGGCCGAAGGAAAGGTGTACATCCGATAGCTGTATGGTTTTCATAGGAAACAATTACCGTCCGAAAAACGCCATGATGAGCGGTGATGTGCTTCTCTGCCCGACGATCCGTTTTTCAATTAATCGTTCGGGTACATACTCGAGTCTGATGGAACTGTTTTCCAGATCATAGAGCAGGACAAGCGGTTCGGAAGGAGCCTGTTCAAAACGAAAGGCAAGCGCCCCGTCGTATCCGCTTTCAATTTCGGGAGAAATGAAATAGTCAAAACTGACGGTGCCCCGGGAATATTCCGGGTTCGGAATAATCGACGGTACCAGTCTGTCCAGCTGCTCCCAGGTAAAGAGATTCCCTTCGGTGAAATTGATCCTGCCGTAGGCGGTGCTGTTGTACGCCGGGCCGTTCTCAACAAGCCTGGTAAACAGGTTCTCTCTTCTCTCAACCTCGCTCTCCCGGATTTCCTGTATTGTTTCATCTTCCAGGAAGACGAAAACAGGGTCATAGGTGATGTCATCCTCGGTAAATACCATCTGGACCGTGTCCTCTGATTTAAGAATAATCTCCGCATCCGCGGGAAGAAGAATATATCTGGATTCACCGCTCTGCTTTACCTCGGAGTATTCAAAGGTGTAGGATTTTTCGAACAGATATATATTGATGATCCGAGCTTCCGGATCCGCGAAGAGACCGAAGTCCGAAGTGAACCTGTCCAGAAATATCTGTCCTGAATCCATCATGGATCGGAACACCTCAGGGCGGTATACTCTTGAGAGAGCTTCATTCAGCTGTGTGAGATCCAGGCCCTCATCCTGCCGTACTTCAGCTGTAACATCGTATATTTTCAGATAGTAGTCGAAACAGTAACCCTGAACCCCGTCCATGGTAATAACTTTATACCAGTGACCTTCATGATCTCCGATTGTTTCTGAAACAGCGGATTTTTCCAGGATCTTAACCTCCTGATCCGCCCGCATCTTATAGACCCTGTTGGAGGAGATGTCAGGATTTTCCCGTATTGCCAGGCCGTCTCTGAGGTTTCTGGCGTAGAGATTGACGGACTCTGCATACCCTTCGGCCCAGGCTTCGGCGGATTCTCTGGTCTCGAACAATTCTATCCGCCATTGATCTATTTCGTACTGCTGTTTTTCTCCGATTAATGCAACTGAATAGGTTTCATTGATTGCCGATTGGTCGAGCACTTCGACAAGTACTCCTGTTTGAAGGCTCCGGGGTTCGGGGGAAATCAATACAACTCCGTATCCTATTGATCCCTTTCCACATGAAAGAATGCTGAAGGTGAAAAGAAGTACGGCCGTGACGCAATAGATTCTGCCGCTTTTGAGGATGTAGTTCTCTATGAATTTCATGCGAGCCTCCCCGTATATATAAAACTGATCGGGGAGGAAAGTCAACGATGATCTGATGCGGATGACTGTTCAGCTGAATGAAGCACTACGATTTTGCCCTCCCTGAGAAGAGAAAGCATATTTTCATCCGCCCGAAGCCGCCGTCCTGAACGGTCGGAAACAATAAGATCCGTTGACTGGATCCCATGAAGCTTCGTGGCATGAACGAACAAAGGGGTTTCCCCGACCCGGGAATGGATCCTTTCGATTTCGTCGGCCGGAACATACTGGACCATACCCCTGATTCTCAGTTGGACCGGGTCTACCATGTGTTTTTCGAAAAGGAGTTCCATATCCGCATTATATATGTTCGGAAAGAGAGCCGGTTGAAGTCTTGCGGTTTTTGAAGTGCCGTATACGGGCAGCAGCCCGTCGGCATCGATCACAATACCCGAGTAGTTTCCGGATGGGATATACTGTAATTCGGCGGTTTGTGCGGAAGCCCCGTATGGGTTCATAAGCAGGTCGATGAGATCCGGGTAGAGACGGTAATGCCTCATCTGGGTGAAGCAGCTGAAATCGGCATTGAAGGCAGCCCTGTCGATATTCCCCCGATCTCCAATCTCCAGGAGTATGCGGGTGAGTTCCGCCGATTCATCCATCAGGTCTCCCAGGGTATTTCGCGAGTCTACCTGCACATGGGATATCTCATTGAGAAAAAGAAGAGGCAGATTCCTGCTGATCTCCATCATGGCATGCTGCCGCAAGCCGGGGGAAGGCCGTTCAACCCCGGAGGGGAAATAACTGGTTTCCAGAATAAATGTACCATCGATCCAGTCGATCCAGGATCTGACCTCAATTCTGCCGGCTTCTTCGGCCGCCTTCAGCCCCGGCAGGCTGAGAAAGAGCAGGAGGAGGGAGAATATAACTTGTCCTTTTGGATTCTTCATTTCTCTCTATATCGACGTGAAAACAGCTTCTCTTAAACTCAACAGGATTTCCCTCTTCCTAAAAGCTTTCGGTTCCCGCAAAGGGTTTTTCACCGAAGTATATACCGGCCCATTCCCACTGTCCGTGAATTTCCGGGTCAGCGGGGAAATCCACCCTTCTGAAGTAGAGATACCAGGTTTTTATCCGGTATGACCAGCCCCAGGTCCGCAAATAGGCTTCACGGTTGTTGGAATCCCTGTCCAGATCGCTGTTGTAGTGGATCCTCTGAGTTAAAAGGCTGCCGAGTCCATCGAGGAAATTCTGGTTGGCCTCGGCGGATTCTTCCTCCCAGCTGATGGCGAAAAAGTTTACCTTGGCCCTATATCTTCTGAGGAGCCGGGAGTTCCGGGTCCACATAGCATATTTTACCGTGTTTACCAGGTCCTCCAGGCTTTCCATGGTCCAGTCTTTGTTCGGATAGTCGTAGAATTCAATGATAGAACGGACCTGTTCATGAGCGTGGGGGACTCCCTTGATCGAGGTTTCAGGGTAACCGAGGAAATTCCGGTAGGCCTGGATGGCCAGGTCCCAATCGCCGAGCTCCTCATAGGTCTTTGCAAGAAAGTAGTAGGTGGGACCCCTTTCGATTTTCTCCGGAAAACGGGATAGAAGGTTCTTGTAATAGCTGACTTTCAATTCAGGATCCGAAACGAGGTCGATCAGGTTCTGCAGACAAATATAATGAACAGTAGTTCCGTTTACCGCGAGGTCAACATGATTTCGGAGAATACGTTCGAAATACTGGACAGCGAACGGATCGGCTCCCTGGCTCAGATAATTCTGAGCTACGATCAGAAGGTAGTATCCATTGTATGAATCTTCCGGGTGGTTTTCGACATAGCTCGTGAGAAAGAGGTTGAGCAGATTCAGCTCGTCGATAGTGTGCAGTTTTTTTGTAATCTCCTGGATGAGTACGAACCTGCTCTCGGGATTATCCGCCTGCTTCTGAAGATCCCGGAAGAGAAGACTCAACTCTCTTTGCAGTTCCTTGTCTCCCACTATATAATAACTGTTGGACTGCGAAATCGGCTCCGAGTCGTGGGAACATGACCCAATGCAGATGACAAGGAATAAAAGGAGAAATACCGCTGTCAGTATATTCGTTTTCATCTTTACTCGGGGATACTATCACAGTGATTGAGGGTTTGCAAGAACTGGCAGTTCTGGTAAACTCACTTTTCAGTTGAGATGGATCAGGGGATGAAAATGGAAAAACCTGATGAGGGGCATCTCGTTCCGGATAAACCGGTTTTTCCATTATGGGGGGGTATGGAATCATCGTTGATATCTGGTCCGGGGCACCGAAAGTGCTCGACCCGGTGGTCCAAAAGGCCTGCGGTGAAGGCTTGCCGCAGTAGATCCTGGATGGGATCATCATCATGTAATAAGCAGGCGGTATCAATAAAAAACAGATGAGGCGAGCTGAGTTCCATGGATTCATTATCACCCTGTTGTTCAGTATCATATGTACGTTTCTCCTCGGCAGCTGCGCCGGCTCCGGTCAGGTTCAGGAAGCGGATCCTTCCCTGCAGGCGAATATCCGCCAGCGGAGTGAACAGCTTGACAGGGTCCGGTCTCTGATAAGTCTCGGAACACCGAGGTCCCTGGATGTCGCCCTCAATATTATTGAAAGAAATGATCTGGAAAATACCGAACAGGGCGCTGAATTCCGGTATGTAATAGGAAGGATATATCATATCGTATATCCATATCTCGAATACAGTTCTCTCGAAACACAGGCACCTGCGGGCAGCATTTTCACTTCGATCTTCACGGAGGTGGAAAACCGCCGGGTCCCGGAAATCGAACAGGAAAGTACTACCTACCTCACATCCCTGGCAGTGGCAACCTCGATTTTATCGGTCCGGGAAGCAGATCAGGTGGAAAAAGCGGGAGGCACCATTTCCTACCTGGTTAAAATTAATCCCGATTCTATCCTCACCCTTTTTCTGAATGGTCTGTACCTCGAGAGAGAGAAGGATTATCAGTCGGCAGAGTTTTTTTACCGTCAGGCCCTGGATAGAGATAATTCATGTTATCCGGCCAGACTGGGATTGGTACGGATTTATTATTATCAGGGCAAGCCCAAATCAGCCCTTGAGGACCTGGAGATTCTTCTTCTCGAGTTCCCGGAAGAGATGGAGGTGCTGGAATGGGCCTTCAATATCTATCTGCAGGACGGTCAGCTTCAAAAAGCGGACAGTCTTCTTTCACAGGCCATCATCCGGTATCCGGAAGAACTTATATTTCTCCGAAAGAGGGTGGAATTGCTGGATCAGCAGGAAAAACATGAACAGGCGGACAGGATAGCGAGACTCATCGAAAAGAGTATCGGTGAAACCGAGGAAACGGTCTTCATCCGGCTGAAATCTCTTATCCGGCAGGGCCGTCCCGGTCTGGCCCTCTCAACGGTCGAGGAGGCAATGGAAAAGTTTCCTGATTATCGTGAGTTCAGCATCCTCTATGGAAGCCTTCTGCTCCAGCTGAATCGTCAGGAGGATGCCTATAGTTTCTTCCGGGAGGAGCTTGAAAAAAATCCGGATAATCTCACCATTATTGCATCCCTGCTCGAAACAGCGGCGGCCCTGGAAAAATGGGAGGAAGCATCGGGGTATGTGGAGCTGCTCCTGCCGCAGAGGGAGAGCGTCGGTCTCTATATTCAGGCCATAGAAGTTTATCGAAGGCTCGATCAAACGGAAAAGGCCCTGGAGTATGCACGTCTGCTTGCGCAGTCGTATCCGGACAGAGCCGGAGCAGTCGAGCCGTATGTATCTCTTCTCATTGAACTCGGGAGAATTGATCAGGCAACAGAGCTTATCGGCCGGTTGCAGGTGGAAGAACGCAGTGCCGAAGTAAAAAGCATGCTGTACTATTTCCTTTCCATCCTGGTCGATGACAGGGAGAGTAAGCTTCAGAATCTGCAGCTTGCCCTGCTGGAGAATATCCAGAATTTTGCAGCCCTCAGGGATATTGCTCTGCTCTATGAATCACTGGGAGAGTACAACAAAGCGGTGCGGTATTTGCGGCAGGCAATTGTGCTGCAGCCTCAGAATGAGGTCCTGAAGCAGAAATTGAGAGAAATTGAAGCAATGAGATGACATCTCTTCTGTCTCCGAAACGGCAGCTGTCTGTCTCTTCAGGAGGACCCGATGATGTCCCTGACTGCCGATGTACCGCTTCAGTACCGGAATGGGGGTTGGATACGTCTGGAAGAAAAGATGACAGGACTGAAAAGAGATGAATCAATCGCAGGAGGACAATATGCTGCGCTGTTTGACCTTGACCGCCGAACGGGATGAACAGAAAAGGGAGAATATCCGAAGGTACTCCGGTTTTATCGACTGTGTCGAAATACGGCTGGACCTCTGTGAATCGAAAACACCGGAAACGGTCCGTTCACTCATTGCGGCTGCAGATTGTCCGGTAGTTTTAAGCTGCAGAAGGAAGCGGGATACCGCCGCGGGGGCTCCTGACCCGGGAGCCGAAATCCTTCCGGATAATCCGGCCGATGAAAAACAGCGTCTTGCCATTCTCGCTGAAGTTTTACAGCCCGGGATCAGTTTTGTCGACCTGGAAGCGGATGCCGATTCACCTGATCTGCTTCGAAAGGCGGAAGCGCTGAATGTCCGGATTATCCGGTCGGTACACGACTTTCAGGGTGTTCCTTCTGATCTGGCAGGTCTGGTGAAAAACCTGGCAGCGCAAGGTGCAATACCGAAGATTGCCTGTTTTCCCCGAAGCAGCGGGGAGGCCCTCGATTTGTACAGGTCCTGCAGAAAGGTGGAAGATGTCCGTGAAAAAATCGTACTCGGGATGGGCCCTTTCGGATTTTTTACCCGGGTTGCCCCCTGGCTCTGCGGTTCCATGCTTACCTTCATATCCGCCGGTGATCGCAAAGGTGCTCCGGGCCACATCGGTCCCCGGGAGCTTGAGGAGGTATACGGGCTATCGGGCCATGGATGTGAAACACGCATTTTCGGAATAATCGGGAACCCCGTCATGCACACCCTGAGCCCCCGGCTGCACAATCCCTGGTTTTCTTCCGGCGGTATGAACGCGGTGTATGTTCCGTTTCAGGTTGATGATCTGGCGCAGTTTTTCCGGATGGCGGAGGAGATTGGGGTCCTGGGATTTTCGGTGACGGTACCTCACAAGCAGGGGATAATCGATATGGTGGATGAAATCAGCGATGATGTACGGGATATAGGGGCCTGCAATACCGTCGTCCGCCGGGAGAAAGGCTGGTTCGGAAGCAATACGGACCTCGCGGGCTTTCTTGATCCCCTGGAGGATGTTCTTGAGGCGGAGAGAATAGACCGTGCACTGGTCATAGGAGCAGGAGGGGCCGCGCGTACGGTTGTATATGCCCTGAAACGGCGGGGTCTGGAGATTACAGTGGTAAACCGCAGTCCGGAGAGAGCCCGAGCCCTGGCTGAGAGCGCCGGTACTGGGTGGTTTGCTTCGAAGACTCTGCCTTCGCTCATGGAATTCGAACTGGTGGTTCAAACGACAAGTGCGGGGATGGAACCCGATATCGAAGCCGATCCGCTGCCGGATTTTATCTTTCAGGGTACGGAAATTGTGTATGATATCATTTATGCTCCAGAGAAAACCCGTTTTCTTCAGCGCGCCGAAGCCGCAGGATGCAGAATTATCGGCGGAAGCCGGATGCTGAGAGCCCAGGCAGAGCTTCAATTTGAACAATTCAGGAATTCGTATAATCTCTGGGCCGAATGAAGAGGGAGCCTTTCCACTTTTTTATGTAGCCGATTTTTTCAACTCTTATGCGTACTGGATTCTCGCTGGGAAGATCATCGCCGATCAGAGTGAGGTCCTTCCCGGTTTTTTCAAGCTCCTTCGGTCTTATAAGATGACGCACCGGTTTGCCCCGGGAGGTTCTTTCCACCAGTTCCAGCAGAGAGCTGTCCGTCTGAAGGGACTGCTGGATAATGCGGACCTTGGCCGGGTAATCTATTCCCCTGGCTTCTGAAGAAGTCTGTTCAGGCAGCGGGTATTTCAACTGTGCTGGAAGGAGGATCAGTTTCTTTTCGATACGGGTTGAGATTTCCTTGTAGATTCCCTCCGGAGGGCCGATCTTTTCCAGCTCCTCCATCAGCTCCCGCTGAACCTGTTCGCCCCGGTTCTTAAAATCCTCGGACCGGGGGAAAAGTTTCGACAAATCGATATTCTTCTCCATGTGGAGGTCGAGATTATTCAGCCCCGGATCGCTGTCAGGCTCGGGAAGCCGGAGCACGTTATCTCCTTTTTTTTCTGATCCGGTCCGCACGGGGGGCAGCGGCGACACACCTATATCATTCAGCATGCTGCGCCACACGGACTGACTTTTCTGGTCCATTACGTATATACCGGAGCCGAGATCGGCAAGTACATGGGATTCGAAGTCCGGATGGTGTCTGACAAGGCGGTCCCAGTGTCTGGCCAGGATGAGTGTTATACCCTCTACCATCCTGACGGAGGTATAACTCCCCTCCCATGCATCTAGAGAAACCAAGATGTTCTGGGGGAGGCTGGTACCGGAAAGTCCGATCAGGGTATTCCTGATCTGTTCAGGGGAAAAAAAGCTGCGTCCCCCGATATATGCTGCAGCGCTCAGTTCATACTGGGGATAAGCCCCATAGGACCTGATGTGCATGAGTAAAGCGATAAACAGTCCATCCCGGAAGTTCAGAGGAGGCTGCACGGTCACTGAAAAATCGGAATGTATAAGAAGCGGCTGGTCATTGTTCCGGCTTGTGAGAAGAGAGTCTATCTCCGGATTAAGATAGATGAGATCGGCTTCACAGAGGAGAATACGCAGTTCTGTCAGGGTATGGAGAATATGCTCGAAGGGGTCTTTTCGTTCATCCTGCTGTTCCCCGGGTAACCGCTGCCGCAGCCATACAATTTTGAAGAATCTTTTCATGGCTGCAATGCTGAAGAGGGTATTCCCGGGTATGATTTCGAGGAATTGAAGCAGTGTCCTGGCTAATTGAAGGATTTTCTGTATATCACCTTCCTGCTTCACTACAGAGCTTCCGGCTGAACCCTTCACAAGTACCGCGGCGGCCCAGAGTGAGGCGTTTCTGAGCGGCCGGCCGGATCGGATAATCGTGTTCAGTTCATCCCTGCAAAACTGGAGAAGACCTCCTTTCAGCTGCAGGAGTTTCAATTGATGCATGCTGTTCAGGAGCCAGTAAAGCGGTGAAGGGTCGTCGTTGGGAAACAGGTTCGGGAAGCACTCTCTGAGGTTCTCCAGGGTGTTCTTTCTGAGGCTTCCGTCCGCCTTCACCGACAGGCGTTGATGAGAAACTGAGGAAAGCAGTCCGAAAATAAGATTTTCATTCAGGTATATCTGACTGCTCCCTTCCCTGGTTTCTCCTGCTTTGAAATCCTTTTTTTCCGAAACGGAACCCTCCGGGGGGAAGAGGAGTCGGGGGGTGATGACTTTTTCTCTGAGTTCAGGATGTATATAGGGATTGATAGCCAGTCCGTGATTTTCGGGAGTTGAATAAATCAGGAGCCGTTCCTGCAGATTGATGAGATGGTTGTGGAAACTGAAATAATCCTTTTCCCCCTGAAACAGGCCGAACAAGAGACCCGGATCAGGTTCACCGAGGAACTCGATCGCGGTAAGGAGTTCGGCATCGTAGGTGTCGGTGAGAGCTGTTATTTTGTGAATCGTACTCTTTTCGGACAGAAGAGCGGCCAGCTTTTCCACCAGCCGGGGTTTATGGAAGGGGGTTTTTAATCTCCCGAAATAGGTACGCATGATGGAGAAGAAGAGTTCATCCGGCAGTTCCAGGATGCTGTGCCGCCATTCGTCATATTTGTGTTTATCTCCGGCTTCCCTGTGCTTCATTCGCTCAGCTTTCCCAGAACTCGATATGATATTTATAGCCCTGCTCGGTGAGAAATTTCTGCCTGTTCATTCCGAATACTTCCTCTACGGTGTGCTGGGAAACGATTGTATAAAAATAGGAGTTTTGTTTTTTCGGTCTGAGAATGCGCCCCAGGCGCTGGGCTTCCTCCTGTCGGCTGCCGAAGGTCCCCGACACCTGAATGGCGACGGAAGCATCCGGCAGGTCAATGGCGAAGTTGGCCACTTTCGAAACCACGATCACCGGAACCTTGCCTTCCCGGAAGGCGTTGTAGATTTCCTCACGCTTTTTATTCGGAGTTTTCCCCGTGATCAGCGGAGCATCGAGCAGTTTCGCCAGCAGCTGCAGCTGACGGATATACTGGCCTATAACGAGTATGTGGTCATTGTGGTGGTTTTGTACAAGCTGAACGGTGATATCGTTTTTCAGAGAATTTTCAGCCGCTATCCGATATTTGCCGCGCTTATCGGCTGTTGCATAGGGTATTTCGCTCTCCCTGGGAAGGGGAACACGTATTTCATGACAGATGGCTTCGGCTATCCATCCCTTCGCTTCGAGCTGCTTCCAGGGTACATCGTACTTTTTAGGGCCCACGAGGGAGAAAACTTCGCTTTCCCGCCCATCTTCCCTCACTAACGTAGCGGTGAGACCCAGTCTGCGAATGGCCTGGATTTCGGCGGTTACGCGGAAGACCGGGGCTGGAAGCAGGTGCACCTCATCGTAGATGATGAGGCCCCAGGGTTCCTTTCTGAAAAGTGAAAAATGGGGAAACTCACCTTCCTTATCCGGCCGCCAGGTGAGAATCTGGTAGGTACACACCGTTACCGGTTTGATTTCCTTCTTATCTCCCGTATATTCCCCTATGGATGATCTGGGAATATCGGTTTTGTCGGTAATTTCGTCGATCCATTGATGTACCGCCGCGGTATTGGGGGTGAGGATCAAGGTATATGTTTGGGCCAGAGACATGGCCCGGAGTCCCACGATGGTTTTCCCCGAACCGCAGGGCAGTACGATCGTTCCGAAGCCGCTTCCCCGGTTTCCGTTTCCGTAAAAGGTTGCAGCCGCTTCCTCCTGATAGTCCCTGACGGAGAACTCATATCCATCGGAGCTGCGAGGGAGAAGGCCGAACTCGAGTTTTTTGCCTTCCCGCAGAGGGGCCTGATCCTTCACCGGATAGTAGAGCTTTATCAGTTCACTTTTTATTGTTCCCCGGTCTATCAGCCGGACAAGAAATCCTCCGGCACTTGGGGTCAGGTAGCGGGCAAGCTGTTTCTGTTCTTTCAGTTCCCGGTAAATCAGGGGATCCTCTATCTGGAGTTCCAGGGTGTTTTCATCCGGACCGGGGGCGAGGACTACTTTACCGTATCTATCGATGATGTCGTGTATGAAGAAAAGAGTGTTTTCAGGTACATCGAAACGGGACCAGAGGGCAATCCTGCTGAGAATCTCATCCGGGTCATATCCGGCGGATGCGGCATTCCAGAGGGACAGAGGAGTAATCCGGTAGGTGTGCATATGTTCAGGGGATTTTTCCAGTTCGCAGAAAATGCCGAGATCCGCCCGGGCCTGCTCCGCCTGAGGATGGTGCACGTCGAGCAGAATTGTATTGTCCCCCTGTATGATCAGGGGACCGCCTTGAACGTAGGTTTCCGCCATAGCAGTATAGAGTACGCCAAAGGAGAAAAATCTTCAAGGTATAGAATTTTCAAGAACATTCTTCTCAATATTGGACAAAGCATATAAAATGAAGGAGCAAGGATCGAAAACCTATGGGAGAGAATACATGGACAATGTAATTGTAATCGGCGCAGTTGCCGATAATCCTGTTGTTGAAGATGTAGCCCATCATCTGCGGCAGCAGGAGGATTACTCTGACCTGGTTTCTTTGAAAAGTTTTTTAAATACCGAATTTTGTCCCCGCTTTATCATCGATGAGGAAAATTGGGATAATATCGGATATAAATTGAAGGATAAAACCGTCCTTCTGGTAAGTACCAATCAGGGCTGGAACACCCGGGATGAATTGGCGATGCGCAATTTCCTCATCGCCAGGGCGGCGAAGGACAACGGAGCGGCCAAGGTTATTTTGCTGGAACCGAATCTTTTCTACAGTGCCCAGGACCGGGGGCCCCGGAGAGAGCAGGGCTGTACCGATATCGAACGCAGCATCAAGGACTATAAAAAATTCGACGGTCAGCCTTTTTCCTCCAGAGCCTACGCGGACCTGCTCCGGACGGCCGGTGTGGACGAGGTTATCACAGTGCACAATCACTCCATTTCGGTGGAGAGGATTTTCAACGACCGGTTCTCGACTTGTTTTCACGATCTGCAGCCGGCGGATCTCTTTGCCAGTTACATGCAGAACTCCGATGTGGTGAGTGAGGATTCACTTGTCCTCTGTGCTCCTGATAAAGGGGCCCTCAGCTTTGTTCGCCGGGTAAAGGCTGAGATGGACCGGGATGATATCCCCCTCGTATACATGAACAAGGAACGCTCGGATGAGAGAAAGGTGGAAATCAGGATTTCACCGGACTCGGATATAGGGATCGACCAGATCAAAGGAAAGCATGTCGCCATTATCGATGATATGGTTCGGACCGGTAACACCATCATGGAAACCTGCAAGATCCTGAAGGAGGCCGGAGCAGAGCGGCTGGTTTTCTTTGTAACCCATTTTTACTCGAGCCGGGAATGCCGGGTGAACCTGAACGATAAGGTCCTCGATGAAATCGTTACCACCACAACCATCCCGGATATACTCAACCGGGATATACAGGGCCGGCTCCGACACAAGATGGTGGTCCTCCAGATTTCCAGATGGATGTGCAATTATGTTCTCGATATCATCGGTCTGCCTGAGCACAAGCTGTCGCCCCCGCTCTATACCGAGGATATGTCTTCAAAGAATCCACGCTGGCGGGGCAGTGTGGGACCGCTTTTCTCTTCGGTAAAATTATAGCAGAAGAGAGGAGGAAGAGAGATGTCCAAACAGGTACCGGATACCTTCCGTATCGGTATTATCTGCGGAAAGCTGGGTGATGTCGACGGGGTTTCCCTCGAAGTCAGTAAATGGATCAGTGTTCTTTTAGAACTCGGGCATGAGGTCTACACCTTTGCGGGTCATTACGCTTCTCCTCTGAACAACGTAGCCGAAAAACAGCAGATCACCATACCGGAGATCCGGTTCGGGAGTCCCGACCAGCGGGAGTATGAACGGCTCGTTTTTCCCTACCTGCAGAACAACCCCCCGCGGCTCAGTGACGATCGGCGGGAGGAACTGATTGAGAAACTGGAGATGGAGGGGAATGAAGTTGCCAATACCCTTTTCGACTATATCCAGAAATTTTCCATCGACGTTATTATCGCCCAGAATACCAACGCCATGCCGATGACCCTGATAGGCGGGATGGCCGTCTACAAGCTCGTCACCTGGCGGAGGGTGGCAGCGATATTTCATCACCATGATTTCTGGTGGGAACGAAGCAGGTTCAGTCAGAACTATATCGAGCAGCTTCTCGGCCGAATCATGCCTCCCGTGGATCCGGGAGTCGAACATGTAGTACTCTCTTCATACGCTGAGCACATTCTTCGTTCCATCAAAAGGGTTCACCCGAAAGTAATCCCGAACTGTGAAGATTTTGAAAACGCGGTGATTATGGATGATTATAATTCCCGGTTCAGGTCTGAGTTCGGTTTCAAGGAGGATGATCTGCTGATCGTGCAGCCCACGCGGATTGTCCGCAGAAAAAGGATAGAGGATTCCCTGGAGCTGATCGACAGACTGCTTCAATCATATCCGAAACTCCGGGAGAAACTGCATTTCATCATATCCCTGTATCAGGGTGATGAACCCGATATTCATTACATCGACGAAATAAAATCAAAGGCCGATGAGGCCGGGATACCCCTCCATCTGATTTCGGACCGGGTAAATTCCGAACGGGGCACCAATCAGAAGGGGGAAATCGTCTTCACCAACAGGGATGTCCTTGTAAATGCAGATCTGGTGACGTATCTGCCGATCTGGGAAGGTTTCGGAAACGCCCTTCTTGAAGCGATCGCCGCAAAGGTGCCTCTGGTGACAACGGCCTATCTGGTTTATAAGACCGATATCAAGGTCGTCGGTTTCCGGAATATAGAAATAAGGGACAGGTACGATCGACACGGCAGATTGATTATCCCTGAAGAAATCCTGACTGACATATACCGGATTCTGACGGACCCTGTCGAAAGAAGCGATATGGTGGAGCACAATTTCACCCTCGGCAAGACCGAGTTCGGAATGGGAAAACTCAGGCTTCTGCTCTCTGAAGTTTTTGATGACTACGGAGACGAAATCCGGGCATCCCGGAAAAGAATTGAAAAGAGCAAGCGGAGATATCCGGTCTGATAAAAAGCTGACTTCCTACATATAGAACTGGGGTTTTCTGTCTTCCATCAGACTGTTCAGCGGTGTTACGTATTTGTCGAGTGCCGCCTCCGGATCGATTTCAACTGCCGAAATATCATCCGATGAAGCTTCGGCTTTGATGAGGACCTTTCCCGCGGGATGAACCACCTGGCTGTTGCCGGTATAGGTAAGGCTCCGTTCCTGGGTTTTTTCCGTACCCCACCGATTGGCGAGGATCCAGTAAACCCTGTTTTCCAGAGCCCGGACACGGCTGGTCAGCTGGCCATACTCGGGAAGTACGAGGTTGGAAGGGTGGCAGATAATCTGTGCTCCCTGCAGTGCCAGGGCCCGAGCCGCCTCCGGGAACATGTGATCGAAGCATATCAGAACGCCAACCTGTATCCCCTTCACCTGAAAGAGCAGAAAACCGTCGTTCCCGGCCGTGAAGTGGTTTTTTTCCTCGCTGAAAAGATGAATTTTCCTGTATCTTCCGATAAGTCCTTCGGGCCCTACCACGACCGCGCTGTTGTAGAGCTTGTCGCCGTCTTTCTCGGGAAGCCCGGTTACTATGGTACTGCCGGTTTGCGAGGCTGCCCTATGCAGAGCGTCGGTAGTTGGACCGGGAATGGGTTCAGCCATTCTCTCTACTTGAGCAGTATTTAGAAAATTATATCCGCTGGTTGCGAGTTCCGGGGCTACCAGAAGTTCAGCGTCGCTCTGCAGTACCGCCTCAACGATACGGGAACGGTTTTTCTCCACTTCTCCGAACCTTGGCGCGTACTGAAAATAACCGATTTTCATTCTTCCTCTCCTTCGGGTGCAATATCCCCTGTTAAATTCCTAACTGTGTAGTGCCGCCTGCCGCTTTATGAGATCGAGCACCACCATCGCGCTCATAGCTTCTACTACCGGTACGATCCGCGGACAGATGCAAGGATCGTGACGTCCTTCCGTACGTATCTGTATCGGTCGCCCGTCGGCATCGATGCTGTGCTGTTCTTTACTGATGGAAGCGGTAGGTTTAACGGCGATCCTGAAAAGTATCTCCTGTCCGGTACTGATCCCTCCGATAATTCCACCGGAATTATTGGAACTGAATCCGTCAGGTCTCAAGGGATCATTGCTCTCGCTTCCGGTCATATCGGCGATGGAGAAGCCGGCACCGAACTCAATCCCTCTGACCGCGCCAATAGACAGCATCGCCCTCCCCAGTTCGGCCTCCATCTTATCGAAGACCGGTTCTCCGAGACCTGCCGGAACACCCTGTATTCTGCATTCGACGATGCCTCCGACACTATCTCCGGCGGTTTTCATTTCCTCGATACGGCCTGCCATTTTTTGAGCAGCCTCCGGATCACAGGCTCGCATGGGATTTTGTTCGATGACCTCCATATCACGAATTCTGCACTCAATTCCTCCAGCTCTGAGAGTGTATGCTTTTATTTCAATATCGCTCATAGCGAGTATTTTCATAGCCACCGCTCCGGCGGCGACTCTGCCCGCTGTTTCACGTCCCGAGGCACGGCCGCTGCCCCGGTAATCTCTGATCCCGTATTTCGATTGATAGGTAAAATCGGCATGTCCCGGCCGATAGGCGCGGCGAATATGATCGTAGGCACTGCTGTCCTGGTCCGTATTGTAGAGCAGCAGGGCCATGGGGGTCCCGGTAGTCCTTCCCTCGAAGATCCCCGAAAGGATCTCCACCGTATCACTCTCCTTCCGCTGCGTCGTAAGCTCGGACTGTCCCGGTTTCCTCCGGTCCAGCTGTTTCTGAATATCTTCCCGGCTTATCGGGATTCCCGGGGTGACTCCGTCAATAACGACACCCACTCCTCTGCCGTGGGATTCACCGAAGGTGGTGACTCTGTATATCCTGCCTATACTATTACCGGACATTAATATACTCCTTCACTTCAGAATAAAGAAGATTGAAGTTTTGTTCGAGATCCTGATCTGGCAAAGCAACGATAAGAGCGGCATATGATGCATACAAGCCGTCTCTGCGCAGATACAATTGATGAAAGAGTTCTTCCGGGGATGCTTCACCTTCGAGAAACGGGGGAAGTCCCCCTCTGATGATCCGGCGGTAGAGGGTCTGCTCCGGTACCCTCAGATAGATGCGGTGACCGATATCGGCGGCTGTCTGCATGGCAGTATTATTATCGGCATACCCTCCCCCGAGGGACAACACCGATGGCCGGGATTCCCGGGCATTATGAATAATATTCAGAGCTTCCGTTTCATACTCTTGGAAAATCTTCAAACCCACGGTACGATAAAGCTCCCGTACGGAAAAGAATCCCCGGCTTCTGGCTTTGGCCAGTATAAGATCGTCGAGATCGACGAAGGGGTAATTCAGAGAAGCGGCAAGCAGCTTACCGAAGGAGCTTTTTCCGCAATGCTTCATACCCATGAGGATGAATGATTTATTACCGGAAATTTTTTCCATACTTGAATAGTGACAGTATTCACTTGTGAGAAAACTGTCAATAAGAGGGGAGGTAATCTATGAAAGAGAGAACATATCGCAGGGAGCGGGACTCAATGGGAATGGTGGAAGTCCCGACTGAAGCCTACTACGGCGCCCAGACCCAGAGGGCGGTGAAGAATTTTTCCATCTCCCCGTACCGTATTCCCCGGCGAATGCGGGATGCCCTGGCTCTCATAAAATCAGCGGCGGCCAGGACCCATGCCGCTCAGGGAATTATTGACCCTGAGGTGTCCGGAGCTATCAGCAGGGCGGCAGGAGAGGTTATGTCCGGAAAACTGGATGATCATTTTCCGCTGGATGTCTTTCAGACTGGTTCAGGCACCAGCTGGAATATGAATATGAATGAGGTACTGGCTCGGAGGGGAAGCGAAATCCTGGACGGCAAAGTTGCTATTCATCCGAATGATCATGTGAACAGAGGTCAATCATCCAACGATGTCATTCCGGCGGCCATGAATATCGCCGGACGGATACAGTCCGCCGGATTCGCGGGCGAAATGAGGCTTTTGCAGCAGGCGTTTGAAGCGAAAGCCGAACAGTACGGCGGCCGTATCAAACTGGGACGCACCCACCTTCAGGATGCTGTTCCCATGGGAGTCGGTCAGGAATTCGCGGCCTGGGCGGAGCAGATCGGTGCTGCCGCGGGGCATCTGGAGTCCATCTTTCCCCGGCTCCAGGAGCTTCCTCTCGGAGGTACGGCGGTGGGGACAGGACTGAACAGCACTCCAGGGAGTCCGGAGGGGATGATTCGGATAATCCGGGAGGAGACGGATATTGCTTTCCGGCTTTCCTCGAATCCCTTCCGGCAGATTTCCGCCAGGGATGAAATGGTGGCTCTTATGGGGGTTATAAATGAATGCGCGGTTATTCTGATGAAAATAGCCCAGGATATCCGGCTGCTTTCCAGCGGGCCGAGAAGCGGACTGGGAGAACTCGTGCTGCCTTCCCTCCAGCCGGGAAGCTCGATCATGCCCGGCAAGGTGAATCCGGTTATACCGGAGATGATTATTCAGGCGGCAGTCTTCGTGATGGGAAAACAGACTTCGGTTACCCTGGCAGGTCAGAACGGTCCTCTGCAGCTCAATATTATGCAGCCGCTTATAGCCCATGAGGTACTCAGCAGTCTGGATATTCTCGAAGAGGGGGTCTCAAGGTTCCGCACCCGCTGTGTAGAGGGGCTTTCGGTGCCTGAAGGGAGTACCGAATCGGCGGTTGAAAAAAGTCTGGCCCTCGTTACCCCTCTGGCGCTTCGAATAGGGTACGATGAGGCGGCGAGGATTGCCTATGCGGCCTATGAGGGGAACAGGACGGTGCGTGAAGTCCTGTACGAGGAAGGTGTTCTGACGGGGGAGGAGATCGAAAAAATTCTCGATCCCCGAGGGATGGTGTGGCCGGAGGAAAAGAAAAAGAAGTGAACAGAAACTTCACCCCTGCTGCCGCGAATATGAATCAGGTTCAGTCCAGAAGGTCTTCCAGAGGTACGGGTTTTCCAACTTCAAAGCCCTGAGCGAAATTGACGCCGATGTTCCTGAGCTGGGTAATAATCTCTTTATGGGAGACGAACTCAGCAATCGTCTGAATCCCGATGAATCGTCCCAGACTGTGGATGGCTTCCACCATGGCATGGCTGATTTCATCCTCATGCATGTTTTTTACAAAAATCCCGTCGATCTTCAGGAAATCAACCGGCAGTTCTCTGAGATAGTTGAAGGAGGAAAAACCGCTGCCGAAATCATCGAGGGCAAAGGTGCAGCCGAGTTTCTTCATGTCATGAATGAACTGGGTGGCCCGGTCCATATTGGTGATGGCCGCCGTTTCCGTTATTTCAAAACAGATGGAGGAGGGAGAAATGCCGAATTCCTGAAACTCATAGTGGATGTAGTCGAGGGAGCTTTCATCGGCAAGAAAGGCTGCTGATAAATTGATGGATAGGTTGAGAAGTTTCTTTTTTCCCGGCTGCTGATCTACTATGGCCTTGAAGATTCGAAAAGTGGAATGAATTACCCACCGGTCTATGGCCGGCATCAGATTGTACCGCTCGGCGGCGGGAATGAAATCCGCGGGCATAATGAGATTATCTTCGGTATCCACCATTCTGATCAGAATTTCGCTCTTGTTGAGAGTCTGTTTTTTTCGTGAAAGGGAGACGATCGGCTGATGATACAGGATAAAGCGGTCGTCCTCGAGGGCTTTTGTGAGCCGTGAAATCCACTGCATCTCTCCTCGGCGCTGAGCGAACTGATTTTCTTCATTGCTGTAGATTTTGATCTTGTTGCCGCCCTCGTCCTTGGCGATGTAGCAGGCGTCGTCGGCGGCGGCAAGTACGACGTGGGTGCTTTCGCTGGTTCCGTCAATCGGTACGATACCGATGCTTGTATTTATATTGAAGACGTGTTTTTCCCACACCAGCTTGTCCGCCATGAGGCGGGCCTGAAGCCGCTTGGCAATCTCGACAGCCTGGTCAATTTTTGCATCTTCGAGCAGAATCCCGAACTCATCTCCTCCCAGGCGGGCCGAAAGGTCGCTGCTGCGTACGACGGATCTGATGATTTTCGTGGTCTTAAGGAGAAGTTCATCTCCGGCGGAGTGACCGCAGAGATCATTTACTACCCGAAACTGATCGATATCCAGGTATACCAGGGAGTGGATCGAATCGAACTGTTTCGCGTTCTGCAGGATCAGTTCCAGCCGCGCTGAGAACTCATCTCTATTGGCAAGTCCGGTCAGGGTGTCATGACTGGCCTGGTAATGTATGGTATCACTGAGGCGCTGCATCTCCGTGGTGTCCCGGAAGGCAAGTACATGGCCTTCGGTGTTGTCGTACCGGTCTCTTATGATTCCGACTGTTCCCTCCACGTGAATAACGGCGCCCTGCTTGTTTGTCAGAGAACAGTTCTTGAAGACAAAGGGATAGAGATCCCTGTCGTGATCGTCAATCTCGGGAAGGAGGACCGGCAATCCGTCCCGGTCGTGGATGATCGGAAATACTTCCTTGAGACCATGAACGGAAGCTTCGGTTTCCTGCCAGCCGGTTATGACTTCCGCCACCGGATTCATAAACTGAATCAACCCGTCTTTTCCGGTGGCTACGATGCCGTCTTCGACACTGTGCAGGACCGCGGAGAGCCAGCGTTCCTGCTGCTTCAGCTGCCGGTTTATCTCAAACTTGTAGAGGGCCATTTCGATCGTGGTGTACAGCTCCCTCTCCTTGAAAGGTTTGAGTATATATCCGTAGGGTTCAGCGGCTTTCGCCCGTTCTAGGGTATTCTCATTGGAGTAGGCGGTGAGAAAGATGACAGGGATATTCAGGCTGTTCTTTATCTGCGTAGCGGCTTCTATTCCGTCGATCCCGCCGCCCAGCATGATGTCCATCAGGATAATATCAGGTTGGAGGGTTCCGGCGACAGCGAGGGCTTCCTCTCCGCTCGAAGTGATCTCCGGAGAGGGAAATCCAAAGCGCTCAAGCCGCTTCTTCAGATCGAGGGCGATGATCCGTTCATCCTCTACGATGAGAATTTTTTCTGAATGCATATCTTTTTGATCGGTATGAGTATCGCCCATCTCAAGCACACTATAATGATTTATCTGATTAAAATCAAATGTTTTATGAACAAGGGGCGGTCCATGGCGATCCCGAAAACGTTTATCGGCAGGGAGAGGAACTTTTTCCCGCGTCCTTGTATGATGAAGGGCTGTGTGCGAGAATGTAAACAGAGGAGGTCCTTCAGATGGAATTTGTCAACCAGCTTTCACGAGATCAGCTTCTCCGGCGCAAAATCCCCCGGGAAGAGGACTCTCGGGGACAGTATTTCCGGGATACCACGGCGATTATTCACTCCTATCCTTTCAGAAGACTGAAGCACAAGACACAGGTTTTCTTCTCGCCGAAAAATGATCATATCTGCACCCGCATTGAGCATGTCATGCATGTAGCCTCCATCGCGGCGGCTATCTGCAGGGGCCTTGATCTCGATGCCGATCTCGCCTGGGCCATCGGCCTGGGGCATGACCTCGGACATACCCCCTTCGGCCATGTCGGCGAGCAGATTATCGATGAGCTGAAAGCGGAATACGGAGGATTTATTCATGAACTCTATTCTTTGCGGGTTGTTGATCATCTGGCAAACTACGGGAAGGGAATGAACCTTACCTATGCCGTCCGGGACGGAATAGTGAATCACTGCGGTGAAAAGTTCGAACAGAGTATCCTTCCTGATTTTCGTGAGAAGAACCTGAACGACATACATGCCCGTGACCAGTACCCGTCGACATGGGAGGGCGCGGTCGTGAGAATGGCCGACAAGGTGGCCTATCTTGGCAGAGATGTTGAGGATGCAGTGCAGCTGAAGCTGATACGGAAAGAAAGCATTCCCGATGAAGTGCGGAGAATCCTTGGAATCAGCAACAGCGAGATAATCAACACCCTGGTGACGGACGTGATCGCGTATTCAAAAAGGGAAGGGGCCATCGGTTTCAGCGACACGGTCTTCCAGGCTATGAGAACTCTCAAGGAATTCAACTATAAGAATATCTATCTCCATCCCCTGCTGGCTAACTATCACCGTTATTTCGAACGGACTTTGCGGGTTCTCTATACCTACCTGGTGGAGATATTCGGTCTGTACGGTTTCGATCAGGAAAAGTACCAGACGGAACAGAATGTAGTTGCGGTCCGATACGGTGATTATGTGTGCAAGATGAGAACATTCTATCAGGATCACGACCGGAGTTTTGACCAGATGCCCTTTGATTACCTGGCCGGCATGACCGACGGATATGCCCTCGATTGTGCTTCCGAGATCATGATCCCGAAAAAAATGGAGCATGAGTTCGACAGTTTTCTGCTGGGTAATTGAGTGCCCGGCGTTTTCCCTACCTCACCGGTGTTTTCAAGGGAAGGGTCTCGATCACCTTGAGTTGAAAAAAGTCTGCCATTTCCCTTGCGAGATCTATGGAAGCTGCAACATCCTCCGGCCGATGGGCGTCGCTGTTGCAGATAACCCTGATCGGGTATTCGGCAGCGCATTCCCAGAACTCCCGAAGGGGATACCTCAAGCGCAGTCCCTGACTCGTTCGTTTCAGCGGCTTGCGGAAGCCGTACCCGTTGATCTCGAGGGGGATATCGAGCTGCGCGGCGGCGGAAAAAATATCTCTGCTGCAGGCTTCCGTATTTTCATCCCACCGGTCGTAGCCGCTGCCGAAGCCGTCAGGATGGGCGATGAAGGCGAAAAGACCGCTTTCCATGGTCTCCAGAAGGAGGTCCGTGTAGGCCTTTAGATGTGATGCCGTCCTGATATGCCCAAGGTCATTCCATTCACCCCGATATTTGAAAAAATGTTCCGCTCCGATCAGATAGTCGAATTTCCGTCGATGGAGGATTTCATCATGGAAAAATCCATAGTACATCGGGTCCCATTCGCACTCGAGTCCCTTGAGGATGGTAATCTCCGGAACCGCCCGGCGGGCTTCTTCGATCTGTGCCTCGTACGCATCGAGGTCCGACATTGCCATTCGAACGTGAGCCCACCGGTTATCGGGAAGGGGACAGTGGTCAGACATGCCGAGAATATCAATATTGCGTTTTGCCGCTTCTCCGGCGTAATCAAGGGCCGTACCTTCGGCATGCTTACAGAGGAAGGTATGGGTGTGATAGTTATTCATGGCGATACAGTACACGGATGAGGAGAAAAGAACAACAGTATCCGTTTATGTGAAGATGTTTTCACGTATTCCGAATCATTTTCAAACGCTCCTGCCTTCTTGACAGTCTCAGTCTACATGCTATTATTGCATCTATGGAAAGTAACTTGCATTGGAACGAAGAACATCCCCTGAAAGAATTGGCACAGGCCCTTGCGAATTGCGGGGATGCTGAATTGACGGAATCTTTTCTCCTTCAGCTTTTTACCCCCTCCGAGGTTCAGGAGATGGGAAAAAGGTGGGCTCTGGTATGCCTGCTGAATGAAGGGATGAGCCAGCGTACCATCGCCAGGGAGCTGGGTTTGAGTTTATGTAAAATCACCAGGGGTTCGAAGGAACTGAAAAAGGAGAACTCCTCCTTCCGACGTATAATCGATCTGACTTCAGTCAATCGCTGAACCAGGCGACAATCTCGTCGGCAACCCGTTCCTTCTCTATATCGTTTACCAGAACATGGGGGCTTTTCTCAAGTACGATTCTTTTTTTCCTGGATGAGATGATTCCCTGCTCTATCATATCGGCCGCCTCCGGAGGAACCGTTCTGTCGCCCCTGGAGACGAGGGTGAGTGTATCGGCGTCTATACTGCCTAAGGCTCTCCGGGCGGCTTTCTGCAGTTTGTACAGTTCATATGTTTGAGCGGAAAATCTCCAGCGCCAGTATTCGGAAGCGATGAATTCCCGCTCGGGATCGCTGTATATTTCATCAGAGGAGCTGGGAAGTTTCCGGATGAGAAAGCGAAGCACCGGCGTCAGATGGATCAGTTTATTTGTGTTGATTATCGCAGGCGCTGCCAGGGCAATACGGGGAAGGGGAAACATCGATGCCAGAATTATCGTAAGCAGTCCTCCCATGGAAATCCCGGCGGCATAGATGGTTTCGTAGCTGTTCGCGAGTTCCAGATAACTGTCGATGGACCGCCGCAGCCAGTCCCGCCGGCCGGTCAGCTGAAAATCGGAGCTGTTTGTCCCGTGTCCCGGTAAACGGGGCATCATTACCGTAAAACCTGCCTGATTGAGCCTCCCGCCCAGGTATTTCACATCATCGGCAAGTCCCGTGAACCCGTGGAGCAGGAGCACAGCTTTTCCATTATCGCCCTCAAGATAGCCGGGCATACCGATATTCTTTACTTTTGTCTCATAAGGAATTTTTTCCAAGTTCATACTTCTTTTATAGCATACGGGACTTTTTTCTTCCACTCCCTCTGTTCTCTCCCTGCCCCGGCGGCAGAAAAACCCGCTGCAAATTCCCCTGACAATGCCTGAAGAGCTTGTGTTTTCATCTCATTAATGCTAAACAAATGTTAAGTACTTTATGAAAGACGAAGACGCGTATGTACCAATTCACTGCCGGACTCATTACTCTCTCCTTCGGGGAGTCCTGTCTCCTGTTCAAGTGGTCGAGCGGGCTGCTTCGCTCGGTGCGGAAGCGGTGGGATTGGCGGATATCAACGGTTTTTACGGCCTCATCAAATTCGCCGCCGCCGCCAGGGACCGGGGACTGAAGGCCCTCTACGGTACCGCTCTCTATGACGACGAAGAGTATCTCTGTACGCTCCTGTGCCTCAACGGGGAGGGGTATACCAGGGCAAACATCATTCTGGGCCGCCATATCGAGGAGCAGGAGAGGGGAGCTCTGAGGGAGGGGTCGGGATATGATCCGATCGAGGATTTAACGAAGGAGGGGTGGAACGGCCTCTGGGTTCTTTCTTCAAAGCGATCGATTCTGGAACGGCTCCTGCGGCGGAGCGCAGAGGGGCTTTTCGCGGGGCTCCAATACGGGCTTCCCTACGGGAGGCTGAGGCAATGGGCCGTACAGAGGGGAATCGGTGTGCTGGCATTTAACGACGCTGTCTTTCTGGAGGACCGGGACCGGCATCTCTACAGAGTACTGCGTGCCATCGGACGGAACACGCTCTTCGACTCCGTCGGCGAGGCGGGTGAGCTCGGCAGGGAGAGGCGTTTTGTCGGTCCGGAGGAGATGAAACGGTTTTTTTCCGGTGCTCCCGAAGCTCTCGAAGCCTCCCGGCGGTACGCGCAGATATCCGAGGGTTTTCTTTTTCCCGACAGCTATATTTTCCCCCGCTTCCGGGGACTTTCGGAGGAAGGGGCTTATGAGCGGCTGAGGAGACTCTGTCTTGATGGAATCCGCCGGCGCTACGGTTTGGAACCGTTCATACCGGTCCTGCCCGGCAGAGAGCATTCCAATACGGTTCCGGCCGATCCGGTTCAGAGTCAGACCTGCCGGAGCATGACCCCTGAACCCGGGGGGGGGATAATGACGAAGAGTCCAGCAGCGGGGATGGTCCCGGATGGGACCGACAAACTGCGCGGACAGATACTCGATCGGCTCGATTACGAGCTCAGGATCATCCGGTATAAGGGTTTTTCTTCCTATTTTCTTGTGGTACATGATATTGTGAAGCGGATTCCCCGTACCTGCGGCCGGGGCAGCGCCGCGGCGGGCATTGTCTCCTACCTCCTGGGCATCACCCACGTTGATCCTCTGCGCTACAATCTTTTTTTCGAACGCTTTCTCAATATGGGCCGTAAGGACCCTCCCGACATCGATGTGGATTTCCCCTGGGATGAGAGGGACAAGGCTCTGAAATACGTATTCGATACCTATCCGGGTTCTTCGGCCATGGTGGCCGATCATGTGACTTTCGCCCGGAAATCGGCGATCCGGGAGCCGGCGAGGGTTATGGGCTATGAGCAGGAGCAGCTCAAACGTCTGTCGAAGCTCTGGCGCCGGGGGCACCTCGATCAGCTGCCGGAGGAGCTGCGGGATGTGGTCCCCCGGATCTACGGTATGCCCCGTCATCTCGGCACTCATCCCGGTGGGGTCATTATCACTCCGGGGCCTATCAGCCGGTATGTGCATGTGCAGCGGTCCGCCCTCGGCTGGCCGCTTATCGCATGGGAAAAGGACGCCGCCGAGGACGCGGGGCTGGTCAAGATCGATCTGCTCGGGAACCGCTCTCTGGGTGTTCTGCGGGATTCGATAAATCTGATCAACCGCCGCTATCATACCAGGATAGAGTGGGAGAGCTTTTCTCCCGTCAATAACCGGGCGGCCCGGGAACTGATTTCCCGGGGGGACACTCTGGGGGTTTTTTACGTGGAGTCACCCGCGACCAGACAGCTGCTCCAGAAGATGGGGCGGGGCGACTATGAGCATCTGGTGATCGCAAGCTCCATCATCCGTCCCGCCGCAAACCGCTATATCAACGAATTCGTGCGCAGACTGAGAGGCGGCGAATATTCCCGTCTGCCGGAACCCGCCGGAGGGGTCTTAAAGGAAACCTACGGTATCATGGTCTATCAGGAGGATGTTTCCCGGATTGCCATGGCCGTGGCCGGATTCGACCCGGCCGAAGCGGACGCTCTGCGAAAGGTCCTCTCCAAGAAGGACCGGGAGCTACGGCTTCCGTCTTTCAGGGATCGATTTTTTCACGGCGCCCGGCGGAGGGGCTTCGGGGAGGGTATCATCCGGGAGCTGTGGGATTCTATCCTCTCTTTTGAAGGATACTCGTTCTGCAAGCCCCACAGCGCCTCCTACGCCCTGCTGTCCTACAGGCTCGCCTGGGTCAAGCGCTTCTACCCTCTTGAGTTTTTCGCTTCCGTGATAAACAACGGAGGAGGATTCTATACCCGGCAGGTATATCTGAACGCCCTGCGCCGGATGGGATACTCTCTGTACGGCCCCGACGTGAACCGCAGTTCCGGGCTTTACACCATCGAGCCTGACGGGAAGGGGCTCCGGGTTGGTCTCGTTCAGCTGCAGGCCCTTTCCCGGCACGCCGCCGAGAGCATTCCCGAGGAACGGCGGACGAAGGGCCCCTATACGGACATATTCGATTTCTGCCGCCGAATCCGGCCGGATATGGCTTCTTTCAGGACTCTGGTACGCAGCGGCGCGCTGGATTCGATTTCCGGAGAATATACCCGTCCGCAGCTCTTCTGGCTTTACTATCATCACACCGGCGATACCGGACTTTTTCTGCCCCCCGGGCTTCCGGATTTCATCGGCGATTACTCTCCGGGGATGAAGCTGCTGGATGAATACCGTTCTACGGCCCTCATTATAAGCCGTCACCCTCTCGAGGTTTTCCGGTCGAGAATCGATCGGTACATGCCCGGACGGTTACCCTTCATCGATTCCAGGGACCTCGGTGAATATGTTGGAAGGAGGGTACGGATAGCCGGTTTTCTGGTTACGGAGAAGGAGGTCCGTACAAAGCTGAAGCAGGAGATGAGTTTCGTCTCCTTCGAAGATGCCTACGGCATCTTCGAAACCGTGATCTTCCCGGAGGCCTACCGGCGGCTGGCCCTGCTTCTCGAGGAGGGAATTGCTTTCATTCTGGAGGGGCGTGTGGAGAAAGAGTGGGGTGCTCTTCAGATTCAGCTCAGTTGTGTGACCGGGCTGAACCGCAGGGACCAGCCGGCTCTGAGAAAATCAATACCACATTTTCATTGAATGGCGCTGCAAGATGTATTAATATATAAGTAGGCGGGGTGATGAAACAGTCGGACAGAGCAAAAATTACTATATTTCATCTCTATCGCAAGGATGGAAGGGCTTTGTTCCTTCACCCCTTTGATGATCCCCAGGTTCTTCTGTCCCTCGAGCAGCTGGAAGAAGTCAGCGGAAAATACGGACAGGAGCCCCGGATTGAAAATCTGACTCTGTTTCGCGACGATCTCTACCGTTCTGTAGATGCGGCAGTCCGGAGCTGGATCCAGGACCGCCGTTTTGTTCCCAATCTGTTCATGTCCGCGGGAGTATTCCTGGCGGTCTATTTTATCCTGTCTTTCGGTCTCAGAGATCCGGTTCCCATGGTTGATGAACTGCTGATTGCTGTCGGGGCGACGGCGGGTTTTTACTGGTACCGTATCAGGAAAGACCGCCTGCGGCCTCAGGCAATGAATATGAAAGAGCAGGTAAAGAAGGTTATCGATCATATACAGTTTCGGGAAGACAGTTTCGTCAGGGAAGTTGAGGGATTGCTGCACCGTTTCGAATCAATCAGTCAGGAAAGGCTTCTCGAATCAATGATGGTGCCGGAAGAGACCTCCTTCGATCCCGGGGACCTTGAGGATGCCAGGCAGCTCCTTTCATATCTGGAAAAGAGATTTTCCGCCAAAGTGTATCGACGGCAGGAGCGGCTTATCGATCAGTACCACACGATGCCCGAGACCGGACGAAATCTCAGCTCACTCCTTTCTCTCAGTGAAGTGAATAAGCTGGATTTATCCCTCTTCCTGACTTACCGGATTATAAAAAAGGAGTGCCGGGAGACTGTCTGATTATTCAACCTTGTTGAGTTCCATCATCTCTTCCTGGAGTTCGAGAGATTCCTGAACAATAGCGATGTTTTTTGAGGCCGGTTGAAAATCCGGATCTATCTGAAGTACCGCCTTCCAGTAATCGATGGCCCGCTGAAGTTCTCCTTCCGCATAAGCCTCCAGGCCGCTGATGTAGTACTCATCTATCTGCTGCTGAATGTCCGCCCTTCCGCGGTCGCCCATATTCATTTTGGCTTCCACACTGAACCGGTCCAGAGATGAAACCTGGGTTGTCAAATCAAGGGTATAGTTCAGGATCAGATTCATGTAATCAAAATCAATATCACTGCCCAGGGTAAACCGGGGATTGGCCCCCCGGTGAGTGAAGCCCGAATGAATGGAAAAGAATTGAGTGAACTGGACTTGAATTCCCGATGACAGGTACCATTTTTCCCACTGTTCGGCCGGCAAACCGAAGGCAAAGGGGTAGCTGAAGTCAAAGGAAAATAAAACCGGACGAATCGGAGAATAGGCAAAACCTGCGGCGGCGACCGAGGGCAGCGGCTCCCCGTCATCAGGCATGCCGATATTTTTCAGAGCGGTTCCGATGGAGAAGTTTCTTTCTCTCGAGGAATAGAACTTCAGGAAGTTAAACCTGGTAAGGGTTCCGATATCCGCCAGGACGCTGAAGATTGATTGTTCGGGGTAGATCCCGGCGGGAATATGGCGATAGGCCATTTTTAAATTTCCGCCCAGGGAAATCCCGTGAAAATAGTAGCTGGAGAAAAAATTATAGGATGCGTTGAGGCTTGTGACTGTTTCTGAAACGTATCCCCGGGAGTCCCGTTCTCCCCACCGGTTATAAGCGGTGAAGGGCAGGTAGAGAATTTTAGTGCCGAAGGCGAGACCAAGGTCCCCATCACGATAGGCATACACAACGCTTTCAAGGCTGGAATCGGAAATCCAGTTGTTGTGTATGATTGAGAGCTCGGTATTTCGCAGCTGAGAACTTCCTGCCGGATTAGCCTCCAAAAAGCTGGAACCCCTGGCGACGGCGGTATAGGCCGTTCCCATCCCCTCGTACAAGCCGCCCATCGGAATGAGCAGGGTGGGAAAGAGGGTCCTTCCTGTATTAGGGTCGGAAAAGAGCGAGTTATCGGAAAAATCGCTGTACCCGTAGTAGAATTCGGAAAGATCTCCAGCGGAGAGTCCGGGAATGAGAAAAAGAAGGATTTGAAGAAGCAGTATCCACCGTTTCATCCTATGTACCAATATACAATCAATCGGCAATTTTTTCCACTTGTCTAAAGAATTATTCCTCCCCCAAAGCTTACGGTTCTGAGGCAGAAGCTGCTTTTCTGGAAGCCCCTGTCTATCTCGAAACGGTGTTTTCTGAAGGTGTGGAAAAGACTGACGGAGATGCGTTTCGGGGAGAACTGGTATCCGATGCCGGAATTTGCCCTGCAGCAGAGGTTCTGCGGGCTGTTTTCGGCTGATTTCAGAGGAACCATAAGCTTTGGGGGAGTTTGAAAGAAGTTGGTTTCACACTTACCAGGCACCTACTTTTTGTCGATAATTGTGTTAAATTAGGTTTATAACCATAGTGATTATACACATACGGCGCATTTTATACATATCAATTCTTCTCGTGACTCTTTTTGGGATACAGAACGGCCATCTTCGGGCTATGGGAGTCAGAGAGGACCCTCTAGATGAGGCACGGCAGCTGATCGAAGAAAGACGATACAATGAGGCAATTGATGTCATCAGTCAGGTGATGAAGGAACAGCCCCGCAAGTTTGATGATGCTGAAAAGCTCATGGGAGAAATCCGGACCTTTCGCGCGGAATACAACCGGGTATACAGTCAATTGATCGAAGTTCTCAACATTCAGGAAGGAGAGGAACTGAACGAGGAGGAGGCCTATACCATCATACAGCGGCTCGAGGAGCTGGATGCCGATCCCAATCAGGCTTCCGTTGCGGCCTTCGCCGAAGCACGGAAATCCATCGTCTTTACCGTCAACAACCAGCGGTTTCGCGGTATCATGAGCGAAGGAGACCGGCTTCTGGAGCAGCTGAGGTACTACGATGCCATCGAAAACTACCTGAGCGGATTTGATCTGCACCGCCGGCAGTTTGAGGACGAGGGCTACGGCAGAAGTGTCATCACTCAGATCGAAGCTTTGAAAAGTGAGATTCGGAGTCTCAGCGGAGAATTCGATCAGGCCAATATCGCATTGGAAAACCGGATGGAGGACATTGTTGTTGAGGGGCCTGAAACGGATCCCGGATGGGCGGATCTTCAGGCTGATTACAGCAGTCTTCTGGAACTCTGGTCCAATATCACGGCCGCTGCACGGAACATAGAGCAGGTCCGGGATTCCATCATTGAAACCGGTGAAACAGATATTCCCTATCTGTCAACTCTGGGAATACTCACGAAGGGGAGGGATGAGAGTGAAGGGCCCAACGGAATTGCAGGTGCCGTGGAGAGGCCTCTGGTCGCTTCGCTTGAAGAGGTGGCAGGTGAAATGCTTGCTGAAACGGAAATCCTGTTCGTCAATGCTAAAGAACAGTACGATCAGCAGGATGAAGAGGCCATAGTTATATCCTTTACGGGGGTGATCGAATTTATTCTGGAGGTGAGGCCCCTTCTTTCTTTCTGGACCGAGCTTCACAACAGAAGAATAGAGATGGAAATGAGCCACAAAATCGGCCCATCCCAGGAGGAGAGTCAGTCGGATCTGTACTATATTGATGCGATGGAAACAGCTTCGCGGATCTACATGGATACGGTCCGAATCGCTACTGAACTGGATACAGCGGGAGACGCGGAGGGGAGCCCCGAAGAGATTGCCGCCCGGCGGCAGGAATTACTTGGAGTATTGAGCCGGATAGATTCAGCGGCAACACAGGCCGAAGTTTTTATCGATGAGGCGCAGGAATACGAATCAAGGGGTGTTGCCACCGACCGGGCCCTGGCGGTGATGGACCTGCTTGCATCATCCATCAATTTTCAGAGAGACAGAGCCCGGCTTATTGAAGGATCCTATGTAGTCGCCCTGGCCGGGAGGCGGTTTGATGAAAATGGAGAACTCATCACCCAAGGGGAAAACAACGTAAAAACCTCTGAACGCTATGTAGAAGGCTTTGAGGAGGTACTTCCCGACAGCGAGACAGCGGTTACGGTAAAATATCCCCAGAGGAGTGTTCAGATTCTCAGACCTGTTCTGGAAACAATTCAGTCTGCCCGGGATGAAATCAACGGCATCCTGTCGTCGATAGATGAAGAAAAAGACTATATCCGTGAACAGGAACAGCTTCGTCTCACCCGCGCCCGGGGTGAAGAACTGCTCGGGCGTATTCAGACCCTTCTGGAAAATATACAATCGATTCTGAACACGGCGGACAGCCTCAATAGAAATGCCGATATTGCCTTCTCGGAAGGTGAAATCAGACTGCAGCAGGCCCAGGATCAGCTGAACAATGCCAGGTTTGAAGTGGCGAGGGAGAGGCTGGAGCAGGCCGGTAATTCGTTTTCCGAATCCCTTACCTTCCGGGAGGACCCTGAAGTGCGGAGGCTCATCGATGAACGGATACCCGGTATCGCCGAGCAAATTATATTCAGACAAAATCAGATTGTCGTGACGGAAGTACGTCAACTCATTGACGAGGGACGGAACTTCTTTTTCACAGAACAATTCATCCAGGCTGAACAGGTTCTCAAGAGCGCTCAGTCAAAGTGGCGGCTCACCCACACCGAGGATGATCCTGAAATCGATCTCTGGCTCAATCGCGTGGAGAGAGCTCTGGAAGCCACCAGCGGTGTGGTTATCAAGGAAGATGATCCTCTTTTCGCGGATATGATGCAGGTGCTCAACCTGGCCCTCGAGGATTATGATAGGGGTGAGGGTCTGTTTGAAGAGGGGAACCGGGAGCAGGCCCTCGAATCCTTCCGGCAAGCTGAACGAAAGATCGAGTACATTAAAGAACCCTTTCCGAACAATCAGGCGGCAAGTGTTCTCTACCTCCGTATCCTGCAGTTTACCGAACCGGAAGATTTCGAGACCATATTCAGGGATAAATTCCGCGATGCGAGAGTTCTGCTGGAGTCCTCACCCGAGGAGGCCTACCGTGAACTGCAGGTCCTTCGCGAGATCAGCAGGGAATATCCGGGGCTCGACGAAGCGATTTATGATGCCGAGATAGCCACGGGTATCCGGCAGCCGCCGCCGGATCCGCAGAAGCTTGCCAGGGCCCGGGACCTGTATGGTCAGGCTGAAAGGATAGTGGAGCAGGATATTCGCGCCCAGTTTCCCATTGCCCTTACCTATCTGAATGAAGCTATAAATCTTGATCCGGATTACCGGGACGCGATAGTATTGAAGGACCGGATTCAAACCGGCCAGGGAGGACAGATATCGGTGGTTCTGTCCAGCGTGGACCAGCAGAGGCTGCGGCAGGCGGAAAATCTGTTTATCGACGGCAGGTATTTTGAAGCCAGCGCGCTGGTAGAGCAGCTCTGGCAGAATCCGGAGAACCGGAGCAATCCGAAGCTGGTGGATTTGAGACGGCGGATCGAGAGCCAACTGTGAGACAGAATACCGGGGGATTGGTGAGAACGACGGAAATAATCAGGCATGTATCAACCAGGGGAATACTTTTCGTGGTTTCCCTCCTGTTTCTCATGACGGGAGCTGCTGGTCTGCCGGCCCAGGAACTCTACTGGGAGGAACCGGAGATCCTAGTGCCCGAAGGGGCGCGGTTTCCCTCGGTCCATCAGAATGATGAACATACGGTCATCCTCTGGCACGAGTTCGAGTATTCCCGGCAGGAGGCGGTTTCCGCCAGCGTTTCCCTCATGCTGCGGACCGAAGAGGGCGGTTGGGACATCCGAAGGGGTGCTGTCGGGCCTTTCCCATTCAGCGGCGATGAGGTTCCCTTCGCTTCAGCGGTGGTAGATGAGAACGGGCAGGTTCTGATTGCCGTTTCATCGTCGGGGCAGAAGATCGAAATATACGCTATCCCGTCCTCAGGCGGACAGGTCCGGCAGGTAACAACGATAGGCGAGGGTCAGGAGGGAGATGTTTCGGTAGCCCCGAAGCTTTTTTATACGAGCACCGGAGGATTTCTCCTCTGTGCTACCCAGCCGCTTGGATTGAGCAGGCAGATCGAAGGGAGGGGTGCGACCAGTCTGGGTATCAATTACACCCTGAGTCAGGACGGCAGAAGCTGGAGTGCCTTCCGGCCCCTGGTGGAAGGGACGGGGATTTCCTATGTATATCTTCCTTCCCATACGGTTTACTCGGGACAGGACTATATCGTTTTTCAGGGGTCACCTCCCCAGAGCCGGTATTATCA